>TARA_R110002126_G_scaffold286414_1_pt1 | contig 167109 bp, 156 predicted proteins | sample TARA_R110002126 | Tara Oceans TARA_R110002126 (sample SAMEA4397536) | marine metagenome | biome: Polar Biome; feature: [DCM] deep chlorophyll maximum layer (ENVO:01000326); material: water (ENVO:00002006), including particulate matter (ENVO:01000060) such as... | depth 30 m
AGCCTCCGGCGGGGGTATTTCCAGCCAGATGACAGGGAGCGCCGGTGCTTACATGTTTCCCTGTTCGAAATATCCCGGGGGAGGCAGCAAAGCTGCCGGGGGCAGAGCCCCCCAGAGCGCGGATAAGGCAACCCGTGCACCGCAAAGGTAAGGGGTGCGGTGCGGCTATGTGGTTGCGGTCGGCGATGCGGGGGTTAGGGTCGGTCGGACGATAGCGGAGAAGCTGTTGCAGACATGGAGCGTGCGGATGGACCACAGGGAACTGGAGATGACCGTGCTCATGACTCCGGACATGGCCAATTTCAGTGGCAAGGTGCATGGGGGTGCGTTGCTCAACCTGCTCGACAGGGTGGCATTTTCCTGCGCCTCGAGATTTTCCAAGCGTTACGCGGTGACGTTGTCCGTCGATCAGGTGACCTTCAAGGAGCCGATCAATGTCGGTGAGCTCGTGACCTTTCGCGCGAGCGTCAATCATGCGGGCCGGACCTCGATGGAGATCGGCATCCGTGTCGAGGCGCAGGACATCCGCAGTGGCGAGTCGCGCCACACCAATTCGTGCTATTTCACCATGGTGGCTGTGGGTGACGACGGGCGGCCCGCCGAGGTTCCGGACCTGCGGATCGACACGGATCTGCAACGTGCGCGCAATCGCGCCGCCGAAGTGCGGCGCCGGTTGCGGCGACAGTTTTCGCAGGAGATGCAGCGCGCCTCGGAAGGCGGGGTCTAAGAGGGGTCTGCGGTGCCTGATGAGGGCGACTGCAGCCCTAGCGTTGAGCCGTATATCTTGCGATGCGGTCCTGCAGGTCGGGGGGCAGGGCCCTGAGCGTGTCGGTGAGGCGGGCCAGGTCCAGTCGTGCGGCGTGCAGCTGATCGAGCAGCGGTATCACCACGTGCAGGGCATTCTCGTCCAGTTCCAGATCCTGTGAAAGGTCGCAGAGCAGTTCCAGCCGGGCCAGGTCGACCTGGCGGAAGAGGTAGCCCTGTTCGGCGCGTTCGGGGCGGACGAAGGCGACCTCGATATACCTTATGAGCTGAGGGCGGGTCAGGCGGGTGACGGCGGCGATGACCTCGTCTTCTGTGAAACGTGTGCTCATGTCCCGGCATCCTTCAGCATCTCGGCGCGGGGGTCATGGGCCTGTGTCTTGCGCCATTCGGTGAGGAAGTCTGCCAGCGCCTTGTCCTGTCCGGGAGGAGACACGATGCGGAGCTCGACCCGCTGGTCGCCTTTGCTGCCGGTGCCGCCGCGCGCGATGCCACGGCCGCGCAGGCGCAGGGTGTGACCCGAGCTGGCCCCCTTGGGAATGGTCAGCCCGACCGGGCCGTCGATGGTGGGTGCAGTGACCTTGCCGCCGAGCACGGCTTCGTCGATCGTGATGGGCAGTATGACCAGAATATCGTCGCCGTCGCGTCGGAAAACCGGGTGGGGGCGCACGTGTACCGTGATCAGCGCATCCCCCGCGGGCCCACCCGCGTAGCCCGGCTGGCCCTTGCCACGCAGGCGCAGGGTCTGACCGTCCTCGGTGCCCTGTGGAATGCGGACCGCCAGGTTTGATCCGTCGGGCAGGGTGATGCGGGTTTCGCCGCCGCGGGCGGCTTCGAGGAACGGGATCGTGAGGGTGAACCGCGCATCCGGCCCGGGTGCCGAGAAACCGCCGCCTGTCCCGGCCCCGCCGCGCGACCGGTTGCGCAGGATTTCGGCAAAGACATCGGCCGGGTCGGCCCCGCCGCCAAAGCCGCCCCGCCCCTGGGCACCCCGGGTCTGGTAGGCATTGTCGGAGGCCCCGGCGAAATCGCGGTAATACTGGCGACGCGGGCGTTCGACGCCCGCGCTGTCGATTTCGCCCGCGTCGTAGCGGGCCCGCGTTTCGGGATCCCTGAGCAGTTCGTGCGCGGCGGCGATCGCCTTGAACCGCGCCTCGGCCTGGGGATCGTCGGGGTGCAGGTCCGGGTGGCTGGTGCGCACCAGCTTGCGGTAGGCCTTCCTGATCTCGTCCGCTGTGGCCGATTTGGTCAGGCCAAGGGTCTTGTAGGGATCGTCGGGCATCCATCATCCTTTCGCTTTGGCACGGGCGGGCCGGGTCATCGCATGCGCCCACGCCGGAGGGGCGGGAGAGCGTGCCGCGCGGGCTGTGCCGTTGCCGACGATGATAGCATGGCCAGTGCAGGGATGTCGCTGATCTACATCACCGCAGGGAACTTGGGTGCGGACCCACGCTGGGCCGTGCGTGGTCGTTGTGCCGGTGCATGTCGGGGGGCGATTGCGGGGATGCCACGGTGGCGGGCGTGGTGGACGGAGGCCGGACCCGGGTGCTGGCGTTCTATGCCACCTCCGGCCGGGGGGGCGATTGCGACAGAAATCATCGAACTTGGCGCCGGACATGCAGCCTTCGGTTGATCGGGATCAACGCGGGCCTGTCCCAGCGGTGTAAAATGACCGCTTGAACGTCTCAGAAGCCAGGAGAGGAGAACCAGATGGAACGCAAGGTGGATACTGCGCAGCGGGCACCGGGTGCCCTTGGTGAATTTGCCGCCTCGGCGCTGACGAACGGTCTCGGGGGGATGGTGCAGATGGCCACGGCATGGCTGGAGGGCGCCAGTGCAATCAGCGCCGAAGTCAGCGATTTCGTCGGTCATCGGGTCAGGCGGGATGTCGCGGCGCAGCAGGCATTGCTGAGCTGTCGGTCTTTGGCCGAGGCGGAACAGGTCCGTGCCGAATTCGTCAGGACCGCGATGCGCGACTACATGGACCAGACCGGCAAGGTGGTCGAAATGATGGGTCAGGTTGCGACGGACATGGCGACGGACCAGCGGCAGAACCGGCGCGCGACGCCGCTCTAGCCGGGGGCTGCCCTCTGCCGCGGCGGGCTGACACAGATCAATGCCGCGTTGCAGCGCCCCCTGTAGGATGACGAGGAGAGTCGGTTGAAACCTTGGCGCAGTTGGGAAAGGGAGACTCCGTTTGGATCAGCTCAGCCTCAAGACGACTGACGTCACGCGGGTATCCGAAGCGACCGGGCCGGACACTGGGAAAGCGCCCTCGGTCTACGCGGAGATCGACCGTGCGGTGCATGCAGGGGTGGCCAGGATGACCGCAGGCCTGGCACCGTCGATGTTTGCCGAGGCCTGGATGGATTGGGCGGTGCATCTGGCGGTGTCACCGGGCAAGCAACTGGAGTTGTTCGAGGAATTTACGCGCGGGGCGCAGGCCATCTGGTCACAGGCGATCACGGGCAAGGCGATGAGGGGCAAGGCGAAAGAGGCCCCCGACGGTGACAGGCGGTTCGCGGGCGAGGCCTGGCGCAGGCCCCCCTTTCACCTCTGGTCGCAGGCGCATCAGCAGGCCTGGGCCTGGTGGCAACAGGCGGTGACCGGCGTACATGGTGTGGCCGCCCCGCACGAGAACCTGATGGCCTTTGCCACGGGTCTGGCCGTCGATGCCGTATCACCATCGAATTTCGCCGCCACCAACCCGGAGGTGATCGCCGCAACGCTGGACCAGAGGGGCCGGAACCTGCTGCGTGGTGCGCAGCATCTGAGCGAGGATATTGCCCGCAAGTTCGGGGCCGAACCGCCGCAGCGTCTGCCCCATTTCACGCTCGGGCGCACCCTGGCCGCGACGCCGGGCAAGGTGGTGTTCCGAAATGAATTGATCGAGCTGATCCAATATGCGCCGCAGACCGAAACCGTGCGCCCCGAGCCGATCCTGATCGTGCCGGCCTGGATCATGAAGTATTACATCCTGGATCTTTCGCAGACAAATTCCCTGGTCAAGTACCTGGTACAGCAGGGATATACCGTCTTTATCCTGTCGTGGAAAAACCCGGACGCCGAGGATCGCGGCCTGGGCATGGAAGATTACCGGCAGTTGGGTGTGCTGGAGGCCGTGGATGCGGTGCAGGCCATCACCGGTGCGGGGCAGATACATGCCGTCGGCTATTGCCTGGGTGGAACGTTGCTGGCGATTGCCGCCGCCGCGATGGCGCGAGATGGCGACGCGCGGCTGGCCAGTGTCACCCTGCTGGCCGCGCAGGTGGATTTTACCGAAGCGGGAGAGTTGCGCCTGTTCATCAGTTCGTCCGAGGTCACGCTGATCGAGGACATGATGGCGCAGACAGGCTATCTGACCTCGGACCAGATGGCGGGGGCATTTGCCCTGCTGCGCGCGCGGGATCTGATCTGGGCCCCGATGATCCGGGATTACCTGCTGGGCGAGCGCGACGCGGCCTTTGACCTGATGACCTGGAATGCCGATGCGACGCGGATGCCGGCACGAATGCATTCCGAATATCTGCGCTGGCTGTTCCTGAACAACGATCTGACCGAGGGTCGGTATCATGTCAGTAACAAGGCGGTGGCCGTGTCAGACATTCGTGCGCCGGTCTTTGCCGTGGGAACCGAACAAGACCACGTTGCGCCGTGGCGATCGGTCTACAAGATCCACCTGTTTGTCGATGCGGACGTGACCTTCGTGCTGACAAGCGGTGGCCACAATGCCGGGATCGTGTCCGAGCCGGGGCACGCGGGCCGCCATTTCCGCATTGCCGATACGCCGCTGGATGCACCCTTTCGCGATCCCGATGAATGGCTGGCGGCAACGGACCCGCAGCAGGGATCGTGGTGGCCGGCGTTCGCGGCCTGGCTGGAGGCGCGGTCGGGCAGGCCCGGGCCGCTGCCGCCGATGGGTGGCGCACTGTCGGGAAAATACGCGGCGCTGTGCGATGCGCCGGGAACCTACGTGAGGCAGAGATGAGCGAACTTTCAGGCAAGGTGGCCCTGGTGGTGGGGGTCGCCAATGACCATTCCATCGCCGCAGGCTGTGCGCAGGCCTTTGCGGCAGAGGGCGCCGAGGTGGCGCTGACCTATTTCAACGACAGGGCCAAGCCGCATGTGCAACCTGTGGCCGACGCGGTTGGGGCGGCGCTGTTGCTGCCGCTGGATGTCGAGGCGGAGGGCCAGATGGAGGCGGCGTTCGAGGCGGTGCGCGCACGGTGGGGGCGGTTGGACATCCTTGTCCATTCGATAGCGTATTGTCCGGCGGAAGATCTGCACGGTCGTGTGACGGAATGTTCGCGTGCCGGCTTTGCCCGCGCGATGGATATCTCTGTGCACTCGTTGATCCGCATGGCACGGCTGTCCGAGCCGCTGATGACCGACGGCGGCGCGATCCTGACGATGACGTATTACGGCGGCGAAAAGGTGGTCGACCACTACAACATCATGGGGCCTGTCAAGGCGGCGCTGGAGGGGGTGATGCGATCGCTTGCCGTGGAGCTGGGCCCCTGCCAGATCCGGGTGAACGCGATTTCCCCAGGGCCGCTGGCCACGCGGGCGGGGTCGGGCATCGCGCATTTCGACGAACTGATCGATGCCGCACGCCGCCGCGCGCCCGAGCAGTGCCTGGTGACGATCGAGGACGTGGGGAACATGGCCGTCATGCTGGCCAGCGATCGTGCGCGGCGGATTTCCGGCGATATTGCCTATGTCGACGGGGGGCTGCATGTCCGTGCCTGAGGCCGCAGAGCCGCTGCGCTATGTCGAGAACAAGACCTATGACGAGATTGCCGTGGGGGACAGCGCGACGCTGATGCGGACGTTGAAACCCCAGGACACCGACCTGTTCGCGGTGATGTAGGGTGACGTGAATCCGGCGCATGTCGATGCCGAATGTGCAGCCACCGACATGTTTCATGGTGTCGTCGCCAATGGCATGTGGGGTAGCGCGCTGATTTCGGCGGTGCTGGGCACCGAAGTGCCCGGACCCGGACGGTCTTTCTGAGCCAGCGCCTGCGGGTGATCGCGCCGGTCGGGATGGGCGACACGGTGATCGTGCGGGTCGAAGTGACGGAAAAGCAGGACAGGGACCGACTGTTGCTGGCGTGCACCTGCCGAAACCAGCACGGCAAGGTGGTGATCGAGGGCGAGGCGCGGGTGATCGCGCCGCGCGACAAGGTGTGCCGCCCTCGGGTGGTTCTTACGGAGGTGCATCTACATGTGCAGGGCGCGCAATATGCGCGGCTGATCGCGGCAACCGAGGGTCGCGCGCCGATCCGTACCGCCGTCGTGCGCCCCTGCGATGTGCTGTTGGTGCGCGGTGGTCTGGTATGGCAGTGCAAGGGATGGTCGACACGTGGTTGCGAGGCGCAGCCGGTCTGGAAAAACCGGAGCGAAACCAACGTACTACCTTGAGGGGGTAGTGGTGCCCAGGAGAGGACTCGAACCTCCACGTCCTTGCGAACACTAGCACCTGAAGCTAGCGCGTCTACCATTCCGCCACCTGGGCAGGTGTCGTGAGGGGCCGTATAGGGGGGACGGAAAATACTGTCAACGACGATTTTTGGCATTTTCGTAAACAGCTTTGCACAATCCGCCATATCACCTTGCCCGGAGGGTTTCAGAGGTCTAGGAAAAGGGAAACCATGGCTAGCCGGAGGTCTTTCCCTATGTCCAAGCTCGTCACCATTTTCGGCGGATCGGGATTTGTCGGTCGTTATGTCGCCCTGCGCATGGCGCAACAGGGGTGGCGCGTCCGTGTGGCCGGCCGCAGGCCCGATGAGGCCGGATTCGTCAGAACATATGGCGTTGTCGGCCAGGTCGAGCCGGTCTTTTGCAACATTCGCGATGATGATTCGGTGCGCGCGGTGACCCGTGGGGCGGATGCGGTCGTGAATTGCGTCGGAACCTTCGATGCCAAGGGCCGGAACAATTTCGAGGCCGTTCAGGTCGACGGCGCCGGGCGAATCGCCCGCATCGCTGCCGAGGAAGGCGCGCTGCGCATGGTCCACATTTCGGCCATCGGTGCCGATGCCGAGGCTGAAAGCACCTATTCGCGCACCAAGGCTGATGGCGAGGCCGCCGTGCTGGCGCATATGCCGGATGCAATGATCCTGCGCCCGTCGGTGATTTTCGGGGCCGAAGACCAGTTTTACAACCGCTTTGCCAACATGACCAAGTTCACGCCGATCCTGGGCATCTTTGGCGGGACGACGCAATTTCAGCCGGTCTGGGTGGATGACGTGGCCGCAGCGGCGGAAAAGGGCGTTCTGGGCACCGCGCCTGGCGGCATCTATGAGCTGGGTGGCCCGGACAAGGGCAGCTTTGCCGATCTGCTGCGCGAAATGCTGGGCGTGATCCAGCGCCGCCGCGCGGTTGCAAACTTGCCGTTCTTTGTCGGGCAGTTCATGGCCTGGGTGCTGGATGGCGTTCAGACGGTATCGCTGGGATTGGTGCACAACAGCATGTTGACCCGCGACCAGGTTCGCGCGCTGCGCGTCGACAATGTTGTCAGCGGTTCGGAAAAGACCTTTGCCGATCTGGGAATCGAGCCTGTCGCAGTCGAAGCGGTGCTGCCGGATTACCTGTGGCCCTATCGCCCCTCTGGTCAATATGCGGCCATCAAGGCATCGGCGAAGAACCTCAAGATCTGACGTCTGCCACTTGGGGGGCAGGGTTTCCGCCTCTGTCCAAGATACGAAAACCCGGCGCTGTCCTGCGCCGGGTTTTCCTTTTTCCCCAACGCGTTGGGTCAGGCAGCTGCTGGCACTGCAGCGCCGTGGATATAGGCGTACCACAGCAGGAACAGCCCCAGAATGATGCGATAGATCACGTATGGCGTGAAGCTGACCGATTTCAGCAGGCGCATCATCAGCGTCAGCGCGACAAGTGCCGACAGAAAGGCAAAGATCGCGGCAATTGCACCGTCGCGGGCGGCGGCGGCATCTGCGGTGGCAATGACTTCGCCCGCCAGAAAGACAGCCGAGGCAATGATCGTCGGGATCGACATCAGCATGGAAATCTTGGCGGCGGATTGGCGTTCATAGCCCGCGAACAGCGCGCCGGTGATGGTGATGCCCGAGCGTGAGGTGCCGGGGATCAGCGCGACAGCCTGCCAGAGGCCGAGGATCCAGGCGTGCTTCATGCTCCAGTCCTGCGTGGCGCGGCCGGTGTCGCCCCGCCGGTCCGCGATGTAGAGCACGATCCCGAAAATGAGCATCGTCCAGCCAATCACGGCCACCGAACGCAACATGTCGTCGATCCCGGTCAGGGCCAGGAACAGCCCGAACAGGATCACCGGAATGGTGGCGACGATCAGCAGCAAGGCCAGCCGCGCGCCCGGAGTGTCGGCCTTGCCACGCACCAATCGTGGCAGGCCCAGCAGGGCGTCTTTCACATCGCTCCAGAAATACACGATGACAGCCCCGAGCGTGCCGATATGTACCGCGATGTCGATCATCTGCCCCTGGTCCTGAAGGCCCGTCAGACCGGGCAAGAGAATCAGGTGGCCGGACGACGAGATCGGCAAAAATTCAGTAATGCCCTGGATGATCGCCAGAAGCAGGAGTTGGAGCAAGGGCATTGAGTGGGGTGTCTCCTAATATTCAGTTTTTATAACGCCTTGTCATAGAACGTTATTTTGACACATAGGTCCGGTTTAATACCTAAAAAACGATTTGCGATAGCCTGTCGTGTGGGGTGCTTGCGAAAAAGTAGTATAATGGGTCAGTGTTTATGACTTTTATTCCTTTTCACCTTCGCTTAAAACTCTTCGGGACAGACGCGTAAAGGAGCTAGGCCGTGGCGAAGCAACCGATGCTGAAATTCGTGACCGTTGACCGGGATATGCCCGAGAAACGTGACGCGAGTGTTCGCGCACACGATTTCGATGAGATCTATTCCGAGTTTGCCGCCGCGAAAGCCGAAGAGCAAGCCAGCCGGTGCAGCCAGTGCGGTGTTCCGTATTGCCAAAGTCACTGCCCGTTGCACAACAATATCCCCGACTGGTTGCGCCTGACGGCCACGAACCGTCTGGAAGAAGCCTATGCCATCAGCCAGGCGACGAATACCTTCCCCGAGATCTGCGGCCGCATTTGTCCGCAGGATCGCCTTTGTGAGGGCAATTGCGTCATCGAACAGTCCGGCCACGGTACCGTGACCATCGGGGCGGTCGAGAAATACATCACCGATACCGCCTGGGAAAAGGGCTGGGTCAAGCCGGTCATGCCGGATGTCGAGCGCGAGGAAAGCGTTGGAATCATTGGCGCAGGCCCCGGCGGGCTGGCCGCTGCGGACATGCTGCGCCAGGCCGGTGTTCAGGTCACGGTCTATGACCGCTACGACCGCGCCGGCGGGCTGATGACCTATGGCATCCCCAGCTTCAAGCTGGAGAAGGACATCGTCATGCGCCGGATCGAGCAGCTGGAGCAGGGCGGAGTCGAGTTTGTCCTGAACTGCAATGTCGGCGAAGACCTGAGCTTTGACGCCATTCGCGGCAAGCATGACGCCGTGTTGATCGCCACCGGCGTCTACAAGACGCGCGAACTGTCGGGCGAAAATGCCGGGGCCGAGGGCATCGTGCGCGCGATCGATTACCTGACCGCATCGAACAAGGTCAGCTTTGGCGACGATGTCGAGGAATTCACCAGCGGTGAGCTGAACGCGGCGGGCAAGAAGGTCGTCGTGATCGGCGGCGGCGATACCGCGATGGACTGTGTGCGCACCGCCATCCGTCAGGGTGCCGAGAGCGTCAAATGCCTGTACCGCCGTGACCGTGCCAACATGCCGGGGTCGCAGCGCGAAGTGGCCAATGCCGAAGAAGAAGGTGTTGAGTTCGTTTGGCTTTCCGCGCCTGTCGGCTTTACCACCGGGGTCATTGAACCCGAGGGCGCGGGCGCTGCGGCGGGGATCGTCAAGGGCGCGATGGTGCAGCGGATGCGCCTTGGTGCGCCCGATACCAGTGGCCGTCAGAGCCCCGAAGTGATCGACGGCAGCGACTATACCGAGCACGCGGACCTGGTGATCAAGGCGCTTGGCTTTGAACCCGAGGACCTGCCCAAGCTGTGGAACACCGACGGGTTGGACGTGACCCGCTGGGGCACCGTGCGGGCCGAATTCGGATCGGGCCGCACCAGCCTGGATCGCGTCTATGCCGTGGGCGACATCGTGCGCGGCGCGAGCCTGGTTGTCTGGGCGATCCGCGACGGGCGCGATTGCGCGGCGGCGATCCTGGAAGACCTGGAAACAGCGGATGCCATCGCCGCCGAATAGGGCGGCGATGGCACACCGACACGACGGACCGACGAAATTGCTAACGCGCTGAAAAGGCAGTTTTTCAACGTCGGTATCTGGGCGGTATCCGGGCGGTTCATCGGCGGTGAATGACACCGCCGGGGCCGCAGCGGCAAAAGGTTGAAAGTAAGCAAAGCTGACCTGAATGGGCAAAGAGATGACACAGTCACATGACACCAGGATCGACGGGCAGTGCTTGTGCGGCTCGGTTCACGTGCACCTGACGGATCATCGCCCCGAAATCGGCCTGTGCCATTGCACCATGTGCCGCCGCTGGTCAGGGGGCATCTATGCGATGTTCACGGCGCCCGCGACGGCGGTGAAGATCACGGGAGAGGTGAAGGTCTACCGATCCTCGGCGTTTGCCCAGCGGGCCTTTTGCCCGACCTGCGGCAGCGGCATCTGGCTGCGCGATGACGGGTCGGAAGAATACGAGTTTTGCGCCGGTCTTTTCGAGGCGGCGCGCGATTTTGCGGCGATCAGCGAAAACTACATTGATCAACGCCTGACAGCCCTGACGATTCAGGGCGACCACAAGCGGGTGACCGCAGCGGAATATGAAGAGAAATTTCCTTTCGTCGCTTCGGACGAGACGCCGGATTGACGCGCCTGATGCAAGGAGACAGCCATGACGACCTATGATGACAATTGGGCCGCAGCCGAAGCCGCGAAACGCAAGTTCATGGAAGAGAACTCTCTCTTCCGCGAAGAGCACGAACATGCCTCATGCGGTGTGGGCCTCGTGGTGTCGATCGACGGCAAACCCAGCCGCAAGGTGGTCGAATCGGGGATCATGGCGCTGAAGGCGATCTGGCACCGCGGCGCGGTCGATGCGGATGGCAAGACGGGCGATGGCGCGGGCATTCACGTGCAGATTCCGGTGCCGTTCTTTTACGACCAGATCCGCCGCACGGGACACGAGCCGCGCACGGACGAACTGATGGCCGTCGGCCAGGTGTTTCTGCCGCGCACGGATTTCAACGCCCAGGAAACCTGCCGGACCATCGTCGAATCCGAAGTGCTGCGGATGGGCTATTACATCTATGGCTGGCGGCATGTGCCGGTGGACATCGAATGCCTTGGTGAAAAGGCCAACTCGACCCGCCCCGAGATCGAGCAGATCCTGATTTCGAACTGCAAGGGTGTCGACGAGGAAACGTTCGAGCGCGAGCTGTATGTCATTCGTCGCCGGATCGAAAAGGCCGCGCAGGCCAAGGGTGTCGGCGGGTTGTACATCGCGTCGCTGTCGTGCCGGTCGATCATCTACAAGGGCATGATGCTGGCCGAGCAGGTTGCCGTTTTCTACCCCGACCTGATGGATACGCGGTTCGAGAGCACCTTTGCGCTGTATCACCAGCGCTATTCCACCAACACGTTCCCGCAGTGGTGGCTGGCGCAGCCGTTCCGCATGTTGGCCCACAACGGCGAGATCAACACGCTGAAGGGCAACGTCAACTGGATGAAGAGCCACGAGATCCGCATGGCGAGCGGCACGTTTGGCGACCTGGCCGAGGATATCAAGCCGATCATCCCGCAGGGGTCGTCGGATTCGGCGGCGCTGGATGCGGTGTTCGAGGTACTGGTGCGCGCCGGTCGGTCCGCGCCGATGGCCAAGACGATGCTGGTGCCCGAAAGCTGGTCCAAACAGGCGATCGAGCTGCCGCAGGCGTGGCGCGACATGTATTCCTATTGCAACGGCGTGATGGAGCCATGGGATGGCCCCGCCGCGCTGGCGATGACCGATGGCCGCTGGGCCTGCGTCGGCACGGACCGCAACGGTCTGCGCCCGATGCGCTATGTCGTGACGGGCGATGGCCTGCTGATCGCGGGGTCGGAGGCCGGGATGGTGCCGACGGACGAGGCGACGGTGCGCGAAAAAGGCGCGCTGGGGCCGGGTCAGTTGCTGGCCGTGGATACCAAGGAAGGCAAGCTGTACCACGACACCGAGATCAAGGACCGCCTGGCCGCGGGCCAGCCCTTTGGCGAGTGGGTCGGCAAGATCAACGAGCTGGACGAGGCGCTGGACGTCGAGGAAAAGCCGATGTTCGAGGGCGCAGAGCTGCGCAAGCGCCAGATCGCGGCGGGCTATACCATCGAGGAGCTGGAGAACGTCCTGGCGCCGATGGCCGAGGATTCGAAAGAGAACGTGGTTTCGATGGGCGATGACACGCCTTCGGCGGTGCTGAGCAACAAGTACCGCCCGCTGAGCCACTTCTTCCGCCAGAACTTTTCCCAGGTGACCAACCCGCCGATCGACAGCTTGCGCGAATTCCGCGTGATGAGCCTGAAGACGCGGTTCGGCAACCTCAAGAACGTGCTGGACGAGAGCAGCGCGCAGACGGAAATCCTGGTGCTGGACAGCCCCTTTGTCGCGAACGCCCAGTTCGAGGAGCTGAAGACCCATTTCAACGCCGAGATGGTCGAGATCGACTGTACCTTCCCGGTGGGGGGCGATCACGATGCCCTGCAAGCCGGGCTGGCGCGCATTCGTGCCGAGGCCGAGGAGGCCGTGCGTTCGGGCGGGGGGCATATCGTGCTGACCGACCACATGCAGAGCGCCGACCGCGTGGCGATGCCGATGATCCTGGCGACCAGCGCTGTGCACAGCTGGCTGACGCGCAAGGGTCTGCGGACGTTTTGCAGCCTGGGTGTGCGGACGGCGGAATGTATTGACCCGCATTACTTTGCCGTGCTGATCGGCTGTGGCGCGACCATCGTCAACGCCTACCTGGCCGAGGATTCGCTGGCCGATCGCATCAAGCGCGGCCTGCTGGACGGCACGCTGACCGAGAACATGCGCAACTATCGCGAAGCCATCGACCAGGGCCTGCTGAAGATCATGGCCAAGATGGGCATTTCGGTCGTGTCGTCCTATCGCGGTGGCCTGAACTTCGAGGCCGTGGGGCTGAGCCGCGCCATGGTTGCGGAATATTTCCCCGGCATGTTGAGCCGTATCAGCGGTATCGGCGTCAGCGGTGTGCAGAAGAAGGTCGAGGAAGTGCATAGGCTTGGCTGGCTGAAAGGCCAGGACGTGCTGCCCATCGGCGGGTTCTACAAATCCCGCAAGTCGGGCGAGACCCACGCCTGGGAAGCGCAGACGATGCACATGTTGCAGGCGGCGTGCAACCGTGGCTCCTACGAGATCTGGAAGCAGTTCAGCGCCCGGATGCAGGCGAACCCGCCGATCCATCTGCGCGACCTGCTGGCGATCAAGCCCATCGGCAATGCGATTCCCATCGAGGAAGTCGAGAGCATCACCTCGATCCGCAAGCGGTTCGTGACGCCGGGCATGAGCCTCGGCGCGCTGGGGCCGGAGGCGCACAAGACGCTGAACGTCGCGATGAACCGCATCGGCGCGAAATCCGACAGCGGCGAGGGCGGCGAGGATCCCGCACACTTTGTGCCCGAGGCGAACGGCGACAACCCGAGCGCCAAGATCAAGCAGGTGGCAAGCGGGCGTTTCGGCGTCACGGCCGAATACCTCAACCAGTGCGAAGAGCTGGAGATCAAGGTCGCGCAGGGGGCCAAGCCCGGTGAGGGTGGTCAGCTGCCGGGGATGAAGGTGACCGAGCTGATCGCGCGTCTGCGCCACTCAACCAAGGGCGTGACCCTGATTTCGCCGCCGCCGCACCACGACATCTATTCCATCGAAGATCTTGCCCAGCTGATCTATGACCTGAAACAGATCAACCCGACGGTGAAGGTGACGGTCAAGCTGGTCAGCTCCTCCGGTGTCGGCACGATTGCGGCGGGTGTGGCCAAGGCCAAGGCCGACATCATCCTGATCTCGGGCCACAATGGCGGCACGGGCGCGTCGCCTGCGACCAGCATCAAGTTCGCTGGTCTGCCGTGGGAAATGGGCCTGACCGAGGCGCATCAGGTTCTGGCGATGAACAAGCTGCGCGACCGCGTGACGCTGCGCACCGATGGTGGGCTGCGCACGGGGCGTGACATTGTCATGGCCGCGATGATGGGCGCCGAGGAATACGGCATCGGTACCGCCGCGCTGATCGCCATGGGCTGCATCATGGTGCGTCAGTGCCAGTCCAACACCTGCCCCGTGGGCGTGTGTACGCAGGACGAAAGCCTGCGGGCGCGCTTTACCGGGACGGCGGACAAGGTGGTGAACCTGATCACCTTCTATGCGCAGGAAGTGCGGGAAATCCTCGCCTCCATCGGTGCGCGTTCCCTGGACGAAGTGATCGGGCGCGCCGATCTGCTGCACCAGGTCAGCCGTGGCGCCGAGCATCTGGATGATCTGGATCTCAACCCGCTGCTGATCACGGTCGATGGCGCGAAGGACATCGTCTACAACCGCCTGAAGCCGCGCAACCCGGTGCCCGATACGCTGGATGTGGAAATCGTGCGCGACGCCGCGCGGTTCCTCAAGGACGGCGAAAAGATGCAGCTGTCCTATGCGGTGCAGAACACGCACCGCTCGGTCGGCACGCGCACATCGAGCCATATCGTGCAGAAGTTCGGGATGCGCAACGCGCTGCAACCCGATCACCTGACGGTCAAGCTGACCGGCAGCGCCGGTCAGTCGCTGGGCGCATTCGCGGCACCGGGCCTCAAGATCGAGGTGTCGGGCGAGGCGAACGATTACGTTGGCAAGGGCCTGTCGGGGGGGACCATCGTGGTGCGCCCGGCGATGGCCAGCCCGCTGATGGCCAGCCAGAACACCATCATCGGCAATACGGTGCTGTATGGTGCGACGGATGGATACCTGTTCGCCTCAGGTCGCGCGGGCGAACGCTTTGGCGTGCGCAACTCCGGCGCCAAGGTCGTGATCGAGGGCTGTGGCAGCAACGGGTGCGAATACATGACCGGCGGAGTCGCGGTGATCCTCGGCTCCATCGGGCCGAACTTCGGTGCGGGGATGACCGGCGGCATGGCCTACCTCTACGACCCCGAGGGGCGTGCGGCGGACATGATGAACATGGAAACCCTGGTCAGCTGCCCGGTGACGGTGAAGCACTGGATCGGCCAGCTGGAAGGGCTGATCGAGCGTCACCTGGAAGAGACCGGCAGCCGCAAGGCGCAGGAGATCCTGCAGCACTGGGACATGGAACTGGGCAATTTCGTCCAGGTCTGCCCGAAAGAGATGCTGAAGATCATCCCGCACCCGCTGGTCGAGGAAGAGCAGGCAATGCCGGCCGAGTGATCCGCGTTTGATCACGATGAAACAGGGCGGCCTGAGCGGGCCGCCCTGTTTCGTGGCCGGCGCCGGCACCGGGGGCAACTTGGCGCCGGGGCCCGGCTTTCCTGCTTTGCCCCCGGCCCCGTCTGGCCTATAGCTGTGCGCGTGGCAAAACAGGCAAAACCCAAGCGAAAACCGCGCGCGAAAGCGTCCAGACCCCCGTTGCGCAAGCGTTTGACACGCTGGGGCGTCCGGGCGGGGCTGGGCCTTGTCGTGCTGGCAGTACTGATCATCGCGATGCATTCGGTGGTGCGCCCCTGGGGCGGCAGTTACATGGCCGGCGAACGCGCGCGCCTGGGCAGGATCGATCGGACCTGGGTCCCCATGGGCGAAATGGCGCCGGTGATGGCGCGCTCGGTCGTGGCGGCAGAGGACAGCAATTTCTGCCTGCATTGGGGGTTCGACATGAACGCCATCCGGCACGCCATCGACGGCGGCGCGCGGCGTGGCGGCTCCACCGTCAGTCAGCAGGTGGTCAAGAACGTCTACCTCTGGCATGGCCGCAATTACGTACGCAAGGCGCTGGAAACGGTGATCACCCCGGTGGTCGAACTGCTGTGGAGCAAGCGGCGCATCCTTGAGGTCTACCTGAACGTGGCCGAGTTCGACGAAGGGGTCTTTGGCATCGAGGCCGCGGCATGGCACTACTTCGGTGTCGCGCCGAAGGATCTGAACGCGGATCAGGCGGCGCGTCTGGCGGCGATCCTGCCCGCACCGAAAGATCGCTCCGCCTCTCGTCCCAGCGATTTCGTGCTGAGACGGGCGGCGGCAATCCGCGATGGGGCGGCCACGATCCGCAAGGATGGCCGCGCCGCCTGTTTCGAGGATTGAAGTCTGCGCCCCGGGGGCGCATTCATCTGACAGTTTACGGAAGGTGATGATGATTACAGCTGAGCTCTACCATGTCCCCCTGTCGCCCTTCTGCCGCAAGGTGCGGCTGTCGCTGGCCGAAAAGAAGATCGAGTGCAAACTGATCGAGGAGCGCTACTGGGAAAAGGACACCGATTTCCTGCGCCGAAACCCGGCGGGCAAGGTGCCGGTGCTGAAGCTGAACGGCAAGGTTCTGGCTGAAAGCGCAGCAATCTGCGAATATCTGGAAGAGGTCTATCCCGAACCCTCGCTGATGCCCGACGACCCGATTGAGCGTCACGAGGTGCGGCGTCTCGTGTTCTGGTTCGACGACAAGTTCCAGCACGAGGTGACGTCGAAACTGCTGTACGAGCGGGTCAACAAGAAGGTCACGGGTCAGGGGTTCCCCGACAGCAAGAACGTCCGGGCCGGGCTGAGCGCGATCAAGTTCCACCTCGACTACATGACATGGTTGCTGGATCACCGCCGTTGGCTGGCCGGGGATCGCATGACGCTGGCCGATTTCGCGGCGGCGGCCCATCTCAGTTCTCTCGACTATATCAGTGACGTCGACTGGAACCGCTCCGCAGCAGTCAAGGACTGGTACGCCAAGGTGAAATCGCGGCCTGCGTTCCGCAATATCCTGATGGACCAGGTGCCGGGGTTTCTGCCCCCGGCACATTATGCCGACCTGGATTTCTGAAGCAGACAAGAGGGGGGCTGTCTGCCCCCCATGCGCCTTCGACACATTCCCCCCGAGGATATTTCGAACAGGGAAACCAATCATTCCCTGGTCCACCTGCATTGTTTCCCTGTTCGAAATATCCCGGGGGAGTCAGCCTTTGGCTGACGGGGGCAGAGCCCCCTGTCGCATCGCGATAATTCTGTCATAACCATGGCATGACGGAGTTTCTCAGGGACAGGCTTCTGGCGCAGGCTCGGGGCGAAGGGTTTTCGGCGGCGCGGCTGTGCCTGCCTGGTGACGTGCCGGAGGTGCCGGGGCGGCTGGCGGCTTTCCTGCAAGCCGGACGTCACGGGCAGATGCGCTGGCTGGAGGAGCGCAGCCAATGGCGCGGGGATCCAACCGCGCTCTGGCCCGAGGCCCGGTCTGTCCTGATGCTGGCCGAGAACTATGGGCCGGACAGCGATCCTCTGGCGGTTCTGGCGCAGCGGGACCGGGCCGCGATTTCCGTCTATGCGCAGAATCGCGATTACCATGACGTCGTCAAGAAGCGGCTGAAGCGAGTTGCGCGCTGGCTGGTGTCGGAGGCACCCGGATGTGAGGTGAAGGTGTTCGTGGACACAGCCCCCGTGCCCGAGAAGGCCCTGGGGCAGGCGGCGGGTGTTGGCTGGCAGGGCAAGCATACCAACCTTGTCTCGCGCGATCTGGGAAGCTGGTTCTTTCTGGGCGCGATTTTTACCACGCTGGAGCTTTTTCCCGATGCGGCCGAGAGCGATCATTGCGGAGGCTGCCGGCGCTGTTTGGATGTATGTCCGACAGATGCCTTTCCCGCCCCGTACCAGCTGGATGCGCGGCGCTGCATTTCCTACCTTACCATCGAGCACAAGGGGCCCGTGGACGAGGAACTGCGTGCGCGGATGGGCAACCGCATCTATGGCTGTGACGATTGCCTGGCCGTCTGCCCCTGGAACAAGTTCGCGCGCCGCGCCAGCGAAGTGAAATACCATGCCCGCGACGATCTGCGCGCGCCGTCCCTGGCCGAGCTGGCGGCATTGGATGACGCCGGGTTCCGCGCCCGTTTCAGCGGATCGCCCATCAAGCGGATCGGGCGGGATCGCTTTGTACGCAATGTGCTGTATGCCATCGGGAACTCTGCGGTTCCGTCTCTGCTGCCCGTCGCGCAGGGGTTGACCGAGGATGCCGATGCCACCGTGGCCGATGCGGCCCGGTGGGCCGTGGCGCGTCTGCGCTGATAGGAGCCGGCCTCTTCGACTGCCCTGTCGGGATGGGTTCATGATGCGGACCCCCGATCACGCGGATCGAGGGGCCTGGGTGTTGTCGTCTGGGGGTGGGCGCGTTCGCGCCTCGTCCGCTGCTCAGCACCGGTTTCAGGGTCGGTCGTCGACCAGCAGCCAGTTTTCGCCATTGCCTTCGGAATAGACACCAACGACGTCATTGGGTTGGTATCCGTCCTGTGCCAGGCGGCGCACCAGGGGATCGACACCCGATATCTTGTCCTGAAGCGCATTGATTTCAGCGCGGGCCTGGACAAGGCGTTGATCCAGTGTCGCGGGGCGCAGTTTGCCGGCGCGTTGAAGCTGGCTGACCGTGATGTAGTCGTAGGATTGAAGCGTGACATAACGAAGGTCGAACATGGCGCGGGTAGTCGTTTGCACGCCGGTCGTATTGCCCGCCGTTGCCGCACTGCCCGCTCCTGATGCCGAGCCGCTGCCAGTTCCGCTGCCACCGGTTCCGCTGCCAGTTCCGCTGCCGCTGCCGCCGGTGCCACCTGTCCCGGTGCCAGATCCGGAGCCGCTGCCCGTGCCGGAGCCTGATCCGGACCCAGAGCCGCTGCCGGTACCGCCACCAGATCCGCCGGTGCTGCCACCAGTGCCGCCGCCGGTGCTGCCGCCCGAACCGCCGCCTGTGCCGCCACCGGAACTGCCACCGGAGCCGCCGATCCCGACGTCGGCATCGACGCTGACACCGGAGCCGCCCCCGGAGCTGCTGCCAGAGCCGCCCACGCCGACATCGGCGCTTGCGTTGACCCCTGAACCGCCACCGATCCCGACATCGGCCGAGACGCCAACGCCGTCCCCGCCGCCGATCCCGACATCGGCCGACACGCCAACGCCGTCCCCGCCGCCAATCCCGACATCGGCCGTGGCACTGACCTGGGCCATCGTGGCCGGTGGTGCCATTACCGCGATCACCGCGAGAACGCTGAGGGCCTGACGCGGTTGAATCGACTTTAGTCCTGTTTGAATGAGTTTCATCTTGGTCTCTTCCTCCTTGGATGCGCTTGAATGCGACTGCTCCGCGCGGCGAAAGATGCACCAGTATTTTGCATGGGATGCCCGCGGCCCTGCCGCAATGCGTTTCGCGGGGCAGGTGCTTTAGAAACGCAAGGGGCGAGTGAATTGATCCAAATTTATTGTGAAAACATATATTTTATTTTCGGAATGGGATCGGATGCTTTTCGTTTTCGGTGTGAAAATACGTTTTATAACAATGGCTAAGGGCGGGTGTGATCATGTCGGGTTGGCGTGTTTCATGACGACGGATTCGCATGAGTACATACAATTTAAACGATAGTCTTGGTGCGTATCGTGCCTGCGCGGCGCGGCGCCGGTGTGTCACCTTTGCGCGACGGGGGCTTTCCAAAACGCTGGCAAGCGCCCACATTGCCCCCAAAGACATCAGGAGGCGTCATGTCCCAATACAGCAAGAGTGAAGAGGCCATCGCCCGGCTGACACCGGAACAATTCCGCGTCACCCAGCAAAATGGCACCGAACGGCCCGGCACCGGGCCGCTGAACGACAACAAGGCCAGCGGCATCTATGTCGACATCGTCTCGGGTGAGCCGCTGTTCGCCAGTGCCGCAAAGTATGAGAGCGGGTGCGGTTGGCCCAGCTTTGTCAAACCCATCGAACCCGACAACGTGGTCGAGCTGCGCGATGAAAGCCACGGCATGGTGCGCATCGAGGTCCGCTCGAAACATGGCGACAGCCACCTGGGCCACGTCTTTCCCGATGGTCCGCGGGATCGGGGGGGGCTGCGCTATTGCATCAACTCGGCCTCGCTGCGCTTTATCGCGAAAGAGGACATGGAGGCCGAAGGATATGCCTCCTACATTGATCAGGTGGAGGAATTGGCATGACCATTGCACAGGGCAATATCGAACGCGCCGTGCTGGCGGGGGGCTGTTTCTGGGGCATGCAGGATCTGATCCGGCGGATGCCCGGCGTGCAGAGCACCCGTGTCGGTTATTCCGGCGGTGACGTGCCGAACGCAACCTATCGCAACCACGGCACCCATGCCGAGGCGATCGAGATCATGTTCGACCCTGAAACGCTCAGCTATCGCAAGATCCTGGAGTTCTTCTTTCAGATCCACGATCCGACGACGTTGAACCGGCAGGGCAATGACCTTGGCATGTCGTACCGGTCGGCCATCTATTATGTTGACGAGGCGCAAAAGGCCGTGGCGGAGGAGACGATTGCCGATGTCGATGCCAGCGGCATCTGGCCGGGCAAGGTGGTGACCGAGGTCGCCCCGGTGGGGGATTTCTGGGAGGCCGAGCCGGAGCATCAGGATTACCTGAAGCGTATTCCGAACGGGTATACCTGCCACTTTGCGCGCCCCGACTGGGTTCTGCCACGGCGCGCCGCCGCAGAATAGAGCCTGCCCGGATCGCGCGAAGAGCCTTCAGGCGGATCTCAGACCGAAGGCGATGACCAGCACGAGGATCGCGGTGAGCCAGCTTGCCGCGATCCTGACCGCAAGGGCGCGCCACGCCGCGCCGCCGCCGCGCAATACGACTCCGGCCAGCGTCGATGGCAGGATCACGGCCAGCAGCGCGGCCCCCATAACCCCCGCGACAAAGGCGACCGGCAGGCTGTCAAAGCCCTGGCCGTGCAGCAGGCTTGCCAGCGCCATGGTGGTGGTCAGGGCCGCGATGGGCGGGCCGGCTCGGCCGGGCAGCCGCGGTCCGATCAGGGCCGTTCCCGCCGCCACCAGCGTGCCGGCCACCAGTGAGAGCACGGAGACTGCCCCCGGCGCGAAGGGGGCCAGCAGGATGCCCGCGCCGAGGCCCGCGACAAGGGCGATGCCGCCGCGGGCGATGCCGCCGCAGAAGGCCAGCCAAAGGCCGAGGGCGATCAGGGGCAGCCCTGTTTCCGGATAGGCCGCAAGCGCCGCCGCCCCCGACAGCACGGCCTGCATCGGTGTGTCCATCGCGCCAAAGCCATGGGCCTGTGCGGCAAGGGGCACAGACACCAGCAGCAGCGACAGGCGAAGCGCGCGGATCAGGCGATCCCGGCGAGGTAGGCCCCGCCCATGGCCGCGATCAGCACGCCGATACCGCGCACCGCGATCCGCCCGGCCGGGCTGGCGGTCAGGAAGCCGAAGCCGATGCCGACCAGGTGCAGCAGGCCGGTGGCAATGACGAAGCCGATGCCATAGGCCAGCGGGTTGGCCGCCTGCGGCAGCTCGGTGCCGTGGGCATGGCCGTGGAACACTGCGAAGACGCCGACGATCATGCCTGCGACCCACAGCGGCGCACGCACCGCAAAGGCCACCAGCAGGCCCAGCACGACGCCGGACAGCGCGATCCCGGTTTCCACCGCCGGCAGCGGCACCCCGAGAATGCCGAGCGCGCCGCCGACCGCCATGACCATGGGAAACACCACCGGCAGCGCCCATATCGCGGGTGCGCCCAGAAAGGCGCCCCAGAGACCGACCGCGACCATGGCGATGACGTGATCCCAGCCCAGGATCGGATGGGTGAACCCGCTGGCGAACCCGCCTTCCGGCAGGCCGGTGTGGGCCTGCGCGGCGGCGGCGCCCAGCGTGAAGATCAGGGAAAGTAGCAGCGTCTTGGGGGCGGAGCGCATCGGGGGTACCTCGGGTCTGGTGTCGCGCCAAACTGCCGCCGCACTGCGGCAAGGTCAATTCAATTTTGCGCTGAACTTTCCCATATGTTGTGGTTCGTCAGAAAAACATACCATCATGTGTGTCTCGGAGGGCGTTCTTTTGCACCTTTCCCATGGTGTTGCGCGGCAGATCCGGCGCAAAGATGATGCGTTTGGGTTGCTTGAAACGGGCCAGGTTCTGCGCCAGCGCGGCCCAGATCGCGGCCTCGGTCTCGGGTGGGTTGGCGTCGCCTTCGGGCACCACGATGGCCACCACCGCCTCTCCGAAGTCGGGATGGGGGATGCCGATCACGGCGCTTTCGATGACACCGGGCAGGTCGTCGATCAGGCTTTCGATCTCTTTCGGATAGACGTTGAAGCCGCCGGTGATGATCAGGTCCTTGGCGCGCCCGACGATGGTGATGTAGCCGTCGGTATCGCGGGTGGCCAGGTCGCCGGTCAGGAACCAGCCGTCGGGCGAAAGCTCCTCGGCGGTCTTTTCGGGCATCTGCCAGTAGCCCTGGAATACATTGGCGCCGCGCACCTGGATCGTGCCGATATCACCGTCCGGGACCTCGGCGCCGGTGTCGTCCACGATGCGCAGTTCGACCCCGGGCAGCGGCAGGCCGACAGTGCCGGGGCGGCGTTCGTGATCATAGGGGTTCGAGGTCGACATGTTGGTTTCGGTCATGCCATAGCGTTCCAGCACCGTGTGGCCCGTACGTTCCTGCCACTGGCGGTGGGTGTCGACCAGCATCGGGGCCGAGCCCGAGATGAACAGACGCATGTTGGCGGCAAGGTCCCGCGTCAGGTCGGGTTCGGCCAGCAGGCGGGTGTAGAAGGTCGGCACGCCCATCAGCGCGGTGGCGCGGGGCATCGCGCGAAGGATGGCGCGCGGATCGAAGCGCGGCAGGAACACGGTCGAGGCGCCCGACAGCAGCGCCACGTTGGTGGCGACGAACAGCCCGTGGGTGTGAAAGATCGGCAGCGCGTGAATCAGCACGTCCTCGCGGTCGAACCGCCAGTAATCGCGCAGCATTTCGGAGTTCGATGCAAGGTTGGCATGGCTGAGCATCGCGCCCTTGGATCGCCCCGTGGTGCCTGATGTATAGAGGATCGCCGCCAGGTCATCCGCGTCGCGCGGCACGGCGGCAAAATCGGCCTGTGCGGGCAGGGCGTCCATCAACGTGCCGCTGCCATCCTCGGCCAGGGTCAGTGTGGTGGTCTGCGTACCGGCGGGGGACAGGGGGGCGATCTCGTCCCGCCTTGCCGGGTCGCAGACGACGATACGCGGGGTGGCGTCATTCAGGAAATAGGCGACCTCGGGGCCGGTGTAGGCGGTGTTGAGCGGCAGGAAGATGCCCCCCGCCATCACCGTACCGAGGTAGAGGGCGATGGCCTCGGTGCTTTTTTCGACCTGTACGGCGACACGATCACCCGGGGTCAGGCCTGCGTCGGTCAGCGCGGTGGCGATGCGTTCGGCCAGGTCGAACAATCCGCCATAGCTGACACCGGCACGGCCGGGACGTTCGGCAAACAGGTGATCGGGGGTCAGGGCGGCATGGCGCGCCAGCCGTGTCAGCAGGTGGTTCTGATCGTACATGGTTCCTCCGGTCGCAGGGCGCGGCCCCGATGGGGCCAGCGGTGGGGCGATGTTTTCCCGCCTGTGGCCGGATTGCAAGCACGCCTGTGCAATTGACCTTCACGCCGGGCTGCCGGACTGTTACCCGGATTTGCGCGGCAGGCCCGGCCGGGCCTTGTCGTGGCGCACGTTCCACCAGGGAAAGAGACTTCATGCAGCCCGTCAAAGGTATCCTGATCAAGCTTGTCGCGGTCGTCTGTTTCATCTGCATGAACGCGCTGATCAAGGCGGCGTCGCCGCATGTGCCGCCGGGCGAGGCCGTGTTCTTTCGCGGTTTCTGCGCCTTGCCGATCATCATCGGCTGGCTGGCGATGCGGGGCGATCTGGCGACCGGGCTGAAGGTGAAGGCACCGATGGCGCATGTCTGGCGCGGTTTCATCGGCACCACCTCGATGGGGTGCCTGTTCGCCGGGCTGGCGTTCCTGCCGCTGCCCGAGGTGACGGTGCTGGGATACGCGATGCCGCTGCTGGTCGTGGTCTTTGCCGCGATGTTCCTGGACGAGCGGGTGGGGGTGTTCCGCCTGGGCGCGGTCGCGCTGGGGATGCTGGGCGTGCTGATCGTGCTGGCGCCGCGGGTGACGGCGCTGGATGGCGGCACCGTACAGGTCAGCGAGGCCGTGGGGGCGATGATCGTGCTGTTCGGGGCGACCTGCGGGGCGCTGGCGCAGGTGCATATCCGCAACATGGTGCGGGTCGAGCAGACCTCGGCCATCGTGTTCTGGTTCTCGATCACGTCGACCGTGCTGGCGTTGGCGACGATTCCGTTCGGCTGGGTGATCCCGACGGGGCGCGAGGTGGTGTACCTGGTGGTGGCGGGCCTTCTGGGGGGCACGGGGCAGATTTTCCTGACGTCGTGCTATCGCTATGCGGACGCCAGCGTGGTGGCGCCGTTCGACTATGCCTCGATCCTGTTCGCGCTGGTCATCGGCTATTTCGTCTTTGCCGAGGTGCCGACGGGGCAGATGCTGCTGGGGGCGCTGATCATCGTCACCGCCGGGGTGATCATCATCCTGCGCGAGCGCCACCTGGGGTTGGAGCGGGACAAGGCGCGGGCATCGCGGACGCCTGCCGGGTAGCGCGCTGCCGGCGCGGGCGAGAGGGGGCGCTGCCCCCGCCGCCCCTGCGGTGCGGCCCCCCGGGGTATTTTCGGCCAGATGACAGGGAGGCCCGGGAGAGAGGGTGGCGGGAGAGAGGCGTTGGGGATCGCGGTGTTGGGGCGGGAGGCGTCCGGGATCAGCGTTCCAGCAGGCGGGCCATGGTGTATTCGCTGGCGAGGATGGCGCGGCGAAAGCGCCCCAGCGGGAAGCGGGGCGGTGGTGCCGCAAAGGCCGTGGGCAGCAGGTAGCGCGAGGGCCGGTCCTGCGCGAGGTCGGCCAGGATCGTGCCGGTGTAGCTGGCCATGGCGACGCCGTTGCCGTGATAGCCGAAGCCCGCGTAGGCGCCCTCAAGTCCGGGGACGGGGCCGCAGTAGGGGGTGAGCGAGGCCGTCAGGCAGACCATGCCGGACCAGTGGAACGGCGTTTCGACGTGGCGCCAGGCGGGGAAGGCGGCGTCGAAATCGGCGCGGACCCCGGCGGTGACGCGGGCTTCGTTGCGCGGTGAGGACAGCAGGCCGCCGCGCTGGCCGAAGACCATGCGGCCATCGGGTGTCAGGTGGAAGTAGTGCAGCAGGCGGCGGTCCTCGTAGCTCATTTGCCGCGAGGTGAAGCCCTGGGCGGCGAGTTCATCGTCGCTCATCGGGCGGGTGGCGATGACCGAGCTTTGCGCGGGCAGGATACGCCCGCGGAGCCAGGGTATGAGGTTTTCCGCCGTGTAGCCGTTGGTGGCGAAGATCACGCGGTCGGCCTCGATCACCGCCGCGGGCGTGATGAGCGTGAAGGTTGCCCCGGTCTTTTGCACCGAGAGCACCGGGCTTTGCCCATGGATGCGCGCGCCCGCCGCCGTGGCGGCGCGCACCAGTCCGGCGAGGTACTTGCGCGGGTGCAGGGCGAAGCCGAGCGGGGTTTGCAGCGCGCCGTGCCAGTTCGGGCCGGAGAGGCCGTGGGCGGCGAGGTCGGATTTTTCGATCAGCGTCGCATCGGCGCCGAAGTCGCGGGCGAAATGGGGCGCCTTCCTGCGCAGGGCCTGCATCGCTTTTTCGGAATGGGCGAGGATGACTTCGCCGGTGGAATGGCGATCGACATCGATGTCGTGGGTGGTGAGCAGGGCGTCGACGTGGGCGATGGCGGCAGCTTCGGCGCGGCGCACCTGCGCCGGGGCATCGGGGCCGAAGCGGCGCAGCATCAGGTCGCTGGCGCGGTGGCTGCCCAGGCAGCAGAAGCCGCCGTTGCGGCCCGAGGCGCCGAAGCCGGGAAATTCGGCGTCGAGCAGGGTGACATCGACGCCCGCCTGCGCCAGTGCCAGCGTGGCGTTGAGGCCGGTGTAGCCAGCCCCGATGACCGCGACGCGGGTGCGTTGCGGACCGCTGACGGGGGGATGTTCAAGGGCCGCGGCAGGCACGGCATCGGCCCAGAAGCAGGACGCGATGACATCGCGGGAATAGGTGTAGTCGGGATAGAGGCGGCGGAGTTCCGGGGTATTCACGTCACAGGGCTTTCGTCACAACAGGGCTTTCGTCAAAATGACCGGCGCGCCCGCAAGGAGGGGCGCGCCGGTGAAACGTCTGGGGGGCGTCGTTCAGGTGCGCCCGTCGACCGCGTCGCGTTCCTCTTGCAGCTTGAGGGCGGTGTTGCGTTTGGACAGGATCGAGAAGATCACCACGCCAAAGGCGACCACGCCGATCATCAGGGTCGACAGCGCGTTGATTTCGGGGCTGACGCCGAGGCGGACCGCCGAGAAGATCTTCATCGGCAGGGTGGTCGAGGAGGGGCCGGCGGTGAAGGAGGCGATCACCAGGTCGTCCAGCGACAGGGTGAACGCCAGCAGCCAGCCCGAGATCACCGCGGGGGCGATGATCGGCAGGGTGACGAGGCGAAATGCGCTCCACGGGGTGCAGCCGAGGTCGAGGGCGGCTTCTTCCAGGGAGGTGTCGAAGCTGGACAGGCGCGACGAGACGACGACCGAGACATAACACATGGCGAAGGTGGTATGGGCCAGCACGATGGTGGTGACGCCGCGATCCATGTCGATGCCGATGAACAGCAGCAGAAGCGCCAGGCCGGTGATGACGTCGGGCATGACCAGCGGTGCGTAGATCATGCCGGAAAACAGCGTGCGCCCGGAAAACCGCCCCAGCCGCACCAGCAGGAAGGCGGCCATGGTGCCCAGCACCGTCGCCAGCGTCGAGGAAATCACGCCGACCTTGAGCGTGACGAGGGCGGCGTCGAGGAAGGCTTCGTTGCGCAGCAGTTCGCCGTACCACCTGGTCGAAAAGCCGGCCCAGACGGTCACCAGTTTCGAGGCGTTGAACGAATAGATCACCAGGATCAGCATCGGCAGGTAGAGGAAGGCCAGGCCGAATGTCAGCGAGACGATATTGAAGCCGGACATGCGTCTCATTATTGGCTGGCCTCGCGGTTTTTCTGTTCGTTGCGCTGGAACAGGATGATGGGCACGATCAGGATCACCAGCAGCACCACGGCGACGGCCGAGGCGACGGGCCAGTCGCGGTTGGAGAAGAACTCCTCGTACAGCACCTTGCCGATCATCAGGGTTTGCGAGCCCCCGAGCAGCGAGGGGATGACGAATTCACCGATGGCGGGGATGAAGACCAGGAAACAGCCCGCGATGATGCCGGATTTCGACAGCGGGATGGTCACCAGCCAGAAGGCGGAGGTGCGCGAGCAGCCGAGATCCTCGGCGGCCTCGATCAGCGCGCCGTCGAGTTTTTCCAGGTTGGCGTAGATCGGCAGGATCATGAAGGGCAGGTAGGTGTAGACGATGCCGATATAGACCGCGATTTCCGTGTTCAGGATCGTCAGCGGCTGGTCGATCACCCCGAGCCAGAGCAGGAATGTGTTGAGCAACCCGCCCTGGCTGAGGATGCCGATCCAGGAATAGACGCGGATCAGGAAGGAGGTCCAGAACGGCAGGATCACCAGCATCATCAGCGTGGCGCGCCATTCGGGACGGGCCGAGGCCATGCCATAGGCGATCGGGTAGCCGATCAGCAGGGTCAGTGCGGTCGAGATAGCGGCGATCTTGAGCGAGGAGAGGTAGGCCTTCCAGTAGAGGTCGTCGGTGGTGAGGAAGGTGAAATTCTCGAAATCCAGTTCGGAGAAGAAGGTGCGGATGCCTGCCCAGCCGGCCGTGAGGTCGAGTTGGGGGAAATAGGGGGGGCGGGCCAGCGCGACATCGGACAGCGAGATCTTGACGACGATCACGAAGGGGATGAGGAAAAGCGCGATCAGCCACAGGTAGGGCACGAGGATCAGGACGAGGCGGCGCATTCAGTGGCCTCCCTTTCCGGGGCGGGGAGAAGAGGGGGCGCTGCCCCCGTCGGCTGCGCCGACCCCCCGGGGGTATTTCGGGCCAGATGACAGGGAGCGGGGCGCGTCGGGGTGCGGATGCTGCATCCTAGCGCTCCAGCAGGATGGCGGCGGTGTCGGACCAGCTGAGCCAGACCTTGTCTTCCCAGGTGAAGGACCGGCGGGCGATGCGGCGGGTATTGGCGCTTTGGGCCTTGATGACGTGACCGCTGGGCAGCTTGACGTGGTAGGTCGAGATATTGCCGAGATAGCCGATATCGAGGATTTCGCCCTGGACGACATTGGCGGCGTCGGGTTGTTCGGCGGTGATGGCGATCTTTTCCGGGCGGATCGCGAGGTAGCAGGTCTGGTCCTTTTGCAGCACCGCCGCGGTGGTGGCGACGAGGGGAGAGTGGCCTTCGGCCCAGTTCACCAGCACCTTGTCGCCGGTCTGGTTGGCGCTGCCTTCGATGATGTTCACGTCACCGATGAAGTCGGCCACGTAGACGGAATTGGGGTTTTCGTAGATCCGGTCGGGGGTGGAGACCTGGACGAGGCGGCCTTCGTCCATGACCGCGACGCGGGAGGCGACGGTCATCGCCTCTTCCTGGTCGTGGGTGACGATGACGAAGGTGGTGCCGGTCTTTTCCTGGATGTCCATCAGTTCGAACTGGGTTTCCTCGCGCAGCTTGCGGTCGAGCGCGCCGAGCGGTTCGTCGAGCAGCAGCAGTTTCGGTGCCTTGGCGAGGGAGCGGGCGAGGGCGACCCGCTGGCGCTGGCCACCCGAGAGCTGGTGCGGCTTGCGGCGGGCGAATTTTTCCAGCCGGGTCAGGCGGATCATGTCCGAAACGCGGGTTTCGATCTCGGACTTGTCGCGCCCTTCGCGCTTGAGCCCGAAGGCGACATTGTCCCAGACGGAGAGGTGCGGAAACAGCGCATAGCTCTGGAACATCATGTTGACGGGGCGCTTGTTCGGCGGCACCGCGGCGATGTCTTCGCCGCCCAGCAGGATCTTGCCGGAGGTCGGCATCTCGAAGCCCGCGAGCATCCGCATCAGCGTGGTCTTGCCGCAGCCGGACGGGCCGAGGAGGGCAAAGAATTCCTGAGCGTAGATGTCGAGGTCGAGATTGGCGATGGCGGTGAAGTCACCGAATTTCTTGGTGACGTTCCTGAACTGGATCAGGGGCTTCTCGTCGGGGTTTTCCCACGGCGCGAAAACGGTTTGGGGCATCCGGCACTATCCGCAAATTCTGGGGGAGCGTTCCCTGCGCCACGGTCGCGGCGCAGGGTCTGGTGGGGCCGCAGGGGCGATGCGGGGCCGGTTCAGGCCCCGGTGCCCCCCGTATCGGTCAGGTGCCCGATTTGACCTTGGTCCACAGGCGGGTCAGCGTACGCTGTTCCTTGGGGCCGAAGGGCGTGACGGTGTAGAGTTTTTCCAGCGTTTCCTCGCTCGGATAGATCGCCGGATCGCCGATCACGTCCTCGGACAGGAACTCCTGGCTCGCCTTGTTGCCGTTGGCGTAATAGACGTAGTTCGACGCCGCCGCCATGTTTTCGGGGTCCATGATGAAGTTCAGGAAGGTATGCGCGGCCTCGGGGTTGGGCGCATCCACCGGGATCGCCATCATGTCGAACCACATCAGCGCGCCTTCCTTGGGCGCGTTATAGGCGATCTCGACACCATTTTCCGCCTCGGCCGCGCGGTCGCGCGCCTGAAGGATGTCACCGGACCAGCCGAAGGCGACGCAGATGTCGCCGTTGGCCAGGGCGTTGATGTATTCCGAGCTGTGGAATTTCTGGATGTAGGGACGCACGGCCATCAGCACTTCTTCGGCCTTGGCCAGCGCTTCTTCGTCCTTGCGATCAGGGTCGAGGCCGGCATAGGCCAGCGCCGCCGGGATCATCTCGGTCGGGGCATCGAGGAAATGCACCCCGCAGGATGCCAGTTTTTCCATGTTCGCGGGATCGAAGATCAGCGACAGGCTGTCGACGGGGGCATCCGCGCCCAGGGCGTCCTCGACCGCGGGCATGTTCACGCCGATGCCGGTGGTGCCCCACATGTAGTTGATCGAATACTCCCCACCCGGATCATAGGCGTCGGTGCGCTTTTCGATGACGTCCCACATGTTGTCGAGGTTCGGCAGCTTGGATTTGTCCAGCTTCTGGAAGGCGCCGGCCATGATCTGACGTTGCAGGAAGGTGCCCGTGGGGACCACCACGTCATAGCCCGATCCGCCCGCCAGCATCTTGGTTTCCAGCAGTTCGTTGGAATCGAACACGTCGTAGACCAGGTCGATGCCGGTCTCTTCCTCGAATTTGCTCAGCAGCGATTCGTCGATGTAGTCGGACCAGTTGTAGACGTGGACCTCTTCGGCCTGAACCGCGGCGGCGGTCAGGGCAAGGGTCGCAGTCAAGCTCAGCAGAGGTGTCTTCATCGTAATCTCCCGTTGAATGGCAGGGTCTCTTGTGCCCCTTGGTCCGGAATTTGATCAAACGCTGCCCGAAAAAGCAACAAGCAGATGTTTTCATGGGTGGCCGCGCCGTGCAAGATAAAGGCCTGAGCCGGATATCGGAGGGCGATGATGAATTTGCAGGCAGCACGTCAGGGGGGTGGCGGCGCGCGGCAGGGCGCAACGGGCGACGCGGGTGCCGCTGCGGGCCTGCCGGCGCACGAGGTCGTCTATCGTGATCTGCGCGCCCGCGTCCTGCACGGCGTGCTTGCGCCGGGGCAGGCGGTCACGATCCAGGGCCTGACGCAGGACCTGGGCGCGGGCATGACCCCGGTGAGAGAGGCGCTGCGTCGCCTGATGGCCGAAGGGGCGCTGGAATTTCGCGGAAATCGCCGCATTTCGGTGCCGGTTCTGACCGCGTCCGACGTCGAACAGCTGCGCCATGCCCGCCTGGCGCTGGAACCTGATCTGGCGCGCCGGGCCTGCCTGACCGCCCGCCCGCAGGACATCGCCGCGCTTCAGGCGATCGATGCCAAGCTGGACGAGGCCATCCGGCGCGGCAACGTGCATGGGTACCTGGTCGAGAATCACCACTTTCACGCGCATCTCAATGCGCTGGCCGGGGCGCCGATCCTCTGGGGTCTGGTCGAAGGGCTCTGGCTGCGCTTCGGCCCTTCGCTGCGCGTCGTCTGCGGCCAGTTCGGCACGCGCAACCTGCCGGACATGCACAAGGATCTGATAGATGCCATGAAAATGGGCAATGCCGAGGCTGCCGCGATGGCCATGGCGGGCGATGTCGAACAGGGAATGGAGATGATCGCCCAGGCCCTGTGATGCCCCTGTCCGGGGGGTGTGATTCGATTGACAGGGCATAATTTGATCATATTCTGCGCGCATCCGGTTTTCACCGTCCGTCAGAAAGGTTCCCTAATGCCCCAGATCAGCAACCACATGCCCACCGCCGAACTTCAATCGCTCGACAGTGCGCATCACATCCACCCTTTCTCCACCCAGGACGATTTGCTGAAGAAGGGCGCGCGCGTCATCACCAGCGCCAAGGGCGTCTGGCTCAAGGACAGTGAAGGCGAGGATGTGCTGGATGCCATGGCGGGGCTTTGGTGCGTCAACATCGGCTATGGCCGCGACGAACTGGCCGAAGCCGCCGCCCGCCAGATGAAGGAACTGCCCTATTACAACACCTTCTTCATGACGACCCACGTGCCGGTCATCGCGCTGGCCGCGAAACTGGCCGAACTGGCGCCCGGTGACCTGAACCACGTCTTCTTCGCCTCCTCCGGGTCCGAGGCGAACGACACCAATATCCGCCTGGTGCGCACCTACTGGCAGGAAAAGGGCAAGCCCGCGAAAAAGACCATCATCTCGCGCTGGAATGCCTACCACGGCTCCTCCGTCGCCTCCTCCTCGCTCGGCGGCATGAAGGGCATGCACGCCCAAAGCGGCTATATTCCCGACATGCACCACATCGACCAGCCCAACTGGTGGTCCGAAGGCGGCGAAAGCACCCCCGAAGACTTCGGATTGGAACGCGCGCAGCAACTCGAACAGGCGATCCTCGAAATTGGAGAGGAGAATGTCGCCGCCTTCATCGCCGAACCGGTCCAGGGCGCCGGCGGTGTCATCATCCCGCCTGCCACCTACTGGCCCGAAATCCAGCGCATCTGCGACAAGTACGAAATCCTGCTGATCGCGGACGAGGTGATCTGCGGCTTCGGGCGCACCGGCAACTGGTTCGGCTGCGAAACCATGGGCATCAGGCCCGACATCATGACGATCGCCAAGGGCCTGTCCTCCGGCTATCAGCCCATCGGCGGCTCGATCGTCAGCGACGAGGTGGCGGCGGTGATCGGCGCGACCGAATTCAACCACGGCTATACCTACTCGGGCCACCCGGTCGCCTGCGCCGTGGCGCTGGAAAACCTGCGCATCCTCGAAGAGGAAAAGATCGTCGACACCCTGCGCGACGACACCGGCCCCTACCTTCAGGAAAAATTCCGCAGCCTGGCCGAACACCCGATGGTGGGCGAGGCGCAGATCATCGGCGCCATGGGCTCCATCGCCCTGACGCCCAACAAGGCCACGCGCGCGCCCTTCAAGGCCGAGGCGGGCACCGTCGGCTACATGGTGCGCGAACGCTGCTTTGCCAACAACCTGGTGATGCGCCACGTCGGGGATCGCATGATCATCTCGCCACCGCTGGTGATCTCGAAGGCCGAAATCGACATCCTGATCGAGCGCGCCTGGACCTCTCTTGACGAGGCCATGGCCAATGTCCGGGCCGCCGGTCTCTTCGAATAACCCCGCCCCCACCACTGGCCCCTGACACTGGCCCCTGACACTGGCCCCTGTCACTGTGGCCCCCACCGCGCTGCCCCCGCTTGTTTCCCCCCCCCGGAGATGTTTCCCTGTTCGAAATATCCCGGGGGAGTCAGCGTCTCGCTGACGGGGGCAGCGCCCCCTTCCCGTTCACCGCTTGCGTCACACCCGTCCGGCAAATGCGGCGGACCCTCCCTCAGGGCAGCCGCTCCACCTCCAGCCCGATGGCGCGCACCCCGCCCTGTTGCGACCGGCTGACCGGCAGACGCGCACCGTCCACCATCTCGACCAGCAGCGCCCGATCCTGGCGCAATACCCGCCGGATCGCCTGCCGCGCCACCCAGTGCGACCGGTGAATGCGCAGTCCGCCGATGTCCTCCAGTTCCTCCAGCGCATCGGCGAACCGCATCAGCAACAGGGTGGTTCCGGCGCGCGTCTGCACCTCGACATAGTGATCCAGCGCCGACACCCGGATGATGTCGCGCCCCAGGTCCGGGGGCAGACGTTTCAGAAAGGCGTTGCCCGATATCGCGGGCGATCCGCCGGTCCCGGGCGTCGTCTGGTCCAGTGTCGCGGCCATTGCCTCGGGCGCGGGTTCCGGCGGGCGCCGGGCGATGAACACCCCGATGATCAGCGAAATCGACGGCACGGTCACGACCACGTTCAGCGTCACCGCCGTCAGGCTGGCCGCGTCCCAGTGGTCCTGCCCGCGCAACATCCCCAGGATCAGCACGATCCCCAGCACGGGCAGCGCCGCCGCAAGGCCCGACAACAGGTAACGCACCACAACCGGCAGCGCCGTGTCCCGCATCGCCCGGACACCCGTCAGGATCACCAGGCTCGCCGCCGCCGCAGTCAGCGCCGATGACGCCAGCTGCCAGGCAAACAGCGCCAGGATATCACCCGCCCCCGCATCTTCCGGCCCGAGGTAGATGGTGCACAGCAGGCTGACCACCGCCACGATGGTGACAAAGGGGGCCGAAACCAGCACCCCGTACCACTTGCGAAGCGTCAACTGTACCTCTGTGCCGTTCACGATCCGCCCGGTCCCATTTACGAATTCTTCGTTCTGCCACGCCCGCCGCTGCTGCAAAAGGCCGGCAGCGCCCCGCCGGGGCCTGTCCATTTGTTTCCAAAAACGGAGCCTTTCGCAATGCCCACGCCGTCTCTTCTCTCGCTTCCGATCGCCATCGTGCAACACACGCCGCTCTGGGTCTGGCCGCTGCTGGCCTTCGTGATCTTCATGGGATTGCGCGCGACCCGAGACCGGACCGTGCGCCTGTTTCAGCCGTTGATCGTGCCGCTGATATTCCTCGCGATCAGCCTCACCTCCGGGTCCATGCTGGGCGACGGGGTCTTTGCGCTGCTCTGGGTCATTGGGCTGGGCTGCGGTGCATTGGCGGGTCTGTGGCTGGCCAACAGGTTGGCGATGCAGGTGCTGCCCGACCGGCGCCTGCGTCTGGGGGGCCAATGGCTGTCGCTCTGCCTCAGCCTGACGATCTTCGTAAGCCATTTCGCGTTTTCGGTGCTTGCCGCCGTGGCACCGACCGTGCTCGACCTGCTTCAGGTCGGCGGCGCACTGTCGCTGCTGGTCGGCCTGTGCAGCGGTGTGTTCCTGGGTCGGGGGGTCGGCATCGTGCTGCGCGCTCTGCGCGCCGAGGGCCGATATGCACCCGAACTGCGCTGAGCGCGACGCGCGCTGAGGCGTTGCAGACCCGACCCGATGCGGACCTGCCGGAAAACCGTCAGGGTCCCGTCAAGATACCGACAGGATACCGACGTGCGAAATCGAAGGTTTTGCAGGCTCCGGGCACCTTCGCCGGGCATCTCGGGCGGGGCCGTTCCTGGCCCGGTCCTGCGCTGTTCCTGGCCCGGTCCGGGTGGCCCGGACCACCCCCTGATTACGGGAAAAGGGGCAGCGACCGACCGGCCCCTGCCCCCTCCCTGCGCAAGGCACTCGCCTCAGATCGTCGCGCCCTTGGGTTCCAGCGTGATCGACCAAAGCTCGGTATTGCCGCGATCCATCAGGCGCACCTTCATCTGCTGGGTCGCCCCGTCGATATCGACCAGACCAAAGAACTGCATCCCGTCCGAGGGCGGCAGGTTGACCTCGCCCGGTGCGGGCGCTTTGACAAAGCGTTCCTCGGGGCCAAAGGTCGGGTCCAGGTCGTTCGGGCCGAACGCCCCGGCGTGCAACGGGCCCGAGACGAACTCCCAGAACGGCTCAAACTCTTGAAATTGCGCCTTTTCCGGAGAGTAGTGGTGGGCGGCGGTATAATGCACATCAGCGGTCAGCCAGACGGTGTTCCTGACCTGCGCATCGCGGATAAAGCGCAGCAGGTCCGCGATTTCCAGCTCGCGTCCCTTCGGTGCCCCGCCATCGGCGTTGGCCACCGCCTCGAACTTTTCGCCGTCGCGCACCACCAGACCCAGCGGCATATCCGAGGCGATAACCTTCCACGTCGCTTTCGACGCGGCCAGCTCGGCCTGCAACCACTCGATCTGGTCGCGGCCCAGATAGGTCGAGGTCTCGTTGATTTCGCTCTCCAAATTCGCCCCGTTCGCCCCGCGATAGGACCGCATGTCCAGGAAGAAGATGTCCAGCATCGGACCATAGGCGATCTTGCGATAGACCCGGCCCGGCTCAGACGGGGTATAGCTGATCGGGGTCATCTCGTGAAACGCCCGCGCCGCCCGCGCCGCCAGCACATGGATCGACTTTTCCGAATAGCGGTCATCGGCGGTCAGATCCTTGGAGGCGGACCAGTTGTTGATCACCTCGTGGTCATCCCACTGAAAGAACGTCGGCACCTGCGCGTTCAGCGCCAACAGGTGTTCGTCCATCAGGTTGTATTTCCACTGGCCGCGATATTCATCCAGTGTTTCCGCGACCTTGGACTTTTCAGGTGTGACGATCAGGTTCTTCCACTGGGTGCCGTCGCCTGCGGTGATTTCGTCTGACAGCGCGCCATCGGCATAGATGGTGTCGCCCGAATGCAGAAAGAAATCCGGCTCATGCTGGGCCATCGTGGCGTAGGTGCGCATCCCGGCTTCGTCGATGCCATAGCCCTGACCAGCGGTATCGCCAGACCAGGCGAAACGCACCGACCGGCGCGACGCGGGCGCGGTGCGGAAGTGCCCGACAATCGGCTCGGACACGGCATTCACGTCGCTCAGGTCAGCAGCGGTGAAACGGTAGAAGATGTCCTGATCGGCCGGCAGCCCCTGGACCATGCGCTTGACGGTCAGATCGCTGGCGGGGTTGGTGTCGAGCGGGGCGAGGCGGCGCGCATCGTTAAAGCTTTCTGATGTCGCGACCTCCATCATCACCTTGGCGGGGCGATCCGTGCGCGTCCAGATCATGCCGGAGGAGGTCGTGACATCGCCCGACTGCACACCATGGGTGAACATCGGACGCGATGCCGCGCGGGAGATCGACGGCATGGCAAGGGTTGCGGTGGCAGCGGCGGTGCCGATCAACATGCTGCGGCGGGTCAGCCGGGGCTGGAAAAGCTTGGCCATAGGGCTTCCTTCAATGTCAGGGGTCAGACGATGGGCTGGACATGGAGGGAAAATGCAACAGCTCCCTGACGCTTGGGCGACAGAGCGGCGAAAGATTTGTAACTGAGTGGTAACTCGCTGAAATAAAATAAAAAACGGCGCGCCATCGGCACGCCGTCTTTCATCGTCTAATCAGGTTTGTCGCCTCAGGCGCGCACCATCTTTTCATAGCTTTCCGCGATATCGCGGGTCAGGGCGCCGACCTCGAAGGTATAGTCGCCGATCTGGCCAACGGGCGTCACCTCTGCCGCTGTCCCGGTCAGCCAGCATTGCTCAAAGCTCGCCAGTTCTTCGGGCATGATATGGCGCTCATGCACCGTGATGCCCTTTTCCTTCAGCATGGCGATGACCGTCTGGCGGGTGATCCCGTTCAGAAAGGCATCGGCCAGCGGCGTGTGCACTTCGCCGCCCTTGACGAAGAAGATGTTCGCGCCGGTGCATTCGGCCACGTAGCCCCGGTAGTCCATGAACAGCGCGTCCGAGCAACCCTTTGCTTCGGCAGCATGTTTCGACATGGTGCAGATCATGTAGAGGCCGGCGGCCTTTGCATGAACCGGAATCGTCTCGGGGCTGGGGCGCTTCCACTTGGAGATGTCCAGCTTGGCGCCCTTGAACTTGGCGTCGCCATAGTAGTTGCCCCATTCCCAGCCGGCCACGGCCAGACGGACGGGGTTGCGCGCTGCCGAAACGCCCATGTCTTCGCCCGCACCGCGCCAGGCAACGGCGCGCACATAGGCGTCGGTCCAGCCGTTCGCCTCAAGCATGGCGTATTTCGCCGCCTCGATTTCCTCGACCGAATAGGGGATCTCGAAATCCAGCATGCTGGCCGAGGCGCGCAGGCGCTTGGAATGCTCGATCCCCTTGAAGATCTTGCCGTTATAGCACCGCTCGCCTTCGAATACGGAGGAGGCATAGTGAAGCGCATGGGTCAGAAGGTGTACATTGGCATCGCGCCATTCCACCAGTTTGCCGTCCATCCAAATCTTGCCGTCGCGGTCATCATATGCGCTCATCGCGAACCTCCTGAAGTGCCGTGATTATTCCATAAGTTGCGTCAAAAGCCGGTCTCTCTGACATAAAGTTTCGCCGCAATGGGGTTTAGCTAGCGTTTGATTCTTGGAAAGTCAACAAGCCTGACGTATTCTTGGCCAAGCGGGAAATTCTTGGCTATGGTCACGTCAACGCGTAACGTCACAGCGAAATCCTGGCAGGAGGGCCAATGTCGGACACTCAACTCGGTGATAATCTTCTCTTCCTGACGGATGAACAGCTGCGTCAGGGCATCGAGGCGATGTTCTTCGCCTACCGCGGTTTCACCGCAGCGCCGGACCAGATCCTGGAAGGCATGGCCTACGGGCGCGCCCACCATCGTGCGCTGCATTTCATTTCCCGCAGCCAGGGGATGAAGGTGAATCGGCTGCTGACGATTCTGGGTGTCACGAAGCAAAGCCTGAACCGGGTGCTGCGCACCCTGATCGCAGACGGCCTTGTGGAAAGTCGCGTCGGGCGCGCGGACAAGCGTGAACGCCACCTTTATCTGACGGACAAGGGCGCGGCGCTGGAAACGCGATTGTCCGAGGGCCAGCGCAAATGGGTGCGCGACGCCTATCGCAAGGCGGGGCCGGACGCCGTGGCCGGCTTTCGGCAGGTGCTCGAGGCTATGATGGATGGCGAAATGCGCAAGAGCTACGCGTCGCTCAGGGATGGTGGTCAATGAGCGACCCTGATCCGCATCTGCTGATCGTGGATGACGATGAACGCATCCGCGACCTGCTGGCCAGGTTCCTGAAACGACACGGATTTCTGATCTCGACGGCGCGCGACGCGGCCCATGCCCGCCGGCTGCTGACCGGTCTGGAATTCGATCTGATTGTTCTCGATGTGATGATGCCCGGCGAAGACGGGATTTCCCTGACCGAAAGCCTGCGGGGCCAGCTCCTGACGCCGATCCTGCTGCTGACGGCGCGCGGGGAAATCGAAGACCGCATCCGCGGGCTTGAGGCCGGTGCCGACGATTACCTCGTCAAACCCTTCGAGCCCCGCGAATTGCTATTGCGGATCAATGCGATCCTCCGCCGCGTCCCTGAAACACCTGTTGCCAGCCTCATTCCCAAGGTGTTGCATTTGGGGGCCGTACGCTATGACATGGACCGCGCCGAATTGTGGCGGGGCGATGCCCCTGTCCGCCTGACCGCGACCGAAGTTCAGCTGATGCGGGTGTTTTCGGCGCATCCCGGCGAACCCCTGTCGCGCCTGCAACTGGTCGAGGAACTGGGCCGCGCCGGATCCCAGGAACAGCCCGGCGCCCAGGAACGCGCCGTCGATGTCCAGATCACCCGCCTGCGCCGCAAGATCGAAATCGACCCGAAACAACCCCGCTACCTGCAAACCGTGCGCGGAGCCGGCTATATGCTGGCCCCCGACTGATCGCTTGTCTTGTCGCTGGAGATCCCGCCGGACGCTGCCGCACCAGTCACAGACGCGTCAGCGGCAGCCGTTGCCACCTGTAGACCGCGATTTACGCAAAGCGGTGAGATGCCAGCGCGCAATTGAACCCGGCCCCTGCCGGGGATAAGGTGCCGGCAACCAGCCCTACGCCGAGGACCCCTGATGAGCGATACCCCCCTTTCCGAGATGTCCTTCGAGGCCGCAATGAAAGAGCTTGAGGCCGTCGTGACCCAGCTTGAACGCGGCGATGTCGAACTCGAAGCCTCGATCAAGTTGTATGAACGCGGCGCCGAGCTGAAGAAACATTGCGAAAAGAAACTGGCCGAGGCCGAGGAAAAGGTCGCGGCCATTACGCTGGACGGCGAGGGTAACCCCATTGGGACAAAGCCGGTCGAGGGTCTCTGACGTGTTCGATGCGGCGCTGGCCGACTCGGCACAGGCCGTTTCGGCCCACCTGGAACAGACGCTCGCCCCGTACGAGGGCGAGTTGGGGGCCGCGATGCGCTACGCCTGTAGCGGGGGCAAGCGGTTGCGCGCCTTTCTCGTGCTGGAGGGCGCGCGCCTGCACGACGTGCCGCTGGACCCCGCGCTCGACGCCGCTGCGGCCATCGAGGCTATCCACGCCTACAGCCTGGTGCATGACGACCTTCCCAGCATGGACGATGACGATCTGCGCCGGGGCCTGCCAACCGTGCACGTGAAATGGAACGAGGCAACCGGCATCCTGGTCGGGGATGCCTTGCAGAGCCATGCCTTCGCCCTGTTGGCCGGTGCCAATCTGGATGGCTCGCGCAGGCTGGCCCTGATTGCGGACCTGGCGCGCTGCGCCGGTGGTCAGGGTATGGTCTTGGGGCAAGCACTGGATATCGCAGCCGAAACGGCAGATGCGCCCTTATCGCTCGATCAGATCAAACGGCTTCAGGCGCACAAGACCGGGGCGCTTTTCGGATGGTCCGCGACCGCCGGGGCGGTGATGGCGGATGCAGATGCCGCGCCTCTTTCCGCTTACGCCAATGCGCTCGGGCTTGCCTTTCAGATCGCTGACGACATCCTGGATGTCGAAGGGGACGAGGCCCAGACAGGCAAGCGAGTGCAGAAGGACAGTCAAGCTGGCAAGGCGACCTTCGTCTCTCTCATGGGGCTGGAGGCGGCGCGGACTGCGGCCCAGCGTCTTGTCGAGGAGGCCTGCGACGCCTTGCGTCCTTATGGTACGGGCGCAGAGAACTTGCGGCAGGCCGCGCGCTTCGTTATCTCGCGGCAAGGCTGAGCCTGTCCGGCCTTTCGAGGCAGCAGGTCGACGGTGGATTTGGAGGCGGACATGACCCAGAAAACAGATACCCCGCTTCTCGACAAGGTGGTGACGCCTGCCGACATGAAGGGCCTGTCGGATCCACAGCTGCGCCAGCTTGCGAACGAGCTGCGCACCGAGACGATTGCCGCCGTGTCGGAAACCGGTGGGCATCTTGGTGCCGGGCTGGGCGTGGTCGAACTGACGGTCGCGCTGCATGCCGTCTTTGACGCCCCGCGCGACAAGATCATCTGGGACGTCAGCCACCAGAGCTATCCGCACAAGATCCTGACCGGGCGCCGCGACCGCATCCGCACCCTGCGTCAGAAAGGCGGCCTGTCAGGGTTCACCAAGCGCAGCGAAAGCCCGTTCGATCCTTTCGGTGCGGCCCACAGCTCTACCTCGATTTCCGCCGCGCTCGGGTTTTCCGTGGCGCGCGATCTGGGCGGCTCGGTTCCCGAGGGCCTTGGCGATGCGATTGCCGTGATCGGGGACGGCGCGATGAGCGCCGGCATGGCCTTTGAGGCGATGAACAATGCGGGCCACCTGAAAAAGCGCATGATCGTCATCCTGAACGACAACGAGATGTCGATCGCGCCCCCCGTCGGCGCGTTGTCGACCTATCTGACGCGGCTCTATACCGGCGATCCGTTCCACCAGTTCAAGGCCGCCGCCAAGGGGGCTGCCAGCTTTCTGCCGCCGCCCTTCAAGGAGGGGGCCAAGCGTGCCAAGGAGATCCTCAAGGGGATGGCCGTCGGCGGCACGCTGTTCGAAGAGCTGGGTTTTTCCTACATCGGTCCCCTGGATGGGCATGACATGGGCCAGTTGCTGCCGGTGTTGCGGACGGTCAAGGCCCGCGCGACAGGCCCGGTTCTGATCCATATCGTGACGAAAAAGGGCAAGGGTTATGCCCCGGCCGAACGGGCCAGCGACAAGGGACATGCGACAGCGAAATTCGATGTGCCGTCGGGCAAGCAGGTCAAGGCGCCGTCGAATGCACCCAGTTATACCAGCGTTTTCGGCAAGGAACTGGTGCGTCTGGCGGCAGAAGACAGCCGGATCTGCGCGGTAACGGCGGCGATGCCTGACGGTACAGGGCTGAACCTGATGGCAGAGCGGTTTCCGTCGCGCCTGTTCGATGTCGGGATCGCGGAGCAGCACGGCGTCACCTTCGCCGCGGCCCTAGCGGCGGGGGGGATGCGCCCCTTCTGCACGATGTATTCGACATTCCTGCAGCGCGGATACGATCAGGTTGTCCACGACGTGGCGATCCAGCGATTGCCGGTGCGCTTTGCCATCGACCGCGCCGGGCTGGTCGGCGCCGATGGCGCCACCCACGCGGGCAGCTACGACATTGCCTATATGGCGAACCTGCCCGGGATGGTCGTGATGGCGGCTGCCGATGAAGCCGAGCTGAAACACATGGTCGCCACCGCTGCCGCGCACGACGATGGCCCTATCGCCTTTCGCTACCCGCGGGGCGAGGGTGCTGGCGTCGAGATGCCGGAGGTTGGACAGCCGCTTGAAATCGGCAAGGGCCGCATGATCCGTGAGGGCGGCCGCATCGCCCTGTTGAGCTTTGGCACCCGCCTGTCCGAAGTCATGAAAGCCTGCGAGGCCCTGGAGGCGCGGGGCATCCACCCCACCGTCGCCGACGCGCGTTTTGCCAAGCCGCTGGACCGTGATCTGATCCTGAAGCTGGCGCGCGACCACGAGGCCTTGATCACCCTGGAAGAGGGCGCGATCGGGGGCTTTGGCAGCCACGTCGCGCAATTGCTGGCCGAAGAAGGTATGTTCGACACCGGTCTCAAGTACCGATCAATGGTTCTGCCGGACATCTTTATAGATCAGGCCAGCCCGGCCGACATGTACGCGGTAGCGGGGCTGAGCTGTCAGGACATCGAGGCAAAGGTTCTGGATGTGCTGGGTGTCGAACGGCTGGGCAAACGGGCCTGATCAGCCGCCGAACCCGCCAATTCCGCTGGAGATCATCCACCAGATGACGCCACAGCTGATCGCCGCCTGAATGTAACCCAGCAATGTGAACAGTCCGTCCCTTGCCAGCAGGCCAATCGCCAGAAACGATATTGCCGCTGCAAAGATCGACGTGACCATCGGCAGGATCTCAAGCGCCGGAATGATCAGGCATATTGCCAGGATCAGAAGCAGCGTGATGATGTTTGCCGGGCGGCTGACCAGTGCGGTCAGGCGTTTGTGGGTGCGTTGATCTATCCATCGGGTGGGTTTGCGCAGCCAGTCGACCGCCTTGTTCAACTTTTCTTCCTTGACGCGGCGCCGTTTCAGGATGCCGGGCATCCAGACCTGCGGACGCCCCAGCAATTTCTGGATGGTGATCAGAAAGATGAACGTCGCCCCGATGGTCGGCAAGCCGATGATGCCCGACAGGGGCGACACCAGGATCAGCGCAGGGACCAGAATGATGGGTGCAAAACTGCGCACCCCGACCTCGTCAAGCACATCGCCGACAGAGACGCTGCCATCGTGGCTGGAATTTTCCAGCGCATCGAGGATATCGCCGAGGCTGCGAAGTTCGTCGTGCTTGGCGGGTTTGGTGCGGGTTGCTGTCTGCATGAAGGAGGAACGCCCCAGCGTGCGCTTTGTTCAGTTGCCAGATGTGTTTTCCGCACCACGCTCTTGCGCCAGCAAGGCCGCAAGCCCCTGGCGATAGGTGGGGTAGATCAAGCGGATGCCGAGATCGTGTTTTATGCGGTCATTTCGCACGCGTTTGCTTTCGGCGTAAAAGCTGCGCGCCATGGGCGTCATCTCAGCCGCGGCGAAGTCTTCTTCGGGCGGTAGGGGAAGACCCAGAAGTTCGGCCGCGTGGCAGATGACGTCCTGTGGCGGGGCCGGATCGTCGTCGCACAGGTTGTAGATGGCACCCGGGTCTGGTCGCGCGACAGAGGCGGCGATCACCTGTGCGATGTCTTCGGCGTGAATGCGGCTGAAGACCTGGCCGGGTTTGATGATCCGCCGCGCAGTTCCCGCGCGAACCTTGCTGAACGGGCCGCGCCCGGGTCCGTAAATCCCTGCAAGGCGGAAAATATGCAGGGGCAGACCGGGAATGGCCTGCCAGGCGGCCTCGGCCTGGGCGCGCCACTGACCTCGTCGGGTGGACGGTGTCAGGGGGGTAGTCTCGTCTACCCATCCGCCATCGTGGTCGCCATAAACGCCAGTGGTTGAAAGATACCCGACCCACTGCAGGCGTTCGGCGTGCGTTGCTATGATATCGCCGAGTTCCCTCAGCACCGGGTCGCCATCGGCGTCGGGGGCCACGGAAATCAGCAGGTGCGATGCCTCTGCAATCAGTGGGCCAAAGGCATCGCCGGGAAAAAGATGCGGCGTCACGCCGCTGGCACGGATCTGCGCCAGACGTTCGGGTTTGCGCGTCGTTCCATGTATCTGCATGCCCGTCGGGCCCAGCAGGCGTGCCGCGGCGCGGGCCGAATATCCGTGTCCGAAAGAGATCATCACCTTGTTCATGGCGACAGTCTTGGAAGCAACCGCGCGACGTTTCAAGTGGCGCCTGTAATCCCGCAGCGAACAAGGCGGTGCAGGCGGGGCCCGACGGAACGGCACTTGTGCGCTTGCACAGCCTGCATCATCGCGACAGAAAGGGCGGAAAGGAGTTTTGAATGACCGAGAGCATCCTGAGCCCGGACGTTTGCGCCGCTGAATCCTTCGCCGACGCTGAACAGGCGGTCGACCGCCTGTGCGATCTTTACGAACAGGCGACCAGTTTTCTGCGGGCCCATTTCATTTCGGCGATGATGGATGGTCAACCCGAATGCCGCGTGCGCGCCTTTTATCCCGAAGTGCGTATCACCACGACGAGTTTCGCAAAGATCGACAGCCGTCTGAGCTTTGGTCACGTTTCCGCGCCCGGAACCCATGCGGCCACGATCACCCGACCCGCCCTGTTCCGGCACTATCTGGTTCAGCAAATCGGCCAACTGATCAAGAATTACGGTGTCGAGGTCGTCGTCGGTGCCTCCTCGACGCCGATGCCCGTCCATTTTGCCGTCGCTGCGGATGACAGTGTCACGGTACCCCACGAAGGCGCTGCCTCTTTCACGTTGCGCGACGTCTTCGATGTACCCGACCTGACAACGACCAATGATGATATCGTCAATGGTACCAATGTTGTCGGTGCTGATGGTGTAGAGCCGCTGGCACCCTTTACCGCCCAGCGTGTCGATTATTCGCTGGCCCGACTCACCCACTACACGGCCACGGACCCGGCGCATTTCCAGAATCACGTTCTGTTCACGAACTACCAGTTCTACGTCAGCGAATTCGAAGCCTTCGCGCGCAGGATGCTGGCCGATCCGGACAGTGGATACACCAGTTTCGTCAGCACCGGTAACGTGGAAATCACGGATGCGGATGGGATCATACCGGACACGACCAAGACCCCCCAGATGCCGACCTATCACCTCAAGCGCCCCGGTGGAGCAGGGATCACGCTGGTGAATATCGGTGTCGGTCCGTCCAATGCAAAGACAGCGACCGACCACATTGCGGTTCTGCGTCCGCATGCCTGGATCATGGTCGGCCATTGTGCCGGGCTGCGCAACAGCCAGACGCTGGGCGATTTTGTTCTGGCCCATGCCTACCTGCGCGAGGACAAGGTTCTGGATGATGACCTGCCGGTGTGGGTCCCGATCCCGGCGCTGGCCGAAATCCAGGTCGCGCTGGAGGAAGCCGTTGAAAAAGTTACGGAATTGGAAGGGTATGATCTGAAACGTATCATGCGCACCGGCACCGTCGCCAGCCTGGACAACCGGAACTGGGAGCTGCGGGATCAGCGTGGCCCGGTACAGCGGCTGTCGCAATCGCGCGCCGTTGCCCTGGATATGGAAAGTGCAACGATCGCCGCAAACGGGTTCCGGTTCCGCGTGCCCTACGGCACCTTGCTCTGCATTTCCGACAAGCCGCTGCACGGCGAGCTGAAACTGCCCGGAATGGCCAGTGATTTCTATAAAACACAGGTTGCACGCCATCTCATGATCGGTATTCGGGCCATGGAAAGCCTGCGGGACATGCCACTTGAACGGTTGCACAGCCGCAAGTTGAGAAGCTTCGACGAAACTGCCTTTTTATGACATGTGGCGGAGCATTGCCGGAATGACTGGCGACTGTCAAAAAAGCCAAGAAAATATACGCTATTTGTTGTGTCTGTCCTCTACATCCGGTTATATGCGGCGCACGAGGCCCAAGACATCGGGCAGTAAAAGGAGACCATCAAATGGCAAAGCCGATGACCAAGACCCAGCTTGTGGCCGCTCTGGCCGACGAAATGGGCGAAGATAAGAAAACCGCTTCTGCCGCTTTGGATGCTGTAGTTGCAATCATCACCAAAGAAGTGTCCGAAGGCGGCGCAGTGACCCTGCCCGGCGTTGGCAAGATCTATTGCCGGGAGCGCCCCGAGCGCATGGTCCGCAACCCCGCAACGGGCGAGCAGATCAAGAAAGAAGCTGACAAGGTGGTCAAGATGACCATTGCGAAAGCTCTCAAAGACAGCGTGAACGGCTAAGCTCTGCCTGATCCGCATATCGGATTTACGATACTGACATAAGAAAAGGCTGCCCTGGGGCGGCCTTTTCTATTTTTGTCGCGGTGCAATGACTTGATTTAACTTGGGAATATCGTTGCCGCCTAACCAGGTGACCGCCCTCCGCCTCGCACTGCTTGCATGTACAGATTGGCGGTGCCGACCCTTCCTTCCATCGCGCAATTCTGTTTACGTCGCGCCGGAATGTCCGGGCACCTGTTCCCGGTTCAGACAGGAGTTCGCATGGACATCAAAGCCATTTTCATGGGGCTCGCCTTTGCCTTCATGTGGTCGAGCGCATTTACGTCTGCGCGGATCATCGTGGCTCATGCGCCGCCAATGACCTCCCTTGCATTGCGGTTCCTGATCTCGGGGCTGATTGCCATCGCCCTTGCCAAGTCCATGGGCCAGAACCTGAAGTTATCCCGGTCGCAGTGGCGCGCGACGATAATCTTCGGCGTCTGTCAGAATGCGCTCTACCTCGGGCTTTTCTTTATCGCGATGCAGTGGATCGAAGCATCTCTTGCCTCGATCCTCGCTTCGACCATGCCGCTGATGGTGGGGCTGTTCGGCTGGCTGGTGCTGGGGGACAAGTTGAAACCTCTTGCCATACTGGGGCTTTTCCTGGGAATTATCGGCGCCGGTCTTATCATGGGCACGCGGATCGGTGCCGGTGCCGACCTGTTCGGGCTGTTCCTCTGCGTCATCGGCACGGCCGCGCTCAGCGTGGCGACGCTAAGTGCGCGCGGCGCCTCCGGCGGTGGCAATGTGATGATGGTCGTGGGGCTGCAAATGCTGGTCGGAGCAGCCTGTCTGGGCATAGCCGCCGTCGCATTCGAAGAGTGGCACGTGAATTGGAGCCCCGGATTGCTGGGCGCCTTTGCTTATACGGTGCTGGTCCCGGGTATCGGGGCGACCTGGGTCTGGTTTACCCTGGTGAACCGGATCGGAGCGGTTAAGGCCGCGACCTTTCACTTTTTGAATCCATTCTTTGGTGTTCTGGTCGCTGCGCTGGTGCTGGGCGAGGCGATCGGCCCGCTGGATCTGGTGGGCGTGGCAATCGTGGCAGCGGGCATTCTGGCGGTCCAGCTTTCCAAGCAACGACCGATAACCTGAGACAAGCCGGGCATTCGCCACAAGCCTGACTTTGCCGAAACCCCGGGGTGCGCGGCAAAACGGATGCATTGTCACCAGACTGACGATAGAATTCACAGTGCAACGTAAGGGGCGGGCTTGGACCGCCTGCTGCAATCTGGGTCTGTCTGAGTGGACGGTAACATGATGATCCGGCGCGACTTTCTTGCCATCAGCTCCGCTTTTGCGGCGGTGTCGCCCCTGCGGGGGAGAGCTGAAACTGGACGTGATGCCCTGACATTCAAACCGGGTGTCCTTGCCGAACACTTGCGAAAGGGGGCGACGGTCTTCCTGACGTTCAAGGCAAGTTGGTGCGCAACATGTGCCGCGCAGACCCGCGTGCTGGAAAAGCTTAAGGCTGAAAACGCGGCTGATGTGCGGCTTGTCACCTTCATCGACGCGGACTGGGATACTTATGGACGGGCGCAATTTGCTACTCGAATGCGTATACCCCGCCACGGAACTCTCGTCGTGCTGAAAGGCGACGAGGAGCTTGGCCGTATCGTCGCAGACACCGGCGAAGAAAAGATAAGGGGTCTTCTGTCAATTGCGACGGCAGCGGCCAGGGCCGGTTAGGACCTATGCGATGGCATAGGCTATCTTGCAGACGCGTCGCGCTGCAAAAGATGTGCTTCGAGTGCAATACCTTCCTCGAAAAGTCTGGCCTTTGACGATGCCATCGGCAGATGTGTCGACCGTTCCGTCAGTGCCGGTGGCGGTGCCCCGAACCAACCTGACGACAACCCAAACCCACCCGAAATCATCGCGACCAGCGCGAGGCTGAGGCCCAGCAGACCGATTTGCATCTCTGACTGGGGCAATATCCTGACTTGGGCGGCTCTTTTGCGCGCTGCCGGAACAAGCCGATCGTGCAGGACGCCAGAGTGGCGCTGGAAGGCGCCATGTTTCCCTGAATGTGCCAAAAGTTAACCTCCTGTACTGCCACCCATTCCCAGAGTTGGCGCAGGAGAGTTAACAAATCGCGAAGATCGGTTCCGCCGGGTAGGCGCAGCTACCCGGTCAGACGAGAAAGGACATCAAGGCAGTCAGGGTGAAAAATGCCGCCACGGTCGAGATCATGACAGAGAGCGCCGCTGCGCCTGAATGCTCGGTATTCTGGGTCAGCAGCGGAAATACACCGAAAATCGGCATGGCGGTCGACAGGATCAGGGCAATGGCCATGTCGCCTTTGGGTACAGGAAAGCCAAGGACGACAAAGGCCGACAGGATGCCGAATGCGACAAGCGGATGCACCAGAAGTTTGAACGCCGAAATCACGACCGCAAGCCTCAGGTTGCCCTGCATGGGTAATCCAACCAGCGAGCCACCGATAAAGAACAGCGCAATCGGCGACGCTGCATAGCTGAGCAATTCGAGGGCGCGATCCGCTGGATAGGGCAGGGGAATACCCAGGAGTGAGACGACTGCGCCAAGGATCAGACCGGAAATCATCGGACGGCGTATGACGGACCAGGCAATGATGGCGATGGTGTGCAATGGGGTGCTCCGCTCGCGCGGATTGGCGGCTTCGATCAGGGTCAGGCCGATGGGGTTTAGAAAGAAGTTTTCCACCAGCAGGCACATCGCGAGGATCGAGGGTGCGTAATCCGGATAGACCGATTGCATGATGGGAAAGGCGAGAAAGGCCGAATTCGGTGTCGCGGTGCCAAGTACACCGACCGCGCGGCGCGCAGGTCCAAGGCCGCGCAGGCGCAGCGTGATCCACATCAGCAGTTGCGTCCCCAACCCGGCGCAGAGCATGGCCAGAAAGAAACCTGGGTCGATCAGATCCTGAAACGGCTGCGTTGCGGTCGCCCGGAACAGCAACGACGGCAGCGCAAGATACATCACGAAATTGCCCAGGGCCGTCATGTCGCGCAGGTCAAAGACCTCGATCCGGGTCAGCACATACCCAAGTCCGACCAAGGCAAAGATCGGAAATGTAATGGCGAGGATCGACAGCATATCAGCCGATTTTACCGCCGGCATCCCCGACCTGGCCGCGATGCAACAGCAGATGATCGAGGATCACGCAGGCCATCATCGCCTCGCCTACCGGCACGGCGCGGATACCGACGCAGGGGTCATGCCGGCCCTTGGTGATGATCTCGGTCGCTTCGCCGGATTTGGTGATGGTCTGGCGGGTTTTCAGGATGGATGACGTCGGTTTGACCGCGAAACGCACCACGATGTCCTGACCCGAGGATATCCCCCCGAGGATCCCGCCCGCGTGGTTCGAGGAAAACATCGGCTTGCCGTCGTTGCCAAGGAAAATCTCGTCGGCGTTCTCCTCGCCGGTCAGGCAGGCGGCGTTCATGCCCTCGCCGATTTCCACGCCCTTGACCGCATTGATCGACATCATCGCGGCGGCAAGATCGGTGTCGAGCTTGCCATAGACCGGGGCACCAAGGCCGGCGGGCACCCCTTTGGCAACAACTTCGATCACCGCGCCAACCGAGTTGCCGGATTTGCGCAGACCGTCGAGGTAGTCGGCCCAGCTGTCTGCGGCGTCAGCATCGGGGCAAAAGAACGGATTTTCGCTGATCTGGGCGGCATCGAAGCGTTCGCGGTCAATGCCGTGCGGGCCAATCCGGGTCATGTAGCCACGGATCTGCACTTCGGGCGCCAGCGTTGCCAGCGCCGCGCGGGCCAGCCCGCCTGCGGCAACGCGCGCCGCCGTTTCGCGGGCCGAGGAGCGCCCGCCACCGCGATAGTCGCGGATGCCGTATTTCAGCCAGTACGTGATATCGGCATGACCGGGACGAAACTTTTCTGCGATATCACCGTAATCCTTGGACCGCTGATCGGTGTTGCGGATCATGAGTTGCACCGGGGTGCCGGTGGTCTTGCCCTCGAATACGCCTGACAGGATCTCGACCTCGTCAGCCTCGCGCCGCTGGGTGGTGTATTTCGATTGGCCGGGTTTGCGCTGATCCAGCCAGTATTGCAGCAGTTCCGGGTCGACGTCGATGCCCGGCGGGCAGCCATCGACCGTCGCCCCAAGGGAGGGCCCGTGGCTTTCGCCCCAGGTCGTGACACGGAACAGGTGACCGAAACTGTTGATCGACATGAGGCTCTCCGGGCGGCTTTGTCGCCGGGTTACCCCAATGCGCAAAGACACGCAATTCCGCGCAGGCTGGCATTTCACATGGTCGGACACGAAAGAGCCGATCTCGGGCAGTATCTGCGCCTCTTGCGCCTGTGCCGACTGCGCCCTAGTGTCGGGGCCACCTCGGGGTGCCTGCAAGGGCTGAGATGCAATGATGCGAACCCGTCGAACCTGATCCGGTTAAAACCGGCGGAGGGAAGGTCGGGCGGCTCAGCGTCGCCAATCTTTCTCCGCCCGTAACAGTAAGGATGGATGCCATGAAGCATCTTGGATTTGTTGCGGGTTGTCTGTTGGCCACGCAAGCGGCGGCGCAGACTCCCGTTCTGAACGTCTATACCTACGACAGTTTCGTTCCCGAATGGGGCCCCGGCCCGGCCATCGAAAAGGCGTTTGAGACCAAGTGCGGCTGCGATGTGGTCTTTACAGCGGCCGGCGATGGCGCTGCGTTGCTGTCGCGCATCCGGTTGGAGGGTGAGCGCACCGAGGCCGACGTGGTGTTGGGTCTGGACACCAGCCTGATCGCCCAGGCCAGGGCGACCGGCCTTTTTGCAGAGACCGATGTCGACGCGGCCTATGATTTGCCGGTCGCATGGAGCGACAAGACCTTCGTGCCCTACGACTGGGGGTATTTCGCCTTTGTCGGCAATGCCGGAGAGGATCACCCGACATCGTTCCGCGCGTTGGCCGACAGCGACACCACCATCGTGATCGAAGATCCCCGCAGCTCGACCCCCGGTCTGGGCCTGCTGATGTGGGTCAAGGCAGCCTATGGCGACGAAGCGCCGGAGATATGGGAGGCGCTGGCCGACAATATCGTGACCGTGACCCCCGGCTGGTCCGAGGCTTACGGCATGTTTCTGGATGGAGAGGCCGACATGGTGCTGAGCTATACCACGTCGCCCGCCTACCACGTCATTGCCGAGGACGATTCCTCGAAGCAGGCAGTGGCGTTCGACGAGGGCAATTATACGCAGATCGAAGTGGCGGCCAAAGTTGCCAGTTCCGACCAATCTGAGCTGGCAGACCGCTTTCTGGCCTTTCTGGTCGAGGAAACCGCACAAGGTATTCTGCCGACGACGAACTGGATGTACCCGGCGGTCATGCCGGCGGGTGGACTACCCGAGGCGTTCGAGCAGATCGTCGCGCCGGGCAAGGCCTTGCTGATGGCGCCGGATCAGGCCGAGGCCGCAAGGAGCGGGGCGCTGGAAGAGTGGCGCAACGCCCTGTCGCAATAGGACGCAGCCTGGGATATCTGGCGGCGGCGCTGCTCCTGACCTTGCTTGGGGTGCCGCTGTTGGCGATCTTTCTTCGGGCCGGGGGCGGTGTGCTGCCCGGCCCGTCCGATTGGGCTGCCCTGCGCTTCACGCTGACGCAGGCGTCGCTCTCTGCGCTGTTTTCCGTTTTTCTGGCGTTGCCGGTGGCGCGGGCCCTGGCGCGGCGGCGATTTCCGGGGCGGCGGATGATGGTGGCGCTGACGGGCGCACCGTTCATCCTGCCCGTGGTCGTCGCAGTTATGGGGTTGCTGGCGATCTTCGGCGCGCACGGCCTGCTGAATACGCTCGCCGCCCAGGTCGGCCTCGGTCCCTGGCGGATCTACGGGCTGCACGGTGTTGTCCTGGCCCATGTGTTTTTCAACATGCCGCTGGCGGTACGCATGATCCTGCAAGGCTGGCAGGGAATCCCGTCTGAGCGGTTCCGCCTCGCTGCGCAGCTGGATCTGTCCCCCGGCGGAGTGTTTCGCCTGTTGGAATGGCCGATGCTGCGGCAGGTCGTTCCGGGCGCGTTGGCAGCGATTTTCGCGATCTGCCTTGCCAGTTTCGCGGTGGCGCTGATTCTGGGCGGCGGTCCGCGCGCCACCACGGTGGAACTCGGGATCTACCAGGCGTTCATGTTCGATTTCGATCTGGGTCGCGCCGCGGTGCTGGCCTTGATGCAGACGGCCCTTGTCGCGGCTGCCGCCATCTTGGCACTGCTTGTCACGCGGATGGATGGCAGCGGCACCGGGCTGGATCGCGCCTTGCCGCGATGGGACAGCCCCGGTGGTTGGCGGCGGCTGGCCGACGTTCTGGGGCTGATCGCAGCCGGTGCGTTTCTGGTCGGTCCGCTGGTGGCTGTGGCGCTGGCCGGTCTGTCTGGGTTTGGTGATCTGCCTCCGGGGCTTTGGCCCGCGATCGCCAATTCTCTGATTGTATCTCTGTTGTCGGCGCTGACCACGGTGATCGTCGCGCTTGCACTGTCGGCGGCGCAAAGCCGCGTCGTGCAGGGTATCGGCCTGTTGCCGCTTGCCTTGTCACCGCTGGTTCTGGGAACAGGCTATTTTCTGATCCTGAACCCGGTGATCGTGCCGGGGCGGCTTGCCCTGCCGGTGACGGTTTTGGTGAATACTCTGATGGCGTTGCCCTTTTCGCTGCGCGTTCTGGCACCTGCATATGTCCGGGTCGAGGCCGATTTCGGGCGCCTTGCCGATACATTGGCGCTGCGGGGTCTGGCGCGGTTGCGTTGGCTGCTGCTGCCGCGCCTGCGCGCGCCGATCGGGTTTGCCGCCGGGCTGGCCGCAGCGCTGTCCATGGGGGATCTGGGCGTCATCACGCTGTTCGGCAGCGCGGATCGGCAGACGCTGCCGCTGTTGATGTTTCGCCTGATGGGGGCATACCGCACCGAGGCGGCAGCAAGTTGCGGGTTAATCCTGATGGCGCTGAGTTTCGGCATCTTCTGGCTGTTCGATCAGGGTGGAGGCAAATCGAATGCTTGAGTTGAGGGCCGTGGACATCCGGCAGGATGATTTCCGTCTCCGGGCTGATCTTGCCGTCGCGACGGGCCGAAAGGTGGCGGTGATCGGCCCGTCAGGTGCGGGCAAGTCGACATTGTTGTCGACCATCGCGGGGTTCTTCAGGCAGACCTCTGGCCAGGTGGTGTGGCAGGGACGCCCGCTGGACGGTGTCGCGCCGGGCAAACGCCCCATCTCGATGCTGTTTCAGGACGGAAACCTGTTTCCTCACCTTGATATCGCGCGCAATATTGGCCTTGGGATCGCGCCATCGCTGCGCCTGTCCGAGCAGGATCGGGCGCGGGTCGAGGATGCCTTGCAGCGTGTCGGGCTTGGCGGCATGGGCGGGCGCACGCCGGCTGCACTGTCGGGCGGGCAGCAAAGCCGGGCGGCGTTGGCGAGGATTTTGGTACAGAACCGCCCGCTGCTGCTGCTGGACGAACCCTTTGCCGCGCTTGGCCCCGCATTGCGGGCGGAAATGCTGGATCTGGTGTCCGATCTCGTGGATGAAACCGGTGTCACCCTGTTGATGGTCAGCCACGATCCGGCGGATGCGCGCCGCATCGCGCAAGACATCATGCTGGTCGATGACGGTCACGCATATCCTCCGGCCGAGGCGGGTCAGATGCTGGCTGATCCGCCAGAGGCACTGCGCCGGTACCTTGGTTAGGTCGAACCTCGCCTCATGTCGCCGGGATCATTTCCGGTGCGGCCCGGTGATTGACCGCGGCGGCGGGCGGGCCTATCCCGTTGGGTATGGAATGGCTTGGCATCGAAATCGACGAAAATCGGCACTGGGGCCCTGAGGGGGAATGCGCTCCGCAGGGCGTGGCAACGGAGCACCGGCTGATCGTCGGCGCAACTGGCCTGCCCGCCCACAAGATACCCGGCAAGCTGTGCCCGGAGGACTTGCATCGCGGAGCTGACGGGCTGTGCCTGCCCGGGCTGGGGCAGATGACCTCGGGCGAGCGGCTTCGGCTGCTGGGGTTCCAGACGCTCAACCCCTATTGGGACGGGGTTGCCCTGATCGTGCAATCCGAACGAACGTTGTGGGTGACGCTGAGCGCGGGCGAGGCCATTCACGTGCAGGCCAGCGCCACGGGGCAATTGGCCATCGCGCTCGGGTGCGAGGCGGCGGTGCCGGAGGGGCTGGATGAAGCAATGTCGCTGGCCGAACGTCTGCCCTTTCAGTTGGCCGAGGCCACCGGGCCGGGGGCGCGGTTGGCGGCGCTGCTGGGGGCCGAAATGGCCGCGGCGAAACGGCTGTGGCTGGGCCAGCAGGCGGTGTTGATCGGGCAGGGGCCGCTGGCACATGCCTACCTCGCAGCGCTTCGCGGGTTGTACGTGCCGGTGACGGAAACGATGGACGCGGCGTTGGTGCGCGAGGGATTTCGCGCCCTGGCCCGGACCTTTGTCGCAAGCGACTGACGCAACGCCAGCCAGGTGTCGGTTGCCTTGCACGATCCTGCGCGCCGTGTGAAAGTCTGCCCTGACAATGGCGAGGCCCAGTGAACAAAGGCCAGTGAACAAAGGCCAGTGAACCAAGGGTCTTTCGGGGCGACGCGACGGTTGTGCCCTGATACGCGGCCGGACGACGGATGGAGGATTCATGCAGACCGAACAGGCGGACAGAATGGTGGTGTCCTCGCAGCTTCCGCAGGCGATAGAGCCGCGCAACCCTGGCATGCCGCTGGATATGGACTGGGTCCGGAGTGCGCAGGCGAACCGATCTGCCATCGAGCGCCGCGCGGCCAGCCTGCCGGGTCGGCGCAGCGTCAAGAAAGACTATCAGGCCGCTTGGTTGTGCCGGGCGATTTCGTGTATCGACCTGACCACACTGGCCGGAGACGACACCGAGGGCCGCGTGCGCCGTCTGTGTGCCAAGGCCAGGCAACCGGTGCGGCGCGATCTGCTGGACGCCTTGGGCATGCAGGGGCTGACGACCGGCGCCGTCTGCGTCTATCACGACATGGTCCCGGCTGCGGTAAAGGCCCTGAAGCGGTCGGGCATCCCCGTGGCGGCCGTGTCGACAGGCTTTCCTGCCGGGTTGTCGCCGTTTCATCTGCGGCTGGCGGAAATCGGCGAAAGCGTGAGCGAGGGCGCCGCCGAGATCGATATCGTGATTTCACGGCGGCATGTGCTGAGCGGTAACTGGCAGGCGCTGTATGACGAGATGAAGGCCTTTCGTGCAGCTTGCGGCGAGGCGCATGTCAAGGCGATCCTGGCCACGGGCGAACTGGGATCGCTGCGCAATGTCGCGCGTGCCAGCCTTGTTTGCATGATGGCGGGGGCCGATTTCATCAAGACGTCGACGGGCAAGGAAAGCGTCAATGCAACCTTGCCGGTGTCTCTGGTCATGATCCGGGCGATCCGGGAATATTACGAGCGGACGGGTATCCGTGTCGGCTACAAGCCCGCTGGAGGGATCTCCAAGGCGAAGGATTCGCTGGTTTATCTGAGCCTGATCAAGGAAGAGCTTGGCGACCGCTGGCTGCGCCCGGACCTGTTCCGATTTGGCGCGTCATCCTTGCTGGGCGATATCGAGCGGCAGCTGGAGCATCATGTGACCGGCGCCTATTCGGCCAGCTGGCGGCATGCTGCCGGATAGGCCGGGATTTGGATATTTATGACAGGGAAACCTGGGCAGGGCGGAGCTAGGGGCATGGGTGTGAGCGAGATTTTCGAGACGATGGACTATGGACCCGCGCCGGAATCGGCGGCCGAGGCGATGGCGTGGATCGCAGCGCACGACGGGCGTTTCGGCCATTTCATCGACGGTCGGTTTACCAAGCCGGCGGCCCTGTTTGCCACGCGCAACCCGGCGAGCGGAGACGCCCTGGCGGAGATTTCGCAAGCGTCCCAAGGGGATGTGGATGAGGCTGTGGCGGCGGCGCAGGCGGCACAGGGCAAGTGGGCCAAGCTGGGCGGGCATGGTCGGGCGCGCGTGATGTATGCGCTGGCGCGCCTGGTCCAGAAGAATGCGCGGTTGTTTGCTGTGCTGGAGACGCTGGACAACGGCAAGCCCATTCGCGAGAGCCGCGACATTGATATCCCTCTGGTTCATCGGCATTTCTACTATCATGCCGGGATGGCGCAGCTGATGCAGGCCGAGCTGCCGGGGCGTGAGGCGGTTGGGGTCTGTGGTCAGGTGATCCCGTGGAACTTTCCCTTGCTGATGCTGGCGTGGAAGGTTGCGCCGGCGCTGGCGATGGGAAACGCGGTGGTGTTGAAGCCGGCCGAGTATACATCGCTGACCGCCTTGCTGTTTGCCGAGATCTGCGTGCAGGCCGGAGTGCCGAAGGGTGTCGTGAACATCGTGACCGGCGATGGGGCCGTGGGCGAAATGGTGGTGTCTCATGCCGGCGTGGACAAGGTGGCGTTTACCGGCTCGACCGAGGTCGGTCGGAAAATCCGTGTCGCGACAGCGGGTTCGGGGAAATCGCTGACGCTGGAGCTGGGCGGCAAGAGCCCCTATATCGTGTTCGAGGATGCGGATCTGGACAGCGCGGTCGAGGGGCTGGTCGATGCGATCTGGTTCAATGGCGGGCAGGTGTGCTGTGCCGGATCGCGCCTGCTGGTGCAGGAAGGAATTGCCGAGACCTTTTATGCCAAGGTGCGGGCGCGCATGGATAAATTGCGCGTCGGCGATCCGATGGACAAGTGCATCGATGTCGGGGCCATTGTCGATCCCGTGCAGCATGAGCGTATTCGCGGAATGGTTGCGAGTAGCGATGGCGAGATCTATCAGCCAGCCTGCGACATGCCGGCGGGCTGCTATTATCCGCCGACCCTGATCACCGGGTTGGAGAGCGCCAACCCCTTGATGCAGGAAGAGATTTTCGGGCCGGTTCTGGTTGCGACGACCTTTCGGACGCCGGAGGAGGCGGTCGCTGTGGCCAATGACACGCGGTATGGCCTGGCCGCGACGCTGTGGAGCGAGAACATCAACCTGGCACTGGATGTTGCGCCGAAGCTGGTGGCGGGGGTCGTCTGGATCAACGGGACCAACATGTTCGATGCCGCGGTCGGCTTTGGCGGAGTGCGCGAGAGCGGCTTTGGCCGGGAAGGCGGATGGGAAGGGCTGAGCGCTTATACGCGACCGATCCTGAAGTCGAAGCCTCTGAAAAAGCTCGACAAGTTTTCCGGAGAGGGGGCTGCGACCGAGGGTCTGGATCGTACCGCGAAGCTGTATGTCGGAGGCAAGCAGGCGCGGCCGGACGGAGGCTATGTCCGCCCCGTTTTCGGCAAGGGCGGCAAGGTTCTGGGGCAGGTCGGGATCGCCAATCGCAAGGATCTGCGCAATGCGGTCGAGGCGGCGCGCGGGGCCAGGGGCTGGTCGGCGGCCACGGGGCATCTGCGGGCGCAGATCCTGTACTACATCGCCGAGAACCTTGAGGCGCGTGGGGCAGAATTTTCGAGCCGGATCAATGATTTGAATGGTGGAAAAACGGGCGCTGACGAGGTGGCGGCAGCGGTGTCGCGGTTGTTCACCTATGCTGCCTGGGCGGACAAGTTCGGCGGCGACGTGCGCGCCGTTCCCATGCGGGGCACCGCGCTGGCGATGCGCGAACCCGTGGGCGTGATCGGTGCGCTTTGCCCGGACGAGGCCCCGTTGCTGGGGTTGATCTCGGTGATGGCGCCGGCGATCGCCATGGGCAACCGGGTGGTTCTGGTGGCCAGCGAACATGGGCCGCTGAGCGCGACTGACTTTTACCAAGTGCTTGATACATCTGATCTTCCGGGCGGTGTGGTCAATATCCTGACGGGCAGTCACGCCGAACTGGCCCCGGTCATGGCGTCACATATGGACGTCGATGCCGTCTGGTCGTTTTCGTCATCCGATGTCAGCGGTGTCATCGAGGCGGAGAGTGCGACGAACCTGAAGCGGACCTGGGTGAACGACGGGCGCGCACGTGATTGGTTCGCGGCGGAGGGCGAGGGACGTGCCTTTTTGGACGCGGCGACCGAGGTGAAATCGGTGTGGATCCCCTACGGCGAGTAAGCCTTTGAAATCACGTATTTCCGACGTCGGTATCTTGACGGTATCCGAACGGTAACCGAGCGGTGCAGCGACAGCCGCCGCCAAGGCAAAAAGCCCCGGTTCGATGCCGGGGCTTTTTCTGTTCTGCTGGCAGGGATCGCGAGGTCAGGCCGATTTCGGATCGTCCAGAACGTCGCGCCAGGAATGACGGGGCTGAAAGCCGACGAGCTGCTTGGCGCGCGCGTTGGAATAGAAGGTCTGCGTCTCGCCGAGCGTGCCTCTGACGGGGACATCGTCGTAGAAGCGGGCAATCAGCTCGGAAGAGGTTTCGGCCACGGAGTGATCGTCGTTCGAGACGTTGAAGACCTGGTAGCCCAGGCCGTCGGTCCTGAGGCAGCACTCGACCATCTGCCCGAGGTCGCGGGCGTCGATATAGGCAAAGATGTTGCGCAGCCGCAGGGCGGGGTCGGCGAAATAGGCGGGGAAATTGGTCTTGTATTCGTCCGGCTCGATCACGTTGTTGATGCGCAGGCCGTAGATGTCGAAGCCGCTGCGCTGCTGAAAGGCACGGGCCGTCGCCTCGTTCACGACCTTGGACATGGCGTAGCTGTCTTCGGGCTCGGTCGGGTGGTCCTCGTCTATCGGGAGGTAGGCGGGGCGGCGTTCGCCATCGGTGAAGCAGATGCCATAGGTGGTTTCGGAGGAGGCGAAGATGACCTTGCGGATGCCGAACTTGAGCGCGGCATCGATGATGTTGTAGGTGCCCAGCGTATTGATGCGGAAGCATTCGTTGTCGGAGGTGATCATGACGCGGGGGATGGCGGCGAAATGCACCACGGCGTCGAACCTGGGCATGCCGTCGCCGGATTCGAGTTCGTCCGGGGCGGCATAGCTCATCATCACGTCATAGACCTGGCCGGCGTCGGTGACGTCGATGATCCGGTTGTCGACACCGGGCATGTCCAGCGGCGTGCGATCGACGTTGAGGACCCGGTGGCCCTGCGCGACGAGGTATGCGACGGCATGGCGACCGGCCTTGCCCGCGCCGCCCGTGAAAAGAATCCTCATCTCGGCTCCTCCAGTAACTTCAATTGCAAGGCCGGGGCCGGCACCACGGCGAGATCAGGCACGGGGGTCGGAGCGGCAATTGCGGTCTTTGGGTATTTAGAGGATTCGCCGTCGGGGTCTAGGGGGAGGCGGGGCGGTGAGCGGGATCACTCCACCCTGAGCGCATATCCGAAGGATGCGGTCTTGCCCGGCGCAAGGATGGTGGTGTGCGGGCGGTCGGCAATTTCGGGGCCGTCGCCGGTACGCGCGGCCATGCCATGCCAGGGTTCGATGCACACGAAGGGCGCGCCGGGTTTTGACCAGATGCCCAGGTTGGGGGTGTTGGAAAAGGTGAAGTGCAGGGCCGGCGCGGCGCTGTCCGGGGCGCGATAGCTCAGCGCGTCGCCGGCGCCGCCTGGAAAGATCAGCGCATCGGCATCGAACAGGTCGGGGTGCAGGGGCAGGACCCCGGCGTCAAACGGCGAGGCGCTGCGTTCGGGGGCCAGGTGACCGTCGACCAGCCGGGCCAGGGCGGGTTCGGCGCCGTTGGCCAGGGTGATGCGATGCGCGGCCTTGCCCGCACCGGGCAGCGGCCAGGCAAAGGCGGGGTGAAAGCCGAGGCCGAAGGGCATGGCGGTTTCGCTGGCATTCGTCACCTCGGCCGTCACCGAAAGGGTCGGGCCGATGAGGTGGTAGGTCAGCGTCAGCCGGAAGGCAAAGGGGTAGACGGCCCGGCTTTCTGCACTGTCGTTCAACGCGTAGACGCAGCGGTCGGGCGTGACCTCGACCAGCTGGAAGGTGCTGTGTCGGGCGAATCCGTGCTGGCGCATCGCGGCCTCTTGCCCGTTGACGGCAATCCGGTCGTTCGGTCCGCGCCCGACGATGGGGAACAGGATCGGGGCACGCCCGCCCCAGAACGCCGGATCGCCATGCCACAGCAGCGCATCCCCGGCCGCGGTCGTGATGCTTTGCAGTTCCGCGCCGAGGTCGCTGAGGGTGACGGAGAGGTCGGGGCTGGTGATCGTGGTTTCGGTCGGCATCAGCGCGGTCCTTCGCAGCGGTCGGTTCGGGTGTCAGGGTTACGCGGCGCAGGGTCGTGCCGCAATCCTGACCGGGGCATTTCGGTGTGCAGGCGGCCGGGAGCGAGGGGTTTTCGGGCAGCCGGGGCTGCCCGAAGCCTCCGGCGGGGATATTTGGAACAGGGAAACGGGCAGGGTGGTGGCAGGCACGGGCCGCGCGGTGCGCATCAGCCGGCGAAGTCGGCCCTGGCGTAGCCCTGGAGGTAGAGCAGCGCAGTCAGGTCGCCGAAGTTGATGCGCAGGTCGCATTCGGCAGCAACCGAGGGTTTGGCATGCAGAGCGACGCCCGCACCGGCACGGGTCAGCATGCCGAGGTCGTTGGCGCCGTCACCGACCGCGAGCACGTCGGCATCGGTGAGGCCGAGGCGGGCCGTGATCTCGTCGAGCGCCTGGACCTTTGCCTGGCGTCCGAGGATCGGGCGGGCGACCTGACCCGAGAGGCGGTCGCCTTCGGTCAGCAGCGTATTGGCGCGGTTTTCGTCGAAGCCGAGGGTGGCGGCGATGCGGGCGGTAAAGGCCGTGAAGCCACCGGAGACGAGAGCGCAGTAGGCGCCGTTCGCCTTCATCGTGGCCAGCAGGGCGGGTCCGCCGGGCATCAGGGTGATGCGGGTGTCGAGAACGCGGTCGATGACGGAGACGGGCAGGCCCCTGAGCAGGCCGACACGTTCGGTGAGGGCGCCGTCGAAATCCAGCTCTCCGTTCATCGCGCGGGCGGTGATATCCTTGACGCGTGCCCCGACGCCTGCCTCGTCTGCCAGCTCGTCTATGCATTCCTGCTGGATCATCGTCGAATCCATGTCGGCGAGCAGCATCTTCTTGCGGCGTCCCTCGGTGGGTTGGAGGCAGAGGTCAACGCGCCGGGCCTGCAGGTCGGCCCAGACGGCCTGGAAATTGTCCGGGAAATTGACGAGGGGGAATTCGACCGCCTCGGCATCTGCGAGGACGGTGATCTCGCCGCCGCCCCAGGCATTTCTCAGGGAGGTGATCAGCGCGGTGTCGAGCGTGCGCGCCTCTGGGCTGGTAAGCAGGGTGGCGGTGAACATCGGGTCTCTCTCTCCTTGCGGGGCTTGGGGGCTTTTCTCATGCGGCAGGGCGAAGAGCCAGAGGCGAAAGCGCTGAGAGGGACTGGTCAAGGGGGATGTGGGCGTATTAGGTGAGCGCAAACATTTATGGCCAGGATACCCCCCATGCTGCGATCTGATATCAACGAGCTCATTCGCGAAGGCGACGCCTTCTTTCGCCAGCACGGCTTTGTCATGCCACCCTTCGCCTATTGGAGCCCGGCGGAAATGCGGGATCGCAAGGCCGACGCAGCCCTGATCCTGGATGCGGGTCTGGGGTGGGATGTCACCGATTACGGCAATGGCGACTACGATGCCCTGGGGCTGTTCCTGTTCACCCTGCGCAACGGCGACGCGTCGGACCTGGGAAAAGCCGGTGGTGGTCGCGTCTATGCTGAAAAGCTGCTCATTTCAGCGCAAGACCAGATCTCGCCCATGCACCGCCATATCGTGAAGACCGAGGATATCATCAACCGCGGTGGCGGGGTGCTGGTGCTTGAGCTGTTCAAGGCGGCCCCTGATGGCAGTATCGACCGCGAGGCGGAGTTCGATGTGATGACCGACGGTCTATGGCGCAGGATGTCGGCCGGCGGGTTGCTGGCCTTGCATCCTGGTGAAAGCGTGACGCTGACGCCGGATGTCTGGCATGCTTTCTGGGGGGATGGTGGACGAGTCTGCATCGGCGAGGTTTCGACCGTGAATGACGATCGCACCGACAATATCTTCGAAGCGCCTATCGGCCGGTTTTCAAGCGTCGATGAAGACGAGGAGGCGCTGCACCTGCTTGTCTCGGATTACGATACCCTGGTGTGAAGAAAGGGGGCTCTGCCCCCCGTCGGCCATGCCGACTCCCCCCGGGGTATTTTCCCGCCAGATGACAGGGAGACCAGGGTCAGTGTTATCCTGAATCGCGTTGGCAGGCTCGTCCTCATCTGGCGGGAAAATACCCCGGGGGAGCCGCAGGCGGGGGCAGAGCCCCCCTTATGAGCGCAGCTGCCAAAGTTTCCGATAGGCGTCGGGCCAGAGTGCGTTTTATTCAAAAGCGACCTTGGTTGGTCTGAACGCGTCATAAGCTCGCTTGCGCGGGTCCCGAATCGTCCGTATATGCGTCGGCGGGACACCCTTCCCCAACGAAGGGCGCTTATCTGGAAGGATAGCTAGCAATGGCTACGACGAAACCGGCAACGCGGCCGGAAAATCCGCGTTTCTCCTCTGGCCCCTGTGCCAAGATCCCCACATTCACGCTCGACAAGCTGTCCGATGCCGCATTGGGCCGCAGCCACCGTGCTGCCGTCGGCAAGGACAAGCTGAAAGCCGCGATCGAAGAGACGCGTGCCATTCTGGGCGTGCCCGCCGATTACAAGATCGGTATCGTTCCCGCCTCGGACACCGGTGCCGTCGAGATGGCCATGTGGTCGATGCTGGGGGCGCGCCCCGCGACGATGATCGCATGGGAGAGCTTTGGTGCGGGCTGGGTGACGGATGTCGTCAAGCAGCTGAAGATCGAGGCCGAGGTCAAGACGGCCGACTATGGCCAGATCGTCGATTTCGACGAGGTCGATTTCAACACCGACGTCGTGTTCACCTGGAATGGCACCACATCTGGTGTGCGTCTGCCGAACGGCGACAAGATCCCTGCCGATCGCGAAGGTCTGACGATCTGCGACGCGACCAGTGCCGCATTCGCTCAGGACCTGCCCTGGGACAAGCTGGATGTGACGACCTTCTCCTGGCAGAAGGTCATGGGCGGTGAAGCGGCGCATGGCATGCTGATCCTTAGCCCTCGTGCCGTCGAGCGGCTGGAGACGTACACCCCAGCATGGCCGCTGCCGAAGATCTTTCGCATGACCAAGGGCGGCAAGCTGATCGAGGGTATCTTCAAGGGCGAGACGATCAACACGCCGTCCATGCTGGCGGTCGAGGATTACCTGGTCGCGCTAGAGTGGGGCAAATCCATCGGGGGTCTGCCCAAGCTGATGGCGCGGGCCGATACCAATGCCAAGGTTCTGTGGGATTTCTGCGACCGCAACGACTGGATCGCCAATCTGGCCGAAGATCCTGCGACGCGATCGAACACCAGCGTCTGCCTGAAGTTCACCGACGATCGCATCAAGGACGGTGCGGCCTTTGCCAAGGCTGTCGCCAAGAAGCTGGAAGCCTATAACGCGGCCTATGACGTGGGTGCCTATCGCGATGCCCCGGCCGGTCTGCGGATCTGGTGTGGCGCGACGGTTGAAGCGTCGGATGTCGAAGCGCTGACGCTCTGGCTGAAATGGGCGTTTGAGGCCTGCCTGCAAGAGCAGACCGAAGCGGCATGAAGGCTGGTGTCGCGCGGCGGGTGTGATCCCCGCGCCGCGCGACACGGCCCAAGGGCAGGGCGGGGAAATCCCCGCCTGCCTTCCCCCCTGACAGATATATTCAAGGAGCCCGCCGATGGCCCCCCGCGTACTCATTTCCGACAGCCTTTCCGACGCCGCCGTTCAGATCTTCAAGGATCGCGGCATCGAGGTTGATTTCGAACCGACCCTTGGCAAGGACAAGGACAAGCTGGCCGAGGTCATTGGCCAGTATGATGGTCTTGCCATCCGCTCGGCCACGAAGGTGACCGAGAAGATCCTGGAGAATGCCACCAACCTGAAGGTGATTGGCCGTGCCGGGATCGGCACTGACAATATCGACAAGGAAGCGGCCTCCAAGAAGGGCGTGATCGTCATGAACACGCCGTTCGGCAACATGATCACGACGGCGGAACACGCCATCGCGATGATGTTTGCCGTGGCGCGCCAGATCCCGGAGGCCAGCGCCTCGACCCACGCCGGCAAATGGGAGAAATCCAAGTTCATGGGCGTCGAGCTGACCGGCAAGACCCTGGGCGTGATCGGCGCAGGCAACATCGGTGGCATCGTGTGCAACCGGGCACTGGGCCTGAAGATGAAGGTTGTCGCCTATGACCCCTTCCTTGGCGCTGAAAAAGCCAAGCAGATGGGTGTCGAGAAGGTCGAGCTGGACGAGCTGCTGAAGCGTGCCGATTTCATCACGCTGCACGTGCCGCTGACCGACACGACAAAGAACATCCTGGGCCGTGAAAACCTGGCCAAGACCAAGAAGGGCGTGCGCATCATCAACTGCGCCCGTGGCGGTCTGGTGGACGAGGTTGCCCTGGCCGAACTGCTGAAGGACGGCCATGTCGCGGGCGCGGCCTTTGACGTCTTTGCCGAGGAGCCTGCCAAGGAAAACCCGCTGTTCAACCTGCCCAATGTCGTCTGCACGCCGCACCTTGGCGCCGCGACCACGGAGGCGCAGGAAAACGTCGCCCTTCAGGTGGCCGAGCAGATGGCGAACTATCTGCTGGACGGCGCGGTGGAAAACGCGCTGAACATGCCGTCGATGACCGCCGAAGAGGCCAAGGTCATGGGCCCCTGGGTTGCCCTGTCGGGGCACCTCGGCAGCTTTATCGGCCAGCTGACGGACGAGCCGATCACGGCGATCAACATCCTGTATGATGGTGTCGTGGCCGAGATGAACCTGCCCGCGCTGAACTGTTCGGTCGTGGCGGGGATCATGAAAAAGGCCAACCCGGACGTGAACCTGGTGTCCGCACCGGTTGTCGCCAAGGAGCGTGGCATCAAGATCAGCACCACCAATCAGGCGAAATCGGGCACCTTCGATGGCTACGTCAAGGTGACGATCAAGACCCCGACGCGGGAACGGTCGATCGCGGGCACGGTGTTCAGCGATGGCAAGCCGCGCTTTATCCAGATCAAGGGCATCAACATCGATGCCGAGGTCGGGCCGCACATGCTCTATACCACCAACATCGACACCCCCGGTACCATCGGGACGCTGGGGTCTGTGCTGGGCGAAAAGGGTCAGAACATCGCCAACTTTACGCTGGGGCGCGCTGCGGCCAACGGTCAGGCGATTGCGGTTCTGTATCTTGACGAGAAGGCCAAGCCGGACGCGGTCGAGGCGCTGAAGGCCACGGGTCTGTTCGAGCAGGTGCGCCCGCTGGAATTCACCATGGCCTGATCGGCTGATCGAGCGACATTGACGACAGGGCCGTCCCGGTTGGGGCGGCCCTTTTCGTATGTTGACAGGTCAGGTGCTGGTGTCGCGGCCCTTGGTCAGCACGATGACCAGGAAGAGGATCATCGACAGGATGGTCAGTACCGAGCCGATCTTGGCCAGCGCCTCTCCGGTCGCGTTGATTGCCATGACGATGCCGGGAACGATGGTGATGACGCCGAGGATGGCGAGGCCGAGGTGGAGTTTCGGCAGCATGCCAAGCGCGGCCTTGGGCGTGACGTGGTAGTAGATGCCGAAGATCGCCATGCTGACCCAGCCGATCAGGTTCAGGTGCGCATGGGCCGGGCTGAGCATATGGTCGCCGCTGGCAGACATCTGGATGCCCCAGCCCATGCCGACGACGGCGCAGATCGTGGCAGCAACGAAAAAGAGGTAGGAAATGCCTTTCATGGGTGTCCTCCCGTTGGGGTGCATCCTTCGGTTGGTCTTGAGGATGCTGCGCTTTTCTACTGCCGGGACCTGCGGCGACAAAGCACGAAATATTGCGCCGCAGAACGCGGTCACTTTCGGGCGCGCGCCTCTGGCCATCGGGGGCGAAAGCTGCTTCCTTCGCGGCGCAGCAGCAGGAGCGGTGTCATGAGCATCTATGCCATTGGAGACATTCACGGACAGATCGAGATGCTGGAGGCGGCACTGGCCAGGATCGAGGCCGATGGCGGGCAGACCGGGCCGGGCGGCGCGGATGAGCTGATCTTTCTGGGGGACCTGGTCGACCGGGGGCCGCACAGCCGCGAGGTGATCGAGCGGGTGCGCGCAGGCATTGCCGAGGGGCGCAACTGGACGGCGATTCGGGGCAATCACGACGATATGTTCCGCAAGTTCCTGACCGGCGGCGTGGTCTGGCACGCGGAGATCAAGAGCGATCTGGCCTGGACGCATCGCCGCCTGGGCGGATTGGCGACGATGCAGAGCTATGGCGTGGACGTGGCCGAAGGGCGCGCCCTGTCCGAGATCTGGGCCGAGGCGCGGGCGCTGGTGCCGGCGGCGCATCGTGACTTTCTGAACGAGACACCGTTCTGGGCCGAGCGTGGCGAGTTGCTGTTCGTACACGCGGGCATCCGCCCCGAGGTGCCGCTGGTGGAACAGACGATTTCCGATCTGACGTGGATCCGGGGGCCGGGGTTCGAGGATTATGTCCGCCCGCATCCCTGGCTGGTGGTGCATGGGCACACGATCATGGAACGGCCAATGCATTTCGGCAATCGCATCAACCTGGATACCGGGGCAGGGGCCAATGGCGGGCCGCGATTCCTGACGGCGGCGGTCTTTGAAGGGCGGGAGTGTTTCGTGCTGGAGGACAGTGGCCGGGTGCCGCTGCGGCCCGCCACGTAACGTCATTCGGCGGATCTGTTGCGTGGCGGTGATGGGCCGGGCAAGACAGGCAAGCAAGGTTTGCAAGACAGGCAAGCGAGGTTTGAGGGAGGAAAGATCATGGACGATATCGTCATCCTGAGCGGTGCCCGCACCGCCATCGGCACCTTTGGCGGCAGCCTGTCGGCTGTGCCGCCGGTGGAGCTGGGCACCATCGTGGCCCGCGCGGCGCTGGAACGTGCGGGGGTCGAGGGCGGCCAGATCGGCCATGTGGCCTATGGCCAGGTCATCAACACGGAGCCGCAGGACATGTACCTGGGCCGTGTCGCCGCGATGCAGGCTGGCATTCCCGACACCACCCCGGCGATGAACGTCAACCGGCTGTGCGGATCGGGGGCGCAGGCCATCGTGTCGATGGTGCAGGCGCTGGCCCTGGGCGACGCGGATTTCGCGCTGGCCGGGGGGGCCGAGAGCATGAGTCGCGCGCCCTATATCGTGCCCGACCAACGCTGGGGGGCCAAGATGGGCGACGTGCGCACCCTGGACATGCTGCTGGGCACGTTGAACTGCCCGTTCGGCACCGGCCACATGGGCGTGACGGCGGAAAACGTCGCCGCCGAGCATGGTGTGAGCCGCGCGGCACAGGATGCCTTTGCGCTGGAGAGCCAGCGGCGCGCGGCGGCGGCCATCGAGGCGGGGTATTTCGCAGAGCAGATCGTGCCGGTCGAGACCCGTGTGAAGCGGCAGAGCGTGCATTTCGAGGTCGACGAACATGTGAAGCCCAAGACCACCGCCGAGGCGCTGGCGGGGCTGCAGCCAGCGTTCCAGAAGGATGGCTCGGTCACGGCGGGCAATGCCTCGGGGTTGAACGACGGGGCGGCGGCGCTGGTGCTGGCGCGCGCCGATGCGGCGGAGCGCGCCGGTCTGGTGGCGCGCGCACGGGTGCTGGGCTATGCCCATGCCGGGGTGCGCCCCGAGGTCATGGGCGTCGGGCCGATCCCGGCGGTGCAGGCGCTGTTGAAGCGCACCGGGCTGAGCGTGGCGGATTTCGATGTCGTTGAGTCCAACGAGGCCTTTGCGGCGCAGGCGCTGGCGGTGAACGCCGGGCTGGGGCTGGACGCGGCCCGCGTGAACCCGAATGGCGGCGCGATTGCATTGGGGCACCCGGTGGGTGCGACCGGCGCGATCATCACCGTCAAGGCACTGTACGAGCTGGAGCGCACGGGTGGCGGGCGCGCCTTGATCACCATGTGCATCGGCGGCGGGCAGGGGATTGCGCTGGCCATCGAACGGATCTGAGGGGGCTGGAGACGTGAAAAGGGCGCGCCTTGCGGCGCGCCCTTGCCTCCGGCGGGGGGTATTTCCGGCCAGATGAGAGAGCCGGGGGCGCTCAGTCCATGTGGTCCGGCAGGAGCAGGTTGAGGATGATCGAGAGGGCCGCGGCGGGCAGCAGGCCCGAGGTCAGCAGGATTTGCAGCGTGCGCGGCAGGTGTTGCAGGGCAGTCGGTTCGAGTTGCAGGCCGAAGCCGACCGAGAGCGAGACCGCGAAGATGACCATGTTGCGGCGGTTCCAGGCGACGTCCGACAGCATGTTGATGCCTGCGGCGGCGACCATGCCGAACATCACCACGACACCGCCGCCGAGGACGTTGATCGGCACGGTGGAGACGACGGCGCCGAATTTCGGGATCACGCCGCAGAGGATCAGGAAGACCGCGCCGATGGTGACGACATGGCGGCTCATCACCCCTGTCATCGAGATCAGGCCGACGTTCTGGCTGAACGACGTGTTGGGCAGGCCGCCGAAGACACCGGCGATGGCGGAGCCGAGGCCGTCGGCGTAGGTGGCGCCGGAGATCTCGGTGTCCGTTGCCTCACGCCCGGCGCCGCCCTTGGTGATGCCGGAGACGTCGCCGACCGTTTCGATTGCCGAGATCACCGCCATGAAGCACATGCCGACGATGATCGCGGGGTCGAAGCCGACGCCCCACATGAGCGGGTTGGGCAGGTCGAAAACCGGGGCGCGGGAGACGCCCGAGAAGGTGACCTGGCCCATCAGCAGGGCAACGACGTAGCCTGCCAGCAGGCCGACGAGGACGGCGGAGACCGAGAGCAGGCCGCGTGCGAAGAAGCTGAGGGCGAGGGACACCACGATCACCACGAGGGCCGGAATCCACATTGCGGCCGAGCCGAATTCGGGTGTGCCGACAAGGGGGACGCCGCCTGCCGCATATTGGATGCCGGTTTTCAGCAGCGCGAGGCCGATCATCAGCACGATCAGGCCGGTGACCAGTGGCGGCAGGGCAAAGCGGATGCGGCCGATCACGCTGCCGAGGCAGAAGTGGAACAGCCCGCCGATCATGATGCCGGTCATCAGCGCGCCCATGCCAGCTGTGCCTTGCCCTGCGACCGCCGGGATCATCACCGGCAGGAAGGCGAAGGAGGTGCCCTGAACGATGGGCAGGCGCGCGCCCACGGGGCCGAAGCCGATGGTCTGGAACAGCGTGGCGACGCCTGCGAACAGCATCGACATCTGGATCATGTAGGCCATGTCGGGAAAGCCGAGGGCGCCCTGATCCGAGCCGAAGCCGAAGCCTGCCGCGCCTGCGATGATGATCGCGGGTGTGACGTTGGAGGCGAACATCGCCAGGACGTGCTGGATTCCGAGGGGTATCGCCTTGGCAAGCGGTGGTGTGTAGTTCGGGTCACGCCGTTGGTCCGGCGTGCCCATGGATGTGTCGACCATATCTTCTGTCCCTTCGATCTTATCGATGCGCCCCTGTTGCCGGGGCACTGGGTCAGGAGGTTACAGTAAATGGCCGGTCTAGGAAGTGCTCTTGTAGGTTGGTCGTGTCTCCGATGCGGTCGATGACCGCGAAGAGACCGGGTTCTGCCAGCGGCGTCAGCACTCCGTGCCAGATGCCGCGCAGGAAGTTCACGCCCTGACCGGGGGCGGGAAGGAAGGCGCGCGGGGCGCCGGGGGTGCCGCCCGCGTCGGGGGCGACGATCACCATCCAGGGTGCCTGCGACATCGGGATGAAGGCCTGGGAGCCGTCGGGGTGACGCTCCAGCAGATCGCAGGTGTAGGGCAGGCTGCGGGCCTGCGCCTTGAAGATCGAGATGCCGGCGCGGCCCCGATCCCCGAAATCGAGGCGGGCGCGGTCGTGGTAGCGGTCGCACATGCCGGCATTGATCACCTTGTCCACCGGGCCGCTGATGGCAAGGACATCCCCGAAGGGGGCGAAGGCCTGTTCGGTCAGCGGTTCGGCCCTGATCTGGAGCAGGGTCACAGCGTCAGCTCCGGGTGGCGGTTCACGTCTTTGTAGAGCAGGTAGCGGAAGGGCGCGTCACCGATCTGTTCGCAGGCCTGCGGGCAGAAGGCGCGCAGCCACATGAAATCGCCGGGGCCCACCTCGACCCAGTCGGTGTTGAGCAGGTAGCGCGCACGCCCCTCAAGCACGTAGAGGCCGTGTTCCATGATGTGGGTTTCGGCAAAGGGGATGCGGCCACCGGGCAGGAAGGTCACGATATTGACGTGCATGTCGTGGCGCAGGTCGCTCGGCTCGACAAAGCGGGTCGTGGCCCAGGTGCCGTTGGTGCCGGGCATCGGGATGGGGTCATGGGCATCGTCGTGGCTGGTGAAGGCGGTCGGCGTCGCGATCCCCGGCGCGGCGACATAGCGCTTGCGGACCCAGTGAAAGCTGGTGGTGGCCTCCGTGTCGTTGGTGACCTGCCAGTCGGCGCCGGGGGGCAGATAGGCATAGCCGCCGGGGGTCAGCCGATGCACCGCGCCGTCGAGTGTCAGGGTCAGGGTGCCGTCGGTGACGAAGATAACGCCCTGCGCGCCCGCGTCGGGTTCGGGGGTGGTGCTGCCGCCGCCGGGCGCCAGTTCGACGATCAGCTGCGCGAAGGTTTCCGCGAACCCCGACAGGGGCCGCGCGATGATCCAGGCGCGGCAACCGGTCCAGCCGGGCAGGAACGAGGTGACGATATCGCTCATGCAGGCGGCGGGGATGATCGCGTAGGCGGTGGTAAAGCGGGCGGGATCGTAGTGGCGTTCGCCTTGTCCGGGCAGGCCGCCGCGGGGGGTGTAATAGCTGCGGGTCACAGCAGATCCTTCAATCGGTGATAGGCAATGCGTTCAACCTGAGCGCAGGCCGTGGTAAATTCGGTCTCGGCGTCATTTGCAAGGCGCGCGGTGAAGGCGGCGATGATGCCCGCCTTGTCGGTGTCCTTGACGGCGATGATGAAGGGAAAGCCGAATTTTTCCTGATAGGCGGTGTTCTTTTCCTGAAAGAACACGCGCTCCTCATCGGTCAGGGAGTCGAGGCCGGCGCTGGCCTGTTCCGAGGTGCTTTCGGCCGTCAGGCGTTTGGCGGCGGCCAGTTTTCCGGCAAGGTCGGGGTGCGCCTGCAATACACCAAGGCGTTCGGCGTGGCTGGCAGAGCGGAAGGCGCGGGCCAGAACGCTCCAGACGCCGATGGGGGTATCGTGGGCGGGGCCAAGCTCCAGCGCGAACGCGCGCTCGGCAATCCAGGGCGAATGTTCGTAGATCCCGCCGAAGCTGGCGACAAAGTCGTCGCAATCCATCTGGCTGGGGATCAGGGCAGGGATCACGGGGGGATGCACGGCGGCCCAGTGATTTGCGATGTCGATGCGGCGGGGGAACCAGACGTCGCCTTTCGCCTGCGCGTACTCGACGAATTTCTGAAGCGCGGCGATGCGACCGGGACGCCCCAGCAGGCGGCAGTGCATCCCGATCGACATCATCTTGGGGCTGCCTGCCTCGCCCTCTTCATACAGCACGTCGAAGGTGTTTTTCAGGTGTTCGTAGAATTGATCCGGGCCGCCGAACCCTGCGGGCACGGCAAAGCGCATGTCATTGGCGTCCATCGTGTAGGGGATCACCAGCGTCTGGTGGCCGTCCGTGGTCAGCCAGTAGGGCAGGTCGTCATCAATGGTATCGGAGACCCATTTCATGCCCAATTCAGCGGCGAGTTTCACCGTGTTCATCGAGCAGCGCCCGGTGTACCAGCCCTGCGGGGCCTCGCCCGTAAGCTCCTTGTGCAGGCGGATCGCCTCGATCATGTCGGCGCGTTCGACCTCCTCCGGGGCGTCCTTGTACTCGATCCATTTCAGGCCGTGGCTCGCGACCTCCCAGCCTGCTTCCTGCATCGCCCAGACCTGTTCGGGGCTGCGGGCAAGGGCCGTGGTGACACCGTAGACGGTGAGCGGAATATCGGCCCCGGTGAACAGGCGGTGCAGCCGCCAGAAGCCTGCGCGGGCGCCGTATTCATAGACGGATTCCATGTTCCAGTGACGTTTGCCTTCCCATGGCACCGCGCCGATGACCTCGGACAGGAACGCCTCGGAGGCAGCATCGCCGTGCAGGATATTGTTTTCGCCGCCCTCTTCGTAGTTCAGCACGAAGGAGACCGCGACCTTGGCGCCGCCGGGCCATTGCGCATCAGGAGGGGTGGGGCCGTGTCCGATCAGGTTGCGCGGATAGCGGTTCATGTGCTTTGTCTCCGTCTGTACGTTGGGGCGGGCCCCGGGGGCCGGCGCATATTCGTCACGGCTGCCACGGGGTTTCAAGCGAATTTTGGGGAAAGGGACAGGAATGGCGACAGGCTACCTGACAACGCATGTTCTTGATACGGCGCGGGGCGTTCCGGCCGCAGACATGCAGATCGTTCTGTTCCGCCTTGTCGGCGGCGCACGCGATGAACTGGCGCGAATGACGACCAATGCGGATGGGCGCACCGACAGCCCGATCCTGCCCGCGGCGCATTTCATGGCCGGTCAATATGAGCTGGAGTTCCACGCCGGCGCGTATCTGGATGCCTGTGGCGTACCGCCGGAGGAGCCGCGGTTCCTCGACGTGGTGCCGATCCGATTTGGCATTTCCGACGAGGACAGCCATTATCACGTGCCGCTGTTGATTTCGCCCTTCGGCTTTTCGACCTATCGGGGCAGCTGAGCGCGCAAAGGAAAACGCCCCGTCCTTTCGGGCGGGGCGTTTCAGATTCGGCAGGGCGTCGAAGGATCAGGCGCTCGGCAGGATCACGATATCGACGCGACGGTTCTGCTGGCGACCTTCCGGCGACAGGTTCGACGCGCGCGGCTGATCTTCGCCACGGCCATAGGCCTGAACGCGGGCGCCCGAGACGCCATAGTTGATCAGCGTGCTGGCCACCGATGCGGCGCGGCGCTGCGACAGGTCCTGGTTGTAGGCGGCGGTACCGGTGTTGTCGGTGTGGCCGATCACCTGAACGGTCGTGTTCGGATATTGGTTCAGCGACTGTGCGACGGTGCGCAGGTCCGACGTCAGGTCGGGGCGCAGGCTGGCGCTGTCTGTTGCGAACAGGATGTCCTGCGGCATGGTCACGACCAGGCGGTCGCCCGTGTTGACGATCTGGACGTTGTTGCCCAGCTGGTTGCGCAGTTCCGCTTCCTGCTTGTCCAGCATGGAGCCGTAGGCACCACCTGCCAGGCCACCGGCAACGGCACCGATCGCGGCACCCTTGCCCTTGTCTTCGCTGACGACGGCACCGAGGGCCGCGCCCAGAAGCGCGCCCGTGCCCGCGCCGGTGCGGGTGTTCTGATAGCCGTCATTGGGGTTGGCACAGGCCGACAGCAGGATCATTGCAGAGCCGGCAAAGGCAAAGGTCGTCGTTTTCATAAGGTGCATAGCTGCCTCTTCAAAATTTTTCGACCGCCTCCCGCGGCCCAAACGTGCGCATGGCATATCGCATTGCCACGTCGCTCCCAATCACTAACGCATGAAAGCTCGGCAGGTTTCCGCTTTTGTGAAATGAATCTCCGACCGGCGTTTACCTGCCGGTCGCGGGGGCTGACCCGGCGTCGTCGCGGGCGCTTTCCCAGGCCAGCATGGCGCGTTTCACCGGCAGGCCCCAGTGATACCCGCCAAGGCCGCCGGACTTGCGGATGGCGCGGTGGCAGGGGATCAGGAAACTGACCGGGTTGCGACCCACGGCGGTGCCGACGGCGCGCACGGCACGGGGGGTGCCGACGGCCTGCGCGAGGTCGGAATAGGTGCTGACATGGCCGCTGGGAATCGCCAGCAGGGCCTCCCATACCTTGATCTGAAACGGCGCGCCGAGCATGTGAAGCCGGGTTTCGCCGCGGCGGGCAAAGGCGGGTTCGGCCAGTTGTGCGACATGCGCTGCATCCTGGACGTACTGTGCCGCAGGCCAGCGCGCTGTCATATCGGCCCAGGCGGCGTCGCGCCCGGTCTCGGCGGTGAAGGCGATACCGCACAGGCCCTTTTCGGTGGCCATGACCAGTGCCGCGCCAAAGGGGGTCGCCATGTCGGCCCAGCGGATCGTCAGGCCCGCGCCCCCAAGGGCATATTCGCCAGGGCTCATCGCTTCCCATCGCAGGAACAGGTCATGCAGGCGGCCCGACCCTGACAGCCCGGTTTCCAGCGCCGTTTGCAGGGTGGAATGGCGGCGTGTCAGCAGATCGCGGGCGTGGTTCAGGGCGAGGTACTGTTGGTAGCGCTTGGGCGAGACCCCGACCCAGGCCGAGAACAGGCGTTGGAAATGTGCCGTGCTCATTCCCATTTGCGATGCGAGGTCGGACAGGTTTAGCGGGGTTTCCGCGCTGTCGATCAGATTCATCGCGCGGCGCATCAGGGCATAGTGATAGCCATGCTGCGGACTGGCATCTGCGCCGGACTCCGAGGCGGCCTCCGGGGCGGCATCGGGGGCAAGATCTGGGCCAGCATCTGGCGCGACAGCGGGTCTCGGCCCGGTGGTGGAGGCGCGCGACGGGTTGGGGGCCCCGTTCGGTGGCGGGGCGGCTGTTGGGGTGCGGGCGGGGTCGGGCATGGCGGGCCTTTCTGGATCGGACAGGTCCAGAATAGGCCCGGCGCCGCCATCGCGCGACCCGGTTCTTGCGGGAAAGATGCAGGGAAGCGCGGGCGGGGCCGCTCAGGCCGCCAGAAGGTCCAGCAGCGTCAGCTGCGGCGGGCATTTCTGGCGGATCAGCTGTGCCTCCGACCGGGACAGGCAGTGCCGTGCGGTGGGGGCATCCGGTTCCAGCAACGCCGTGGCCCGCCGCACGGCAGGGGGCAGATCCAGGCGCGCGGCCATCGCCGGGTCGGTCGTTTCCACCCAGAGAGAGCCGACATTGATGATCTCGTGATGCTCCATCACGATGAGGTGGTAGGTCAGGCCGCCCATGCTGGGGTCAGGGCGGCTGCGGTTGCGCCGCGACACCTCCTCAAATCGGGCAAGAGCCTCTTGCGAGCCGAGGCTGAGCGCGACCTCGGGGCGGCGGATCAGGCCGCGGTGGCCGGGGGCGACGCGGACCTTTTCGCTGAGCGCGCCCTGCGGGCCGATTTCGCCGCGCAGAAAGGTCATCGGGGTCGGCAAGGGGCGATCTTCGGGCGTGCGATGCAGGCGCGCAATGTGCAGGATCGGCTGCGATCCCCGATCGCGCGTCAGGATGCGATCCCCCGCCGCCAGCCATTCAACCGGCATCTCTCCGTCCAGGGTCAGGACCATGGTGCCCGGCCCCAGGCCCGAAATCGGGGGGAACTGCCGGGACTGCGCCGGGGCGTTGCGGGCCTTTCTGGGAAAGAACTGCGGTAAAATCGGGTGTGAATCGTGCATGTCGCGACCTCCGCCACCACAATGGGGGGCTGCGGTTGCTGCCGGGTTAAATGGACTTGTTGTAATCGCGCTTTCAGGGCAGAAAACGCGGATGGCCCGACAACTTCCCTATCAGACCCTGCGGGAGATCTTTTCCCGGTTCCAGGCCGCCGAGGCAGCGCCCAAGGGCGAACTGGATCACGTGAACGCCTATACCCTGCTGGTGGCGGTCGCGCTGTCGGCGCAGGCCACCGATGCCGGGGTCAACAAGGCGACACGGGCCCTGTTTCCGATTGCCGACACGCCGGAAAAGATGCTGGCGCTTGGCGAAGAGGGTCTGATCGAGCATATCAAGACGATCGGGCTGTTTCGGAACAAGGCCAGGAACGTGATCCGAATGGCGCAGATCCTGGTTGACGACTATGGCGGCGAGGTGCCCAATTCGCGCGCCGCGCTGGAGAGCCTGCCCGGTGTCGGGCGCAAGACGGCCAACGTCGTGCTGAACATGTGGTGGCACTATCCGGCGCAAGCGGTCGACACCCATATCTTTCGCCTTGGCAACCGGTCGGGCATCGCACCGGGCAAGGACGTGGTGGCGGTGGAACGGGCAATTGAAGACAATATCCCCGTCGACTTTCAACGCCATGCTCATCACTGGATGATATTGCACGGGCGCTATATCTGCGTCGCCCGCAAACCCAAATGCGCGGCCTGCCTGATCCGCGATCTGTGTGAATACGAGGACAAGAACCTATGACCAAATATGATGTGATCGGAATCGGCAATGCCGTGATGGACGTGATCAGCCAGAACGACGATGCCTTTCTGTCCAGCATGGGGATCGAAAAGGGTATCATGCAGCTGATCGAGCAGGAGCGGGCCGAGGTTCTGTATGGCGCGATGCAGAGCCGGCGGCAGATCCCCGGCGGATCGGTGGCCAATTCCGTGGCCGGGGTGGCCAACCTGGGTCTGAAGACCGCCTTTATCGGCAAGGTCAGCGACGACGATGTCGGCATGAGCTATGCTGCCGAGACCCGCGCGGGGGGCACGGATTTTCCCAATGAACCGGTGGCCGGTGGCACGTTGCCCAGCTCGCGCTCGATGATCTTCGTCAGCCCGGATGGCGAGCGGTCGATGAACACCTACCTCGGCATTTCGTCCGAGGTCGGCCCTGATGACGTGCCCGAGGAAATCTGCAATTCGGCGCGGATCCTGTTTCTGGAGGGGTACCTGTACGACAAGGACAAAGGCAAGGAAGCGTTCAAGACCGCCGCGCGGCTGGTGCGTTCCGCCGGAGGCATGGCCGGGATCGCGCTGTCGGATCCGTTTTGCGTCGACCGGCATCGGGCCGATTTCCGTCGCCTGGTGAAGGAGCTGGATTATGTCATCGGCAACGAGCACGAGTGGAAGTCGCTGTACGAAACCGACGACCTGGGTGCCGCGCTGGAAACGGCTGCGAGCGAGAGCGGCCTGGTGGTCTGCACCCGTTCGGGCCATGACGTGGTGATCGTGCGCGGCGATCAAAGCGTGACGGTGCCCGTGCGGGCGATCACGCCGGTCGACGCGACCGGCGCGGGCGATCTGTTCGCGTCCGGGTTCCTCTACGGGTTGGCGACCGGCGCGGATATCGAGACATCGGGGCGGATGGGCTGTGTCGCGGCCGCCGAGGTGATCAGCCATTACGGCGCACGCCCGGAAGCGGATCTGAAGGCCCTGTTCGCCGCAGAAGGTCTGATGTAGCACCCGCTGCTCGCGATGCGCAGGCTGGATATTTGGAACAGGGAAACATCAGGGGCGTTCGCGCCCCTTTTGCCATTCCGGGTCATGTCGGGTGAGGGAGTGGCCACATCTGTCGGCCGGTGAGACCGGGGATCGGGCGCAAAGTCTAGGCGGGGAAGAGGCGGTCCAGCGCGGCGTCGAGGGGCGCGGCGTCGTCGATCGCCAGGCGCACCGGCACTGTCAGCACCTTTTGGCGAAATCCTTGCGGCAGGCGGACCGCGTCCTTTTCCGTGGTGACCAGCTGGGCCCCGAGGGCGGCGGCATCGCGTTCCAGGCGGGCCAGAAGGGCATTGGTCAGCGGCTGATGGTCGGCGAGGGGTTCGGCGTGGCGGATATTGGCGCCGAGCTGACGCAGGGTGGCAAAGATCTTTTCCGGGTGGGCGATGCCGGCGAAGGCCAGCACGTCCAGGCCCTGCCAGTCCATCCCTGTCTGCAGCGGGGCAAGGCGGCCCGTCAGATGCGGCAGCGTGATGGTGTGCTGCCAGGCGGCCGCGAAGGTATCCTGGGCCTGGGTGTCGCCGATCGAGAGCAGCAGGTCGGCGCGGGCGAGGCCGGGGGCGACGGGTTCGCGCAGGGGGCCCGCGGGCAGGCAGCGGCCATTGCCGAAGCCGCGGGCGGCATCGACCACCACGAGTGAGAGGGTCTTGAGCAGCGAGGGGTCCTGAAAGCCGTCGTCAAGCACGAGGACGTCAGCCCCCGCCGCAGTCGCTGCTCGGGCGCCTGCGATGCGATCACGGGCGATCCAGCCGGGGGCGAAGGCGGCCAGCAGCAGGGGTTCGTCGCCGGTTTGTCCGGCACTGTGGCGGGTCGGGTCGACGCGGGTGGGGCCGGTCAGGGTGCCGCCATATCCGCGCGAGATGAAGTGAGGTGACAGGCCACGCGCGGTCAGGCGCATCAGCAGGTCGATCGCGGTTGGAGTCTTGCCTGTGCCGCCCGCGTTCAGGTTTCCGACGCAGATCACCGGCACGCCAGGGTCGTATCCCGTGGTCCCGGCAAGGCGTCTGGCGGTGGCGCGGCCATAGAGGTGGCCGAGCGGCGCGAGGACGCGGGCGCGCAGGGCGGGGCGCGCGGGCGGGGTGAACCAGAACCCGGGGGTCTGCATCAGCGGGTACCTGCCATGTCGAGTTCGGCGCGCGCCCAGTCGATCACGCGATCCGTCGCCTCGGCTCCGTCGGTCGCGACCTGCCAGGCCGCAGCTGCCATGGTGGCGGCCTGATCCGGGGCGATCAGGCGCGACAATGCCTTTTGCAGCCCATCGGAATCGCGGATCATCCGGGCCGCGCCCGCCTTGGACAGACGCGCATAGCTGGCGATATGGCGCGACACGAAGGGCCCGTAGAGGATGGCCGAGCCGAGCGCGGCGGGCGCGTAGGGATCATGCCCTTTCATGCCGCGTTTCAGCGATCCGGCCATGAAGGTGACCGGCGACAGGCGGTACCACAGGCCCATCTCATCGCAGCCGTCGGCCAGCAGCACCTGGGTTTCTTCGCGCGGGGCGTCGTCGCGGGACCAGCGGAGGGCGCGCCAGCCTTCGCGCGCCATGATTTCAGCCATCCTGTCGGCATCTTCGGGGCGGGCGGGGACCAGCACCAGCAGCAGCCGATGCGCAAGGCGCGAGGCCCGGCGATGCGCATCGAGCACCGTTTCCAGTTCTTCGAGCTGGACCATCGCCGCCAGCCAGATCGGGCGTCCCGCCAGGCCCGCGGCCAGGTCATCGCGCAGGGCGTCGTCGCAGGTCAGTGCCGTGCCGCCTTCCTGCAAGGGGCCGGTGATCTCGATCAAGGCCTGTTCGACGCCGTGGCGTTGCAGCTTGCGCGCGGTATTGGCCGAACTGGCCAGCACGGTGTGAAATCCGGCCAGCAGACGGCGGCTTTGGGTCACGCGCAGGCCCCACCGCGGTTCGTCGAAGGCGTCCTCCTCGGCTTCGGCCAGCAGCATCGGCACGTTCTGGCGGCGCGCCTGGTTCAGCAGGGTCGGCCGCAGGTGACCGGTCATCCAGATCAGCAGATCCGGGCGCCAGTGATCGAGAAAGGCGGTGACGGCGGCGCTGTCATCGTCGGGCAGCGTGCTGTGCAGCAACGACGGGTCATCGGGCAGCGGCTGGGTGCCGGCCTCGGTAAAGCTGAGCAGGATGGTATAGCCTTCGTCCTGTGCGATCAGGCGATTGGCAAGCTGTTCAGCGGCTTTCTGACGGGCGGCAAGGGGGCAGTGAATCCAGATCAGGACGCCGCGCGGGCGTGGCGGTGCGGCCTCTGCCGCCTGCGGGCGCGCAGCACGACGGGTCAGGGCCTTGTAGGCGGCAAAACCGGCTGTGCGCGCCATGACGGATCAGTGACCCAGTTCCTCGGTGGTCGACACTTCGACCTCTTCATCGCGCAGGCGGTGAATATGGGCGATGAAATAGCGCATGTGCGCGTTGTCCACGGTCTTTTGCGCGGCGGCCTTCCAGGCGTCGAAGGCACTGGCGTAATTGGGAAACATCCCGACGATATCCAGGTTGTCGACGTCGCGAAAGACGTTCTTGGCCGGATCGACGAGCTCTCCTCCGAAGACGAGGTGTAGGCGTTGCGCCATGGTCAGGCTCCTGTTCACGATGGGTTGCGAGATGCGGAAATGGCTTTGCGCAACCTGCGCAGATTGGGCCGCAGGGTCAAGGGGAAGGGGAAAATGCGCGCGGCTTTGCGCGGGCGGGCGCAGGGGCCGCGAGATGATGGTGACGGTGATCGTAGCGTTGATCGTGACTGGGCCGACAGAGGCTTGTCCCGGTGGTTTCAACAACCAGCGACGCAGAGCGCGCGGTGGGTCATTCGCGCCGGGGCGGCAGGCCGGGGGCGCCCAGCGGCCTGTCTGTCGGCGCGCCGTGGGGGGCTGCGTCGATGTTGCGCGGGCGACGCGGGGCGAGTTCGGCGACCATCTTTTCGTGCAAGACGGGGCCTGCCGCGATCACCCCATTCAGCAGCGGTCGCGGGTTGTTGAACCGCAGCGGGCCACCGATCCGATCCGACGCGATGGCACCGGATTCCTCGACAATCAGCGAACCGGCGGCAATGTCCCATTCCCAGCTGGGGCGCAGGGTCAGCATGGCGTCAAAGCGCCCCTGTCCGACCAGCGACAGCCTGTAGGCCAGCGAGGGGCGATAGACGCGGTCGAAATCGGGCACGGTCTGGCGCCAGTTCGCGGCATCGAAATTCGGGCGGGCTGCCAGCACGGTGGCGCCGGACAGCTGCGATTGGGCGGTGCACAGGATCGGCACGCCGTTCAGCGTGGCGCCGCGCCCTGCGGCGGCGGCGTACAGGCGGTCCTTCATCGGCAGATAGACCACGGCGGCGGTGATGCGCCCGCCCGTGGCCACGGCAAGGGAATGTGCCCATGTCTCGCGTCCGTTGACGAAGGCACGGGTGCCGTCGATCGGGTCGATGATGAAGACGCGGTCCTGCGACAGGCGGGCGTCGTGGTCGGGGCTTTCCTCGGACAGCCAGCCGTAATGTGGGCGGGCCGCGCCCAGTTCGCGGTGCAGCATGGTGTTGACGGCCAGGTCGGCCTCGGTCACCGGGCCCTGATCGTCGGCCTTTTCCCATGTCTGATAGCCCCGCTGGGCAAAGCCGCGCGCGATCTCGCCCGAAGCAAGGGCGGCGTCGATCAGCAGATCGAGGTCGTCTGTACCCGCCTCAGGACCCCGCAATCGTCATCCCTTCGACCAGCAGCGACGGCACGACAGTGGCGCGCCATGTCTTGGCATCGTTTGCCGGGATCAGCCGTTGCAGCATGTCGCGCAAATTGCCCGCGATGGTGCATTCGTTGACCGGCCTGATGATTTCGCCGTTCTCCACCCAGAAACCGGCCGCGCCACGGGAATAATCGCCGGTGTTGGGATTGATGGTCGACCCGATCATCGACGTGACCAACAGCCCGGTGCCCATCTGAGCGATCAGGTCGGCGCGGGTCGCGCTGCCCTGTGTCAGCGACAGGTTCCAGTTCGACGGCGACGGTGGCGACGACAGACCGCGCGCGGCATTGGCGGTAGAGGTCATGCCCAGCTTGCGCGCGGTGGCGAGGTCGAGCGTCCAGCCGGTCAGGATACCGTCCGAGACGATTTCGCGGCGCGCGGTGGCCAGACCTTCGGCGTCGAAGGGGCGCGAATTGCCGACGCGTTTGCGCAGCGGGTCCTCGATCAGCGACATGCCGTTGGGCAGCACCTGTTGCCCCAGCCGGTCGCCGAGGAAGGACGAGCCGCGCGCGATTGCCGCCCCGTTCACCGCCCCGCACAGGTGGCCGATCAGGCTGGCCGCGACGCGTTCGTCAAACAATACCGGATAGGCCCCGGTTTTCGGAGCCGTGGCGCCGATGCGTTGCAGGGCACGTTCCGCGGCAAGCGCCCCGATCTCGTCCGGGCTGCGCAGATCCGCCTGGAACACCCGTCCATCGCCGTCATAGTCGCGTTCCATCGCAGCACCGGTGCCGGCGATCGCGACGCAGGAAATCGAGCGGGACGAGCGTTTGTAATTGCCGGAAAAGCCGTTGGTCGCGGCCATGTAGATCTCGCTCGCGCCGTAACCGGCCGAGGCTTCGACCTGGCTGATGCCGTCTTGGGCAAGGGCCGCGGCCTCGGCACGCATCGCGTCGTCCTGCAATTGGGCCGGGTCGGGTTCGGGCGAATTGTCATACATCTCAAGCCCTTCGGCGTCGCGTCGTGCCGAGAGCTGATCCGGGTCCGCAATGCCGATATGGGCATCCTCGGGCGCTTCGCGGGCCATGGCAACGGCGCGTTCGGCCATCATCGCGAAAGTTTCAGGCCGACTGTCCGAGCCGGAGACACAGGCCTGACGCTTGCCCACGAACACGCGCAGACCCGCCTCGAACCCTTCCGCGCGCTCGGCGTGTTCCAGGGTGCCGCCGCGCACGTCGATCGAGAGCGAGCTGCCCTGGCGCGACAGGGCATCCGCCGCATCGGCACCGGCCGCGCGCGCGGCCTCCAGCAGCTTATGTGTGAGATCGGCCAGTGATTGCGACATGGGAACCCTCAAGGAAGACTGCCCCTGACCTAGCCGCTGGGGGGCAGCGGATCAAGGCGGCTGAGGGTCGCGGACCGATTGCACCTGCTGCGGCGGGATCAGGGAGAGATAACCTGCCCATTGATCATGATCTCTTCGTCGGGCGTAACCTTGAGCGTCGTTGCCAGATCGTCGGGGCCGCTGACCTGGCGCGCGAACATCCCGGCATAAAGCGCCGAGGAAAAGCCGACACTGGGCGGCAGGATGCCGGTGCTGGTCAGCGTCTGGATCACGGACATCACGCCTTTTGCCCGGACGTTGAGCTGGCCGGTGAACTTGGGATACGCGCCAAAGCGGCTGCGCTGCGCGGGATCGGCGTCGAACGCGCCGTCGGCGCTGATCTGGGCGCCAAGACCGCGCAGGTCAAAGTTTTCAACGTTCAGCGCGGTGATTTCCGGCGGTTGATCGTTGGCCACCAGGCGCCCCTCGCCTGTCATTTCAAGCGTCAGCGAAATGGGATCGCGTGGCAGCTTGCCGGTGGCATCCAGGATGGCCCAGGCGATATCGGGCAGGGTGACCTGATCCAGTCCGACGGTCAGGCTGAAGGGTTGGGGGCTGTCCTGCGGCTGGGTGGGGCCACTGGCGGCAGCGCGCACCTGGCCGATCGATGTCTGCAACGCAAAGGGTATGTCGCTGCCGCGCACCCCCAGCGTGGTTTGCGAAGCGGTCATGTCATAGCTGAGGCCGGTGCCATCGAGGGTGGTGGTGGACTGGCCGCCCTGGCTGTCGGATTGCAGGTACAAACTGTCACTTCCATCGACCAGACTGAACTGCATGTCAGCCGCGCCAAAGCTTTGCGCACTGGAATAATGGCGCGCGGCACGCAGACCGTCCTGGGCGACGCGGGCCGGGTCGATCCAGCTTTCCGTGTCGGATTTCAACGTCTTGGCCATCAGGTTCAGTGACAGGTCACCGACCTTGGGGTCCGTTTGCTGGACCGAGACCCGCAGGCTGTCGATGGCCGAGGATTGGGTCAGGCTGATCCTGTCCCGCGTGCCGAGGCTGGCCTGACCCGAGGGCGCATCGGCGATCAACGTGATGGGGGGCTGCATCTGTTGCACCGCCCCGTCGGGGCCGGACATTTCATCGATGCGCAGGTTCAGCGTCTGCGCCCGGTAGGCATAGTCGGTGTCGCCCGGTGCGCCGCTGGCCGTCATGACGAATCCGGCCTGTGCGTAATGACCGCGCAGCGTCGGGCCGGGGGTGGTCAGCGCAAAGGGCGTGTCGGGTTCCAGCGTTATCCGCACCGTGCCGTCCCCCACCGGCGCCAGCGTGATGCCGCCGAGGCTGAGCTCGGCCGATCCGCCCTCGTCATCGGGGGGCAGGCGGAGCGTCAGATGCGTGATGTTCATCTGCTGGTCCAGACGCTCCACATCGGCGGTGACATGGATGCCGGAGCCGTCCAGCGCGGTGTTCCATTCGGTCCAGACCTCCTCGGGTGTAAGGGAAAATGCTGGCGTGGCAAAGGCTTGGGCCAGGAACAGGCCGCTGATGACGAGGGGTGTGCGCATGAACAAATCGGATCCTCCTGCGGATGGGCACAGTGTTGCTGGCAGGGGGGATGCGGTCAAGCAGGGTTGCCCATCGTGGGGGCGGACCGCGCAGAACCGCCGGTCTGAACGCATGCGATACGCCGGTGCGGGGTGGACCGTGGTGCGGCGCTTCGCTACCTCTGGGGCAAAGGCGCACCGGACGGGTCGCGCCGACAGACAGGCCCGTGACGGGCCAAATGGCAGGAGAGACTCCAGATGACGGATCTGACGGGAAAGACGGTGATGATCACGGGCGCCAGCCGGGGCATTGGCGCCGCGGCGGCGCGCACCTTTGCCGCCGCCGGGGCCAGGGTCGCCCTGCTGGCGCGCAGCGAGGAAGAGATCGCGGCTCTCGCCGGAGAGATCGGCCGGGCGGCGGTGGCCATTCCCTGCGACGTGTCGCGATACTGGGAGGTCGAGGCCGCGATCAAGATGGTCACCGAGACCTTCGGCGGCCTCGACGTGCTGATCAACAACGCGGGTATCCTGAAGCCCATCGCGCCGCTGGCCGAGGCCGACCCGGACGAATGGGGGCACGTCATCGACATCAATATCAAGGGCGTTTTCAATGGGATGCGGGCCGCGATGCCGGTGATGATGGCCGCCGGGGGCGGCACCATCCTGACCGTTTCGTCGGGCGCGGCGCACAACGCGCTGGAGGGCTGGAGCGCCTATTGCGCGTCAAAGGCCGGCGCCGCGATGCTGACGAAATCGGCGCACCTGGAGGGCGTGGACAAGGGGCTGCGGGTGATGGGCCTCAGCCCCGGAACGGTGGCGACGCAGATGCAACGCGACATCAAGGCCAGCGGCGTCAACCCGGTCAGCGAACTGGATTGGGAGGCTCATATTCCCGCCGAATGGCCTGCGCGTGCGCTGCTGTGGATGTGTGATCCGGCGTCCGATGCGCACCTTGGCGAAGAGCTGTCTTTGCGCGACGAGGCGCTGCGCGCACGGCTGGGTCTGGGCAGGTGATCCGGCACCAGGAACGGGCCCCGGGGCAGTGGATCGTGACCATCGACCGCCCCGAAAAGGCCAATTCCCTGACGCCGGAGATGTTGGAAACCCTGTGCAATATCGTTGAAAAGATACAGAAGGCGCAATCGGTTATCCTGACCGGGACCGGCGCGGTCTTTAGCGCGGGCGCCGATCTGGAGGCCGCTCGGAAGGGCCTTGGCGTCTCGCCCCTTTGGGAGCGTCTTTCGGCGGGTGTCGCGGCGGTGCAGGGCCTGACCATCGCGGCGCTGAACGGCACGCTGGCGGGGGGCGCGATGGGGATGGCGCTGGCCTGTGACCTGCGGATCGCCGTACCGGACGCGCGCCTGTTCTATCCGGTGATGCGGCTCGGCTTTCTGCCACAGCCGTCGGACCCGGGGCGGCTGGTCGCGCTGGTCGGTCCGGCCCGCGCCAAGCTGATCCTGATGGGCGGGCAAAGGATAACGGCACAGGAGGCGCTGTGGTTCGGCCTGATCGACCGGATTGTCGATGGCGACGTGGTCGATGCGGCGCTGATGCTGACGACGGATGTGATGGCCGCCGAGACGACCCATGTCGCGGCGATCAAGCGGATGATCTGAGGGATGTCGGTGCGGACCACGCAAGCCTTTGAAATAACAGAATTTCGACGTCGGTATCCTGACGGTATCTCGACGGTAAGCGAACGGTGAAAAATTGCGCGCCGAAGCGGCCACAGAAGGGGAGGCGACCATGCGGCAGGCGCTGGTGATCGGGGGCGGCCCGGCAGGGCTGATGTCGGCAGAGGCGCTGTCGGCCGCAGGCCTGGCCGTGACCGTGGCGGAAAAGATGCCGACCATGGGCCGCAAGGTGTTGATGGCGGGCAAGAGCGGGCTGAACCTGACCAAGGAGGAGGCGCGAGACGCCTTTGTCGCGGCATTCCGCGCCGATTGGTTGCGCGCGCCGTTGCAGGCCTTTGGTCCGTCCGAGGTGCGCGCCTGGACCGAGGCGCTGGGCATCAGCACCTTCGCCGGATCGACGGGGCGGGTGTTCCCGGTCGGCATGAAGGCGTCGCCCCTGCTGCGGGCCTGGCTGGCGCGGCTGGACGCGGCGGGCGTTGCCCTGCGCACCCGCTGGGATTGGCAGGGCTGGGCCGACGGTGGCGACGCGCTGTTCGCCACCCCGGGCGGTTTGCAACGGGTCGCGGCCGACGTGACCGTCCTGGCGCTGGGTGGGGCAAGCTGGCCGCGCCTGGGGTCCGATGGCGGCTGGGTGCGCCACGTCGGGCCGGTCGCCCCGTTCCGCCCGGCAAACTGCGGTTTCCATGTCGCCTGGTCGCACCACATGGCGACGCATTTCGGTGCCCCGGTCAAGGCGGTGGTGCTGCGCGCAGGGGCCGAGGAAAGCCGCGGTGAAATCGTGCTGAGCCGTGACGGGATCGAGGGCGGCGGGATCTATGCGCTGGCCCATCTGCTGCGCGATGGCGTGGCATTGCGGCTGGACCTGCTGCCCAACCATACGCAGGCGGATGTTGCGGCGCGGCTGGCGGGCGGCAAGGCGGGAGAGAGCCTGTCGAACCGCCTGCGAAAGGCGCTGAGGCTGGATGCGGCGAAGCGGGCGCTGGTGCAGGAATGTGCCCGCCCCCTGCCCGACGATCCACAGGCGCTGGCGGCGCTGCTGAAGGATCTGCCGGTGCCACTGGGCGGGCCAATGGACATGGCGCGGGCGATTTCCTGCGCCGGCGGCCTGCGCGCCGATGCGCTGGATGCCGGTCTCATGCTGACGGCGCGCCCCGGTGTCTTTGCCGCCGGAGAAATGCTGGACTGGGAAGCACCGACGGGCGGCTACCTTTTGACGGGCTGCATGGCGACGGGCCTGTGGGCGGGTCGACATGCGGCAGCGTATGGTCAATCGGCTGGCTGAGCTGCCGCCGCCATCATCGCCTTTTCAGACGCCAGGGTGGCCTTGTAGGCGTCGCGCTGACGCAGCCGCGTGGCATAGTCCAGCAGGGCCGGATCCTCGACAGGGAATTTCGCGGCGACGGCCCAGTTCAGGCAATGCACCGCCAGCAGGTCGGGCAGGGTGATCGCATCGCCCATCAGGTAGGGCCCCTGCATCCGTTCGGCCAGCTTGGCGGTGTTGCGCAGGAATTCCCAACGCAGCGACGGCTTGATCGCAGCCACCCTCTGATCCTCGGGCAGGATGAAGGTATGGCGGGTGGAGGTCCAGAGCACCGATTCCAGCTCATCGACGATCTGCTGGGTGATGCCATCCTGTCGGGCCCGCGCGATGGTGCCGGCGGGCGCGGTCAGCGCGCCGTGCCGGTCGCACAGGTAGGTCATGATCGCGACGCTGTCGGTCAGCGATTCCCCCTGGTCGACCAGAACGGGGAGCTTGCCCAGCGGCGTATGCCCGCGCAGCATCGGATCGTGGGGGTGCGCGTCGGTGCGCTGATAGGGTTGGCCCAGTTCCTCAAGCATCCAGATGACGCGAAAGGTGCGGTTGTTGGCACAGCCGATGACGTTGTACATGTGGTTTCCTCCCATGGTTGCGGCAGCACAGCGCAACCGGGGCGGAAAATCCAGCAAAACATGGCAACACGTGCCTAGCGGGTGCGCCCCATCATCGCCAGCCGGATCAGCATCCGTTCGACCAGCGCCATGTCGGGTGCGCTGCGCCCCGCTGATCGCAGGGTCAGGTCCGTATCGGTGATCAGCCCGAGCGCCTGTTCCAGGCGGTTGACGCCCCAGCCCTGGGCCTGGTTCAACATACGGTCCCGTCTGGGGCCGAACACCGGCGGGCGCAGTTTGCCGATACCGGCCCCGGCACCGTCGGGATGGGCGGCGATGGCGTAGAGCGTGCGAAAATGGCGCATCGCGGCGATGCACAGGCCCGTGGCGTTCGCGCCCTGCCCCTGAAGGCGGGCCATCATCGGGCCGATCTCGGCGCTGCGGGCCTCGGCCACGATATGCAGGATGTCGTCCATGTCCGCTTCGGTGCTGGCCGGGGCGCAAAGGGTGATTTCCTGCGCTGTCAGCGGCGTGTCATCGCCGAACTTGTACAGCGCGATCTTGTCGACGGTCTGGCGAAAATCGCCGGGGTCCAGCGTCAGCGCCAGCGCGGACAGGTCGCGCAGGCTGTCGGGGGGCAATTTCCGCAGGCCGGCCTTGTTCAGCGTCGCTTCGATTTCCTCGCGGCTGGGGGGATCGTCGTAGATCCCGCAGGCATAGGCGTTCTTGTGGCTTTCGAAGGCCTTGCGCAGTTTCGACGTGGCTTTCAGCTGGCCGGCGGCGATGATCAGCTGGGCGTCGCCCTTTTGCCAATCCTCGACGGCGGGCAGGATATAGGGGGCCTGCACCTCGGTCGCGCCGTCCAGGAAAACCACGCGCGGACCGGGGAAAAAGCTCTGGGCCTTGATGGCGTCGATCAGTGCGGCGGGGTCGCGGCGCAGATCGGCGGCCTGCATCCGGGTCAGGCGCATCTCTTCCTCTCCGGCGGGGCCGACGAGGGCGGCAACCATTTCCTGCCGACGCAGCGAGATCCGCATTGCATCCGGGCCGTACAGCAGCACGCCAAGGCGGTCTGCCTCGGGGCGGGCGGCATAGCGGGCAATGTCGCGCGAGGCGAGCTTCATGGGGTCAGGGTCTGGTGGGGCGGCGCCTTGGCAGCATCGGCGATCAGGCGCGGCATCAGCATGTTGGCCAGCATGATCACCAGCCGTTTGTGCGCATCGCGCTGCGCGGCCTGCGTGGCGACGGTGGTGCCGGTCGCCGAGTAGCCCGAAAAGTTGGTGACCCGTCCGGCCCCGATCTGGGTGCCAGAGGCGATGTCGCGCAACGTATAGCTGAGATCGCCCACCACGTTGAAACGGGTCGTCGTACCGTCGGTGGTGATCGCCAGCGCGGCCTCGCTGACGCTCAGCTTCAGCCCGAGATCGTAGAGGGGGCTTTGCGGACGGCCGAGACGCTGTTCCAGCTCACGCACCAGGATATAGCTGTCGCCCGAATCGGGGTCGGGCAGCCGGGTCACGTTCAGCAGCCGGTCGGCCCCGCCGCCGGGGGCATAAGCGGGGGTGAAGCCGCAGGCCGACAGCGCCGCCAGGGTGGCGGGCGCTGCAACCAGCAGTTTCAGCAGTCTGCGTCGGTCAGATGACCACATTGACGATCCGTCCCGGAACAACGATGACCTTTTTCGGCGTGGCACCATCCAGCGCCTTTTGCACAGCGTGATGCGCCAGCGCCAGTTTTTCAACCTCTGCCTTGTCCATATCGGCGGGGACGTCGATTTCCGCGCGGCGCTTGCCGTTGATCTGGATCGGCAGGGTCACCGTGTCATCGACCAGCATCGCCGCGTCCGCGACTGGCCAGGGGGCGTGGGCCACCAGACCTTCGCCACCCAGGATCTGCCACATTTCTTCGGCCAGGTGCGGCGTCATCGGTGACATCAGCTGGGCCAGCGTGCGGGTCGCGATGCGTTTCGCCGCGCCCCCCGCCCGGGATTTCTGCACGCTGTTGGTAAAGGCATAGAGCCGCGCGATGGAGGCGTTGAAGCCAAAGCTTTCGATGCCCAGCGTCACGTCGTTGATCGCCTTGTGCATCTCGCGCAGCAGGGCGGTATCCTCGGCGTCGTTCGCGGGCGTGTCGCCATCCAGTTCGGCGGCCAGGCGCCAGACGCGGGCAAGGTGCTTGGACGCGGCCTCGGCCCCTGCGGCAGTCCACTCGACGTCACGCTCCGGCGGGCTGTCGGACAGGACGAACCAGCGCGCGGTATCGGCGCCGTACTGCTGGATGATCTGCACCGGGTCGACGACGTTGTTCTTGGATTTCGACATCTTGGCCGAGGGGATCACCTCGACCTCGCGGCCGTCCTCCAGGAACGCCTTGCCGTCGCGCAGCGTCACTTCCTCGGGGTAGTGATAGACCGGGCGACCTTCCGCGTTGCGGGTCTGGTAGATCGCGTGGGTCACCATGCCTTGGGTGAACAGCGCGTCAAAGGGTTCCTTCGCGGTTTCCGGCAGGTGGCCGGTGATGTGCATCGCGCGGGCGAAAAAGCGCGAATAGAGCAGGTGCAGAATCGCGTGTTCGATGCCGCCGATATACTGGTCGACGTTCATCCAGTAGGCGGCTTCGGTCATGTCCGTCGGGGTGGTGGCGCGCGGCGCGGTAAAGCGGGCGAAATACCACGAACTGTCGACAAAGGTGTCCATCGTATCGGTTTCGCGTTGCGCGGGCTGGCCACAGGCGGGGCATGCGCAATCGCGCCAGGTCGGGTGCCGGTTCAGCGGGTTGCCGGGGATGGAGAAATCGATCGGGGTGCCGCCTTCGTCATACGGCAGCTCGATCGGCAGGTTTTCCTTTTTCTCGGGCACGACGCCGCAGGCGGGGCAATGCACCACCGGGATCGGGCAGCCCCAGTAGCGTTGCCGCGACAGGCCCCAGTCGCGCAGGCGGAACTTGGTCACGCCCTGACCGACGCCGTTCGCCTCGCAGAAATCGACGGCGGCATTCACCGCCTCTTCTCCGGTCTGGATTTCCTGCCCCGCGATCAGGCGGGTATAGCGGACCTTTTCCGTCTTGGCGGGCACGAAGGGCGCAAGCTGGATGTCGATCTCGCCGTCCAGCGGCACGAAGGTCTCGACGATGGGCAGGTCATACTTGGTGCAGAAATCGTGGTCGCGCTGGTCGTGACCCGGGCAGCCAAAGATCGCGCCGGTGCCGTAGTCCATCAGGATGAAGTTGGCGATATAGACCGGCAGCTCCCATGCAGTGTCGAAGGGGTGACGCACGCGAATGCCGGTGTCGAAACCCAGCTTGTCGGCCTTTTCGATGGCTTCCTCGGTGGTGCCGCCGCGCCGTGCCTCGGCGCAGAAGGCGGCAACCTCGGGCGATCCGGCCTCAAGCTCTTTCGCCAGCGGGTGATCGGGCGAGATGCCGACAAAGGAGGCCCCGGCCAGCGTGTCGGGGCGCGTCGTGTAGACGTCGATCCGGTCGAAATGTTCCGGCGCGTTGACGGTGGAAAACGCGAATTGCAGTCCGCGCGACTTGCCTATCCAGTTGGCCTGCATCAGCTTGACCTTGGCGGGCCAGTTGTCGAGGGTGTCCAGCGCGTCCAGCAGTTCTTCGGAGTGGTCGGAGATCTTGAAGAACCACTGCGTCAACTCGCGCCGCTCGACCTCGGCGCCCGAGCGCCAGCCGCGCCCGTTTTCCACCTGTTCGTTGGCCAGCACGGTCATGTCGACGGGATCCCAGTTGACCACTGCGTTCTTGCGATAGACCAGATCCTTTGCGAGGAAATCGAGGAACAGCGCCTGCTGCTGGCCATAGTATTCGGGATCGCAGGTGGCGAACATGCGCGACCAGTCCAGGCCAAAGCCCAGCGGTTTCATCTGTTCGACCATCGTGTCGATGTTGGAATATGTCCAGTCCTTGGGGTGGCCGCCATTCGCCATCGCGGCATTTTCCGCCGGCATCCCGAAGGCATCGAACCCCATGGGGTGCAGCACGTTATGACCCGTGGACAGCTTGTAGCGCGCGATCACGTCGCCCATGGTGTAGTTGCGCACGTGGCCGATGTGGATGCGCCCCGACGGATAGGGGAACATCTCGAGCACGTAGTACTTCGGCTTGTCGCTGTCGCGAAGGGCCTGCGCCTGGGGCGCCTTGAAGACCTCGGCGTCCTGCCAGGCCTTTTGCCACTTCGGTTCGATTTCGGCTGCGGAATAGCGCGACATGGACGCTCCCTCTCGGCTCGTGCGGATGGTGTTCATTAGACGTTAGTTTCGGTGCGGGTTGATAGGGCCGTGCGCGCCAAGGGTCCAGCGATTTAGCGAAACTTCGCTGTTGTGGCCGCTTTGCAAGCGGGGATGGGCCTGTGTAGGCTGCGCAATCGACGAAGGGGACCGTCCGTGAATATCCTGTTCATCCATCAGAATTTCCCCGGCCAGTTCAGGCACCTTGCGGGCGCGCTGGCGGCGCGCGGGCACAGCGTCAAGGCATTGACGCTGCGGGTGACGCAGGTGACGGACTGGAACGGGGTGCAGGTGCTGCCCTATAGGTTGGCGCGCACGGGCGGGCAGGCGCTGCATCCGTGGATGACCGACATGGACAGCAAGGTCACCCGCGCCGAGGCCTGCTATCACGCCGCCTGCAAGATGCGCGACGCGGGCTTTGCCCCGGACGTGATCGTGGCGCACCCCGGCTGGGGCGAATCGATGTTCCTGCGCGACGTCTGGCCCGAGGCGCGCATGGGCATCTATTGCGAGCTGTATCATCTGCCCGGCTATCCGCACCTGGGCTTCGACCCGGAATTCCGGCGCGACGACAGCGGCACCGAGGCGCTGCGCATCCGCATGAAGAACCTCAACAACCACCTGCATTTCGACATCGCGCAGGCGGGGCTCAGCCCGACCGCCTTTCAGGCCGATACCTTTCCGCCGCCGTTTCGCGACCGCATCCGCGTGGTGCACGACGGGATCGACACGCAGGCCCTGCGCCCGGACGCAGAGGCGGTCTTTGCGCTGCCGGACGGGCGGACCCTTGGCCGCGGGGACGAGGTGATCACCTTCGTCAATCGCAACCTCGAACCCTATCGCGGCTATCACGTGTTCATGCGGGCGCTGCCGGCACTGTTGGCGGCGCGGCCCGGCGCACAGGTGCTGATCGTCGGCGGCGATGGCGTGTCCTACGGGGCGCACCCCCCGGCGGGCCGGACGTGGAAGCAGATCTTCATCGACGAGGTGCGCGGCCGGATCAGCGACAGCGATTGGGCGCGGGTGCATTTCACCGGGCGCATTCCGCAGGACCAGTTCCGCGCGATGCTGCAAATTTCGACGGTGCACGTCTATCTGACCTACCCCTTCGTGCTCAGCTGGTCGCTGCTGGAGGCGATGGCCTGCGGGGCGGCCATCGTCGCATCCGACACCGACCCCGTGCGCGAGGTGCTGCGCGACGGTGACACCGGGTGGCTGGTCGATTTCTTTGACGCGGCGGCGCTGGTGCGTCGGATCGCGGCGCTGGCCGGGGATGGCGTGGCGCGCGCCCGGCTGGGCGCGGCGGCGCGGGCGCATGTCGTGGCGCAGTACGATCTGGAAACCCGGTGCCTGCCGGGGCAGATCGACTGGGTCGAATCCCTGGCGAAAATGCAACTGGCGCCGCCGGTCGGGCCGCGCCAGCCCTCAGTCTAGACCTTGTGATCTAGAACTTGCGGTCGGCGACGCGCAGCTGGCGCGCGCGGGTCAGGATCGCGTCTTCGACGGCGCGCTGCGTACCGGCGGCCACGGCCTGTCCGCCCGAGGTTTCCAGCGCCACGTTCAGCGACCGGGCCTCCAGCGCGGGATCCGAGATGTAGACCGTCGCACGATACGACCGCCCGCCGCCCGGCGGTGTGCCGTAGCCGGTAGAGATGACGCCGGTGAACGGGTCGACCGACTGGATCGGCAGGAAATCCAGCACCTCGAGCGAGGCGTTCCAGAGATAGCGGTTCACCGCGACCTTGGTGCCATCGTCGGTTTGCGTGAAAATATCCCAGATCTTGCCGTTGTCGGCATAGGCTGTGCGATCGCGGGCACTGATGGGGTTGGGGCCGGTCGCATCGCCGTCCCCTCCGCTGGCCTCAGGACGCACGGCCCCGCAGGCAGCGAGCGCGAAAAGACCTGCGATGGCCGACAACCTGAATGCGCGAGTAGACGTCATGCTTTAGCCCCGTTCAAAACTTCCCCTCCGATCTATCGAAGCGGGCGATAGGGGGCAAGGTTCTTTGCTGAAACAGGGCCGCAGGCTGCATCGCTCCGCCGAGACGCCCCCCACAGACGGGCGCGGCACGACAGCGGCCGCGCTGCGCCACGCTGCCAAAACTGGCTGTGAACAAGGGGGCGCACCGTTGTGCACTTTGCTGCGTGCACTTTGCTGCGCGCACCTGCACGGATTGGCGACGGGGCGCAGCGGGCCTGCGCTCAACGTGCAGGGACACCGGTCAGAATCTGGCCAGACTCACGGCCCACTGTCACCGGCCAGACTCCCCGTTCCGAGTCCTTTGCCTGAGTCTTTTGCCTGAGTCTCTGGGTCTGAGCACAGCGGCGCGTGGCGGGGCCGGGGGGCGGGCGGCGTGCCCCGACCCCTGCAAACAACAGGTGTGCGCGTGCATTTGGGGGCAGAATCCCCCGGTCCGGCGAAAGGACTGTGGCAGCTTTGCACCATTTCGGGGTGCGTGTGCACAGCGGGGGAGCGGTACGCTTGCAATGGAAAGGTGAAAAGAGCGAAAGACTTGCCATACCCAAATCGGATGCTCCGTTTTGGGGCAGACTGAGAAATCGAGGGAAACACAATGAAAAAGATTCTCTTCGCGACGACCGCGCTGGTTATGACCGCAGGCGCCGCTTCCGCAGAAATCAGCTGGTCCGGCTTCGGCCGTTTCGGCGTTGTCTATGAAGACAATGGCACCGACGACAAAACCTTCCTGGAACAGCGTTTCCAACTGGACGTCGAAGGCACCACCGAAACCGACACCGGTCTGGTTGTCGGCGGCAAATACCGCATTCGTTCGCAAGAAACCGCAGTTGGCAACGACGCCGACGACGCCGGCTACCTGCGCACCACCGAAGCTGCGACCGTCAACGCCGCTCAGATGTTCATCACCTCCGGCGGTCTGACCCTCGAAGTTGGCAACATCGACTACGCACTGGACTCGATGGCCAACCTCGCACTGGGCACCATCGGCCTGCAGAACTTCACCTCGTTCCTGGACGGCCCGGGCTACGCTTCGCGCGGCGCTTCGAACACCGGCGTTGCAGTTCTGTACTCCATGGGCGGCCTGAACGCTCACCTGTCGTATGACATGCAGGACGAAGCAACCGACGCTTACGTGTCCTACGACTTCGCCGGCTACACCTTCGGTGTTGGCGGTCAGGACAGCGACACCTACGCAACCGAGTGGGTTGTTGCATTCGGCGGCACCGTTGGCACCGTTGATTTCAACGCTTCCTACGTCGACAACGGCGACGCAGGCGCAGGCTACGGCCTGGCAGGCCACATGGCTGTTGCTTCGGGCGTCAAAGTTGGCGGCTACCTGTCCTACGACGACGCGTCGGAAGACACCGGCTTCGGCCTGGACGCATCCTACGCCCTGGGCGGCGGTGCGAACCTGGTTGGTGGTGCTTACACCATCGGCGACGTCACCGAAGCAGACTTCGGCATCAACTTCCGCTTCTGATTTCAGAAGTGTGAATGTGATTGGAAGGGCAGGTCATTTGACCTGCCCTTTTCTTTTGTCCCGGTTTGATGTTCCTTGGCGCCACCTGACCCGATTGCACAGCAAGGCCGCCCATGTCCCTGACCGAGATCCGCACCCGTATTCAATCCGCCTGTGACGACGCGGGCCGCGACCCGGCCGGTGTCACCCTGATTGCCGTGTCCAAGATGCAGCCCGACGCCCGCGTGCGCGACGTGCTGGAGCAGGGCCAGAGGGTGTTCGGCGAGAATCGCGTGCAGGAGGCCGCCGGCAAATGGCCCGCGTTCCGCGAGGCGTTTGACGCGGTCGAGCTGCATATCATCGGCCCGCTGCAAAGCAACAAGGTGCGTCAGGCGATGGAGCTGGCCGAGGCCATCCATTCGGTCGATCGGCCCAAGATCGCCCGCACCATCGCCCGCATCGCGGACGAGATCGGCCGGTGCCCGGCGCTGTTCCTGCAGATCAACACGGGCGAGGAGCCGCAGAAGGCCGGTGTGCTGCCGGCCGACGCCGATGCCTTTGTCGCGGAATGCCGGGCGCTGTCATTGCCCGTGGCCGGCCTGATGTGCATTCCCCCTGTCGAGGAGGAGGCGGCGCTGCATTTCGCGCTGTTGGCCAAGATCGCGGCGCGCAATGACCTTGAGGGCCTGTCGATGGGCATGTCGGGTGATTTCGAGAAGGCGATCCGGTTCGGTGCAACGCATGTGCGCGTCGGCTCGGCCATCTTTGGCGCGCGCGACAGCTGAGGTCGTGCGAAGCGCGCGAAATGAAGTCGTGCGAAGCGCGCGAAATGAAGTCGTGCGACGCGCGCGAAATGAAGCCGTGCGACGCGCGCGAAATGAAGCCGTGCGGTGCGCGCGAAATGAGGCCGTGCGGTGCGCGCGAAAATCGCGGGTCGTGGAGAGGGCCGGGTGGTCAAGGTGGGGCGCTGCCCCCCGCGCCTGACGGCGCGTTCCCCCGGGGTATTTTCGGCCAGATGACCGGGGAAGCCCCCTGGCGTCAGTCGATGCGGATTTGCGTGCCGGGTACGAGGCGGCGGGCCAGGCGATGCAGGTGGTCGCGGCGCAGGGCCAGGCAGCCCTCGGTCGGGTAGCGCGGGCGACGCCATTGATGCACGAAGATGGCCGACCCCCTGTGCGGCGTGGCCCTTGGCCAGTTCCAGTCCAGCGTCAGGATCAGGTCGTAGAGCGGGTCGGGTCGGCGCAGGCGTTCGTGGCTGGCGGCGAAGGGCGCACGGGTGTGACAGTTGTAGGCGGGGTGGTCGGGGTCATCGCACCACAGGTCGCCGGGGCCGATCGGGCGGGCCCAGGGCGCGGGGCGGGCGATGCGGTCGGCGCGGTACCAGAGGTCGGCCACGCGGTGTGTGCCCGTGGGTGTGGCGCCGTCGCCTTCGGCCTTGTCGGGGCGAAGGCCGCCGCGGCCGATGCTGCAGGGATAGGTGGTGGTGCCGAGGCGCAGGCCCATGGGCGTGATGCGCAGGATCACAGCAGATGCCCGGATTTCGCGGCCTTTGTCGCAAGGTAGGCGCGGTTGTGGGCGTTTTCGCCGACCTTCAGGGGGACGCGTTCCGTAACCTCGATGCCGTTCTTGCGCAGCATGTCGATCTTTTTCGGATTGTTGGTCAGCAGGCGCGCCTGGGTGAAGCCCAAGCGTTGCAGCAATTCGGCGCCGAGGCGGAAATCGCGTTCGTCATCTTCGAAACCGAGGCGATGGTTTGCCTCGACCGTGTCGAAGCCCTGATCCTGGAGGGAGTAGGCGCGCATCTTGTTGGCGAGGCCGATGCCGCGTCCCTCCTGGTTGAGATAGAGCAGGACGCCGGCGCCCTCTGCCCCCATCTGCGCCAGGGCGCCCCGCAGTTGCGGACCGCAATCGCATTTCAGCGAGCCGAGCACGTCGCCGGTGAAACAGGCCGAGTGCAGGCGCGCGAGGACGGGTTTGTCGCGGGCGGGGCGGCCGATTTCGATGGCATAGTGTTCTTCTCCGCCGTCCTCGGGGCGAAAGATATGCACGCGCCCGGCGTCCGAGGCGACCATGGGCAGGCGGGCCGAGATCACCGGGTGCATCGGGCTGGCGTTGGCCAGCAGCGTATGGGTGGCCCCGGCGGGCAGCGTGGTCAGGTGATGGGCGCTGGCGAATTCGCGCGGCGCGTCGATGTCGAGCACGAGGGCGGCGGGCAGCAGGCGCGCCGATTTTGCCAGTTTCAGGGCGATCCGGTGCAGGTCGGCGGGGCCATCGCGCAGGGCGATCAGGGGGCCTTTCATCGGGTGGCGCAGGTCATCCGCGGGATCGGCCAGCGCGCGGACCCAGGCCGGGCTGGCATCGGCGGGCAGGGGCAGGCGCGCCAGGTCACCGTCGTAGGGGCGCGCCTTGAGGGTTTCGGCGCGGCGGGCGGTGATGGCCAGCACCGGGGTGCCCGGCAGGTTCAGCAGATCGGCCAGCCGCGTCGGGCTGAGCGTTTCGGCAGCCAGCACGAGGGCGCCGCGCTGGCCGTCCAGCAGCACCACGGGCAGCCCCATCCGCAGGTCGGTGCGGGCGCGGGCGATGCGTTCTGCGATTTCGGGGGTCAGCGACATGGCGGCATCCATCGGACAGGCGTGGGACAGGCATCTCTCCTTAGCGGCTGCGTGTCGGGTTTGAAACATATCCCGCGCAGGCAACACGAGAGCGTGAGGCTTTTGTTGCAAATCTTGTCGAAGGTGTGAGCGCCGTCCATGTGCGACAAGAGCCGGATGGAGGGCCACGAGATGCCACAGATGAAAAAGATATTGCTGGTCGACGACGACGATGACCTGCGCGAGGCGCTGAGCGAGCAATTGGTGATGACCGAGGATTTCGATGTCTTCGAGGCGTCGAACGGTGCGGGCGCGATGCAGAAGGTCAAGGAAGGCCTGTTCGACCTGGTGATCCTGGACGTGGGCCTGCCCGATACCGATGGGCGCGAATTGTGCCGGTTGATGCGAAAGCAGGGGGTCAAGAGCCCGGTGCTGATGCTGACCGGGCACGATTCGGATGCCGACACCATCCTGGGGCTGGATTCCGGGGCCAACGATTATGTCACCAAGCCGTTCAAGTTTCCCGTGCTGCTGGCGCGCATTCGCGCCCAGTTGCGCCAACATGAACAAAGCGAGGATGCGGTGTTCCAGCTGGGGCCGTACAGTTTTCGCCCGGCAATGAAGATCCTGGTGACCGAGGACGAGAAGAAAATTCGTCTGACCGAAAAGGAAACCAACATCCTGAAGTACCTCTACCGGTCGGCCGACGGGGTCGTTGCGCGCGACGTTCTGCTGCACGAAGTCTGGGGATATAATGCAGGCGTAACGACACATACCCTTGAGACGCACATCTATAGGTTGCGCCAAAAAATTGAGCTTGATCCCTCGAATGCCCGGCTTCTGGTCACGGAAAGCGGCGGATATCGGCTGGTCGCGTAAGGTTTTCCTTACGTACCAGTGGACTACGGGGAATGTATGCTAGTAGCATGTTCCTGTGGAACCACCCCGCGCATATCGGGTTAAATATGCACCTCCCTGTTGGACTTGCCCGGGCCTTTGGTCCGGGTTTTTTTTGTGCGCGCCCCTGTGCGGGCCCCGTTCAGGCATTGCGAGGCCGGGTTATGCCCGGGCGCGGTGAGGGGCGCGGCCCCGGAGGGGGCCTGCTGGTTCCGCGTCAGGCCCGAAAGCACCGGGCGGTCAGAATTCGCTCCAGCCATCGCTGCTGGCGGTGGGAACGCTGTTCACGACCTGCCGGGGCTGTTGGCGCGGTGCCTGGACCTGACGCGGGGCGGGGCGGCCAGCGCCGGTATGGAACCGCTTCATCAGCGCGCTCAGCTCCTCGGCTTCGCGGTTCAGCGCGATCGAGGCGGCGTTGGTTTCCTCGAACATGGCGGCATTTTCCTGCGTGACCTGGTCCAGTTCCTTCATGGTATCGTCGATCAGCGCGATCGAACCGGATTGTTCGTTGGCGGAGGAGGCGATCTGCGCCACCAGCCCGGCGACATTCGCCACCGAATCGGCGATCCGTTTCAGGGCCTCGCCGGTTTCGTTGACCAGTGCCACGCCATTCTTGACATGCTCGCCCGAGGCCGAGATCAGCGCCGTGATCTCTCTGGCCGAGGTCGAGGACCGCGCGGCGAGCGCCCGCACCTCGGTCGCGACAACGGAAAATCCACGCCCTGCTTCGCCCGCCCGCGCCGCCTCGACCCCGGCATTCAGCGCCAGCAGGTTTGTCTGAAAGGCGATGTCGTCGATGACCTTGATGATGTTGGAGATTTCGGATGACGAGGTTTCGAGTTCGGCCATGGCGGCGACGGTGCGCTGCACCACCTCGTCAGATTGGATGGACTGCGACTGGGCCTCGTCCGCGACGGTACTGGCGCTGCGGGCGGCCTTGGCGGTGGCGCGGACATTGGCGTTGATTTCCTGAATGGCGGTTGCCGTACCCTGCAGGGACGCGGCCTGGCGTTCTGTGCGCTGCGCGAGGTTGTTGGAAGCATTGGCGATGGCATCGGCATCTTCGGACACCGCGCTGGCATTGCGCACCACCTGTAGAACGGTGTCGCGCAGCTCTCGGATCGCATCGTTGAAATTCTGCCGCAACTTGTCGTGCGACGGGTCGAACTCCGCGTCGATGGTCACGCTCAGATCGCGTTCGGCCAGGCGTTTCAGCGCCGCGCCCAATCCGTTGACCACGGCCTCCTGCGCCATTGCGGCCGATTCGGATTTCTGCTGTTCGCGCTGCATCGCCTCGCGCGCCGACCGATCCGCCTGGGCCACGCGGGAATCCAGGTCGTGCCGCTGTCGGATGGACAGGAACAGTACCGCGGCTTCGATCACCACGATCACGCCATGCAGGGCGGTGCGTTGCAGGTTCACCAGCAGGTCGCTGGACGGATAGATCATGCCGGGCAGGATGACCGCCAGCGACAGGTGGTGCACGGCAATGACGGCGGCGGCGATTACGATCACCCGTGCATCCGACATCGCCATGGTGATGGCCAGCAGCGCAAAGAACAACATGTGGCTGTCCAGTTGCCAGGGGTGCCCTGCCAGCGCGGCGGTAAAGGCCATGGCCTGCCCGATCAGCCCCAGAGCGACCAGAACGCGCCCCGAAAACCCCTGGACATAGGCGCCGTATTGTCCGATTCCCGCCATCACCACCGCAAGGATCAGCACGGGCAGAAAGGCATTGCCCGCCAGCATCGCGGCGACGGGCGACAGGGGCACCAGCGCCAGCGTCGCCTGCGATATGCGCACTGTCGCCAGGGTGCGTGTTGCGTGGAAATCCAGGTTGTTGGTTGTCATCCGCTGACTCCGCAAAGAGAGGCGACGGCCTGACCGTCGACGACTAGAAAGGGGCCTGCCGCGCGCATCCGGCTGCCGAAATCGGGGTTGTCTGCCTGTGCCAGGGACGCCACGATGGTGGTGACCGGGCCGATGCCACGCCCGCCCGCACCCTCGATGGCCCGTGCGCGGTCCGCCCATGGCGGGCCAAGCACCAGCACCAGCCCGTGCGATGCCGCAGGCAGCGACAGCACCATCACCGCCGGGCCCATCACGGCCATGACGAGGATGGTCAGGAAGATGACAATTTTCTGCATCGGCGTCCCTTTCAGGATCTGCGATACCGCCATTCCCTTGCCGGGACGTTAAGGAGAGATTTTTAGCGGCCGCCGCCGGTCAGATCCGCCCCGCACCCAGGCCCGTCCCGCGCCCAGCCCCGTCTGCCGGCCCTCGACCGTCGGGGTTTTGTGCAGCGCCTCTCCGACGTGGTGAAGGCGATCGCAGACCGGCGGCCCCACCGGCCCAAGGCGCGGCACAAGGCTCGGCGCAAGGCCGGTCAAGAAACGGATCGCTTTCCTTGTCAGGTGTCGGATGATACCCGAAAGGCCAAGCTCCGCGATCCGAACAAGGCAAGTGAAAGAACATGTCATTTACCCTCGCCACCTGGAACATCAACTCCGTCCGCCTGCGCGAAGCGTTGGTGTGTCAATTGCTGGAAACCGCCGGGCCCGACGTGCTCTGCCTGCAGGAATGCAAGAGCCCGGTCGACCTGATCCCGCGCGACCGCTTTCACGCGCTTGGCTACACCCACATGATCGCCCGCGGGCAAAAGGGCTATAACGGCGTCGCCATCCTGTCGAAACTGCCGATCGAAGAGGTCGGTGATCAGGATTTCGCGGCCCTGGGCCATGCCCGCCACATCGCGGGGCGTCTGGAAAACGGCGTCGTCATCCACAATTTCTACGTCCCAGCCGGGGGCGACAAACCCGACCGCGCGATCAACGAGAAGTTCGGCCAAAAGCTCGATTACCTGACCGAGATGCGTGATTGGTTCCATGCCGAGCGTCCTGAAAAGGCGATCCTGGTGGGCGACCTGAACATCGCCCCGCGCGAGGATGACGTCTGGGATCACAAGAAGCTGCTGCGCGTCGTCAGCCACACGCCGGTCGAGGTCGAGCACCTGGCCCAGGCGCAGGATGCCGGTGCCTGGGTCGACATCACCCGGCAGGACATCCCCCAGGGCAATCTCTATTCCTGGTGGTCCTACCGGTCGCCCGACTGGGATGCGGCCGACAAGGGCCGTCGCCTCGATCATGTCTGGGCAACGCCCGATATCTCGAACGCGGCGCATTCCAGCACGATCATGCGGGCCGTGCGCGGATGGGAACAACCCTCCGACCACGCGCCGGTCTTCGCCACCTTCGACCTGTAACCGGGCAGGGCAGGGTCGGGCACGGCAGGGCAGGGCAGGGTGGCGCCGGGCCGCGCCGCCGCCCTAGGCCAGCAGCAGCACCCAGACCGACAGCACCAGCGCGCAGATCAGTGAAAACGCCCCGTTCCAGCGCAGGCTGACGTCGGCGGGCGTCACATCGCCCAGCCGCGCGATCAGCATCACCGACGCGGTAAACGGCGAGGTCACGCCCGACAGCGCCCAGCCCGCCGTCAGCGCCAGCACCATCGGCGTCGGGGAAATCCCCAGAACCTCGGGCGCGGGCAACAGGGGGCCGAACAGCGACACGAACAGGATCGGGTTCATCCCCACCTGACCGCCCAGCGGGATCAGCCAGATCGGCAGCAGCAGCAAGACCCAGACGGGGATCGCCGTCAGGTCCAGCCCGCTGGCGGCCACCACCGGCGCCAGCAACGCGCCCGCGCCGCTGCCCAGGAACCCGGCCATCGTCAGCAGCACGATCTCGCCCCGGAACGCCGGCAGCTCCCGGAACACGAAGGCCCCGACGTGCCCGCCCAGATGCCGCCCGCGCGCCCCGACCGGCCCGCCGATCAGCAGCCACAGCCCGGCCACCACCGGCACCACGCTCAGCACCGACAGCGACGCAGACTGTCCCGTCGTGAAATGCAGCAGGGCCACCGGCCCCGCGATCAGCCCCAGCAGCCACAGCACCGGCAGCAGCACCCGCGCATGATCGTCGTGCGACCGGTCGCGCACCGGCACCCGCCCCGGTGCCAGCTTGCTCTTGTAGGCCTTGTCCAGCCCCCAGCCGATGCCGGTCAGCAGCGCCGCCGACCCGACGGCAGGCAGCAGGATCGCGCCCCAGCTGGCCCCCGGCACCACGGTTGTCGAAATCACGATGGCAAAGCTCAGCGGCGACCACATCAGGCTGGCGGCAAACCCGCGATGCACCGCCTGCAACATCCGCCGCGTGCGGATCGCGCGCACCTCAAGGTCCGGTTCGCGCGCCGCACTGGTGCGCGCCATGCTGCCCAGCAGAGAGATCGAGCCATAGTTCAGCACCAGCGCAAAGGTCTGTCCGCCAAGCGCCAGCGCGGAATAGCGCCGCCCCGGGGGCTGTTGCGCCAGGAACACCGCCGCCCGCGTGATCGCCGCCGAAATCTCGGCCGTATGGCGCAGCGTCGCCAGCGCGCAGAAGAACGCCAGGATAAAGCTGGCCCGTTCCAGCGCATGTCCCAGAACCGCCAGCGCCTGGTCCGGTGCGGCGATCCAGGCATAGGCCACCAGCGCCAGCCCCAGCACGACAAAGATCTGCCGCGACCAGCGCACCTGTGGCGTCAGCAATGCGATTGCGGCGACCGTCCCGGCATTGGCCAGGGCGTCGAACACCCACCAGTCGACCCAGCTGCGCAGGATGACCAAGACCACGACACCTGCCAGCAGCCCCCCTATCAGCTTTTGTGCTGCCGTGGCGGGCTCTTGGTCGCGGGGTTCGTCTCGCATAGGGTACCTTTCTGAGGCCTTTGCGGCCCAGATAGCCGCGCGTCAGGCGCAAACACAAGGTATGGCAGCCTTGCACGGGGCGCGGTTCTGATCCTGCGCGCCTTATGATCGCGCGGGCCGATCTTCTGCCGAATTCCGCCTGTAATCTCATCACTCTGGCCCATCACTCTGCGCCGGAATGGCCCTGCCGGGGCCGGGGCCGCGACGGCGGACGGCGCAGGGCTGTCCCTCGCCCTCGGGCCACGCCTGTCCGCCTCTGCATGTCCGCCTCTGCATGGTGCGCCTGTGCCCGCTGCGCCCCCGCAGGCGCCGCCAGTGTCCGCGCCCCGCCGCCCTTTGCACGCCACCGTGTCCGGTCCTTGCCCGGTCATCCTGCCTTGCGAAGGGCGCCACGCCGCCGGGGCCGTCTGTTCCGCCATGTCGATCCGCATCGCGGCGCGACACCTCTGCAATTGCCCGGCAGGCTGGCGGGGCAGGGGCGCCGCCGCGCAGGTCTGCCCGGCGACGGGCATCTCGTTAACAAACCCCCACCGCCCGCTCCGTTAACCTCTTCCCGGTTACCGCACAAATACCGACGTGATACCGCTCGGATACCGTTTTGACACCGACGCTGGATTTTGCCGTTAACCCAAGCGCTTGCCAGCCTGCACAGGGCCGGCACCGCGGGCGCGCCACGATTGGTTAACCGAACCGCATTCCGCGCCCTTCTGGCATCTTGGAAAACCGCGCCCCAAGGTGCATATAGAGGCCAAGCATCTGAAGGGAGTTCCGCCATGATCGAGCTTGGAACCGGCACCAAGACCCCCGCCCCCGCGGGCAAGTATGTCAAAGACGTCAACGAGGCCAACTTCATGCAGGAGGTCGTCGAGGCCTCGCAGCAAGTGCCTGTCATCGTTGACTTTTGGGCCCCCTGGTGTGGCCCCTGCAAGACCCTTGGCCCGCAGTTGGAAGAGGCCGTGAACGCCCAGGGCGGCAAGGTCCTGATGGCCAAGATCAACGTCGATGAAAACCAGGGGATCGCGGGCCAGATGCGTGTCCAGTCGATCCCGACGGTCTATGCCTTCTTTCAGGGGCAGCCCGTCGATGGCTTTCAGGGGGCCGTGCCCGGCTCCGAGGTGAAGGCCTTTGTTGAAAAGCTTGCCGCGATGGCCCCCGGCGAAGATGACGGATTGGCCGAAGCCATTGAAGCCGCAGAAGAAATGCTGGCCGAAGGCGCCGCCGCCGATGCCGCCCAGACCTTCGAGGCGATCCTTCAGGAAGACGCTGAAAACGTCGCCGCCTACTCTGGTCTCGTGCGTGCGCACCTCGCTCTCGGGGATGTCGAGCAGGCCGAAGCGATCCTGAATGGTGCCCCCGCCCAGATCTCGACGGCACCCGAACTCGAAGCCGCCCACGCCCAGATCGAGCTGGCCAGGCAGGCCGCCAACGCCGGACCCCTGACCGAGCTCACCGCCCGCGTCGAGGCAGACCCGAGCGATCACCAGGCGCGCTTTGACCTCGCGCTCGCGCTGCATGCCGCAGGGCAGGTGCAGGAGGCCGTCGATCAGCTGCTGGAGCTGTTCCGCCGCGACCGTGAATGGAACGAAGGTGCTGCAAAGGCTCAGCTTTTCACGATTTTCGAGGCGCTGAAGCCGCAGGATCCGATTGCCCTGAACGGTCGTCGCAAGCTCAGCTCGTTGATTTTCGCTTGATCGGGGCTTTCCCGGCGCGGCTTGTGGCCTAGAGTCCCTGCCATGATGAAGCCCGCCGACCTGCCCGATGTCATTCCGGTATTTCCCTTGCCCGGCGCCCTGTTGCTGCCGCGGGCAAGGTTGCCGTTGCACCTGTTCGAACCGCGCTATCTGGCCATGTTCGAGGATTGCCTCAAGACGCCGCATCGCCTGATCGGGATGGTGCAACCTAACGAAGTGCCCGGCCGCCCCGGCACCGGGTTGCAGCAGATCGGCTGCGCCGGTCGCCTGACCCAGTTTTCGGAAACCGAGGACGGGCGCTACATGATCACCTTGACCGGCATCTCGCGGTTTCGCGTGGGCGAGGACGTGACCGGGTTCACCCCCTATCGGCGTTTTCGCATCGACTGGCAGGGCTTTGACGTCGACATGGCCGAGAGCGAGCAGGACCCGGGTTTTGCGCGTCGCACCTTCATGGACCTGCTGTCGCGGTATTTCGAGGATCAGGGCCTGTCCACGGACTGGGATACGCTCAAGGATGCCGATGACGAGCTTCTGATCAACTCCTTGTCCATGCTGCTGAATTTCGAACCCGAAGAAAAACAGGCGCTGCTTGAGGCGCCTTCATTGCAAACCCGTCGCGAAACGCTGGTGACCCTGCTGGAATATGCTCTGCGCGGCGGCGACGGACAGGAGATGATCCAATGACGGACCCCGTCGAAGCCCAAGGCCCGCTGTTTGACCGCCGGATGCTGGAGGCGCTGGTCTGCCCGCAGACCCATGCCACGCTGCGCTATGACGCCGAGGCGCAGGAGCTGATTTCGGACAGCGCGCACCTGGCCTTTCCGATCCGCAATGGCATCCCCATCATGCTGGTGGATGAAGCCCGCGATCTACAGGCCGCCGACTGATCAGCGCATCAGCTCAGGCAGGTCGCCGGTCAGCCCGGCGGCCTCGCGGATGAAGCCGCGGCGCAGCTTCGGCAATGCACCGACCGCGCCAAGGCCGAGGTCACGGCCTAGCCGCAGCAGCGGATTATCGTTGGAAAACAGCCGGTTCGTCAGGTCTGTCGCCATGGCGAGCGTCGCGGTATCAAAGCGTCGCCATTCCTGATAGCGGTCCAGCACGTCCAGCGCACCGATGTCTTCGCCGCGCATCTGCGCCTCGCTCAGCACCTGCGCCAAAGCCGCGACATCGCGCAGTCCGGCATTCAGACCCTGACCCGCGATGGGGTGCATTCCGTGTGCGGCATCGCCTACAAGCGCCAGCCGCAGCCCCGAGAAACGTGCGCAGACGGAAAGCCCGAGCGGATAGGTAAAGCGTTTCCCGGCAAGGGAAATCCCGCCGAGAAAATCCCCGAACCGAGGTCGCAGGGCCTCAAGGTATTCGTCATCGGTCAAGGCCTGGATGGTCGCTGCATTGGCGCTCGTCTCGCTCCAGACGATCGAAGACAGGTTGCCCTTGAGCGGCAGGATTGCCAGCGGACCGGCGGGCATGAAGAACTGGTGCGCGACACCGTGGTGGAGCTTGTCATGTGCAATCGCGCAGACCAGCGCCGTCTGCCCATAGCCCCAGCCGCGCCGCTGGATGTGGGCGCGTGCGGCGGTGCCGCTGTTGCGTCCATCGCTGCCGATCAGGACGCGGCCTTTCAGCGCGCGCCCAGATGCAAGTGTGACCTGGGCGAATTGCGCCGTGATCTCTTGGGCGGTGACGGCCTCTCCGCTGATTTGGGTGATCAGTGGAGTGTCGGCCACGGCGTCCAGCAGAGCGCGGCGCAGGTGGCGATCCTCGACCATGTGCCCCATCGGGCCTTCCTCGATCTCGGCATGATCGAAGTGCAGGAAAAATGGCGCACCGCCTTGCCCCGCGTGCCCATCCGAGACCTTGATGTCGAGCATGGGCTGCGCATGGTCCGCGACCGCATCCCAGACGCCAAGCGCGCGCAACAGGCGCACCGAGGCGAGCGCGAGGGAATAGGAACGGCCATCAAAATCGCTTTGACTGCGGTCACTTAGGGGCAGGGCATCAATCACGGTCGCGCTCAGCCCCGCGCGGGCGGCGGCCAGGGCAAGCGCCGGGCCATTCAGCCCGCCACCAACGATGAGAAGATCGCTATCATGTTCCATGCCCCTCAATATGAGCGGGCGGGCGGGATTGTCCATGCGCCTTTCGGGCGCTAGCGTCGCGTCAAATGGAAACAGGCGCGGGCCAGGTCCCGGCGCAACAGGCGGATGCAGAACATGGGCGATCGGGATTGGCTTAACTGGCGGGCATCGGATCTGGGGGCAGCCATCGGGCAAGGCGCGATCGATCCGGTGGGGCTGACGCGGGTTTACCTGGATGCCATCGACGGCCATGACTACCGCGACCGGATCTATGCCCGGGTGACGCATGACCGCGCCCTGGCCGAAGCTGCCGCGGCGGCGAAACGCGCGCAAAACGGCACGCGACGCCACGCGCTGGACGGCGTGCCGGTCAGCTGGAAGGACCTGTTCGATTCGGCGGGCGTGGCGACCGAGGCAGGTTCTGCCTTGCTGAAAGGGCACATCCCGCAGGCTGACGCGCGGGTCCTGGCCAATGCGACGCAGGCGGGCCTGGTCTGTCTGGGCAAGACGCACATGTCGGAACTGGCGTTTTCCGGCATTGGCATCAACCCGGTCACGGCGACACCGCCGAATGTGAATGACCCCGCCCTGGCGCCGGGGGGGTCGTCATCGGGCGCGGCGACATCCGTGGCCTTTGGGCTGGCGGCTGCGGCAATCGGGTCGGACACCGGCGGATCAGTGCGGATTCCGGCCGCCTGGAACGACATCGTCGGCTTCAAGACAACCTCCGGGCGGATCAGCCTCGATGGCGTGCAGCCCCTGTGCAAGCGCTTCGACACAATCGGCCCGCTCTGCCGCTCGGTGCTGGATGCCACGCTGCTGCTGTCGGCGCTTGAGGGCAGGCCTGCCGCCGATTTGCGCGGCGCGCATCTGCGGGGGCTACGTATCGCGGTGCTGGAAACCGAAGTCATGCAGGATATGCGGCCCGAACCACTGGCCGCGTTCGAGAGTGCGCGAGCGCGCCTGGTCGATGCCGGGGCTGAACTTGTGCCAGTGCGCTCTGCCGCGTTGGAACGTGCCGCGCCTCTGTCGGCGTTCCTTTATTCGTCAGAGGCTTATGGCCTCTGGGGCGATGTGATCGAGGCCAATCCGGACGTGATGTTCCCGCAGATCCTTGAACGTTTCCGGGCGGGCGCCAAGGTTTCGGCCCCCACCTATATCGCTGCCTGGGAAAAACTGTACGCCGCGCGGGCGGAATGGAACGTGCAGATGGGCGGATTCGATGCGGTGATCTGCCCGACCGCGCCGATCCTGCCGCCGGATGTTGCGCGGATGCTGACCGATGCCGATTATTACGTCACCGAAAACCTGTTGGCGCTGCGCAACACGCGGGTTGGCAACATGATGGATCTGCCCGCCGTCACCCTGCCGACGGGGCACAAAAGCTGCGGTATCATGCTGATGGGCAAGCCGATGCAGGAAGAGGCGCTGGCCCGCGTCGCCGTCGCGGCCGAGGCCGCATTGTCCTGAGGCCACATGGCTGTGTCTTTCGGGCCATGACGCCGCCATGCTACTGGACGGCTTGGGCATTTCTGCGCTAGTCTACGGTCAAACGGGGCGAAACGATCCCGTATTCAGAGGCAGTTTACATATGTTTCCAGAGCGGTTTTCGAACCTTCCGGAATATGCGTTCCCGCGTTTGCGCGCCTTGCTCGATCATCACGAGCCTGGCGGAGACGTGATGCATATGACCATCGGCGAGCCCAAGCACCCGTTTCCGGACTGGGTGCCCGACGTGCTGGCCGCCTCTGCGCATGAATTTGCAAAATACCCCCCGAATGAGGGCACCCCCGAGCTTCGCTCGGCCATCGCGGGCTGGATTGATCGCCGCTATGGTGTGCAGGTCGATCCCGACACGCAGGTCATGCCGCTGAACGGCACACGCGAGGGGCTTTATAACGTCGGTATGGCGCTGTGCCCGGAACAGAAGGGTGGCAAGCGCCCGGTCGCTCTGATCCCGAATCCCTTCTACCAAGTCTACATGATCGCCGCGATTTCCGTGGGCGCCGAACCGGTGTTTGTGCCCGCGACGCGCGAAACCGGCTTTCTGCCCGATTACGCGGGCCTGCCCGAGGATGTGCTGAACCGTACGGTGGCGGCCTATATCTGTTCGCCCACCAACCCGCAGGGGGCTGTCGCCTCTGAGAGCTACCTGCGTGATCTGCTGGCGCTGGCCGAAAAGTATGATTTTCAGGTCTTTTCTGATGAATGCTATTCAGAGGTCTATCGCGACACGCCGCCGGTCGGTGCCTTGCAGGTGGCCGCTGGCATGGGTGTCGACCCTGAGCGGGTCCTGATTTTCCAGTCGCTCTCCAAACGTTCCAATTTGCCGGGATTGCGTTCGGGGTTCGTCGCGGGTGGGCCGGGCAGCCTGCGGCGTCTGAAGCAATTGCGTGCCTATTCGGGTGCGCCGATTCCCCTGCCATTGCAGCGGGTGTCCGAACGGGTCTGGGCGGACGAGGATCACGTGATCGAGTCCCGTCGCCTCTACAACGAGAAATACGCTGCCGCTGATGCCATTCTGAATGGCGTGCCAGGCTATCAGGGGCCGGAGGCAGGGTTCTTTCTCTGGCTGCCCGTGCCTGACGGAGAGGTCGCGGCGCTGAAATTGTGGCAAGAGACAGGCGTGCGGGTGTTGCCCGGTGCCTACCTCAGCCGAGATGTGGCGGGCGACAACCCCGGCGCAGGATATATCCGGGTCGCCATGGTGGCCCCAAAAGATGCGATGGTGGCCGGGCTGAAGAGCCTGCGCGACTGTCTGTACAAGTAACGAGGAGGCGACATGGCATTTCAGACCAAGGGACGCGACCCGCTTTTCGACAGCTCCGTTCAGGAGGCGCTGGAAAAGCGCGGCAAGGAGCTGATCGGGCTGCTGCTGTTGATCTTCGGGCTGATGGTCGCCGCCTTGCTGTATAGCTACAGCCCGGCCGATCCGTCGTGGATGTCGGCCAGCGACGCGCCGGTGCAGAACTGGCTGGGCCGGTTCGGAGCGTCGATTGCCGCCCCGATGATCATGGTGATCGGCGCAGGGGGCTGGGCAATTGCCGCGCTTTGCATTGTCTGGGGGCTGCGCTTTGGCCTGCATTTCGCAGAAGAAGGGCCGGTGGGCCGTTTGGTCTTTGCGCCCGTGTTCGTTGCCGCCGTGGCGATCTATGCGGGTACGCTGAACACTGGTGCCGACTGGCCGCACGCCTTTGGGTTGGGCGGGTTGTTCGGGGATACCGCGCTTGGCGCGCTGATGGGCCTGCTGCCGTTGCCCATCGATACCGCGATTCGCTTGCTGGCGGTTGGTCTTGGGCTCGGCTCTGCGGTGCTGGGGCTGTGGGTGCTGGGCTTTACCATGTACGAACTGCGCCGCATGTTCCGCCTGATGGTGATCGGCCTCGTGCTTTTCTACGCGATGGTGCTGAAGGTGCTGGGGCGCGGGGCGGCCGGGACCATGCGTGTCGCCGGAAGCGCGGCAACCCATGCGGCGGGGCGCGGTCGTGACCACCTGGAACGCCGCCGTGCAGTGCGCGCGGAGCGGTCGCAGGGGGCCTTTTACGACGACCCGAGCGTGCAGCAAGATTGGCAGGAAGACCCCTGGGCGTCGCCTGACATGCCGCTCTATGACGAAGACGACGAACGGGATTATGCCCTGGCGCAAGCCTATGATCAGCATGTGCCGGAACCGAAGCCAGAACCCCGGCCCCGTCTGCTGGGGCGTTTGTCCAGCGGTTTGAAACGCCGCTCCGATCCGGCTGAAATGCCACCCGATGAACTGGTGGTTGCCGATCCTGTTGCGCACATGCCGCATGGTCATGATCCCAACGTGCCGGAAGATCAGCGTATCAAGGCCAAGATCGCGGATGTGGTCAGGTCGCGCGCCCGCCAGGTTCCGGTGATCCGGTCCACGCCCCCGGCGCCACAGACCGCGCCCCAGGCGGTACGCCCACGCCGCCCCGCTCCGCTGGTTGTCGGTGGTGCCGGCGGCAGTGCAGGATCGTCGCGCACGGAACCTCCTCTGACCTCCAGCTCGGCGCATCAGCCTGCACGCCCGTTTGCCCCGTCGCCGGCGGCAGCACCGCGCGCGGTCGGCGCTGCCGATCCGCGCCACGCCGCCTACCCCTATCCAGATGACGATTACGACAGGGTTGCAGCCTACGCCCCGGCGTCCGAGGTGGACCTGGACCAAGCCGCGGAGCAGCCCTTTGACGACTATGATGTCGATTACGAGGCCGCATCAGGCGCGGCATACGACGCGCCCTACGACCATCACGCCGCCGATGCCCATGCCGGGAATGATGACGCGGGCTATGGCGATCCCATGCCGGAGGATGACCTGCGGAATGCGGCCAGCCCGCGCGTGGTGCGCGGCGCCTATCGCAATGACGATGACGATCAGGCCTGGCTGGATGACGAAGCCTCGGCCTTCGGAGAGGATTATGGTGCGCCGGAGCCAGGGATTGCCGACGACCATTCCCATACCAAGGCCTTTGCCCCTGAAAGCACCCCCCCCTCCCCCGCCGCGCCGCGCGTATCCATTCCCGTGGCCGAGCCGAAAAAGGTGGTGCAGCACACACCCCGCAAGCCCGTGCAGCCATCGTCGCGTGCCCGCGAAGAGGCCCAGCCCGGATTGGCGTTTCAGGAAGCCGAGCCGGTGCAATATGATCTGCCGCCGCTCAGCCTGCTGACGAACCCCGAGAACATTCAACGCCTGCACCTTTCGGACGAGGCGCTGGAAGAGAATGCGCGGATGTTGGAAAACGTACTGGACGATTACGGCGTCAAGGGCGAGATCGTCTCGGTCCGTCCGGGTCCTGTCGTTACCATGTACGAACTTGAGCCTGCGCCGGGCCTCAAGGCCAGCCGGGTGATCGGACTGGCGGATGACATCGCACGTTCGATGTCGGCCCTTTCGGCGCGGGTGTCCACCGTGCCGGGGCGTTCTGTCATCGGGATCGAACTGCCGAACGAGACGCGCGAAAAGGTCGTGCTGCGCGAGATCCTGTCGGCGCGCGATTTCGGCGATACCCACATGAAACTGCCGCTGGCGCTCGGCAAGGATATCGGCGGCGAGCCGATGATTGCCAACCTGGCCAAGATGCCCCACCTGCTGATCGCAGGGACGACCGGTTCGGGTAAATCCGTCGCTATCAACACGATGATCCTGTCGCTGCTCTACCGGCTTACGCCTGAGGAATGCCGCCTGATCATGATCGACCCCAAGATGCTGGAACTGTCCGTCTATGACGGTATTCCGCATCTGCTGTCCCCCGTCGTGACCGATCCTAAAAAGGCCGTCGTGGCCCTGAAATGGACCGTCGCGGAAATGGAGGACCGCTATCGCAAGATGTCCAAGATGGGGGTGCGCAATATCGACGGCTACAACGGCCGGGTGCAGGACGCCATCGACAAGGGTGAAATGTTCAGCCGGACGGTGCAGACCGGCTTTGACGACGGCACCGGCGACCCGGTGTTCGAGACGGAGGAGATCAAGCCCGAGAAGATGCCTTATATCGTCGTTATCGTCGACGAGATGGCTGACCTGATGATGGTCGCGGGCAAGGAAATCGAAGCCTGCATCCAGCGCCTGGCGCAGATGGCGCGTGCGTCTGGCATTCACCTCATCATGGCGACGCAACGCCCGTCGGTCGATGTGATTACCGGGACGATCAAGGCCAACTTTCCGACTCGGATTTCCTTTCAGGTGACGTCAAAAATCGACAGCCGCACCATCCTTGGCGAAATGGGTGCCGAGCAGCTGCTGGGCATGGGCGACATGCTGTACATGGCCGGCGGTGCCAAGATCACCCGGTGCCACGGTCCGTTCGTTTCTGACGAAGAAGTCGAGGAAATCGTCAACCATCTCAAGGGATATGGCCCGCCGTCCTATGTCGGTGGCGTGGTCGATGGCCCCGAGGACGACAAGGCGGATGACATCGACGCAGTTCTGGGCCTGTCCACCGGTGGCAATACGAACGGCGAAGATGCGCTGTATGATCAGGCGGTTGGCATCGTGATCAAGGATCGCAAATGCTCCACCTCCTACATCCAGCGTAAACTGGCCATCGGTTACAACAAGGCGGCGCGCCTGGTCGAGCAGATGGAAGACGAGGGCGTCGTGTCGTCTGCCAACCACGTTGGCAAACGCGAGGTTCTGGTGCCCGAGCAATAGGAATGTGGCGGGGTGGGGCGCCTTTGCCCGCCACCCCACCCCGCCATCCACGACGTCACGTTCGGCGATGCCTCGCCGGTTTGCGTGGAACTGTGACGGCTCTGTGATCGTTCGGTGGTGGAATGGATTGCTGCCGGAGACTACATCACTCGCATGAACAGATTGACCCGCCTTGTTGCGCCCGCCGCCACCATGACCTTCGCCGTGACCGCGACGGTCATCGCCATGGCGCTTCCTGCTACGGCAGCCCCGATCTCGCTGAGTGCGATTTCAAAGTACCTCAATGGCATGACGACTGCCGAGGCAAAGTTCACCCAGATCGCAGGTGACAATTCGGTTTCAACGGGGACGCTCTATATCAAGCGACCCGGTCGGATGCGGTTCGAATATGATCCGCCCGAGGCCACCCGCGTCATCGCCAGCGCCGGTGCAGTCAAGATCTTTGACCCGAAGACGGAAAGTACCGAAACCTATCCGCTGAGCCGTACGCCGCTGTCGATCATCCTGGATTCCAACGTGGATCTGGGGCGGGCCAACATGGTGACCGATCACCGCGAGCAGGGCCCGTCAACAGTGGTGCGCGCCCAGGATCCCGAGCACCCCGAGTACGGCTTTATCGAGATGGTCTTTACCGACAACCCGGTCGAGCTGCGTCAATGGGTGGTGCACGACGATTCCGGCAGCCAGACAACCATCGCCCTGGGCGAATTGCGCACCGGAATGAACCTGTCCACGACACTGTTCATGGACGACAGCGTGACCGACGACGGCAACGGCCGCTGAACAAGAAAACCCTCGCCCCGCCCATGGGATTTGGGCGGGGCGAGGGTTTTTGTTATCTGGTAAAGTTACCGGCAGTAGGGCAGTTGCTTGCCATACAAGGCCGAGCGTACCGCGACCCGTTGCGCCACTGACAGCAACCAGGACTTGTTGTTGTGGCTGCCGCGCAGGTATCCGGTTCTGCCTTCGTGATAGGCAAGATACTGGTTGCGCGCGTCGGTCAGGGGGATGCCCAACCGCTTGGTCGATCCGGCCATGTACCAGCCCATGAAATCAGCGGCGTCGTCGATATCCGTGCGGCGCGCGCGGCGACTGCGGGTCTGTTCCCGGTAATCGTCCCAAGTGGAATCAAGTGCCTGGCTGTAGCCATAGGCCGAGCTTTGCCGCCCCATGGGAATGATTCCCAACATGTACTTGTGCGGAGTACGCGCATTGCCGATGAATTTGCTTTCCTGGTGCATCACGGCCATCAGAACGTTGGTCGGAACGCCCCAGCGGCGTTCGACCTTTCTGAAGGCCCGGCGATAATGCGGACGTTCGGAAAGGATGGAACACGCATCATCCAGATTGCGCGGCGCCGTTGAATCGCGACTGCCGCAAGATGCGACAAGCAGCACGATCAGAAGCGCGAATAGCTTTCTGCCCATATGTCTCTCGTTTTTTTTCTGCTCGATTTTTTCAAATATCCTACACGAAGACGTGTAACGGCGAAACCGACAAAGCTGTGATCCTAGAGCAGAATAGCCAGCAACAGGGGTATTGCGGCAACGGACATCAATGTCGAGGCCACGACAAGGCCGGCAACGGCCTGCGCATCGGCCCCGTATTTCTCGGCCAGCAGATAAGAGGTGACGGCGACCGGCGTCGATATTTGCAGGATCAGCACTGCCAGCGCCACCGGCTCAAGCTGAAACAGGGTTCCGACACCCCACGCGATGCCGATGCACAGGATCAGCTTGAGGGCAGAGAGGCCTACCGCCAGCATCATGCGGCCAGGTGTCAGACGGGCCACCGCGACGCCCAGCGTGATCAGCATGATCGGGATGGCGATCTGGCCCACAAGGTCCAGGGTGTTGGTCAGAAATTTCGGTGTCTCCCACCCTTGCCACAGGAAAATCCCCCCAAGGATCGTGCCCCAGAGCAGCGGTTCGCGCAGCGCCCGCACAACGGACCCACCGCCGGAAACCACCCAGATGCCAAAGGTGAAATTCCACAGCGCCATGACGGCAAAGACGATCACGGCATATCCCAGCCCTGCCTCGCCAAAGGCGAACATGGCCAGCGGCAGGCCCAGGTTGCCGGTATTTCCATAGATCAGCGGCGCCAGATAGGTCCGCATATCCAGACGAAAGACCAGCAGCGCAATCGCCGTGACGGCCGTCAGAACGGCGTATACAACGGCGGCGGCCAGCGACAGAGTCGTCAGGGCCGCGGGGTCGATTTCGGTGCGCATCAGGGCGGTAAAGATCAGGCACGGCACGGACAGCGTCATCGCCAGACGGGTGACGAATTCGACCTTGTATTCGACCCCCATGCGGACCCAGATAAAGCCGATGCTGGCCAGCAGGAACACAGGGGCGACGATCTCGAGAACTGTAAGGACGAGGTTCACACTCGGGTTCCTGAATATTATATTAGGGCGTTGGACAATCTGCGGTGTTTGACGTTAGTAGTGGGGGCCATGGGCTGCAAGACGATGCTGACAACGAAAGCGAAATATCATCTGGGCCAGATCGTCCGGCACAAGAAGCACCCGTTTCGCGGTGTGATCTTTGACGTCGATCCGGAATTCAGCAACACCGAGGAATGGTATGATGCCATTCCCGAAGACAGTCGCCCCGTGCGCGAACAACCCTTTTATCACCTGTTGGCCGAGAACGATCAGAGCTATTACGTCGCCTACGTTTCGGAACAGAACCTGATCGAGGATATATCGGGCGAGCCGGTGGATCATCCTGATATTCCTGATCTATTTGGCCCCTTCCAAGACGGTTCCTACCCTCTGCACTTTCAACTCAACTAGATGGGAAAGGCCGCCCGAGGCGGCCTTTTTCCGGTTTCAGATGGGTGGCTAGTACCCGATGGCGCAGCCGTCCTTGCGCGGGTCGGACCCGGCTTCCAGAAAGCCGTTGGGATCAATGCGGATCGCTTGCGCTCCGCCGATCGGGCCGTCCGGCACAACGACGGTATGGCCGCGTTCGACAAGGTCGGCGCGCACCGTTTCGTCGTAACCCCGTTCGACCTGAAGCTGGCCGACGTCGGGGAATGAGCGCGGCGCGTCGATCGCTTCCTGCGCGGACAGACCGAAATCACGTAAATTTGTAACGAAGCGCGCATGGCCAGCGGCCTGATATTGGCCGCCCATCACGCCAAAAGGCATGTTCGGCACGCCGTCTTCGGCCAGCATTCCGGGGATGATTGTGTGCATGGGGCGCTTGCCGGGGGCGAGTTCGTTGGGGTGCCCTTTTGTCAGGGTAAAGCCGCAGCCCCGATTGTGCATCAGCAGGCCGAATTTCGATGTGCCGATACCGGAGCCGAACGGCATGAAGACCGAATAGATCAGCGAGACTGCCATGCGGTCCTTGTCGACGACGGTGATATATACCGTGTCGCGATGTGGCTGGCCTTCGGGCGCGGTGGTCACGTCATTGGCACGCGCCGGGTCGATACGTGCCGCGAGCTGGGCGGCGAAAGCAGGGTCAAGCATCTGCGCGCCATCGGCGTGTGCCGGATCGGCGATCAGCCGGTTACGGGCGTCATAGGCCAGTTTGGCCGCCTCGGCCTCAAGGTGCGCCCGGTCGGCGCCGAAGGGGTCGAGGCCGGCAAGATCGAAATGCGACAGGATGTTCAGGATCAGGATCGCCGTTGCACCCTGTCCGTTTGGCGGATGCTCGAACACGGTTGCACCCTTGTATTCGCCTTTGATCGGCGCGGTTTGCATGCCTTGGACCGTCGCGAAATCCTCAGCGGTGTGGGTGCCGCCGGCGGCGTGCAAGGCGGCGCGCATGTCATCGGCCACTTCGCCTTCGTAAAAGGCGCGGGCGCCGTCGCGGGCCATGCGGCGCAGCACCTCGGCCTGCGCGGGCAGGGCGAACCGGGTGCCAGGCTTGGGCGGTGCACCCGCGGGCAGGAAATGGGCCCGTGCCGTGTGGTCGAGCGTGGGAAAAGATTGCGCCCAGTCGAAAGCGACGCGCGCATGAACCGGGACGCCGGTTTCGAAATAGTGAATCGCCGGGGCGAGGCTGTCGGCCAGCCCGAGTTTGCCCCACTTGGCCGACATCGCGTCGAACGCCTGAACCGCGCCGGGAAGCGTCACAGCCTGCGCGTTGTCGGTCGGAATCCTGCTATGGCCCTGATCGCGCAGCCCTTGTGCATCGGCGCCGGCGGGCGCGGCACCAGATCCGTTGAAGCCCAGCACCTGATCGGAACCGGCGGGTTTGACCAGCACGAAACAATCACCTGCCAGCCCGCACATGGCCGGTTCGCAAACGCCGAGCGTGACTGCGCCCGCAATCGCGGCGTCCATCGCATTTCCGCCGCGTTTGAGGATGTCGATTGCAACCTGCGCCGCAATCGGGTGCGAAGTTGCACAGATACCATTCTCGGCCCAGATGGGCGAACGGCCCGGCAGTTGAAAATCGCGCATATAGCCTCCTGCTTTAGCGGGCAGAGGCTGCGCGGAGGCGGAAACGAGGTCAAGTAATCATTGAGGGTACCCTTGTGCCGAAGCAGCGGCATCATCGGCGCCGTGTATCGGGCGGGGGCTGTTCACACGGCGCCGAGATAGCCGTTTTAGCTATGGATCAGGCATGGCGGGCGAACGTGGTTCGAATGCGAGAGGTCAGCGGCGATTTCAGGGCAAACGTTTCCGATCTGAACTAAATTGCAGTCAATGCGCATGGCAGGACGCACCAGCGATTTTTGCAATACGGGCCAGGGGCAACGCAGGGCGCTCAGACATGGGCATCCACTCGCGCCGTTTCTGTCAGTTCGGTCGCACGACGACGCCGATATTGACGCGAAAGCTGAGCGTATTGACGTCACCTGTGCGGAAATACTGCACGTCGTGCGACAGGTCCTGGATGAGAAACCAGCCGAAGCCCCCCTCGGGAAGCGCCTCAAGCTCAGATGGAAGGGGCGCGCGCAGGCCCATGGGCACGATCCCCTTTGGCATCGGCTTGCCCTCGTCAAGGATGGTAAAGTGCAGCCCGTCGGGTTTTTGCGTGCATTCCAGGCTGATCCAGCCGCGCTCGCCCTCGCCATAGGCATGTTCCACGACATTGTTCAGCGCCTCGGCCAGGACCAGCTCAACCGTGCCAAGTTCTTCGGGGCCGAGGGACAGCGCAGCCAGGCTGGTGGTCACGGTTTCGAGCGCCCGGCGCACGGACAGCGCCGTGCTGGGAAAGCTGATGCGGATGTCGCGTTGCATCTGGCTGATGGGCTGATCTGAGGTCATGCGCTGCGCCTCACGATGCATGAGGGTTCACCGCCGCATCCGCAGCGACGTGAATGGGAAAGACAGTGTCCATCCGCGTCAACCGAAACACCTTTTCGACATTGGGTTGCAGCGCCGCGAGTTCGAGGCGTGTCCCGTCGCGCATCTGCTTCATGGCGGCAACGATTGCGCCCAGCCCGGACGAATCCACGAATTCAACCTGGGCAAGGTCCAGGACGACCCGCCCCTGTGCACGATCCAGGATCGCGCGCATGTGATCCTTGAACTGGATGGCGACGGCGGCATCTATGCGCAGCGCATTGACCGTGACGATCATGACATCGTCCTGAATTCGCGAAGAAAGATCCATACTGCGTCAGTTCCCCAAATCTGCTGTCACCAGAGTGACGGTCGTCGCAGAGGCTAGACGGTAATCCTTACCATTCGGTATGCAGGGTCAGCACATGCAGGAGGATGCGATGCAGGAGGTTGTGATCGTGGGCGCGGCCCGCACGGCAATGGGGGGATTCCAGGGGGTTTTCGCGGGTGTTCCAGCAGCGCAGCTGGGCGGCACGGCGATTGCGGCGGCGCTGCGCACCGCCAGCGTCGCAACCGTTGACGAGGTGCTGATGGGCTGCGTCCTGCCGGCAGGGCAGGGGCAGGCCCCGGCGCGTCAGGCAGGGTTCGCCGCCGGTCTGGGCGAAGAGGTGCCAGCCACGACGCTGAACAAGATGTGCGGTTCCGGCATGAAAGCCGCGATGATGGCGCACGACCAGATCGCCCTGGGCCATGCGACGACCATGATCGCAGGCGGGATGGAGAGCATGACGAATGCGCCCTACCTGTTGCCCGCGATGCGCGGCGGCGCCCGGCTGGGGCATGACCGCACGATCGATCACATGTTTCTGGACGGGCTGGAGGATGCCTATGACAGGGGCCGCCTGATGGGCAGCTTTGCCGAGGACTGTGCCGACGCGTTTCAGTTCACCCGCCAGGCACAGGATGATTACGCCTTGAAATCATTGTCGAATGCGCTGGACGCACAAGGCGCCGGCGCGTTCGAGGCCGAGATCGCGCCGGTCGTGGTTCCGTCGCGCAAGGGAGAGGACAGGGTCGTTCAGGACGAACAACCCGGCAATGCACGGCCGGAAAAGATCCCGCTGCTCAGGCCCGCCTTTCGCAAGGATGGTACGGTGACGGCGGCCAATTCCTCGTCAATCTCCGATGGCGCGGCGGCGTTGGTCCTGGCGTCTCGCGCGGCGGCGCGCGCCCGTGACCTGCCGGTGCGGGCACGCATCATGGGCCATGCCAGCCACGCACAGGCGCCGAAGGATTTTCCCACCGCACCGGTTCCCGCGGCGCGCAAGCTGTTGAAACGGCTGGGGTGGTCAGTTGCGGATGTTGATCTGTGGGAGGTGAACGAAGCCTTTGCCGTCGTGCCGATGGCGTTCATGCGCGAACTGGGCGTGGGCCGGGACGTGGTCAACATTCATGGCGGAGCATGTGCCCTGGGCCACCCGATCGGCGCCTCTGGTGCGCGGATCATCGTCACCCTGTTGCATGCAATGGAACGCCATGATCTGAAACGGGGAGTTGCGGCGATCTGCATCGGCGGCGGTGAAGGTACGGCCATCGCGATCGAACGCCCCTGACACGCGCGTGGAAAAGGACCGACATGCCTGACTATACCTCTCTTGCGGCCAGGATCGCGTCGCTGACCGAAGGCGAGACGGATGACGTTGCGCTGATGGCGACCTTGGCGTGTGAGCTGCACCACAGCGACGACCGTTTCGACTGGACCGGGTTCTACCGGGTGACAGAGCCGGGGCTGTTGAAGATCGGCCCGTACCAGGGGGGCCATGGGTGCCTGAAAATCCCTTTCGACAAAGGTGTTTGCGGGGCCGCTGCCCGCAGCGGGCAAACCCAGCTGGTGGCGGATGTCGATGCCTTTCCCGGGCATATTGCCTGCGCCAGCAGCACCCGATCCGAACTGGTTATCCCGGTGCGCAACGGGGCCGGGGCGGTGATTGGCGTGCTGGATATCGACAGCGACCAACCCGATGCCTTTACCGAGGAAGATGCCATGCGGTTGGAGGAGATCCTGACACGGGTTTTCACGACGGCCCCGTGACTGCTGCCGCGGCGCTCCGATGACCGTTGGGGCCGCGCCAGGCCACCAGATAACGAAACGCTCAGACCCGGGTGAGCAAGTCCCGGCAAAAAAAGGGAAAACTTGGAAATGCTGAAGGGATCATGCCTGTGCGGCGGTATCGCCTGGACGACCCGGGCCACGCCCCGCGATTCGATCGCCTGCCATTGCACGCAGTGTCGCAAGACGTCTGGTCACTACTGGTCCGCAACACAGGTCCCGACGGCGGATCTTGAGATTACCCGGGCCGACACGCTGACGTGGTATCAGAGCTCTCCCCGCGCCCGGCGGGGATTCTGCAACACCTGCGGGTCGTCCATCTTCTGGCAGATGGAAGGCGAAGGCACGACCTCGATCGGGTCGGGCACCATCGACGGCGGGAGCGGTCTGACCACGTCTGAGCATATATATTGCGCCAGCAAGGGGGACTACTACGACATAGAGGCGGGCCCTGCCAAATCCGCCTGAGGCATTTACGCGAGGCGGGCATGCGTTTATCACCCGCCCATGTCCAGCGAATACAATCCCCCAGACGTCCCCCTCAGCGTGATCCACGAGGACCACGAACTGCTGATCGTGGACAAGCCTGCGGGGTTGCTGTCGGTGCCGGGCAAGGGCGAACACCTCTCCGATTGCCTGCTGAGCCGCATTCAGGCGGCCTTTCCCAATGCCCTTCTGGTGCACCGCCTGGATCGCGACACCAGCGGCGTGATGGTCTTTGCCATGACCCCGCATGCACAGCGTCACCTGGGCCTGCAATTCGAACACCGCCGCATCAAAAAGACCTACTACGCAAGGCTTTACGGCAAGCTTGAACCAAAGACCGGCACGGTCGACCTGCCGATCCTCGTCGACTGGGAAAACCGGCCCCTGCAGAAGATCGACCATGAAAATGGCCGCGCCGCCGTGACCGACTGGAAGGTCAAGAGCTACGGGGCCATTGGCCCCGAGGGAGAGACGCGCGTGCGCCTGTTTCCACATACCGGCCGGTCGCATCAGCTGCGCGTCCATATGCTGGCGATGGGACACCCGATCCTGGGCGATCCGTTCTACGCGACCGGCCCGGCCCGCGACCATCCGCGCCTGATGCTGCACTCGGAAGAGCTGCGGCTGCTGCATCCCGATGGCGGGGCAGGGCACAAATTCCGCGCCAAGGCCCCGTTCTGAGGGCGCAATGTCGGTCTTTCCGGCTGAGAGCAGGCTAACCTCTTGAAAACGCCTGATCCGCACGTCGGTATTCGGGCGGTAACAAAGCGGTTTCCGAGCGGTGCGGCGCACTCGACCCGCGCCCCGTGATCGGCCGTCGCTTCCTGCCCCGAAGACCGGCCCCGAAGACCTGCCTCAGTGCGGCCCCAAGCGAGACAGAGGCATGTCCGCAAGACGCGACCCCCGGCCGTTCGCGCGCCGCCGAGAACGCGCCAGTCATTGCCGTCTGGTGCGGCAAAGGCGATTTCGGAACGGCTGACCTCGTGGGCGATCAACAGCCTCTGCGAAGGCGCAGGATTGTGATCGGCGATAGGGACGCCTGCGGAATTGCCGCCAGTCGATCCAATGAAAACGCGGAGATGCGCGACAGTGGGTGAAAGCGTGATCTGAGAAAGCTCCGTGCGCCGCTGCCGGGGTGACCGATGGCGCCAGTCTGACGGTGCCTTTCATCGGAGACTGCGACGTTGAGCGTACGGATCGTCGCGGAAACTGATGGTCTCCGCTCTCCCCTCTACTTGCGCAGGATCCGGTCCGTCAGGTTCTGGCGGCCCGGCAGGATCTGCTCCAGCTCGACGGACAGGGCGGCATCGGCGCGCCGCATCTCCTCCAGCTCGTCCAGCCGGTTGGCCGCGACCAGCGACAGCACGTCAAGGCGGATCGAGCCGCTGGGCCCGCGCGGCAGACAGACGACCGCCTGCACCTTCTCCGACAGCGTCTCTGGCACCAGCGCGCGCAACTCTTCCTGCGACAGGTCGGTCTCGGCAAAGGTATACAGGCCGACACCCTTGCCAGGCAGCGCGAAGTTGGTCAGCACATGGGTGCTGACCCGGGGGTGGTTGGCAAGAATGCGGGTGATCTCGGCGCCGTCGCTTTCGATCCGATCCTCCGTGCCTTCGCCATCCGACCAATCGAGAAGCCGGCGCGTGACGAAATTGTACAGCAGCTTTCCGGTGGCCATCCAGATTCGGGTCGGAATGGCCTTGTGGCGCAGCATGGTCTGCTCGCACGGCGTCAGCAGATCCGGCGCATAGGCGCGCTTCTGCTTGAGCAGATGCCGCAGATCCTCGCGCGCCATGGTGCGAAACAGCGGCCCGCGCAGGCGGTGGACCGAGGCAAGCTGAAAGTCGATCACCGCGGCCCCGCCATCGGGACGGCACAGCCAGTTCTGCGGCTTGGCAATGTCGTTGTGGGTGACGCCCCGCCTGCGCATCTCGCGCAGCAGTCGCTTCGCATCGCGGTAAAAGGCGGCATCGGCCGGGCGCGCCAGGTGCAGGGGCGTGCCCTCGGACCATTCGCGCAGGATACCGGTGCGGTCATATCGCAGCAGTTCCGGGCACCCTTCGATCCCTTGCACCGCGCGCAGTCCGCGCACTTCACGCCGGGCCAGAAAACGCGCGATCGGACGCGACCAGAACGGCAGGGCATCCAGCTTTCGCAAGGCCAGCCGACGATCGGGCGAACGCGCAAGATGCCCCGATATCGTTTCGGAAAAGGCATCGCGCTTGAGCACCGTAACGGGGATGAAGTCATTCTCTGACAAGGGCAGGCCCGGTGTTTGCAATCATTTGCGCATCTAGCAGAGCGCAGGCGCTTTCGGCAAGCCTAGGAGGGGGCGCTGCCCCCGCCCCGCGTTCCGCGTGCCTCCCCCGGGGGTATTTTCAGCCAGATGACAGGGGAGCGGCGCGCTCTTCATCATCTGGCCGGAAATACCCCCGCCGGAGGCTCCCGCATGATGGCAGGGCGGCGAAGGCTGGCGAAAACAGCTCCGCCGTTCTCCTGCGGGGCTGTCTGTCATGCAGGGTTCAGGACCTTGCCAGGGTTGCGGCTTTCGTGACGTCGGGATCGAGGAATAGGGCGCGCTTTCAGGCCATTTCCGCATCCCAGCCTGAGACGGCCTTGACCTCCATGAAGTCCTCGAGCCCCCAGACGCCGCCTTCGCGACCGTTTCCCGATGCTTTCATGCCGCCAAAGGGCGAACCAGCCCCGCGAGAAGTGCCGTTCATCTCGACCATGCCAGAGCGCAGGGCGAGCGCCATGCGGTTGGCACGTTTCGCGTCCCGTGTCTGGACGTAGTTGGTCAATCCGTAGGGGGTATCGTTGGCGATCTCGATCGCTTCTTCCTCGGTGTCGAAGGGGATCATGGTCAGCACCGGGCCAAAGATTTCCTCGCGGGCGATGGTCATCTGGTTGTTGGCATCGGCAAAGACCGTGGGACGCACGAAGTAGCCTCGGTTGAAGCCTTCGGGGCGGCCGGTGCCGCCGGCGACCAGGCGGGCGCTTTCGTCGATACCTTTCTGGATCAGGTCCTGGATCTTGTTGAACTGCGATTCGTTGACCACCGGTCCAATGTGGCGCCCTGTGTCATGCGCGGACCCAACGGTGATCGCACTGGCGACGGAGGCAGCGGTTTCGACTGCGGCGTCGTAGACTTCGCGCTGTACCAGCATCCGCGACGGTGCGTTGCAGCTTTGCCCGGAGTTGTTCATCATGTGCAGCACGCCCCGTTTCACCGCCTTGTCGTCGGCATCGGCAAAGATCACGTTCGCGCCCTTGCCCCCGAGTTCGAGGTGAACCTTTTTCAGGGTTTTCGCCGCGTTCTGCGAAATGGCGATGCCGGCGCGGGTCGAGCCGGTGAAGGAGACCATCGCGACATCCTCGTGACCCGAAAGGGCCGTGCCGACGCCGGGGCCGTCGCCGTTGACCAGGTTGAAGACGCCGGCGGGAATTCCGGCCTCGTGCATCATCTCGGCAAAGAGCAGGGCGTTGAGGGGGCTTTCCTCGGAGGGTTTCAGCACCATGGTGCAGCCCGCGATCAGGGCCGCGACGACCTTGAGCGTGATCTGGTTCATCGGCCAGTTCCAGGGCGTGATCAGGGCGCAGACGCCGACGCCTTCGTAGACGATGCGGTCGTTGGGGGCGTGATCGCCGAGCGGGCGGATGAACTGAAAGGTTTTCGCGGCTGTCAGGAAGTTCTTGGTGTGGCTGTAGCCCGCGCCCCATTGCGAGGCGGTCGCCATGTCGATGGGCGCGCCCATTTCGGTCGAGATGGCCTGTGCCATTTCGCCTTGGCGCGCCTTGTAGATCTCAAGAAACTTTTCGACCAGGGCGATGCGTTCGGCAGGGTCGCGGCGCATCCAGGCGGGGAAGGCGGCGCTGGCGGCGGCGACGGCCGCGTCGACATCGGCGGCGGAACCGAGCGAGATAACCGCGCAGGGTTCTTCGGTCGAGGGATCGATGACCTTGTGGTCATGGGGTTGCACCGGGTCCACCCAGGTGCCGTTGATGTAGAACTGGCGTTTCTCGATCATGGTCATGCTCCTACCGTGAGGGTGCGCGAATTCCGCAATGCGGGCGGCCTTTTCGCACTGTTGGCGTCACTTTGGCACCGCCGGCCGTAAAGGGCAAGCTGCGCGGCGGCGCTGAGGGGCGTGCGTTCGTGCACAGTGGCGGCGACCGGACGGTCCCGGGGTCAGGCCCAGAGTTTCGGGCGGAGACAGGTCTGGCAACGGCGAGGTGGGGCCCGCGTTGTGCGCGGGCTGCGATGGGGCGGACAGTTGGCAACAGGGCGCTCCTATCGCCCCACCATCGCGGGTGGACGGGGGGTGCAAAGCCCTGATGGGCGGCTTAAGTATGCGTTAACCATATCAACCGACGGAGGATATCATGGCTTTGCGTATCAATGACGTTGTACCCGATTTCACGGCAGAAACCGACCAGGGGACGATCAGCTTTCACGACTGGATCGGTGACAGCTGGGCGATCCTGTTTTCGCACCCGAAGGATTTCACCCCGGTCTGCACGACGGAATTCGGCGCCGTGGCGCAATTGGCGCCCGAGTGGGAAAAGCGCGGCACCAAGGTGATCGGCATTTCCGTGGACAGCGCCGCGCAGCATACGAAGTGGAAGGACGACATCGAGAGCTTTGCCGGGGCGCCCGCGGGCTTTCCGATCATCGCGGACGAGGGGCTGGAGGTCAGCAAGGCCTTCGACATGCTGCCCGCCGATGCCTATCTGCCCGATGGCCGCACCCCGGCGCATTCGGCCACTGTGCGCAGCGTCTTCATCATCAGCCCGGACAAGAAATTGCAGCTGAGCATGACCTATCCGATGTCGGTGGGGCGCAACTTTGCCGAGGTGCTGCGCGCCCTCGACGGGCTGCAAAAAACCTATGGCGCGCCGGTTGCCACGCCTGCGAACTGGCAGGTCGGGCAGGACGTGATCGTGGCGCTGTCGCTGGATGATGCAGCGGCCACCGAAAAATACGGTGCCCTCGACAAGAAACTGCCCTATCTGAGGTTTGCCAAGGACAAGGGCTGACGCGCCCCGCCGTTCTAGGTGCCAGATGTCCGGGATACGGACGCAAGCCACAAGGAGGTGGGCCAGCGATGGCCCACCGGAGAGAACGATGTTCGTAAAACTCGACACCGGCGTCGTGCGCCATTTCGATGAGGCCCTTGCCGGCGAGGTCGAGGTGATTTCCACCCGCAGCCTCGATGTCTACCGACGTCTGGCGGCGCTGCGGGGGGCGGCCCATGCCCGCCGCGCGCTGTGGCAGGCGCTGCGCGCCGAGCGGGCAGATATCGCGCCGTTGGTCGAGGGCAATCTGGCGCGCAAGCGTATCCGGTTGCCGGGCGTTTTCGGCAATCCCGTGATCGGCGGCATGTACGGCGCCATCAAGCGGGTGCAGGCGCACCTGCTGCGGGCGCTGCTGAAGGCCGAGTTTGCCGAGGTGCAGCCGGACCGTATCGCCATCGTCTATAACGGCTCGAACTATCCCGAATCCGTGCTGGCAGAGGTCACGGCGGGCCATCCGCGCGTCTTTGTCGAGGCGGGGTTCTTTCCCGCGACGCTGCAAGTCGATGCGAAGGGGCTGAACGGCGGCAATTCGGTGCCGCGCACGCCGTCGTTCTACCTGGACACGGACGAGGATTTTGCCGCCGGGGGCCTGCCGGCGACGGTGAACAACCGCCCCTCGAAGGGAACCTTCGCGCCGGTCGATCTGACGCCCGGTTTCGTCTTTGTGCCCTTCCAAGTGCCGTCGGACATGCAGGTGACGCTGCATTCGCCCTGGGTGCGGGACATGGAACAGTTTCTAGACGTGGTGATCGCGGCGGCAGAGGCGAACCCGGACCAGACCTTCGTGATCAAGGAACATCCCAGCTTTAAACGGTCCGTCATCGGGCTGCGGCTGGATCATCCGCGCGTCATCTTTGCCAATGGCAACGTGACGTCCGAGATGATCGCGCAGGCGCGGGCGGTGCTGACGCTGAATTCGACGGTCGGGATCGAGGCGCTGTTGCTGGACAAACCGGTGATCACGCTGGGCGATGCCTGCTACAACATCGAGGGGCTGGTGCTGCACGCCGGGGATGCGGACGCGCTGAACGCGGCGCTGGCGCGGCGCGATTGGCGCCCCGACCCGCGCTTGCGGCGGCAGTTCATCGGCTACCTGTGGAACCGATACCTGGTGCACGGGCGCTATGACGACCTGCCGGAGGATCTGTCGGCGCAGCTGAAACGGGCGGCCCATGGCTGAGGCGGTGCAGATTGCCCTGGCGTCGGATCGCAACATGCTGGACGCGGCATTGGTGGTGATCGGAACGGCGGCGCGCCAGTGTTCGGTGCCGGTCACGGTGCATTTCATGGGGCGGGATCTGTCGGAGGCGGATCGGGCGCGCCTTGCGCGGCTGTGCGAGCTGGAGGGCGCGGCGCTGGTACAGCACGAGCTGAGCGAGGCGATGCTGGCCGGGGCGGTGCAGCGCAACGCGGCGATCTCTCTGGTTGCGATGGCGCGGTTGTTCCTGCCGGGGCTGGTGAGCGGGCGGGTGGTTTACCTGGATTGCGACGTGCGGGTCGCGGCGGATATCGCGCCGCTGTTCACGCGCCCGCTGGACGGCGCGCTGATGGGCGTCGTGCGGGATTTCCTGGTGCTGGACAGGGTGCGTCAGCAGGGCACGGACAGCGCGCGGTTGCGCGGTCACGTCTCGGTCATGGGGGACGCCCCGGTGGTCGAGTATTTCAATTCAGGCGTGCTGCTGATGGACTGCGATGCGATCAATGCCGAGCCGGGGCTGGCAGAGGCGATGACGGACCTGGCACAGGCCAGTGAATACCCGTTGTCGGATCAGGATTACCTGAACCTGCTGTTCGCCGGGCGCACGCATTTCCTGCCGCTGGGCTGGAACGCGATCTGGGGGCGCAACGCCTATCACGCCCGCGCGGTGCGCCAGATGGACTGGCTGCCCGAGGCAGAGCGCGACACCCGCGCACGTATCATCCACTACACGGGGCCGAAAAAACCGTGGAAGCCGGCAACCCTGTCGGCCGTGCTGCGTGGCCGTGGGCCGGAGACGCTGCGCTATCGCCGGGTGGCGGCGAAGGTTCTGTCGCGGCTGTAGGTCGGGCCGCGCCTGCCCTCAGCCCTTGTCCCAGGAGATCAGTTCGCGCTGAATGACGGGATCGAGTTCGGACAGGATCTCGGGGCTTTCGCGCAGGATGGCGCGCTGGCGGATGAACTCTTTCTCACGGATCTTCTTGAGGATCGGCATGCGCATGGTCTGGATGCACAGAACCGGATGGTCATCGACCAGCCGGGTGATGAAGGATTGCGACCTGAGCACGCGGCGCGCGCGGTCCCGAAACGCCGGATCGTCCAGGTCACCTTCCAGGAGGGATGTCAGGCGGTGGTGGTCGCGCCCCGGTTTTTCCAGGTGCAGCCGCAGGACCGTGCGGAAATCCGCGGTCGGCAGCGTCAACAGCGCGTCGATCACGCTGTCGGGGCGATAGGCCGCGTTGATCGACGCGCCGCGGGCGACAAAGTATTCGCTGAGGCCGATTTCGAACCTGCGGACCACGAGGCGCTTGTTCTGATACAGCGGCAATTTTTCCCAGAAACCGCGAAAGTCGGCGGAATTGATCAGATCGCCCGAGAACCGATAGAAATAGGATTGAATATGCGTCCGGTGTTTCTTGAGCGGGTTCTGGTACATGAACAGACCAAAGATTTCCTCGGGTGCTGCGCGGGCCTCTTCAATCAGCGTGCAATCGGGCAGGGTCGGAAACCAGATCGAATCGTTCATTACGAAAAGATTGTTTACCGACGGGACATTATTCAGAATCCAGAGAATACCTTCCCGGTAGCCTCCGAAATCATATCCCAGATTGGGCCGTTCGATCATCGTCATGCACAACGGTTCGAGACGGTCGATGTCTGCGGGATCAAAGCTGTGGTTGGCCACGAGCACCGTGGAAATTCCCCGACTTTTCAGATGCTCCAGCGTCAGGAACAGCGAGCCCAGCAAAGCCTCGGGTTGATAGATCAGGACAACGGCGCATTCGCGGGTGGCGGGGACATCGCCGGGAAAGACGTGTACATTTTCGGCCCGCCGCAGATCGTGATACCGCCGCCGCCAGGGTGCAATGACATGCTGAAGGTAATTGCGGATGGACAGGGGGATGCGCTTGAGTTCACGCTTCAATTTCCAGGCCGGTACCATGCTGCCTTTGAGGCCCCCAAGATAGATTAGTTAAATCGTCGTTACGCTTTTAATACGGGCTTTTACAATAAGTAAGGGGCCTTGCGGCCCCTTACACGATCTCAAGAGAAGTGTTGCCGATTACTCGGTCGCTTCTTCCGCGGTTTCTTCGCCGGTGGTCTGATCGACCATCTTCATCGACAGGCGTACCTTGCCGCGATCATCGAAGCCGACCAGCTTGACCCAGACATCCTGGCCCTCTTTCAGGACATCGGAGGGGTGGTTCAGGCGGCGGTTCTCGATCTGGCTGACGTGCACGAGGCCGTCACGCTTGCCGAAGAAGTTCACGAAGACACCGAAGTCGACGATCTTGACGACCTTGCCCTTGTAGATCTTGCCTTCTTCCGGCTCTGCCACGATCGAATAGATCATGTCATAGGCCTTCTGGATGGCTTCACCGTTGGCCGAGGCGATCTTGATCACGCCGTCGTCGTTGATGTCGACCTTGGCGCCCGACGTTTCAACGATTTCACGGATGACCTTGCCGCCCGACCCGATGACTTCACGGATCTTGTCGGTGGGGATCTGCATGGTTTCGATGCGCGGCGCGTGGACCGAGAATTCACCCACGCCGGACAGCGCCTTGTTCATCTCGCCAAGGATATGCAGACGGCCCGCCTTGGCTTGCGCCAGGGCTTTCTGCATGATCGCGGGGGTGATGCCCTGCACCTTGATGTCCATCTGCAACGAGGTGATGCCAGCTTCGGTACCGGCCACCTTGAAGTCCATGTCGCCAAGGTGATCTTCGTCGCCCAGGATGTCGGTCAGGATGGCGTATTCGCCGTTGTCTTCCATGACCAGGCCCATGGCCACACCGGCAACCGGCGCTTTCAGGGGCACACCTGCATCCATCATCGACAGCGAACCGCCGCAGACCGACGCCATCGAGGAGGAGCCGTTGGATTCGGTGATCTCGGACACGATGCGGATCGTGTAGGGGAAATCGGTGCCGGCGGGCAGGACGGCCTGAAGCGCGCGCCATGCCAGTTTGCCGTGGCCGATTTCACGACGACCGGGCGAGCCCACGCGGCCAACTTCGCCAACCGAGTACGGCGGGAAGTTGTAGTGCAGCATGAAGTTGGATTTGAAGTTGCCGTGCAGCGCGTCGATGAACTGTTCGTCATCGCCGGTGCCCAGCGTGGTCACGACCAGACCCTGGGTTTCGCCACGGGTGAACAGGGCCGAACCGTGCGTGCGCGGCAGGATACCGGTTTCGGCAACGATGTCGCGGACCTGATCGGTGGCGCGGCCATCGATGCGGCGGCCGTTTTTCACGACATCACCACGCAGAACGCCCGATTCCAGCTTTTTCAGCGCCGGGCCGAGGTTGGCGTCGGCCAGCTGCTCTTCGTTCAGCGTCGCCTTGATCTCTTCCTTGGCGGCCGCGACGGCAGCCGTGCGTTCCTGCTTGTCGGTGATCGCATAGGCGGCGCGCATCTTGTCTTCGCCGGCGGCTTTCACGGCGTCATACAGCGCCGAGTAATCCGGGGGGGTAAAGTCGAAGGGCTCTTTCGCGCAATCTTCGGCCAGGTCGATGATCATGTCGATCACCGGCTGGATCTGTTCGTGCGCGAAGTTGACGGCGCCGAGCATCTCGTCTTCGCTCAGCTCGTAGGCCTCGGACTCGACCATCATGACGGCGTCCTTGGTGCCGGCGACAACCAGGTCGAGGCGCTGCTCGGGGTTGCCCCGCAGGCCCTGCATGTCGTCGACGCTCGGGTTCAGCTTGTATTCGCCGTTGGAAAAACCAACGCGGCAGCCGGCGATCGGGCCCATGAACGGGGCGCCGGAGATCGTCAGCGCAGCCGAGGCGGCGATCATGGCAACGACATCGGGGTCATTTTCCAGATCGTGGCTGAGGACGGTGCACATCACCAGAACTTCGTTCTTGAAGCCGGGGACGAACAGCGGGCGGATCGGACGGTCGATCAGACGCGCAGTCAGCGTCTCTTTCTCGGTGGGGCGTGCTTCACGCTTGAAGAAGCCGCCCGGCACTTTACCGGCCGCATAATATTTCTCTTGGTAGTGCACAGTGAGGGGGAAGAAATCCTGGCCCTCTTTCTGTTTCTTGGCGAAAGTCACGTTGGCCATGACCGAAGTTTCGCCCAGGGTGGCGATGACCGAGCCATCCGCCTGACGGGCAACCTTGCCCGTTTCCAGTGTCAGCGTCTCTTCGCCCCACTGAATCGATTTCGTCGTAACGTTGAACATCAGCGTATCCTAACTGGAAGCACTCCCGGGCCCTCCCGGGTCTTCCGTTTTGCATGGCGGCCCCATTGCCGCCGACCCCATCATCCTTCGCTTCACGGTGCGGGGGTCTTCGCACCACGTCTCAGATTGTGCGCGCATACACGGGATTTGGCCTTTTGGGAACCGGAATTCTTGCAGGCCGGACCACTCAGCGCCTTGCGTCCTATGGCGCGCAGGGCAATCCGGGGCATTTGGGCCGGCGCGCGCCGCTCATCCCACGGTTGTTCGCCTGACGGCCCCGGGACCGCCGGAGAGACCGCCGCGCAGGGGCGCGGGGCGGCGGGACGCCGCCCCCGTCACACCCCATTTCCCGGCTTCGGAAATCGGTGCAGGCCCCCGATCGCGGGGCAGGCGCCGCATACGAAAACGCCCGCCTCCTGCGAGGCGGGCGTCGTGTCGGCAACAGGGCCCCGGCGGGGGCGCTGTATCCTGTCCGCTTAGCGGCGCAGACCGAGGCGTTGGATGAGGTTCGTGTAACGCGCCTCTTCCTTGCCTTTCAGGTAATCCAGCAGCTTGCGACGCTGTGCGACCATTTTCAGAAGGCCACGGCGACCGTGGTTGTCCTTCTTGTGGGTCTTGAAGTGCTCGGTCAGCGTGGCAATGCGCGACGACAGGATGGCAACCTGGACTTCGGGCGAACCGGTGTCGCCTTCCTTGGTTGCGTATTCCTTCATCAGGCGGGCTTTTTCTTCGACGGTGATCGACATCGGGATCTCCTTGATTAAGGGTTGGGGCACAAGCCGGGATGTCGTCCAGCAGGGTCCATGGAGGCATCGTCCGGCCACCGGCAAACTCCGGCAGACCAGGCGATTGCGCGCAAATAAGGGATTCTCCCCCCGATAGGAAGCTTTTTTTCCCGACGGCCCCTCCCGGGCACGCCCCGATCCGTTTCCCTGTTCGAAATATCCCCGCCGGAGGCATCACTGCCAGGGCAGCAGCGCCTGGGCATAGGCCACGTAGAGCGGATGCCGTGGGTGCCCGTCCTTCGTCACCCCGAGGTGGCGCAGGGGGCGCCCGGTGCGGCGCAGCAGGTCGGCCACCTCGGCGCCCCGTTCCAGGTGCGCGCCATGCACCCCCCAGCCGCACAGGATCACGCCGGTCGTGCCCAGCCACGCCGCGCTCTGGCGCAGCACGCTGTCATTGTCAGGGCCGACAGGCTGTTCAGCCCGCTTGAGCAGCGCGGGCGAGGTTTCGCGCCAGCCGAACAGGTTGCAGACCCGGAACCCGCCAAATCCCAACGCCCGTGCCCGCCGTTCGCAGCGCTCGACCGTGGGGTCGTTCTGCGCCTCGGTCGCCTTCGAGGGGTTGAGCATGACGTAGAGGATACGTGGCCCATCCACCCATTCGCGACTCAGGGCATAGCGGTAGCGGGCGCAGGGCGAATAGAGCGCACTGCTGAACGCGTCGCCACGCTGCGCGCGCCGTTCGACAAGATCCCCGGTGCTCACGCCTGCGGCAGGTTGAAGACGCGGCTGGGGTGCAGTTCGCCCGCGCGATAGGTGCCGACGGCGACGGGCGTGCCCTCGAAGCTGGCCCAGCATTCGTCCCCGAATTCGACATTCGCCGCGATCACCATGCCGGGGTTGCCGTGCCGCAGCTTTGCCGCGCCCTCGGCCGTTGCCCGCAGCTCGGGCAGATCCGCCAGACCCAGCTGAAGCGGCAGCAGATGTGCGTCCAGCTCGGGTGTGCGGGCGTTCGCCTCGATATGTTCAAAGGACACGCTGTCGTCGACATCGAACGGGCCGGACCAGGTGCGGCGCAGCTCTCGTACATGCCCGTAACAGCCGAGCGCCGCACCCAGGTCGCGGGCGATGGCACGGACATACCCGCCCTTGCCGCAGACCATTTCCAGGGTGACGTGGTCGGCGTCGGGACGTTCCAGCAACACGAGGCTGTCGACAAACAGGGGCCGGGCGGCGATATCCATCTCTTCGCCCTCGCGCGCCAGCTTGTAGGCGCGCTGGCCGTCGATCTTGACGGCGGAAAACTGCGGCGGCACCTGCATGATGTCCCCGACGAAGGGGGCCAGCGCGGCCTCGATCTCTGCGTCGGTGGGGCGCTGGTCGCTGGTCGCGATCACCTCGCCCTCGGCATCGTCTGTATTGGTGGCCTGTCCGAGGCGCACGGTAAAGACATAGGCCTTCAGCGCGTCGGTTATATAGGGCACGGTCTTTGTCGCCTCGCCCAGGGCCACGGCCAGAACGCCGGTGGCATCGGGATCGAGGGTGCCCGCATGGCCCGCCTTGTTGGCGTTGAACGCCCAGCGGACCTTGTTGACGACGGCGTTGGAAGTGATCCCCGCCGGTTTGTCGATCACCAGCCAGCCGGAAATATCGCGACCCTTGCGTTTGCGTGCCATGCCGCCCGTCCTTGTACCTAACTGCGAATGCTGTCGAAGGCCGGTCAGGTAAAGGGCGGCGCCCGCCACGTCAAGATTTCTGACCACGTCAAGATCTCTGGCATCGACCTTCGGGCGCCACGCGGCCCGGCGAGTCCGATTTCGCCGCAGCGGCGCAGGTGGGGGCACCGGCGGGAATGCCGGTCGCCATGGCTCCGTTAGGGAAATGGCTCCGTCAGGGAAAGAGAGCCGCCGCCTATTGTTGACGCCCGCCCGGTGAGGCCGATGTGGCGGGCATCGCTGGCCCCGACCTAGCGAAGGCGCAGGTCGGCGGTCTCGCCCTTTCCTTTGTCGGCGGTGAAACGCAGGGTATTGGCCATCAGGCCGACAGTCTGGCAGTTCATCGGAAAGACCGTCGACCCCCAGGACATGGCGCGGCAGAAATACCCGTCCTTCCATGTCCAGCTGCCGGTGACGCGTCGACCGAAGGCGCTGCCGCGGATCGAGCCGTTCTGGCGCACCTGAAGCGTGACGCCGAGATTCCTGAGGTCGGACCTGCCGACCAGGGCGAGGAACTCCGACTGGGACTTGATCCGCTCGAACTCCTGCGCGCGTGCCACACCGGGGGCGACTCCGGTGCCGAGGACCAGCGCAAGTCCGACGGCAAGGACAGCGGAAAATTTGAAATGGGGAACTCTCATCCCCTTCATACGCGGGAAGTCTGTCATTGGTTCAATCTGTTTGGCACAATTTCTGGCGTCAGGCCATTTTGTGCCGATTCAGTGTAGCGTCGTCGGGCGGGGATTTTCGATGCAACACACCGATTTTCATGAGCGACCAAGGTGCTGGGATACATGTGTAACTCTCGCTCGCAGCCTATCTGCTCTCGACGGTGACGTAAAGGCAACATCCCCGCCGACGCGCGCCGGGTCAGTCGTTCAGGCCCAGCACGTCGAGCATGTCATAGGCCCCGGGTGCCTTGTCCTGGCCCCAGATCGCGGCCCGCAGCGCGCCATTGGCAAAGACGCTGCGATCCTCGGCCACGTGGCGCAGGATGATGCGTTCGCTCTGCGACGCGAACATCACATCGTGCTCCCCGATGATGGCCCCTGCACGGATCGCCGAAAAGCCGATATGCCCGGCCTCGCGCGCGCCGGTTATGCCGTCACGGCCCCGGTCGGCAACCTCTTCCAGCACCACGCCGCGGCCCTCGGCCGCAGCTTCGCCCAGCATCAGTGCGGTACCGGACGGGGCGTCGACCTTGCGGTTGTGATGGTATTCGATCACCTCGATATCGAAATCGGCATCCAGCGCGGCCGCGACCTTTTTCGTCAGCTGGGTCAGCAGGTTGACGCCGAGGCTCATGTTGCCGGCGCGTACGATCACCGCGTGGCGGGCAGCGCGGGAAATGGCGTCGATATCTTCATCGTTGAGGCCGGTGGTGCCGATGACGTGCACCGCGCGGGCCTGGGCCGCCAGGCCGGCAAATTCCACGGTGGCAGCCGGGGCGGTAAAGTCGATCACCGCCTGCGCTTTCGCAAACGCCTCGAGCGCGTCGTCGGTGACGATGACGCCGACGGCGCTGCCGCCCAATGCCTCGCCCACGTCACGGCCGATCCAGTCGTGGCCGCTGCGATCGACTGCGCCGGCAAGGTGCACACGGTCGCTGGCCAGGACGGTGCGGATCAGCATCTGCCCCATGCGCCCCGAAGCGCCGGTGATCACGATGCCGGGTGTGGTGCTGTTGTCTTGGCCGCTCATGTCCTGCCTCTTTCGCTGTCACTGCGTGATTGCGGCCTTCCTACCCTGCGCGCGTGCGGGCGGTAAAGCCATTCGCGCCGCCGGGAGGGCCGTGCAATATGAGTTGACTTGGCAAACGCTGCGCAAGGCTCTAGATGCAGGCCATGAGCAAGAACAGTTTCCAGGATGGCTCCGGCCCCTCACAGCGCCAGCTTCGCATCGGCGAAACCGTGCGGCGTGCGATATCTGAGGTCCTGCAACGTGGCGACATCCACGAACCGGACCTGAACCGCATGTCGATCACGGTGGGCGAGGTGCGCATCAGCAACGACCTCAAGATCGCGACGGCCTATGTCATGCCGCTGGGCGGGTCGAACGTTGACGAGGCGATTGCCCTGCTGGCCAAGAACAAGGGCGAGCTGCGCCGCGCCATCGGCAAGAAGCTGAACCTGAAGTTCACGCCGGATCTGCGGTTCCGTCCCGACGATACCTTTGACCGGCTGGACGAATCGCGCCGCCTGTTTTCGGATGAAACCGTGCGACGCGATGTCGCCGCCTCGGACGAGGATGCGGAGGAGGACGAGTAGCGCCCGTGCTGCTTCGCGTTCTGCTCTTCGCCCTCGCAGGCGTCATGGCGCTGCTGACGCCCCCCGCCGCGCGGGCGCTGGAATGCAGCAACCAGACCTATGCCGGAAATCGCTATACCCTCTGCTCCGTCGCGCCCGAACGGGACGAGTTGCGCCTGTTCCTGTATGATCCCGGTGGCAGGCCCTACGGCGATTTCGCCGCCGTGAATGCGCGCCTGGCGGGCGAGGGCAAGCAGTTGGCCTTTGCTATGAACGCGGGGATGTATCACGAGGATCGCGCGCCGGTCGGTCACTACGTCGAGGATGGCGAGGAGTTGATGCGCGTCGTCCCCAACGCCGGACCGGGCAATTTCGGCCTGCTGCCAAACGGCGTGCTGTGCCTGACGGCCCACCGGGCCCGCGTCTTGGAAACGCTGCGATTCGAGAAAGAACACCCACAGTGCCTTTATGCCACGCAATCCGGCCCGATGCTGGTGATCGACGGTGAATTGCACCCCAGGTTCCTGCCCGACGGTACGTCGCGCTATATCCGCAACGGGGTAGGCACCAGCGCCGATGGCAAGCGGGCGGTTTTCGTCATTTCGCGCAATGCCGTCAGTTTCCACGAATTCGCCAGCTATTTCCGCGACGGGCTGAAGTTGCCGCAGGCGCTGTTCCTGGATGGCAATATCTCGCGCCTGTACGCCCCCGATTTGGGGCGCAACGACTGGGGGCGCCAGATGGGTCCGATCGTCGGCGTTGTCGAGGACAGACCCGCCGGCGAATAGGGCCGCAAGGGGCGTGGCGCGTGGCGCAGGCGTACTGCCGCGCTGTGACCCGATCTCAGGCGTCGTTTTCAGAAATCGATGGCGAGGCCCTTGCTCTCCCAGTCGCCATAGCGAACGGGTTCGGGGCCATCGCGGCCCCCGTATTCCTTGGCGCGGGACTTCGCCTCAGCTTCCATCACGGCGCGGCGTTCGGCAGCTTCGGCCAAGGCGCGCTGGGCGGCGGGGGGCAGCTCCGGTTTCGGCTCTGCGATATCGACCTGCGGTGTCTGGTCCTGTGACATGGATGTTCCTTTCGGCTGAAGCCATGTTATACGCGCGCCCTGATCCGTCGCAAGGAGGCTGCCATGCCCTCTCATCGCTCGACCCCGCCGCGCAAGGGCAATCCGCGCGGTCCGCGCCAAAATTCCGCCGCACCCCGGCGCGAGACGCCGCAGCGTATCCCCTCGGCGCGCGAAGCCGCCGTGCGGATGCTGAACGACGTGCTGGGGGACGAGCCGCGCCTGCTGTCGGACCTGCGCGAAGCCCCCTGGCTGGGCCGTCTGGATCCGCCTGAACGCGCCCGTGCCCTGCGGTTGGCCACCGAAACGCTGCGCTGGCTGGAGCGCTGTGACAGGATGCTGGCCAAACCTCTGCAAAAACAGCCGCCTCTGCCGGTTCTGAACATCCTGCGCCTTGGCACCTATGAACTGGGCACCGGGGGGGCCGCGCATGGCGTGGTCAACGACCTGGTGCAGATGACCAACAATCTGCCCCAGTTGGGTCACCTCAAGGGGCTGGTGAACGCCGTTCTGCGCAAGATCGCGGATGCCGGAGAGGTGCAGTGGAACAAGCTGCGCAATCCGCGCCTGCCGGACTGGCTGCGTGACCCGCTGGTCGAGGCATATGGCAGCGAACGCCTGCTGGCCTTCGAGGCGGCCCATGCTGCCGGTGCCGCGCTGGACCTGACACCGCGCGATCCCGCCACGGCTGCGGAGTGGGCCGAGAAGGTGAACGGCGCGCTGCTGCCGACCGGGTCGATTCGCCTTGAGGCCGGTGTGCAGGTTTCGGCGCTGCCGGGCTATGACGAGGGCGCGTGGTGGGTGCAGGACGCTGCCGCTGCCCTGCCTGCCATGTTGCTGGCGGCCAAGCCGGGCGAGCGGGTGATTGATCTCTGCGCCGCACCGGGGGGCAAGACGCTGCAACTGGCGGCGACGGGGGCAACGGTCACCGCGCTGGATATTTCGGCGCATCGTCTGAAGAGGCTGGAGCAGAACCTGGCGCGCACCGGCCTTGCGGCCGACGTGCTGGCAGGTGATGCGTTGCAGGTCGACGGGCAATACGACGCCGTCCTGCTGGATGCGCCCTGTTCGGCCACCGGCACGATTCGCCGCCACCCGGATCTGCCGCTGGCCCGCGACGGGGCCGAGATTGGCGAACTGATCGGCCTGCAAGAGGCGATGCTGGATCATGCCCTTGGTCTGCTGGCCCCCGGTGGGCGGCTGGTCTTCTGCACCTGCTCGCTTATCCCGGACGAGGGCGAATGCCATATCGAGGAGGCGTTGCAGCGTCACCCCGGTCTGAGCGTGGATCGCGCGGCGCTGGAACGACCCGGCATAGACCCGGCCTGGATCACCGAAGAGGGCGGCCTGCGCCTGACGCCCGATCTCTGGGCAGAGCAGGGCGGAATGGACGGTTTCTACATGGCGGTAATGCGCAAGGACTGATGGCCGCGCCACCGGATGGCGGACGTGATCCGATTGTCGCATGACAGGGACAGGCCCGCAGGCTAGACTGCAGCAAGACGCCGAAAGAGTGTCGGTCGATCAGCGACAGAGGCAGGCAGATGGTATCATCCGAGGCCCATGCGACCCGCAGCGCGCGGTTTCTGAACCGCTTTTACGCTTGGCGTGCCGTGCGCGCCCGGCCTGCCACCGCGTTCACCTCTCAGCCCGAACCGCGCACCGTGGGCAGTGTCGCGCGGGGGCGACAGTTGATGGCGGGAAACTTCCTGTTCGCCGGATATCTGGTCGAGGCCGAGGATACCTCGATCTGGGATGTCGCGGCCCCCGATTACAGTTTCGTCGAAGACGTGCACGGTTTTGCCTGGCTGGATGATCTGGCGGCGGTGCCTGACCCTGCGGCGCGGGCGCGCGCGCAGGACTGGACCTGGGGCTGGATCGCCCGTTTCGGGCGTGGCCGTGGCCCCGGCTGGGTGCCCGACCTGGCGGGGCGCCGCCTGATCCGCTGGATCAACCACGCCCTGTTCCTGTTGCGCAACCAGCCCCCAGCGGCGTCGCAGGCCTTTTTCCTCAGTCTCGGGCAGCAGACGATCTTTCTGTCGCGGCGCTGGCAGGCGGCGCGCCCCGGTCTGCCCCGCGTCGAGGCGCTGACCGGCCTGATCTACGCCGGCCTTGCCCTGCGCGGCATGGAAGAGCACGTCGCGGCGGCGCAAAAGGCGCTGGAGCGCGAGGCGGTCGACCAGATCGACGCACAAGGCGGCTTGCCGACGCGCAATCCCGAAGAATTGCTCGAGGTGTTCACATTGCTCAGCTGGGCCGCTGCCGCGCTTGAGGAGGCGGAGCGGCGGGTGGGACCTGCGCATCTGGCGGCGATTCAGCGAATTGCGCCGACGCTGCGCACGTTGCGCCATGCCGATGGAAGCCTGGCACGGTTTCATGGTGGCGGGCGCGGGCCCGAGGGACGGCTGGATCAGGCATTGGCCGACAGCGGTGTCAGCTATGCGCAGCCCGATGGGCTGTCGATGGGCTACGCGCGCCTGTCGGCCGGCCGCACCAGCGTGATCGTCGATGCCAGCCCCCCACCCAGGGGCCGCGCCAGCCTGAACGCCCATGCCTCGACACTCGCGTTCGAGCTGACGTCGGGGCGGCGGGCGTTGGTGGTCAACTGCGGTTCCGGCGAAAGCTTTGGCCAGGACTGGCGCAGCGCCGGGCGGGCCACCCCCAGCCATTCGACGCTGGTGCTGGATGGCAACTCCTCGGCGCGGGTCGCGTCTGGTCGGCGCGCGCCAGAGTTGGAGGACGGCCCCCGGAACGTGCCGATGGAAATGAGCCATACGCCGGAGGGCGTGCAGTTCGAGGGCGGTCACGACGGCTATCTGCGCGCCACCGGCCTGACCCACGCCCGCCGGCTCGAACTGGGGTTCGACGGGCGCGATCTGACGGGGCAGGACATGCTGTTGTGCCTTGAGGATGCGGACAGGAAACGCTTCGACAGGGTGATGGATGCGCGTGGCCTCCAGGGTGTGCCCTTTGACCTGCGGTTCCACCTGCACCCCGAGGTCGAGGCGCATCTGGACATGGGTGGCGCCGCGGTCTCGCTGGCGCTGAAAAGTGGCGAGGTCTGGGTGTTTCGCCATGACGGGGCGTACGATCTGACGCTGGAGCCATCGGTTTTTCTGGAAAAGAACCGGATCAGGCCCCGCGCGAGCAAACAGATTGTTCTCTCTGGCCGCGCTTTGGAGTATGCGACCCGCATTCGCTGGTCTTTCGCCAAGGCGCAGGATACTCCCGTCAGCGTGCGGGACCTGAACCGGGAAGGCGAGGATCCGGCGCTGAACCACCTGACCTGACCAAGCTGCTGGATTTGATGTACCGATGACCGACACTCTCGCACTTCACCCCGTGCGCCGCGCGCTGATTTCCGTTTCCGACAAGTCCGGGCTGATCGACCTGGCCAAGGCCCTGACCGGGCGCGGGATCGAACTGCTCTCGACCGGGGGCAGTGCGAAGATGCTGCGCGAGGCGGGTCTTGAGGTGCGCGACGTGGCCGATGTCACCGGTTTTCCCGAGATGATGGACGGCCGCGTCAAGACGCTGCACCCTGCGGTGCACGGCGGTCTGCTGGCGCTGCGCGACGATGCCGCGCATGTCGAGGCGATGAACACCCACAACATCGGGCCGATCGACCTGCTGATCGTCAACCTGTATCCGTTCGAGGCGACTGTCGCAAAGGGCGGCGACTATGACGATTGCATCGAGAACATCGACATCGGCGGCCCGGCGATGATCCGCGCCGGCGCCAAGAACCACAAGTTCGTCAACGTTGTTGTCGACACCGACGATTATCAGCCGCTGCTGGAAGAACTGGATGCGCATGACGGCGCGACCTCCTACGCCTTTCGCCAGAAACTGGCGCTGACCGCCTATGCCCGCACCGGCGCCTATGACGCCGCCGTGTCGGCATGGATGACCGGCGCGCTGGAACAGGCCGCGCCGCGTCGTCGTGCCTTTGCCGGCACGCTGGCCCAGACGCTGCGTTATGGCGAGAACCCGCACCAGTCGGCGGCGTTCTATACCGACGGATCCAACCGCCCCGGTCTGGCCAACGCGTCGCAGGTGCAGGGCAAGGAATTGTCCTACAACAACATCAACGACACCGATGCCGCGTTCGAACTGGTGTCGGAGTTCCTGCCCGCCAACGGCCCGGCCTGCGCCGTCATCAAGCACGCCAACCCCTGCGGCGTGGCGCGCGGAGAGACCCTGCGCGAGGCTTACATGCGCGCCTATGACTGCGACCGCACCAGTGCCTTTGGCGGCATCATCGCCCTGAACGCCGAGCTCGACGAAGAAACCGCCGAGGAGATCAGCCAGATCTTTACCGAGGTGATCATCGCGCCCGGCGCCAGCAAGGCCGCGCAAAAGCTGCTGGCAAAGAAAAAGAACCTGCGCCTGCTGCTGACGCCTGGCCTGGCCGATCCGACCGCGGCCGGTCTGATGATCAAGCAGGTCTCGGGCGGGTTCCTGGTGCAGGACCGCGACAATGGCCATATCGACATGGACGATCTGAAGGTGGTGACGAAACGCCAGCCCTCGGAAAAGGAAATGGCCGACATGCTGTTCGCCTGGAAGGTCGCCAAGCACGTCAAATCCAATGCCATCGTCTACGTCAAGGACGGCGCGACCGTCGGTGTCGGGGCAGGCCAGATGAGCCGCGTCGACAGCTGCCGCATCGCGGCGCAGAAAAGCCGCGACATGGCCGAGGCCATGGGCCTGGCCGAGCCGCTGACCATCGGGTCGGTCGTCGCGTCGGACGCGTTCTTTCCCTTCCCCGACGGGTTGCTGACGGCAGCCGAGGCGGGTGCGACGGCCGTGATCCAACCCGGCGGTTCGATGCGGGATCAGGCAGTGATTGATGCGGCGGACGAAGCGGGGCTGGCGATGGTTCTGACCGGCATGCGCCATTTCCGGCACTGAGGCCCGATGATGCGCACAGTTTTCTGGGCAAGCTTCTGGGTCTTCCTGCTGGATCAGATCACCAAGTACCTGGTCGTGCATATGCTCGACCTGGCCCGCGTGCAGGAGGTCGTGGTGATTCCCGGCCTGCTGCGGTTCCGCATGGCCTGGAACTATGGCATCAACTTCGGCCTCTTCGCCAACGAGGGGGCCGACGCGACGCGCTGGATCCTGATCGGCGTGGCGGCGGTGATCAGTGCCGGTGTGCTGTTCTGGGTACAACGCGAGAGTCCGCGCTGGATCGGTCGGGTGGCGGCGGGTCTGGTGATCGGTGGCGCCCTCGGCAACGTGGTCGACCGGCTCCTCTACGGGGCCGTCGCGGATTTCGTCAATGTGACCTGCTGCGGGCTGAACAATCCCTACGCGTTCAATATCGCGGATGTGGCGATCTTTCTGGGCGCCGCAATGCTGGTCTTTCTGCCCGCCGATAAAGAGGCGTGACCTCGGTCGCGGGATGCGATAATCCTGCCCCGAAGCCATGGCGGGATGACCTATCCTGCCTGAAAGGAGGCGCGGGACCACAGGGTCCGGCGCCGTATCCAAAGGGGGTTGCCGGAATGGTGGCACGGGGTCTGATCCTGACGACAGTATGCGTTGTGCTTGCAGGCTGCAGCGACGGAACGACTCTGCGCGCGATGCGCAACACCAGCGCCGGGCCGGAAGAGTTCAACGTCGCACCCACGCGCAAGCTGGAAACACCCGAAACATTCGCGGCGCTGCCGGTTCCGACGCCTGGCGGTGCAAATCTGGTCGATCAGACACCCAAGGCCGATGCCGTTGCCGCACTCGGCGGCAATCCCGCCGCGCTGGCGGGAACCTCCGTCGCGGCGGCGGATGGCGCGCTGGTGTCCTACGTGGGGCGGTCCGGTATCGACGGGGCAATCCGTCCGACACTCGCGGCCGAGGATCAGGCGTTCCGGGAACGCGAGGCGCGGTTTTCGCGCCTGCGGCTGTTCGGGGTGGATCGCTACTATATGGCCTACAAGAATCAGACGCTGGATGCTCAGGCCGCTGCCCGCGCGTTTCGCCGCGCTGGCGTGACCACGCCGAGTGCACCGCCGGCAAACTGACCCCTTTCCGACCCCGGGGCAGGCATCTTTCCGCGCAGTCGCCGGATCCTGTGTCAGGGCGCGCGGCTGTCCTTGGCGCGCCGCAGCTCTCTGGCCGCTCAGCAATCCTCCGGCCGCTCAGCAATCAAGTGTGTGGTCTCAGACGTGCGCCGTCATGTCCGGCGCGACCGGGATCGCCGTGCGACATCGCGGAGCCATGACGTTAACCAGGACGTTAACACTGTGTTAGGCATGTATGGCGCAGTCTCGGCCTGACGCTGGGCTTGTGTCGTTCGCGGGGCCTGTATCGTTCGCTGGGCCTGTATCGTTCGCTGGGCCTGTATCGTTCGCGGGACCTGTATCGTATGTTGCCGTTCAGCTCCGCCCATTACACCCGATCTCACAACGCAGTGAGAAGACCGTCATGCGCTTGAAGCGGCAGGCCCGCGCCGTATGTTCGCAGCATGACCGATCAGTCGAGAGGAAAGCCAATGCTTCGAAGGTTTGCCATCGGGGCCCTGACCCTTGCAACCCTGACCACGCCCGCGATCGCCCAGCCGACGGTGTCTGACCTTGTCACCGATTTCACGCTGGATAACGGGATGCAGGTCGTCGTGATCGAGGATCACCGTGCGCCTGTCGTGGTGCAGATGGTCTGGTACCGCGCCGGGTCCGCCGATGAAAAACCCGGTGTCTCGGGCATCGCGCACTTTCTCGAACACCTGATGTTCAAGGGCACCGACAGCTTTGGCCCCGGCAAATTCTCGTCGACCGTGGCGGAAAATGGCGGCACCGACAACGCCTTTACCAACTACGATTTCACGGCCTATCACCAGCGGGTCGCCGCAGATCGCCTGCCCCTGATGATGGAGATGGAAGCCGACCGCATGACGCACCTCAACCTGGACGAGGACGCGATCAAGACGGAACGCGACGTGATCCTGGAGGAGCGCAACATGCGCACCGACAGCAATCCGCAGGCGCTGTTTGGCGAACAGACGCGCGCGGCGCAATACCTCAACCATCACTACGGCATCCCGATCATCGGCTGGCGGCACGAGATGGAGCAGTTGAACCTGCAAGACGCCCAGGATTTCTACAAGACGTACTATGCGCCCAACAACGCCACGCTGGTTGTCGCCGGCGATGTCACCCCGGACGACGTGCGCACCCTGGCCGACAAGTATTATGGCGTGATCCCCGCCAACCCCGACCTGCCCGAGCGCGTGCGCCCGCAGGAACCTGAGCAGCGGGCCGAACGCCGCGTGATCTTCAAGGATCCGCGCGTGGCGCAACAATACGTCAGCCGCACCTACCTTGCCCCCGAACGTGACCACGACAATCAGGAACCCGCCGCCGCGCTGGTGATGCTGGCGCAGCTGCTGGGCGGTGGACAGTCGGGGTATCTGACCGACAAGCTGGTGTTCGGGCAACAGATCGCCACCTATACCTCGGCCTACTACAACGGCAGTTCGCTGGATGACACGACCTTTGGTGTCTATGCCGTGCCGGCACCGGGTGTCTCGCTCGAGGATGCGGAAACCGCGATGGACGATGCGCTGGCCAGCTTCATCGAGGATGGCGTCGACCCCGAGGCGCTGGAGCGGATCAAGATGCAGGTGCGCGCCAGCCAGGTCTACGACCGGGATGACGTGGCAGGTCTGGCGCAGATGTATGGCGCCGCGCTCAGCCAGGGGCTGACGGTGTCGGATATTCAGGCCTGGCCCGATATTTTGCAGGCGGTGCAGCCCGATGACATCATCGCGGCGGCCAAACAGGTGCTGAACCGCGACAATGCCGTCACCGGCTATCTGATGTCCGACAAGGAGGTGAGCCAATGATGCGCTTTGTCCTGCCGTTCGTGCTGACCCTCGGCGCGCTTCAGGCCCACGCCGAAATCCGGATTCAGCAGGTCACCAGCCCCGGTGGCATTTCCGCCTGGCTGGTCGAGGAGCATTCGATCCCCTTTACCGCACTCGACATGCGCTTTGCCGGTGGCGCGGCGCTGGATGCGCCGGGCAAGCGCGGCGCGACCTACCTGATGTCCGGTCTCCTGGAAGAGGGCACCGGCGACATGGACGCCCGTGATTTCGCCAAGGCCGAAGACGGGCTGGCAGCCAGCTACAGCTATTCCGCCAATTCCGACAGCATGTCGATCTCGGCCCGCTTCCTGACCGAAAACCGTGACGAGGCCGTCGACCTGCTGCGCCGCAGTATCGTTGAACCCAGCCTGCCCGAAGACGCCATAGCGCGGGTCAAGGATCAGGTCCTCTCGGGGATCCGGGAAGACGCCGAAGATCCCTCCAGCATCGCTTCCAGTGCCTTCGATGCGCTGGCCTACGGCGATCATCCCTATGGCAGTGCGATCGAGGGTACGGCGGAAAGCGTCGCGGCCCTGACCCGCGACGATCTGCTGGCAGCCAAGGACAACGTGCTGGTCAAGGACCGCGTCAGCATTGCCGCCGTCGGGGATATCACCCCGGAACAGTTGGGCACCCTGCTCGATACCCTGCTGGGCGATCTGCCGACGGGCGGCGCCGCGCTGCCCGACACCATCGACCTGTCGCTGACGCCGGGCGTGACCATCGTGCCCTACGACACGCCGCAGGCGCAGGTGCTCTGGGGGCAGGACGGGCTTGGCATGGAGGATCCCGACTTCTTCGCTGCCTACCTGCTGAACACGATCCTGGGGGGCGGTGGCTTTGAAAGCCGCCTGATGCAGGAGGTGCGCGAAAAGCGTGGCCTGACCTATGGCGTCTATTCCTGGCTGGCCGACCGTGATTTCGCCGATGTCTGGGAAGGCTCCGTTGCCTCGGCCAACGGCCGCGTGGCGGATGCAATCAGCGTCATTCGCGATGAGTGGACGCGGATCGCCACCGACGGTGTGACCGAAGAAGAGCTTGAGAATGCCAAGAAATACATGACGGGCGCCTATCCCCTGCGCTTTGATGGCAACGGCACCATCGCCAGTATCCTGGTGGGGATGCAGCACGACAACATGCCCATCGACTATCCCGCGACGCGCAACGACAAGATCAACGCCGTCACGCTGGAGGAGATCAACCGCGTCGCGCGCGAGCGTCTGCACCCCGATCAGCTGCGCTTTGTCGTGGTGGGCAAACCCGACGGCCTCGATGCGGTGAACTGATCCGCCCGACCGAAGCGATTGAAAAAAAGGGGGGCCGCGCGCCCCCCTTTTGCCGTCTCAGGTGTGTCCTACGCGGGAAACCCCGGTGCCGGGCGGATCACGCCGGTGTCGATGCCGCGCCGGTTCAGCAGCGGCACGTTCATGCGCTTGCGTGCGGCGGGGTGGTTCGGATCCAGCACGCCCAGATTGGCCAGCAGCGCGGTGATCGCGCATTCGCTGGCACGGGTCCCGCCGTCCATGATCTTCAGCGCGATGCCCAGGCCCAGCTCGGGGATGATCGCCACGAACACCGCCTCGGCCCCGGTCTTGATCGCGACGCGGCCATTCATCGCGCGCATCAGCTCAGTGCAGGCGCGGGTTTCGCCCGCGACCATCTCTGGAAAGGCCGCCATGGCGCGGGTCAGCCGCGCGGCGGCCTTTTCGCGCAGGGTGCTGCCATTGTGCGCATTGGCAAAGAACGCCATCGCGCGGGCCAGTCCGGTCAGCGTGGTGGCAAAGTTCGGGGCCGAACAGCCGTCGATGCCATAGCCGGGGCTATCCATGCCGGTGACGCTCTCAAACGCCTCCCGCACGGCCTTCTGTACCGGGTGATCCGGTTCGACATATTCGGATCCGCCGCCGATATGCCGGTTCAGCGTCAGAAAGCCCGAATGCTTGCCCGAGCAGTTGTTGTGATACTGGCACGGGCTCGAATCGCTCTTGATCAGCGCATGGTGCGCCTCAACGTCGTCGGGCATCTGCGGGCCACAGCGGAAATCGGCATCCGACATCCCCATGTCGGCCAGCCAGCCTTGCACCGCGTCGGTGTGGATCGCGGCGCCGTTGTGCGATGCACAGGACAGGGCCAGTTGCTTTTCGCTCAGCCCGGCGGCATCCGCAGCGCCGGATTCGATCAGCGGCAGGGCCTGGATCATCTTGCAGGACGAGCGTGGCAGGATCATCGCATCCGGGTCGCCCCAGGCCCGGATGACCGCGCCGCTGCTGTCCACGATGGCCGCATGACCATAGTGAACGGACTCGCAGAACGGCCCGCGCCAGACCTCAACCAGTTTCTCTGCCCCGGTCATGATAACTTCCCCTTGATGTGTGCGGTTTCTTGCCAATCAGCCTTTCGCATGTGGCAGATTTTGCGCTAATAATGCAATGTCGAGATTGGCAAGACAGCCCCGAGAGATGGCGCACAGGTCACGGGGGCACGACAGAGGCAAGGACGGCTTGGAGGCTGGACAGATGACATTTGGGAAGTTGGGTGCGGGGATCGCGGTTATGGCGCTTGCCGCGACGGGTGCCATGGCACAGACGGTCAGCGAAAATCAGGTTGCAGCCAAGACGGACTGGAGCGTTTTCGAGGAGCCCGATCCCAAGGAATGCTGGGCAGTCTCCGAACCCAAGGAGACGGTCAATTCCAAGGACGGCAAGGTCGTCTCGGTCCGGCGCAGCGAAATTCAGTTGATGGCCTTCTTCCGCCCCGGTGCCGATCTGTCGGGTCAGGTGGCCTTTACCGGCGGCTATCCCTTTGCGGACGGATCCACCGTGAACCTGGCCGTGGGCGACACCAAATTCGAACTCTACACCCAGGGCGAATGGGCCTGGCCGGGTCCGGGCGACGATGCCAAGATCCTGGCGGCGCTGAAAGGCGGCACCGACGCCGTGCTCAGCGCCCGCTCGGGTCGCGGCACGCAGACCAAGGATACCTTCTCGCTGATGGGCTTTACCGCCGCTGTCGAGGATGCGGCGAACCGCTGCAAGTAACGTCAACCCCTGCGGGACCGGCGGCGAATTCCGCGCCGGGTGCAGAACGGATATGCAGGGCAGGGGGTGTGACAGGGTCACGCGCCCTGTTTTCATGTGGATAAGAATCCCCTATATGGGCAGACTTCCAGCAGGAGCCCGATCATGACCGCCAGCCCAGACAGCGCGACCACCAGCCAGGTGCCCGATATCCAGACGGCCCGCACCCCGGCGCCCGCGACCCCGATCACGCAGGACGTGATGACGATCCCGCGCAAGCTGCCCGAGGGTCCGGTCAACCTGGTCGGTCTGACACGGCCCGCACTGCTGGAGGCGCTGATCGCGGCCGGCACGCCGGAAAAGCAGGCCAAGATGCGCCTCAACCAGGTCTGGCAATGGCTCTATCACTGGGGCGTGCGCGATTTCGCCAGGATGACCAACCTGTCGAAAGACTACCGCGCCCTGCTGGCCGACAACTTCATCATCGAGCTGCCTGAAATCGTCTCGAAACAGGTCTCCTCCGACGGCACCCGCAAATACCTGGTGCGCATCGCCGGCGGTCACGAAGTCGAAGTGGTCTATATCCCCGAAACCGACCGCGGCACGCTCTGCATCTCCTCGCAGGTGGGCTGCACCCTGACCTGTTCGTTCTGCCACACCGGCACCCAGAAGCTGGTGCGCAACCTCACGCCGGGCGAAATCGTCGGCCAGATCATGCTGGCCCGCGACGATCTGGGCGAATGGCCGGTCCCCGGCGCGCCCAAGGATGAAACCCGCCTGCTCTCCAACGTCGTCCTGATGGGCATGGGCGAACCGCTCTACAACTTCGACAACGTGCGCGACGCGATGAAGATCGCGATGGACCCGGAAGGCATCTCGCTGTCGCGTCGCCGCATCACGCTCTCGACCTCCGGTGTCGTCCCCGAAATCGCGAAATGCGCCGAGGAAATCGGCTGTCTCCTCGCGGTCTCCTTCCACGCCACCACGGACGAGGTCCGCGACAAGCTGGTGCCGATCAACAAACGCTGGAACATCGAGACCCTTCTGAACACGCTGCGCGACTACCCGCGCCTGTCCAACTCCGAACGCATCACCTTCGAATACGTGATGCTCAAGGAGGTCAACGACACCGACGCGGATGCCCGCCGCCTGGTCAAGCTGATCAGCGGCATCCCGGCCAAGATCAACCTGATCCCGTTCAACGAATGGCCCGGTGCCCCCTACCAGCGCAGCGAACCCGACCGCATCCGGGCCTTCGCGGATGTCGTCTACAAGGCCGGCTACGCCAGCCCCATCCGCACCCCCCGCGGCGAAGACATCATGGCCGCCTGCGGCCAGCTCAAGTCGGCAACCGAACGCGCCCGCAAATCCCGCAAGGAAATCGCGCAAGAGGCGGGGCTCTAAATCGCTCCGCCCGCTGCGGGCTTCCCTGTCATCTGGCCGTAAATACCCCCGCCGGAGGCTGGCGCGCAGCGCCAATCACCCCTTGCGCACAGCCTTCGGTCTGCTCGCCCGCGCCCGCTTCGGCGTGGGAAACCGTCCTTGCGTCCCGTTCGCGAACCAGACCAGCGACAGCATCACGGGCACCTCCACCAGCACCCCCACCACCGTGGCCAGCGCCGCGCCCGAATTCAGCCCGAACAGGCTGATCGCCACGGCCACCGCCAGCTCAAAGAAGTTCGACGTCCCGATCAGGGCGCAGGGTGCGGCGATCCTGTGCGGCACCTTCATCGCGAAGGCCGCGCCATAGGCCACGGCAAAGATCCCGTAACTCTGGATCAGGATCGGCACCGCGATCAGCGCGATGATCAGCGGATCATACAGGATCACGTCGCCCTGCAACCCGAACAGGATCGCCACCGTCACGATCAGCCCGCCAATCGACACCGGCTTCATCCTTGCCGTGAACGCCGCGATTTCCTTCGCGCTGCCCAGGCGTCGGCGCGTCACCACCCCGGCCAGCAGCGGTGCGGCGACAAACAGCAGCACCGACAGGATCAGCGTGCGCCAGGGCACCACGATATCCGTCACCCCCAGCAGGAACGCCACCAGCGGCGCAAAGGCCACCACCATGATCAGGTCGTTCACCGTGACCTGCACCAGCGTATAGGCCGGATCGCCCTTCGTCAGGTTCGACCAGACAAAGACCATCGCCGTGCAGGGCGCAGCCCCCAGCAGGATCAGCCCGGCGATATATTCGGGCGCCAGTTCCGCCGACACGATCGGCGCATAGATGTGGTCAAAGAACAGCACCGCCAACGCCGCCATGGAAAACGGCTTGATCAGCCAGTTCACCACCAGCGTGATCACCAGGCCCCTGGGCTGTTTCATCACGCCGCTGATCGCACCCGGATCGACCCCGATCATCATCGGATAGACCATGGCCCAGATCAGCACGGCGACCACAAGGTTCACATGCGCCACCTCGGCGCCCGCGATCAGGTCGAACAGCCCCGGCATCACGCTGCCGAGGCCGACGCCGATGGCAATCGCCAGCGCCACCCACAGGGTCAGGTATCTCTCAAACAGGCTCATGTGGGTCCGCTCTCCTCTGTCCCAGCTGCCCGGCACCATAGCGGCTCACCAACAGCAGCGCGGCAGCGGTGCCAAGGCAGGCCGGCAAACCGCCCAGCTGATAACTCAGCCCCGACAGCAGCGTGCCCAGCAACCGCCCCGCAGCATTCGCCATGTAGTAGAAACCCACATCCATTGTCACCCGCTCGCCCGAGGTAAAGGCGAGGATCAGATAGGAATGCAGCGACGAATTGACGGCAAAGATCGCCCCGAACACCAGCAGGCCGACGATGATCACGCCCGTCAGCCAAGGCGCGGGTGCGCCCGCCGCCCAGACCAGCACCGCCAGCAGCGCGGGCACGACCACCAGCGCGGCCACCCAATGGCGGGCGGCGGCGACCAGGTCGCCCTCGCTCCGGCGGCGCGCGCCCAGCAGCCTCGGCGCCCAGGCCTGCACAACGCCATACAGGATGGTCCAGACCGCCATGAAGCTGCCGATGGCAAAAAACGCCGCGCGATTGCCGGCCTCGGTTCCATCCGACAGCACGGCATAGAAATAGATCGGGATGCCGACGACGAACCAGACATCGCGCGCCCCGAACAGGAACACCCGCGCAAAGCTCAGCCAGTTGACATTGACGTCCTTGGAGAAGACCTCGGAAAACGTCGCGCCCTTGCGCCCCTTCGGCAGGCCCTCCGGCATCCATATCGCCACGGCGGCCAGGATCACCGCCAGCACCAGCGCCATGCCCAGCACCGACCCGGTAAACCCCACGCCCCCCAGCAGCAGCGCGCCCATCAGAAAGCCCGCGCCCTTCACGGCGTTTTTCGACCCCGTCAGCACCGCGACCCAGGCGAACAACCCGCCCTGACCCGCAGGCGCCAGCAGCTTGACCGCCGATTTCGACGACATCTTCGCCAGGTCCTTGGCCACGCCCGATGCGCCCTGCACGGCCATGACATAGGCGACCGATCCCCAAAGGCTCCACGCCGGGTCCAGCGCCGCCAGCGCGACCAGCGCCAGCACCTGCAGGCCAAGCCCGGCATAAAGCGTGCGTGTCAGCCCGAACCGCGCCGCGATCCAGCCCGCCGACAGGTTGGTGACGATCCCTGCCACCTCGTACAGCAGGAACAGATAGGCCAGCTGCACCGGTGAAAAGCCGAGGCCGTGGAAATGCAGCAGCACCAGCATCCGCAGCGCCCCGTCACTCAGCATGAAGGCCCAGTAGGCGGCGGTGACGGCGATATAGGCCGACAGGCCAGCCGGTCTCACAGCGCGGCGCCAACCATGCGGGCGACGTCAATCAAACGGTGCGCATAGCCCCATTCATTGTCGTACCATGCATAGATCTTCACCTGCGTACCGTTCACCACCATCGTCGAGGGCGCGTCGACGATCGAACTGCGCGGGTCATTGACATAATCCGCCGACACAAGCGGGCGCACCTCGTACCCCAGAATACCACGCAGCGGCCCCTCGGCGGCGGCCTGCAACAGCGCGTTGACCTCCTCGACACTGGTCGCCCGCGCCACCTCGAACACGCAATCGGTCAGCGAGGCATTCAGCAGCGGCACCCGCACCGCATGGCCGTTCAGCTTGCCGGTCAGTTCCGGGTAGATCAGCGTGATCGCCGTGGCGCTGCCCGTCGTCGTCGGGATCAGCGAATTCAGCGCCGAGCGTGCGCGCCGCAGATCCTTGGCGGGCCGGTCCACCATGGTCTGCGTATTGGTCACGTCATGGATCGTGGTGATCGACCCGTGGCGGATGCCCAGCCCCTCATGGATCACCTTGACCACGGGGGCGAGGCAATTGGTCGTGCAACTGGCCGCCGTGACGATGTTGTGCCGGTCCGCGTCATAATCGTGGTTGTTCACACCATAGACGATATTCGCCGTCGGCCCGTCCTTGACCGGGGCCGAAACGATGACCTTTTTCACCCCTGCGGCGAAATAGGGCGCCAGCGCGGCCTCGCTCTTGAACTTGCCGGTGCAGTCGATGACCACATCGACGCCCTCCAGCGGCAGCGCGGCCAGATCGCGGGTTCCGATGAAGGGCAGGCGGGTGCCGTCGATGGTGACGCTGGTTGCGTCCGCCGCAAATTCCGCCTGCCAGCGGCCATGCACGGTATCGAACTCCAGCAGGTGCGCATGCATCGCGGCGTCCCCCGTGGCGTCGTTGATCCAGGCGATGTCGGCACCGCTCTCCAGCAGCGGCCGCAGCGCCAGCTTGCCGATGCGGCCAAGTCCGTTCAGGGCGTAGGTGGTCATGCGGTTTCCTCGTTTTGGGCAATGGCGTCGACGCGGCGTTGCAGGGACGCGCGGTCCAGCGCGTCGAAGGGCAGGGCGACGAAACTGGCCACCCGGTTGCGCAGCCCGCCATAGGCCGCCTGAAACGCCAGCATCCGCTCGGCCTGCGTGCCCGTCACCCGCACCGGGTCAGGCTGGCCCCAATGGGCGCTGATCGGTTGGCCGGGCCAGGCCGGGCAATCCTCGTTTGCGGCCTGATCGCAGACCGTGAACACGAAATCCATCACTGGCGCGCGCTCTGCCGCGAATTCGTCGATGGATTTCGACCGCAGGTCGCCGGTGGCGTGCCCCTTGTCCGCCAGCATCTGCAAGGTCAGCGGGTTCGGCGCGTCGGCGGGATGCGTTCCGGCGGAAAACGCGCGGAACCGCCCCGCGCCCATGTCGCGCAGCAGCGCCTCGGCAAACAGGGACCGGGCGGAATTTCCAGTGCAGATGAAAAGCACGTTCAGCGGTCTGGATGAGGTCGAGGGCAGGGTCATGCAAAGCTCCGGTCGGCTGCGGCAGCAATCCGCGAACAGGTAATCCAGCATCGTCGTGGCCGACCCTATCGCGGCCCTGTAACGTATGGATGTGCCCTGCCGCTCCTTGTCGATCAGCGCGCTGTCCTTCAGGGCGGACAGGTAGACGGACAAGGTCGAATTCTTCAGCCCCGTTGCCTCGGCGATTTCACCCGCAGGCACCGCGTCGGGGAACCGCCGCATCAGCAACCGCCACACCGCCAGGCGATGCGGATGGCCAAGGGTGGCAAGCTGGGAGGGGATCATTTTTTCCATATTTCATGAAATATGGAAATTGCAGCCCGGGCGCAAATGAAGGTTTTGTAACGTGCCGCCCTGCCGACCCGCCCTTCCCCGAGGTCGGAACCTCACCGCGACCGGTGAAATCAGATCCGCAGAAAGGGCTGCGCAAGGCGCGGCAGGATCGAATTGAACCGCAGCCGTGCATCGGTGGCGGCCAGACAGATGCAAGGTTCACCCGCGTCCGCCGTCGGCGTGTGCTCCAGCGATTCGTCCGCGACCTCCACGTCGCCGACACCGAACTGGCCGGTCTCGTCGTGAAACGCGCCGGACAGCACCATCGTCAGCTCGGTACCGCGGTGGCCGTGGTCCGGCACCGCCATGCCACCGGGGATATACAGCAGACGCACCGACCCCTTGCCGTCCTCGAACAGGATCTGCTGGCGCACGCCACCACCGGCGGCCCGCCAGCGCGGCGGCTTGTGATCCAGCGCCGCGGCCACGGGACCGGGGTAGATGTCCATGCGCCGCACCTGCGGGGCAGGGGCCGCCGGCGCGTCCAGCCGGTCCATCACGCGCGACAGCAGGTCGTTCTCGATCGGCTGCTCCTGCGTCGTCGCCTCCAACAGCGCACCCGCAAGGGTTTCATGCGCCTCAAGGGCGGCGCGGCAGGCGTCGCACATCGACACATGCGCCGCGACGACCATCTCGAACGCCGGTGGCAGGGTGCCGGACACGTAGCCGGCAATCATCTGTTCGGGGATATGATGTGCAATCGCGCTCATCAGCTTCGCAAGTCCTTCAATTCATGTCTCAGGCGGTCCAGTCCCAGGCGGATGCGCGACTTGATCGTGCCCATCGGCAGGCCGGTTTCGGTCTGGATTTCGCGGTGCGTCAGATCCCCGATATAGGCCCGCACGATCAGGTCGCGCTGTTCGGGGCTGAGGCGGCTCAGCGCGTCTTTCAACTGGCCGGCCTCTTCCTGAAAGGCGACCAAGTGACCGGGATCCGCCTCGGGGGGTGTTTCCGTCTCGACCGGTTCGGGCAGGGGGCGCTGTGCCTTGCGGGCGATGTCGATCTGCCGGTTGCGCGCAATCTTGTAGATCCAGCCCGACACCTGCGACCGCGCCGGATCGAACTGCGCCGCCTTGTGCCACACGGCCAGCATCACGTCCTGCACCACGTCTTCGGCGGCGGCGGCAGGCATCCCGGATCGCATCAGCATTCCCTTGATCCGGGGCGCGTAGAACCCGAACAGCCGGGCAAAACTGTCACGGTCACGCTGGTCGCGCACCGCCAGCATCCACGCGATCTGCTGGCTCCGGTCGGTCGTCTGCCCGTCGGTGTTCTGTCCCTCGGTCGTATGACTGTCATTCTGAACGTCGGCCAATTTTGCTCTGCCTTTCCGCGCAGCGGCACGCACCACCCGCAAACGGGGGCGCATCGGAACAAGTGTCGCAGGCATTGGGTCAGGGTTCAACATAAGCCAGTTACGCAACCCCGCCGGAACCGGATCACAAATATTTTTTTGTGACCCGAGTGAACTGTTTCGCGCGCCCCGCCGTACCTTTTATCGAAACGTCAAGCGACTGGCCCCCTCGGGAGGCTGGTTTCACGGGGCGGTCCCTGCGGGCCGCGTCTGACCGGCGACACAAGGCCGGGCACGTCACACAGGGAGCGACCATGTCATTCGACGCGCTATCGATGCGACCACAGCGCATCGCCATCATCGGCGGTGGCATTTCGGGTCTGGCGGCGGCCTACCTGCTGTCGCCCCACCATCGGGTCACGCTGTACGAATCCGATACACGTCTGGGCGGGCACGCCCGCACCGTCATGGCGGGGCGCAACGGCGATCAGCCGGTCGACACCGGGTTCATCGTCTTCAACTATTCAAATTACCCGCATCTGACCTCGATGTTCCGGGATCTCGACGTGCCGGTCGAGAAGAGCGACATGAGCTTTGGCGCGACCATCAACAACGGCCAGGTCGAATACGGTCTGCGCGACATTGCCGCTGTCTTTGGCCAGCGGCGAAACCTGCTGCGCCCCGGTTTTGCCCGCATGGTCCGTGACATCCTGCGCTTTAACGCGCGCGCCGAGGCGACGGCGTTCGACGACACGATGACCGTGGGCGACCTGATGGCCGAACTGAACCTCGGCACATGGTTTCGCGACTATTACCTCAAGCCGATCTGCGGCGCGATCTGGTCGACTCCGCCCGACGGCATCACCGCCTTTCCCGCCCGCTCCCTCGTTCAGTTCTTTCGCAATCACGCGCTGCTCTCGGCGCGCGGCCAGCACCAGTGGTGGACGGTCAGTGGCGGGTCGATCGAATACGTGCGCCGGCTGGAGGCCGCGTTGCGGGCCAATGGTACCGAGATTCGCACGGGCGCGCCGATCCAGGCCGTCACCCGCGACGGCCTGCGCCCCCAGGTGCACGTCGCCGGGGCAGAGCCTGAGGCGTTCGATCAGGTCATCATGGCCTGTCATTCCGATCAGGCCCTGCGCCTGCTGGCGCAGCCGACGGCGGCGGAACATGCCGCCCTGTCCGCCGTCGGCTATCAGGACAACCACATGATCCTGCATCGCGACGAAACGCAGATGCCGCGCCGAAGGGCCTGCTGGTCCTCATGGGTCTACAAGGCCGATACCACGGCACAGCAGAGCCAGATCGGCGTCACCTACTGGATGAACCGCCTGCAAAACATAGATGAGGGCGATCCGCTGTTCGTCTCGCTCAACCCCTGCCAGACGATCCGCGATGACCTGATCTACGATCAGAAAACCTTTCGCCACCCGGTCTTCGACGGCCCCGCGCTGAAGGCGCAAAAGCAAATTCAGGCGATGCAGGGGCAGAACGGCACCTGGTTTGCCGGGGCCTGGCTGCGGCATGGCTTTCACGAAGACGGTTTTGCCAGCGCCGTCCGCGTCGCTCGCCAGCTCGATCCGCAACTGGCCATGACATGACCACCTCTGCCCAGCTGATCCCTGGCCATACGGTCCATGCGCGGCGCGGCGCCATTGCCCACAGCTTTCGGTACTCGGTCGATTACGTGCTGATCGACCCCGACAGCCCGGACACCCCGCTGCTGTTCTCGCGCAACGGCTTCAACCTCGCATCGGTGCAGGACCGCAACCATGGCGGGCCGCGCGGGCAGGGGCGCGGCGTCGCCTGGGTGCGCGATGTCCTGGCCGAACGTGGCCTTGCCGCCGTCCGCATCAGCCGGATCCTGCTGCTGACCCAGCCGGGCTTTTTCGGCGCGCTGTTCAACCCGGTGTCCTTCTGGCTGGTGTATGAGGGCGCGGCGCTGGTCGCCGTCATAGCCGAGGTCAACAATACCTTCGGCGACCGTCACAACTATGTCTGCGCGCATCCCGGTTTCCTGCCGATCTCGGGCCAGGATCACCTCGGCGCGCGCAAGGTGATGCACGTCTCTCCGTTCCAGGATGTCGCGGGCGACTACGACTTCCGCTTCGACATCCGCGACGACCGTGTCGCCATCTTCATCAACCATGGCAACGGGCCAGAGGGGCTGTATGCCACCCTGACCGGCCCGCGCCGCCCCCTGACCAGCGCGGGCCTGCTGCGCTCGGCCCTGCTGCGCCGCCCGTTCGGGGCGCTGCGCACCGTGGCGCTGATCTACTGGCAGGCCATACGCCTGAAACTGAAACGTGCCCCCTATCGCACCCGACCGGCCCCCCCAGCCGAGGAGATTTCGTGATGCCGATCCTGACCAACCGCCTGAAATCCGAATTCCTCAAAAGCTGCGAGGTGATCGAGACCGGTCGCCTGACCCTGCGCACCCCCGAAGGCGAGGTGCACCATTTCGGGTCTAGCGGTGTCGAGGCCGAAATGCAGATCAACGACTGGTCCGCGATTTCCGCCGCCCTGGCCCGCGGTGACGTCGGCCTGGGCGAAGCCTACATCGACGGCCTCTGGGACACTCCCTCGATCGAGGCGCTGACCGTGCTGGCGCTGAAGAACCTCGACCAGTTCCGCCGCTATGCCTACGCCAGCCCATGGCAAAGTCTCAAGTTCCGCACCATCGACCGCCTGCTTCGGGCCAATTCGCGCAGCGGATCGTCGCGCAACATCCGCGCCCACTACGATGTGGGCAACGAATTCTTCCAGCTCTGGCTCGACCCGTCGATGACCTATTCCTCGGCCCTGTTCAGCCCCGGCGACATGGACCTCGGGCGCGGCCAGATGCGAAAATACGACCGCATTCTCGACCGCGTGGGCGACGGCGAACGCCTGCTTGAAATCGGTTGCGGCTGGGGGGGCTTTGCCGAACGGGCCGCGCGTCAGGGGCGCTACGTCACCGGGCTGACGATCTCGCCCGCGCAAAAAGGCTATGCCGATGCCCGCCTGGATGGTCAGGCCGACATCCAGCTGCGCGATTACCGCGACAGCGCGGGCAAATACGATGGCATCGTCTCGATCGAGATGATCGAGGCCGTGGGAGAGCGCTATTGGCCGACCTTCTTTGCGACGATGAAGGCGCGCCTGTCTGACAGTGGCCGGGCGGTGGTGCAGGCGATCACCGTGCCCGACCGCTATTTCCCGACCTATCGCAGCAGCTCCGATTTTATCCGTCAGCATTCCTTTCCGGGCGGCATGTTGCTGTCTGATGGGCAGATCCGCCGGGCCGCCGAGGGGGCGGGCCTGCGCGTGACGGACACCTTTGCCTTCGGCCACGACTACGCCCGCACCTGCCGCACGTGGCTGGCCCGCATGGATGCCGAGGCAGGCCGCATCGAACGTCTGGGCTATGGCCCTGCGTTCCTGCGCAGCTGGCGCTACTACCTCGAGATCTGTGCCGCCTCCTTTGCCGTGGGCCAGACCGACGTCGTCCAGGTCGAGCTGCGCCATGCGTAGCCCCGGTGCCACTGGGCGGCGCACCCCGGTCGCGGCCGGGCTGGCCGCCGCGCGGCCCGGGCGGGTGTTCCCCGCTACGGTTCTTTTCGTTGCCCTCTGCCTGGCGGTCATCGCCGGCAACACCCAGGCACAGGCCCAAACCCAACCTTTGCCTGCCGAGGCCGGCAGCACCGTTGCCGCCCCCAGGTTGCTCGGGCAGGCCCGGTTCACGTGGTTGGGCATCCACATCTACGATGCAGCCTTGTGGAGCAGTGCCGCACGCTTCGACTGGGCCGCCCCGATGGCGCTGCAACTGACCTATGCCATGGGCATCGACGGCGACGACCTGCTCGACACCTCGATGGATGAAATCGCCCGTGTCGAAGGGCCCAGTGCCGACCTGCCACAACTGAAACAACAGCTTGCGCGGTGCATGGGAACCGTCGACAGCGGCGATCGCTATGTCGCCGCGTCGGATGGCGACGACCACCTGCGCATGTGGCTGAACGGACGGCAGACCTGTGATGTGTCGCATCCGGGTATCAAGCGGCGCTTTCTGGGCATATGGCTGGGCGACGACACCCGCAGCCCGCGCCTGTCGCGCCGGTTGCGCGGCGGCTAGGCCCGCGCCGTGACGCCCCCGCTGCGCCGCTGGCGCATCCTGCCCTTTGCCGCGATGCTCTCGGTGGCCGGGCTGCCACTCTATATCCACCTGCCCCGCTTTGCCGGGGCCGAGCTTGGCCTCAGCCTGTCCACCGTCGGCTTCATCCTGATCGCGATCCGGGTGCTGGACGTTGTCGAAGATCCCGCGCTGGGCTGGATGGTCGACCGCTGGCCAAGGGCGCGCCCGGTCTTTGCCGGGCTGGCCTGTGCGGCGCTTGGCGGGGGATTTCTGCTGCTGTTTTCCGTGCCGCCGCCAATTGATCCCGTGGTGTGGGTGACGGGCCTTCTGGTGGGTATCTTTACCGCCTACAGCCTCGCCACCATCCTGCTCTATGGCCAGACCGAAGCGATTGCCCGCCAGACCGTGCCCCTTACTGCGCCCCGTTCTGCGCCCCTTACTGCGCCCAGTGCTGCGTCCCGTACCACGCCCCCGGCTGGCCCGGACGCTGGAGTCGCCATGGGGCCGGAAAATGCGCCCGCATCGACTGTGCGCGTCCCACAGCCCAAGGCACCGCAGACTGCGCCGGTTTCCGTGCAACGCCCCACGCCCGCCTCTGCCTCGATCCCTGCCTCCATCTCCGCCGACGTGGACGAGGCACCCGATACCGTGGCGCCCGGCGGCGGGGCAGGCCATCTGGGGGTGGCGGCCTGGCGCGAAACCGGGCTGGTGATCGGCGTGCTGCTGGCCGCCGCCGCGCCCGGCCTGCTGGCGGCGATTGCGGGTGAGGATCTGACCTACCCGCTGTTCGGCGCGGTGATTGCAGTCCTCGCTCTGGCCGGGGGCTGGTGCGCCCGTCCCCTGTGGCGGATCAGCGCCCCCGCCGCCGCGCCGCTGACCGTCAGGGCCCTGATCGCATCGGGCGGCGGTGCGCTGCTGGTGCTGGCCTGCGTGAATGCCCTGCCCGCCGCGCTGACATCGACCCTGTTCCTGTTCTTCGTCGAAGACCGCCTCGGGCTGCCCGATCTCGCCGGGCCGTTCCTGATCCTGTTCTTTCTGTCCGCCGGGCTGGCGGCACCGCTCTGGGCGCGGGCGGCGGCGCGCTTTGGCAACCGGCCTGTGCTGGTCTGCGGCATGGCGATGACGATCCTCGCCTTTTCCGGCGCGGCGCTGCTGCCCTCCGGGGCGGCGCTGGCCTTTTCGGTCATATGTGTCGCGTCCGGTGCGGCCCTCGGCGCCGATCTGGTGATCCTGCCGGTCCTCTTTTCGACGGCGCTGGCGCGGGCCGGGTTGTCCGGCGGGCAGGCGTTCGGGCTGTGGTCGATGGCGACCAAGCTGTCGCTCGCTCTGGCCGCCGTCGGCACATTGCCGCTGCTTCAGGCCTACGGATACGTGCCGGGCGGCGAAAACTCGCCAAATGCGCTGCAAATTTTAAATTTTTCCTACGCAGTTTTACCCTGCGTCGTGAAACTTATCGCCTTGGCTCTCGTTTTTCTTAGACGCATACCTGTGTCCTGATCTGGCCAGTGACCTGATCTGGCCGCGTCCCGTCACGTTTACATCGCTCCTGTTCGAGCCCCGTTCCAAAGGAAATCCCCATGGCTCCGCGCAACCTGCAAGGCAAGACCTACTGGATCATCGGTGCCAGCGAAGGACTGGGGCGCACCATCGCCCGTGAAATGTCGCGCCTCGGTGCGCAGGTCATCCTGTCGGCCCGCAGCGAAGACCGGCTGCGCGACCTTGCCGCCGACATCAAGGGCGCTCAGGTACTGCCACTGGATGTCACCGATCTCGACTCGGTCAAGGCCGCCGTCGCCGTCGGGGGGCAGGCCGACGGGCTGATCTATTGCGTCGGCCAATACGACCCGATGACCGCACAAGAGTGGAACGCCGACAAGGCCGAACAGATCTGCGAGGCGAACTTCATGGGCGCCATGCGGGTTCTGGGGCGCACGGTGCCCGACTGGGCGGCGCGGGATTACGGGCATATCGTGCTGATCGGTTCGCTGGCGGCCTTCAAGGGCCTGCCCGGCGCGATTGGCTATGGCGCCAGCAAGGCCGCGCTGCGCCACCTCGCCGAAGACATGTTTATCGACCTTCAGGGCACGGGTGTATCGGTGCAGGTGGCCAACCCCGGTTTCATCCGCACGCGCCTGACCTCCAAGAACGAATTTTCCATGCCGCAGCTGATGGACCCGCAGCAGGCAGCCTATCACGTCATGGGCCTGATCCGAAACCCGGAGTCGCGCCAGATCAGCTTTCCGCGGCCCTTTGCATGGGTCTTTACCGTGCTGGGCCGGCTTCTGCCCTTCCGCCTCTATGCCCGCATCGTGTCGGGCTGACACGCGGCACCTCCCCTGCGACCGAACAGGCCCGTGCCCCCGGCGCGGGCCTTTTTCATGGCCGCAGGGCATACCGCGAAAATCGCCATTGAGGTCCGCTGACCGCCCGGTCTAGGAAGGGTAACGGACCCGGCAGATACGGGTGATGCACAAGGGCACGCCGATGCAAATCCCCCCGACCTTTCCCGCCACGTCGATCGCCGCGCCCCTGCATGGCTGAGATCGACACCCCCGCGTATACCCCCGGCCGCCCGCCCCTCCGCACACCCTTCCGCACCCCCCGGCGCGCCACGTCTGCCGCCTTCGCCCTGAACGGCCTGCTGCTGGGCGGCTGGGCCTCGCGCGTGCCCGCCGTCGTCGAAAAACATGGGCTGAGCGAATCCGGCTTCGGTCTGTTGCTGCTGGTCATGGGGGTCGGGGCGCTGGTTTCCTTTCCGCTGGCCGGGCGGCTCGCCGATGGGTTCGGCGCCGTGCGCCTGACCCGCTGGATCATCGCGTTCTACCTGTCCACGCTGATCCTGATCGGCCTGGCCCCCGGTGCGGCATGGCTGGGCGTGGCGCTGTTCCTGTTCGGCATGTGTCATGGCGCGATGGACGTGGCGATGAACAGCTGGGCCAGCGAGGTGGAAAAACACCTGCGCCGCTCCATCATGTCCTCGTTTCACGCGATGTGGAGCCTTGGCGCGGGCCTGGGGGCCGCCAGCGGTTTTGCGGCGACCAGTTTTGACCTGTCCATCGCTGGGCATTTTGCCATCCTCGCGCTGCTGGCGGCGCTGCTGCTGGCACCGATGACCCTGTGCAAATGGACATCCGCCACCCGCGCGCACGACCGCAATTCCCCGGTCTTTGCCCTGCCGCGCGGCCCGCTGGTGCTGGTCGGGGTGATCGCCCTGTCCGCCGGTCTGGGCGAAGGCGCCCTGGCGGATTGGAGCGCGATCTTCCTGCGCGACGTCGCCGGTTCGGGCGAGGCGCAGGCGACCCTGGGATACGCGGCCTTCTCGGTCACCATGGTTGCCATGCGCCTCGGCGTCGACCCTCTGATCACCCGTCTCGGCCCGACGGTGGTGGCCCGCTGTGGTGGTCTTGCCGCCGCGCTCGGCATTGCCATCGCCACGGGCGTTGCCACGCTGCCCGCCGCGCTGCTGGGGTTCGTTCTGATGGGGGTCGGCTATGCCGCACTCGTGCCACTGGCCTTCAGCCGTGCCGCCGCCGATCCGATCGTGCCACCGGGGCAGGGCATCGCCTCGGTCGCGACGCTGGGCTATGGCGCGATGCTGCTGGGGCCGCCGGTGATCGGCTTCGTGGCCGAGGTCAGCTCGCTGCGCATCGCCTTCATGCTGCTGGGCGGCTTTGCCCTGTTGATCGCGCTGATTGCGCCCGTGCTGCAACGCGATGTGACCCGTACCGCAACCTGATCCGCGCCGCAAACTGACCCTCCATCAGATCGGCTCTCCATCATCTTGGCCCCCGATCAGATTGGCCCCCGATCAGATTGTCCCGCCTGGCGGCGTTTTTCCAATGTGCGCCGCCGCGCCGGGGTCCCCCCGCACGGCGGCGCGCCCGCATCAGGTCAACCGCATCCCATCGGCCCCGAACAGGTGCAGCGCTTCGGGGTCGGCCATCAGCGCCATTTCCTCGCTCAGACCCTGACCTGACGGGAAGGCCGCGATCAGCCGCGCGCCCGCGCAGTCGAAATGCCCCAGCCGCTGCGATCCCAGTTCCTCGACATAGGACAGGCGCACCGGCAGGGCGCCCTGCGTGCCCCCGGGAACCGCGCGCAGATCCTCGGCGCGCACACCCACCCGGACGGGCCCGCAATGGGCATCGGGCAGGCGCATCGTCGCCGTGCCGATGGCCAGGCGGCCATGTTCCATCACGCCGTCCAGCAGGTTCATCGCGGGCGAACCGATGAATTCCGCGACAAAGGTCGAGGCCGGGCGCTGGTACACCTCCAGCGGCGTGCCGATCTGTTCCACCTTGCCCGCGCGCAGCACCACCAGCCGGTCCGCCAGCGTCATCGCCTCAAGCTGGTCGTGGGTGACATAGACCGACGTGGTGCCAAGCCGCTTTTGCAGGTTGCGGATTTCGCCGCGCATGGTGACGCGCAGCTTGGCATCCAGGTTTGACAGCGGTTCGTCGAACAGGAACACCGAAGGTTCGCGCACGATGGCGCGCCCCATCGCGACCCGCTGCCGCTGGCCCCCCGACAGGGCGCGCGGCTTGCGCTCAAGAAAATCCCCGATCTCGAGGATGCGCGCGGCCTCCTCGACGCGGCGGGTGATCTCGGCGCGGGCCATGCGGCGGTTGCGCAGACCATAGGACAGGTTCTCGCGCACCGACATATGCGGATAAAGCGCGTAGTTCTGGAACACCATCGCGATGTCGCGATCCGCCGGTTCCAGCCTGTTCACCTCGCGGGGGCCGATGCGGATGCTGCCGTGGGTCACGGTTTCCAGACCCGCGATCATCCGCAGCAGGGTGGATTTGCCGCAACCCGACGGGCCGACCAGCACCAGGAACTCGCCGTCGGCCACGTCGATGTTGATGCCGCTGACGGCGCTTGCGCCGCTGTCATAGGTCTTGCCCAGGCTCTCTAGCGTCAGGGTGGCCATGGTTATTTCTCCGTCTCGATCAGGCCCTTCACGAAAAGCCTTTGCATGAACACCACGACGGCGACGGGCGGCAGCATTGCCAGCATCGCGACCGCCATGATGTAATTCCATTGGGGGGTGCCGTCGGCCACGTCGGTCATCCGCTTGATGCCTGCCACGATGGTCGTATAGCTGGGGTCGGTGGTGACCAGCAGCGGCCACAGGTACTGGTTCCAGCCATAGATGAACAAGATCACGAACAGCGCCGCGATATTGGTCCGGCTCAGCGGCAGCAGGATGTCGCGAAAGAACTTCATCGGCCCCGCGCCATCGATCCGCGCCGCCTCCACCAGCTCGTCCGGCATCGTCAGGAACACCTGCCGGAACAGGAACGTCGCCGTGGCCGAGGCGATCAGCGGGATCGACAGACCGGCATAGCTGTTCAGCATCCCGAGGTCGGCAATCACCTTGTAGGTCGGCAGGATCCGCACCTCGACCGGCAGCATCAGCGTGATGAAGATCATCCAGAACGCCAGCCCCCGGAACGGAAACCGGAAATACACGATGGCAAAGGCCGAGGTGATCGAGATGACGATCTTGCCGACGGCGATCATCATCGCCATGATCATCGAATTGCCCAGCATCAGCCAGATCGGCTGCGACATCTGCGACGACAGGCCCCCGCGCAGCACCGCCGAATAGGTCTCGACCATGTTGCGCCCCGGCAGCATCGGGATGACGCCCGACAGGAAGACCCCGCTCTCGTGCGTCGATGCGACAAGGGCGATATAGACCGGCAGCGCCACCACCAGCACCCCCAGGATCAGCACCGCGTGGGCCAGCACGTTCAGCCAGCGTTGGTTTTCAACCATGTCCCTCGCTCCTCAGTAATTCACGCGCCGCTCGACAAAGCGGAACTGGATGACGGTCAGGACGATGACGATGCCCATCAGCACCACCGATTGCGCCGCAGAAGATCCGAGGTTCAGACCCACGAACCCATCCTGGTAGACCTTGTAGACAAGGATGTTGGTCGATTGCGCCGGCCCGCCCTCGGTGATCGCGTCGATCACGCCGAAGGTGTCGAACATCGTGTAGACGATGGTCACGACCAGCAGGAAGAACGTCGTCGGGGACAGCAGCGGCAGGGTGATCGTCCAGAACCGCCGCACCGGGCCCGCACCGTCGATCGCGGCCGCTTCGCGCAGGCTGGCCGGGATCGCCTGCAAGCCTGCGACAAAGAACAGGAAGTTATAGCTGATCTGCTTCCAGGCGGCGGAAATCACCACCAGCGTCATCGCGTCGCCCCGGTCCAGCGCATGGTTCCAGCCATAGCCCACCCCCTTCAGCAGATAGGGCAGGATGCCGATGGTCGGGTTGAACATGAACCACCACAGCACGCCCGCAACCGCCGGCGCCACGGCATAGGGCCAGATCAGCAGCGTCGAATAGATCCGCGCACTGCGCAGCGTCCGGTCGACGGCCAGCGCCAGCACCAGCGCCACGCCCATCGACAGCGCGGCGGTCGACAGGGCGAACACCACCGTCACCTTCAGCGCGTTCAGATAGCTCGGGTCGGCAAACAGCCGGGAATAATTCTCCAGCGCGACAAAGGTCGTCTTGATGCCAAAGGCGTCCTCGCGCAGGAAACTCTGCCAGATCGCCTGCCCGGCGGGCCAGAGAAAGAAGATCGCCGTGATGATCAGCTGCGGGGCCAGCAGCAGGTAGGGCAACCCCTTCGCCCCGAATATCGCGCGTTTGTTCTGCATGTCCTGGTTCACTTGCTGTGCCGCTTGCCGAAAACGGCCCTGAAACGGCCCGAAAACGGCAATGACCCGCGCCGTCACTGGCGCGGGTCGGGTTTGCTCAGGGTCGGACCTGATCAGTTGTTGGCGGCCTCGAACTGGCGCAGCAGGTCGTTGCCGCGTGCGTCCACCTGGTCCAGCGCGGTCTGCGCATCGACGTCACCGGCCAGCAGGGCCTGGAATTCCTCGTCGATGATGCCGCGGATCTGCACGTAGTTGCCAAACCGCAGACCCTTGGAATTCGCCGTCGGCGCATTCAGCGTGATCTGCTTGATCGCCACGTCGGATCCGGGGTTGGCCTCGTAGTAGCCCTGTTCCTTGCCCAGGTCATAGGCGGCGCTGGTGATCGGCAGATAGCCCGAGAACTGGTGCCAGTCCGCCTGAACCTCCGGGCTGGACAGGTAGCTGAAGAAGTTCGCCGCCGCCTTGTACTCGTCGCTCTCATGGCCCTGCAGGACCCACAGGGTCGCGCCACCGATGATCGAGTTCTGCGGCGCGCCCTCGACGTCGCCGTAATAGGGCAACATGCCAAAGCCGACGTCGAAGTCTTTCGCGTTGGCCATCACACCCGCGCGGCTGGCAGAGGAGTTCATGTACATGGCGCATTCCTGCGCATAGAATTTCGGTGCCGCGTCATCGCCGCCACCCGGTCCACCGTATTGGAAGACACCGCTTTCCTGCCACTTGGCCAGGTTTTCCCAATGCTTGACCTGCACGGGGCCGTTCACCGTCAGCTCGGCGTCCAGACCGCCAAAGCCGTTTTCCTTGGTGCCGATCGGCTGGTTGTGCCAGGCCGACAGGTTTTCCAGCTGCACCCAGCTGATCCAGCCGGTGGTAAAGCCGCAGTTCGCCGCGCCGCTGTCCATGATCTTGGCCGAATAGGCCTCGACGTCTTCCCATGTCTCGGGGGCGGTGTTCGGGTCCAGGCCGGCTTTCTCGAACACGTCCTTGTTGTAATACAGGATCGGGGTCGAGGAGTTGAAGGGCATCGACAGCATGTTGCCGTTGGTGTCGGTGTAATAGCCGACGACAGCAGGCAGGAACGCCTTGGGGTCGAACGCCTGATCGGTGTCCTTCATCATCTGGTAGACGGGATAAACCGCGCCCTCGGCCGCCATCATGGTGCCGGTGCCAACCTCAAAGACCTGAACGATGGTCGGCTGCTCTTTCGCGCGAAAGGCGGCAATGGCGGATGTCATGGTCTCGGCGTAGCTGCCCTTGTAGGTCGGAACGACCTTATAGTCGGACTGGCTGTCGTTATAGGCGGCGACAATCTCTTCCAGCTTCTGGCCCAGCTCGCCACCCATGGCGTGCCACCACTGGATTTCGGTCTGTGCCTGCGCTGCGGTCATCGACGCGACAAGCGCCAGTGCGGAAATGGAAAACGTGCGGATCATAGGATGCCCCATTGGTTCTGATGGGGGGCTTGTGCTGGCCGAATGTGACAGCGGTGTTGCAGTTTTCTGAAGCTTTCTGACAGCGCCCCGGAACGCGTGAAAATTCACCTGCCCGTCATGCAGGTGTCACCGCCCTGTCATGTTTGAGCTGTCACATTTTGGCCGATCGCCTTTGGCCGATTTGACTTCTACCGGCACGCCTGTGCGCTGTCACCCTGGCGGCACGCCTCTGCCGGATGAGAGATATGCGGCCTCCGGTCAGATATCCGCGCCCCTGACCCCGCCGCCGACCCGACCCCGACCCCGACCCTGACCCCGCCCCTGCGACGCGCCTTTCCCTGATACCCGTCGTCGCACGCGACGGCTAGGTGTTAACGCCAACCGGCGCACGCTGTCTTAACCGGGGGATTTCATGCGTCCGGGCACCGTTCAGATACCGCTCAGACACCGTTCGGATACCGACGTTCCGATTTGCAGGTTTTCAGTTGTAAACGATGAGTCGCCTGCGTCTCTGCCACCGCGATACCGACGCCGCAAAATCCCGCGTTTCCCCGATTAACGTTTTGCGCCCCGTCCTGGCTGAATCGCGCCCCGCCGCCCCGCGGTTCCCGGCACTGCCTTCGGCCACAGGAACACCAGCATCCAGGCGCAGGACGCAAGCCTGCACAATGATTTCAGGGACTTGAGTGAAAAGGAGGATTTGGTAGCGGAGGAGGGACTTGAACCCCCGACACGCGGATTATGA
>TARA_R110002126_G_scaffold291395_1_pt1 | contig 157011 bp, 142 predicted proteins | sample TARA_R110002126 | Tara Oceans TARA_R110002126 (sample SAMEA4397536) | marine metagenome | biome: Polar Biome; feature: [DCM] deep chlorophyll maximum layer (ENVO:01000326); material: water (ENVO:00002006), including particulate matter (ENVO:01000060) such as... | depth 30 m
GGGTCACATGGGTCAATTCTCAATGGAAATTATGCCGCTACCCGGTTCACTTCTGAGTGGAAATCAACAGACATCACCCTTGTAGGGCCCAAGGCCATGCGTGAAGCCATGGGGGCGACTTTACGCGAACTTATGGCGCTGGAGGATGAGGGCCTTCTGATCCCGCGCGCACGCTTCGCCAAGATCAAGAATCCATGGCGGGTTTTTGACGGGACAGCTTTTGTCGCAGAACTCCTTACCGGCGCGGTCCCCGTCGTAGAGGGGGACAACGATTGGGAACCCCTGCTTCTGGCACGCAAGCGGACAGGGGTAGGACTTTCGGATTTGATACAAGCGATCCGAGAAAAACAGATGTCTGTTGGGCAACGGATAGGGGGCACGGGTTTTCACGGGATCGTCGTCCGAAATAGCCAAGTCGACCTCCTCGCCTCATTGCGCCCAAAGCCCAGTATCCCCAACGAGGTCCTGTCCCCAGGAGAAATAAGTGCTACCGAATTTGGTCGCACCGTCGGGCTGCGAGATCATGGAAACTTCATTGCATTGGTCAAGGCTGGCCAGACACCTGCGCTGCAACACATGCACCCCCGCACAAAACGTATTCAATATCGCCTCAGCGCCGAAGACATCTCATCTTTCCACCGTCGTTTTGTGACGCTGACCACGTTGATCGAGGAAACTGGGTACCATCGCAACACACTGAAAACCCTTCTCGCGGCAGTCGGTGTTAATCGCTTTTCCCCAGAGGGTCAGGATTTTGGCCCCGTCTATCTAAGGGAAGAGGCAGTCAAAGCGCTCAAGTAACGGCGTGAATGTGCGTCGGTACTGTAGCACGCGTGACTGACCCGATTTTCCGAAGAATCCATGCTGGATTTCACGGGAAATATATAAATCCATTAAATTCAATGTATTAAGCTAAATCTTGCAATTTTCGAGAGTATTTCTTGACAGGGGTGCGCACGAGAAAGGGGCTTATTGCGCACACATATACCTCATCTACAAAAGTTTTTAAGTGGCGATCCCGGGAGGACTCGAACCCCCAACCCCCTGATTAGAAGTCAGGTGCTCTATCCAGTTGAGCTACGGGACCGCTGTAAAATGCTCATACCTATTTTGGAACAGATGATCAAAGCTAAATATCATCAAATGCATCTGGTTGCAGGTCTTGCCAAAACGCCTTGATCGCGGCGGTGTTTAGAGCAGACATCCAGCCGTGGCGTTCAAAGTCGGCGCGCGCATCCGCGCTGTCGATCATCGACATAAACAACCGCCGGTCCGCATCGCGCTGCGTGGGGGTGCGGGCGGCCACCACATCGCGCACCCGTTCCAACAGTTTCGCGCGGGCGCTGGTCGGTTTCGTGGCGGTGGGCTCGGTCGTGAAATCGTCGCGCAGGGCTGCGGCCAAATACCCGACAGGGTTTTGCACGCCCCCCTGCCCTGCCACATAGGTTATTTTCTCGCCGACATGGTCCTCGCCATGATGCGCGATCCATTGGCGCGCCAAGCGGTCGCTCACCCCCAACGCCTGAAGCCGGCTGTACACATCCGACTTACGCACACCTTCGCCATCATCCAGATCCAGAATGGCCAATTGCGGGTTCTCGGAAATCTTGAACCTGATATCCGTGACGGCGCGCCCCCGTTTGCGAATTTCCGGCACCACAACGATGTTCGACGTTTTGTTTACCTCGGCCACGGCCGGTTTGATGATCTTGGCGTTCAGCTGCTTATAAACCGCGTAATAGACACTGTCTTCGACGCCCATCAGCCTGCGAAAAAGATCAAGAGACCACCACCCGGTGCTGCCGGTCCGCACAAAGCGATAGCAATTCTCGTAAAGCGCCAAAGCGTGCCCGCTGGTAAACCGCCGTTGGATGTTCAAATTGATCAGGGCGAAAACTTTGGGGTCGTTCAGTTTCGACGCTAATGCAGGGGAATATGCGTATTCGCAGACCCCGCCCTTGAGCTTGGCATAGCTCAGCAAGCTGGACACGCCCCATTCCTGCTGACCCTTTTCATCCAGCATATCCCATTCCGCCACGGTCTCGGCCAACCCGCGCAGGGATTGTTTCAGCGTGTCCATGTCATTCGAATTATACCCGATCATCAGACACAAAGTGCGGGCGTCGATCATATGAACCTGCTGGCTGGTCAGCGTGTCATAGGCATTCAGCAGTAAAACATTGCTAAGCTTGCGTTGCAGCAATGTCAGCTTGCCCGAGACATGGATCGCCGCCACGTGCTTTTTCACCGACCCGCGTCGCAGCGCACCGGTCAGCCTGTCTTTGGGAATATCAATATCCTGTCGTTTCATCGCCCTGCCCTTTGGCTGTCGGATTCGCGTCCGATCTGTTGCCTCGTGGTCAGTTTGCGTTAAAAGGCACCTCAAAGCAAGACGGCTATGGGTGCCTTTAACTATCCTGTCTCAGGTGGGCGGTAACACATCTAAAGGTGCCAGTTTACGGGAGCGGTCAAAATGCGGAATTTGCGAACAGACCCTAATCAGGACAAATTAGAGCCTAATCCCCAAGCTACCGCAGATCGGCGCCCGTCTTCCTGCGAATCGGCGCCTGTTCCCCTGTATTCGGGTACCCTTGGCCCTGTTAAAAGGTACCTTTTGTCCCGTATCCAGGCACCGATATCAATCTAACCAGCTGATTTATTTGATGTTATTCGTTGCAAACATCTTAAAGAGACTAAAGACTCTTACACTATATGTGGTGTTCTTCTGATATAGTTACTTAGGTTTTCCAGAAATAGTCGGATTCAGATTCACATAAGGCATATGATGTGCGATAGATAAGGGGATACTCACTTGTTTCGCATACATGGCCGAGGATATATGTCATCAACCCCCAAAGCACCGACACCTTCGTATTTCAATATCGATCCAGAAGCGGCAGCGGCCCGTCTTTCTGACCCTATCGATACCGCGCGATTCGCGAAAGCCGCTGCATTCGCCAGCAAAGGTCGTGATGATTTGGCCCGTCGTGGGTATGCCCCAGATGGCAAAAAACGGCTGCGCAAGTTCTCAACATGGGAGATATGCCGCTATCTGTTGGATGTGGCCCCTGCCCACTTACGCCGGGTCTTGAAGGCCCATCCTGACCTTCCCCAAGGCAGCGGTGAAGCAGGATCAAAGTGGTTCACCCTCGAAGAAGTCTTGCAGCTCCGTGAGCATTTCGCGACCGAGGGCGCGTCGAACAAGCAGTATAAGTCTTGGCGGCCCGAAGGGTTGCCCGCCAAAATCATCTCCGTCGCGAACTTTAAAGGCGGGGTCGGCAAAACCTCTACTTGTGCGCATCTGGCGATGTCTGCGGCGCTCGACGGCTATCGGGTATTGGTTGTTGATCTCGACAGTCAGGGGTCGTTGACGTCGATCATGGGCGGCGATGTGCCGGATGAATGGTCAACGGCTTTCCCGTTGCTGGCCAAGGATTTTGCCCGCCATCTGCAAGCCGAAAACGCTGTCCGCCAAGCCCGCGGTGCGCCTGAGCTTCCTTTGGACGAAACACTCACCGAAAGCCTCAAGGTTTCGCCACGAAACCTCATCCAGTCGACGCATTGGCCTAATATTGATCTGATAGGCGCGCAGCTGAACCTGTATTGGGCGGAGTTTCAGGTGCCGGTCTGGCGCATGCAGGTGAAATCATGGCCCCTGTGGGACGCGCTCACCAATGCGCTATCTTCCGAAGGGGCGTTGGATGACTATGACCTGATCTTCATAGATACGCCCCCTGCCCTAGGATATCTGACCATTAACGCCTTGGCCGCTGCCGATATTCTGTTGGTTCCGCTTGGTGCGTCATTCCTCGAATTTGATTCCACCGGCCGATTTTTCGACATGCTCTATTCGACCTTTGCCAGCATCGAGGAAGGCGAAAATCGTATTCGTCGCCAAGAAGGGCTGTCAGAGATGAAGTTCGAATGGGACGCGGTGCGCGCACTGATCACCCGTTTTGACGCAGGCCAGCAAACCGATCTGGCGAATGTCATTCAGGCCTATTTTGGTGACTTTATGACAACCTACCGGCAGGAGGTCACAGCCATGGTTGGTCAGGCCGGTGAGCAGGTGAATGGCATTTACGAGGCTGATTATCGCGAGTTTAACCGTGATACATATGTGCGCGGTCGCGAGACATTCGACCGGACCTGGGCCGAGGTTAAAGAGGTCGTGCTGGGAACGTGGTGGCGTGATTTGCAGGCGCTGAAACAAGAGGGTGCAAACAATGGCGAAGCGTAGGAAACTGGAAGCCCCATCTGCGGATGACATGAGCCGCATCGAAGAGGAGTTTCGCCGCGAAACCCCTGCCCGCGCAGCCGCGCCCATTGCGCAGGTCGCCGCAGATACGGCGGATGCTTACGAGGTTGGTACAACCGAAGAACGCGCCGCCCGTGCCCGCGACAGTGCCGAGGCGCAAAGGTTTCGCGATGCGGATGCCGCCGGGTTGATCATTTTCGAGATACCGATTGACGCGATTGAACCCTTGTCGATGCAGCGCGACAGAACGGTGCTAGACCACGAGGCGATGGACGAGCTTGAGCATTCGATCAGCGCAAATGGCCTGCGGATGCCAATCGAGGTTTACAGCCTCAAGGCGTCGCCGTCTGGCCGACAGTATGGGTTGCTTTCTGGCTACCGCCGCCTGATCGCCCAGCAGAACCTTTATGCCCGCACCGGCGACGCGCGGTTCAAGGCGATCAAGGCCGTCCTGCGTGACCCCAACCTGATGGGTGGCGCGTTTGTCGCAATGGTGGAAGAGAACGAGATTCGTCAGGATCTTAGCCATTACGAGCGTGGGCGCATTGCCGCCATCGCCGCCCAGCAAGGTGCGTTCAACTCGACCGAGGAAGCCGTTGCGCAGATGTTCGCCGCCGCTTCAAAGGCCAAGCGGAGCAAGATCCGATCCTTCGCGATGATCTTTGAAGAGCTGGGCGATATGCTGGAGTTTCCAGAGAATATGCGCGAGAAAGACGGATTGCGGTTGGCGACAGGTCTGCGCGCCGGTGCCGAAGCGCGCCTGCGTGATGTGCTGGGGGCAGGGCAGGGCGGTGACGCCAAAAGCGAGTGGACGTTGATCGAAAAAGTGCTGTCGGAATATCAGGGCGAAGCACCCGATACCAATCGCGGCGGGCGCCCTAAAGCGGTGCCGGCAGCGCCCGGTTGGAAGGGCAAAGACACGCTTGTCACAGCGACGGGTGTGACCCTCAAGCGCGAGCTGGACGACAAGGGGTTTCTTATCCGCATCAGCGGCAAAGGCACGTCGACCGACATGATCGAAGCGATCATGCAGGATATTCGCGAGACGCTGGAAAAAGGTTAACCGCGCCCCGCGATGAAGCCCAAGGTGACGGCCGCCAGCAGGCCGTTGCCAGACAGATAGCCGCTGTCGCCCTTGCCCGAGACCCCGCAAGCGGCCCCACCAGCGGCGTATAGATTGTCGAATGTACCACCCGCGGATCTGCGCACCTTTGCTGTGCTAGGATCAACCTCGAGGCCGCCCTGCGTGTGGAACAGCGCGCCGGTCACCTTGACCGCGCAGAACGGCGGGGAGAGGGCAGGGGTGTCCCATACGCGGCCAAAAGCGTCACGGCCATCCGTGGGGATATCAGACATCGTTTTTACCACGGCATCTGCGGGCAGTCCGGCCTTGGCTGCCAGTGTTTCGAACGTGTCACCGGTGATCACCGCGCCTTGGCTTTCAGCGTTCTTGAAATCTTCGAACTGGCGGGCAATGTCGGCGATCCGCGCATCAAATATGACCCACGCAACGCCATCCGGCTGCGCCAATACGGCTCGTGCGGCCTCGGAATACCCTTGGGCTTCGTTCCAGAAACGGTTGCCGTGGGCATTTACCTGCACGCCGCCCTCTGTAACGGTGGCCCAGGTGATCAAAATGCCATGCGGGTGGGCAACATTGCCGTGACCTTGATAGGCCCCTAGGTGCCGCGTTTTGGCCCCTAGCGCGTCACCCCACTGTACGGCCTCGCCCCGGTTGCCGTCGTGGCCAAACCAAACGGCATTGTCGATCTCGGCCATATGCTCTGAAACCATCGTGCGATTGCCGCCAAAGCCGTTACAGGCAAGGATCAGACGGTCACAGCCGACCGTTTCAGTGCTACCATCGGGTAGCGTCAGCTGCGCACCGGCAAGCCGTGTATCTTGTGCAAACAGCCGCGTCGCGCGTCTGCCGCAGATCAGGGAAATATCAAGCGCTTCGACACGGGTGCGCAACGCATCAATCAATTCCCTGCCAGAGCGTGAAGGCAGGCCATGCATACGGCGGCGGCTGTGACCGGGGTAATCAAAATCAGTGACAAGCGAAAAGGGCAGGGCGTGCGTATCGGCAAGCCATTCAATCACGGGCCCGGCGGTATCGGCCATCACCTGAACCAGATCTGCATCATTCTCGCCATGCGCCTTGGCCTGGATGTCTTGGGCAAAAAGATCCGGGCTGTCTTGGATATGCACATCGCTTTGAAAACGGGTTCCCGGTGCCGGGATCAGGCCCGCGCTCAGCGCTGTTGACCCCGACGGCACGGCATCCGCTTCGATCAGCAGAACGTCCTGTCCAGCCTCATGCGCGGCGAGCGCTGCGACCAAGCCGCATGCGCCCGCACCGATGATGAGCGTTTCAACCTCTAGGTCAAAACTGTCCGGCGGGGCGGTGACGTCAGGTGTTGCCATCGAATTTCTTTCCCATGGCCAGCATTTCGGGTGTGCCGATCGCTGCATTCAAGCTGTCGAAATCATGCATTCTGTCCGAAAACGGCTTGTTAGAGCCTGCTTTTCTCAGGCTGACATAGTAATCATGCGCTGTTTTGGCCAAGGCGCGGACAATGCCACCGGGGAAGATAACGATATCAAAACCCATCTCTTGAAGGGTCGTTGCCGACGATATGGGCGTCGCGCCGCCTTCGACCATATTGACCAGCAGCGGCACCCGCCCCTTGAACGTATCTGCGATCTTTGACAGCTCTGAGCTGTCGCGCGGGGCCTCGATAAACAACACGTCGGCACCTGCATCAATATAGCTGCCCGCGCGGTCAATCGCGGCATCAAAGCCTTCGACGGCGATCGCGTCAGTGCGGGCGATGATCAGCGTGTCATGTCGCCGCGCATCTGCCATGGCTGCGATCTTTCCGCACATTTCATCCTTTTTAATCAATGACTTGTCAGAAAGGTGACCGCATTTCTTGGGATATGTCTGATCCTCGACCTGCAGGGCAGATGCACCGGCGCGTTCATAGCTTTGCATGGTGCGACGGGCGTTCAGGGCATTCCCGAAACCGGTGTCTGCATCCATGATGACTGGCAAATCTGTTCGATCGGCAATCAGGGCCATCGTATCGGCCATTTCCGATGCGGTGCTGAGCCCGATATCGGGCCGCCCCAAGCGGGTATAGGCAACGGCCGCGCCGGACAGATACAGCGCCTCGAACCCCGCGTCGGTGGCAAGCGCTGCGGTCAGCCCGTCATAGACGCCCGGAGCGACCAGAATATCGGGGGCGGTTAGCCGCTTGCGAAGGGTCATGTCGCTTTTCCAATCATTTCGGTTGCACCGGCACATGTCATGATATCAGTCACTGAACCGAGCGATTTTAGCGTTGCAGCATGTACATCTTCATTAAATGCAGCGCAGCCGTCAGATAAAAGGATCGTATGAATATCGCGCAGATGGGCGTCGCGCACCGTGCTGGCAACGCCGCCGTTTGTAACGATTCCGCCGATAATCAACGTATCAATCTTCATCGCCCGCAGGATGTATTCAAGCCGGGTTTGATAAAAGGCGGAATAAGCGACCTTTTCGATGGTAAAATCAGCGGGGGCGAGGGTATCGACCAAAGCATGGCCAAACTTGCCCGGGGCGAAATCACCCTTGGTCAGAAACGGACGCAGCTTTTTCAGATGCGCGGCGATCAAAGGCGCGTCATCCCTGCCGGGAACCAGCGTAAACTGAGCCGAGATATACGTCCCTCCGGCGCGTGTTAGAGCCTGTTTTAGGGGCGCGATGCGGTCAGGTAGGGCAAGAATGCTATCGGCCCCCTGACCTGCGCGACCATAGGCACCGTCGGGGTGCAAAAAGTCGTTTTGAAGGTCAATGGTCAACAAAGCGGTTGATGAGGGGGTCATTCAGGGGCCCTTTCGATCAGTGTGTTCCCGTAGGCATCAACTTTGCCCACTAGACCGGGTTCGATCAGCACGGTCGTATCGGGCTGTTCAAGTATGGCGGGGCCTGCAATTTCCGCCCCCACGGGCAGTTCCAAGCGATTGTATAGCATTGTTTCATACCAGCTATCCCCAAAATGCACTTGGCGCACACCTTTGAACGCGGCATCAACACTGCCGCCTTTCGGGGCCAGGGTGGCCAGATCAAAACGGGGCCGCCGACCTGTGACGGCCGAACGCAGATTGATGACCCGTCTTGTGCCGTTTTCAAGCAATCTGCCATAGGCCGCGCGGTATGCGGAATCAAACGCGTCAGCGATGTCTTGTTCCGTTGGCGGCGTCACCGTTCCGTTCGTCAACGTGACGGGCAGGGGGACCGACACAGTATGCGTCTGCCCGAGATAGGCCATATCAAGGGTAAACTCGGTGTCGCGCCCTTCAAAATGGGTGCGGGACGCATCGAGGGTGGCAAGGCCGCTATCCACATGTGCTTGCATAAAGGCAGTCAGGCTGGGCAAGTCGATGCCCGTGAGGGTCGCGTTGATTGTTTGCACGAAATCCTGACGCATATCCGCGATGACGCAGCCCATCGCAGATGTCACGCCGGGATAGCGGGGCACGATGGATCTGGCCAACCCGACCTCGTTCATCATAGCGCCGGAATGGAGCGCGCCGCCGCCGCCAAATGGCATAAAGGCAAAGCGTTTAGGGTCGAAACCCCGTTCAATTGAGACTAATCGAAGCGCGCCTGCCATGCGACTGTTGGCAACCCGCAGGATCGCCTCGGCGGCCTGAAGGGCATCAAGGTTCAGGGGTTTACCGACATGTTCAAGAATAGCTGCCTTGGCTGCTTCGACATCCAGACGGTCCAGCTTGCCGCCAATCGGGTTGTCGGGGTCAATACGGCCCAAAACCACGTTGGCATCAGTGACTGTCGGGCGGGTATTGCCCTGACCATAGGCGACGGGGCCGGGCGTTGAACCAGCGCTTTCAGGGCCGATGTTCAGCAGACCGCCCTTATCGACCCATGCGATGGACCCGCCACCGGCACCGATGGTGGTGATCTCGATCATCGGTGACCGGACGACCATACCGAAGTCGATTGAGGTTTGCGGCGACAGCATGGACTGGCCTTTGGCGATCAGGCTGACGTCAAATGACGTGCCGCCCATGTCGCCAGTGATGACATCGGGATAGCCCGCAGCTTGGGCGATATATCCCGCCGCAATCACACCCGCCGCAGGGCCCGATAGCGCGGTACGTACGGGCAGTTTTGCGGCGGTGTCCACATCCATGACACCACCGTTTGACTGAACGATCATGAATTCACCGGCAAAGCCGCCTGCTTTCAAAGCAGTCTCTAACCGGGCCAAGTAGCCCGAAACCTCGGGTTGCAGATAGGCATTTAGCGCCGTGGTGGAAAATCGTTCAAATTCGCGGATCTCTGGCAGAATCTCGGAGGAGGCGGACACATGCGCGTTTGGCCAAATCTCGCGCACTGCTTCGACGGCAAGGCGTTCGTTTTCGGCGTTCGCATAGCTGTTTGCAAACAGGATCGCGCAGGCAAGGCAGCCGTCGTCGATCAACTGCTGGGCGGCTTGACGTACGGCATCCAGATCAACGGGCGTTCGGATGGTGCCATCTGCAAGAGTACGCTCTGGCACCTCAAGGCGGAGGGCACGGTCCACCACGGGGGTGAAATCACCGCGCAGCCCCCATGTCCGGGGCCGGTCACGGCGGCGCATTTCCAGCACGTCGCGCAGGCCCATGGTGGTGATGACCCCGATTTTAGCCCCTTTGCGTTCAAGCAGGGCGTTGGTACCTGCAGTCGTGCCGTGAACAACGACCGAAACGGTCGATAAATCATCAACACGCTGGCTGATCCCGCTGAGGAACCCGCCAGACTGATCGGGGCGCGAGGTGGGTACTTTGGCGACCTCGGCGATGCCGGTCGCTTCGTCCAGAACGAAGATATCGGTGAATGTGCCGCCGACATCGACGCCGATCATGCGGTTTGTACTGGTCATAGCGATATCTCTTTCCATGCGGGGCCGTAGGTTTTTGTGGCGTAAGTGTCGGTGAGCAATCCGCCTGCGACATCGCGCGCAACATCGGCTGGGGCGCGGCCCGCAGCGGGGCCATAACCACCGCCACCAGGTGTATCGAGCCGTACGGATTGGCCGCGTTGCAGTTTGATGCCTACCATTTTCGAGGCCATGGGCGGGTTATGCCATCCGTCGGCCTGTTCATAGGCAAACACGTTCATAGCCGCATCACCGCCGCCCGCCGCCCCCTTGGGCGCAAAGCGGCCACGTTCACCAAACAGAAAGGCGGTCGCGGATTCCTCAAGCACTTCGATCTCGTAGGTGGCACCCATGCCGCCGCGGTGCGTTCCGGCACCCGCGCTGTCGGGGCGCAGCGCCCATTGCTTGAACATGACGGGGTATGCGGCTTCCAGAATCTCCATCGGGGGGATGGTTGCGGTGGAAATGGGTGCGTTGCCGTGGTTCAGGCCGTCGGTTTCAATCGATCCGCCATGGCCGCCGCCGTAAAAGCTGAACATCACCCAAGGTTGCCCGTTCGCGCGCTTGCCCGAGATGGAAAGAGCGTTGATCGTGCCATAAGCGTTGGCCACCACGCGGTCAGGTGCCGCGTTCGATGCCGCAGCAAAGATCACGTCGATCATGCGCAAAATAGTCTCTGTATAACCACCAACCGGGGCAGGGAAGGGGGCAGAGAGCAGAGAGCCCTCAGGGATTTTTACATCAATCGGGCGCATCACACCGGCGTTTGCCGGCAAGCTGGGAAAGATATGTTTGATCGCGACATAGGCGGTCGCGACGGCGGTGGGCAGCGCGATATTCACGGGCCCGGCGCAGCGATCGGCGGTGCCTGCGAAATCCAGCGTCATGGTGTCGCCGCTGATCTCGAGCGCGACTTTGATCTTGAGGGGGGTATCGGTGATACCGTCGTTATCGAGGAAATCCTCGGCCTCCCAACGGCCATCGGGCAGGTCCGTCAGCTCTGATCGCATCAGAACCTCGGCGCGGTCGCCAAGTGCATCCAAGGCCGCGCGCACGGTGTCGGCACCATATTCGGAAAGCAGTTCGTCGAGCCGTTTAACACCCAGATCAAGTGCGCCAAGTTGGCCGTTCAGATCGCCTTGTGCCGATTGCGGCAGACGCGTGTTGCGCATGAGGATGTCGATGATGTCTGTCTGGATCGTGCCCGCCTTGGCCAAACGGACGGGGGGCAGAACAAACGCCTCTTGAAATGCATCGGTCGCGGCGGGATTATAGTTGCCCGGCACAGCGCCGCCCACGTCATGCCAATGGCCGACAGAGGCGAGGTAGCAAAACAGCTTTCCGTCATGAAAATAGGGTCTAACAAGGCGCATATCGCTGAGATGCGTGCCGCCAAGATGGGCGTCGTTAAAGATATAGATATCGCCGTCTTCCAGATCACCGTTTTCAGCGGCTTTGTCGATCACCGCCTTTACGGCAAAGGACATGACCCCGACAAAGATCGGCAGCCCTGATTTTCCCTGCACCAACGTATCGCCGGAAACTGCGTGATACAGGCCGTGCGAGGCATCATGAGCTTCGGCGATAATGGGGTTAAAGGCCGCGCGAAACAGGGTTGCATCCATTTCGTCTGCAATCTGTTCCATCCGTCCGGCCAGAACCGCGAGGGTGATCGGGTCAATATCTTGGGTCATGGGTTTGCCTTTGTCTCTGCAATGTCGTTCCAGACGTCCTGCCTTGTGAGGTGGCCGTCGGTTAATTCGAAGCGGTCAATAAACCGGATGCCGTCAAAGGGCGTCCCATCGGGCCATTCGCCCGACAATGTGCCACGGCAATACACCACGGCAGCGTCACCCGGCGTTTGCAGCGCGTCAAAGCCTTCGTAGGTTTTGGTGACGAATTTATAGCGCGGCGTGGCCCAGTCGATCAGCTGTTCCAGTTTGGTCATGGGATCGGTGCCGGGGAAAGTCATGGTGAACCCTGCACCTAGCATGGCACCGGCTTTGTCGATGTCGCGTGCTTCCATAGCGGTCAGATAGTCGCGTACGACAGTGACTGGATCTGGCAGTGCAGGTGCGGGCGTTCGATGCTGACCGCCGCGCATATATCCGGCGGGGTCTAGCTCGTGAATCATCACGGTGACGGCCTCGGGTGGGGCGGGGACCACGATTCGAACGGCATGGGTCAGGGCCTCGCAGAGGCGGGATTTATCGGTGTCGCTATACCCTTGCATGACATGAAGTTCGATAACGGGCATTGGGTCTCCTTCGCCAAACTGTATTTTTTGTAATACAGATTAATTGATATGCATAGGTCAAATATTTTGCGTTTGATAAGATAGATTTCTTGCGTTTAAAAAATCCGCCGCTAGGGTTGGAGTGAATTGAAGGGGTCGCAATGGCGCAAGGAATCACATCATTGAAGGGCAGGGGGCTTCCTGAGGGGGGCAAGGCGCGGCGTGTCTATCTGCATCTTCACGAAGAGATCGCGCGCGGTATTTATGCCGCCGGTGCCGTCTTGCCCGGCGAGCAAAAGCTGGCGGTTACGCTGGACGTGTCGCGGGTCACTGTGCGCCGTGCGCTGGATGCTTTGGAGGGCGATGGCCTGATTGATCGGCGCGCGGGGTCGGGCACAACGGTGCGCGCGCCCAAGGCATTTCCATCAATGGCGGCGGATTTCAACGCGCTGATGCCGCAACTGGTCGAGATGGGCCAGAACACGACCGCGCGTTTGTTGTCGTTCAGCTATGGTGCTGCACCGGGCGGGGTGGCGACGGCGTTGGGCTTAACGGCGCAGTCACGCGTGCAAGCCGCTGTGCGCCTGCGTCTGGTCGAGGGGGAACCGTTTTCCCATCTGACCACATGGGTGCCAGAGGAAATTGCGCAAAACTATACCGAGGCTGAACTGGCCACGACGCCGCTGTTTCGTTTGTTGGAACGGTCGGGCGTCAAGGTTGACGCCGCGCATCAGACGGTCAGTGCGACGCTTGCCTCTCCGGATGTGGCAGAGGTGTTGGGAGTCAGTATTGGTGCGCCATTGTTGTCGCTGGACCGCGTCGTCAAAGATGCCGAGGGGCGCGGAGTCGAGTATCTGTCTGCGCTTTACCGGCCCGATATGTTCAAGCTTGAGATGGATTTGACACGGGTTGGCGACGGCAAGGCCCGCCATTGGGAGCCGGTTATAAAACCGGCCCGTAAAGAGGCGGCAGAATGACCACGCCCCAAACCTTGTTGGCCAAACTTTGGGCTGCGCATGAGATCATGCAGCGCGAAGACGGTACTTCATTGCTTTGGGTTGATCGGCATTTTGTACACGAAGGATCGCACCACGCCTTTGCCAAGCTGGACAGCCGCAGCAAGAAAGTCGCGGCACCCGAGTTGACATTCGGCGTAGTTGACCACTATGCGCCGACGCGCGCGGGCGATGTGGCACCGGATATCCGGCGGATGATCGACACGTTGGGCCGCAATGCAAGGGCGCATGGTGTTCGGTTGTTCGATCTGCGGGACCCGGGCCAAGGGATCGTGCATGTGATCGGGCCGGAACAGGGTCTAACCTTGCCCGGTTTGCTGATTAATTGCGGTGATAGCCATACCTCGACCCATGGTGCGTTTGGTGCGCTGGCCTTTGGTGTCGGTGCAACCGAGGTGGCGCATATCCTTGCGACGCAGACCATCTGGCAAAAACGCCCCAAAACGATGCGCATTACCTTTGAGGGGGCCTTGGGCGTTGGTGTGTCGGCCAAAGATATGGCGCTGCATTGGATCGCCCAACTGGGGGCCGATGGCGCGCGGGGTCATGCGATTGAATATGCAGGGTCCGCCGTCGAGGCGCTGAGCATGGAGGGGCGTCTGACCCTGTGTAATCTGAGCATCGAAGGCGGTGCCCGTCTCGGGCTGGTCGCGCCGGATCAGGTGACTTTTGAATATTTGAAAGGTCGAAACTTTGCGCCCAAAGGGGCGGCGTGGGATCAGGCGGTTGGGGATTGGACCAAGCTGAAAACAGACGCCGCAGCGATCTTTGATCAAGAGGTCGCTTTTGACGCGGCTGATGTGGCGCCGACTGTGACCTGGGGCACTTCCCCCGAGGATGCGCTGCCCATTACCGGCCACGTACCCGACCCCGATCAGCTTGGCGGGGCAAAGCAGGGCCAAGCCCGCGCGGCGCTGGAATATATGGGCCTGAGTGCCGGGATGCGGTTGCAGGACGTCGCGGTGGATGAGGTGTTTATCGGGTCCTGCACCAATGGCCGGATCGAGGATTTACGCTTGGCAGCCAGGGTGCTGGCCGGGCGCAAGGCCAAGGTACCGGGATTGGTGTCGCCCGGATCGGCAGCGATCAAGAAACAAGCCGAGGCCGAAGGGCTGGCGCAGATATTTACGGATGCGGGATTGGAATGGGCTGATTCAGGCTGTTCGATGTGCGTCGGGATGAACGGGGATCGGGTTGATGCGGGCAAACGTTGTGCATCGTCTACGAACCGGAATTTCAAAGGCCGCCAAGGGCGCGGCGCACGCACGCATCTGATGAGCCCCGCAATGGTGGCAGCGGCGGCTGTTTCCGGGCACCTCGCCGATGTGCGCCCCCTGTTGGAGGGACGGTCGTGAGCGGTTGGACCACAATAACGGGCCGCGCCGTGGCATTGCCGCAGGCCAATATTGATACGGATCAGCTGATCGCGGCACGGTTCATGTCTGCCCCGCGCAGCGAAGGCTATGGCCGGTTTTTGTTGCATGACGCGCGGCAGGATCAGGCGGATCATGTGTTGAACAGGTACGACCGCGCCGATGTGCTGGTCACGCGACGCAACTTCGGCAGTGGCTCCAGCCGCGAGGCTGCTGTTTATGCGTTGGTGGATTTCGGGATCAAAGCGGTCTTTGCCCCAAGTTTTGGCGATATTTTCGCCAGCAACGCGGTCAATAACGGGTTGCTGCCCGCGCGCCTGACGGAAGACGAAATCGAAATACTGATTGGTCAAATGGGCCAAGACGATGCACCTGCCACGGTTGATCTGATCAGCGGAACGGCGGTGATCGGCGGACATAAGATGTCTTTTGATCTGGATCCGGCCTGGCAGCAAAAGCTGGTGAACGGCTGGGATGATATCGATCTCACGGCCCAGCATAGCGACCAGATTACCAAGTTTCGCGCAGCACGATTTGCCGCGCACCCGTGGGCTTTGCCCGCATCTTAAGACGTTTTTGTGCCGCGAAGTGGCCGGAAACAAAAAAACCAAAAGGGGTCCACAAAGGAACCCCGCCAACCGGGAGTAACGAGACTATGAAACATACAATTATTGGCGGTATTCTTGCCACCACGGCGCTGACATCAGCAGCTTTTGCCCAAGAGACCATTACGGCTGTTCACGCATTCCCTGAATCGCTAATCTATACCAAGTCGTTCCTTGAATTTGTCGACAAGGTGAACGCGGCCGGCGAAGGTGTGGTCCAGATTGAAGTACGCGGCGGGCCAGAAGCCATCGGCATGTTCCAACAGCCTGACGCGGTGCGCGATGGCGTGGTTGATATGGTGTACACACCGGGCAGCTTTTACGCTGGCGCATTGCCCGAAAAAGACGCGCTGGTCACATCGAACATGACCGCCCCCGAGGCCCGCGCCAATGGCGGTATCGAACTGATCGACCAGATCCATCAGGAAAAGATGGGCGTTAAATATCTGGGCTGGTTCGATTCCGGTGTGTGCTACAACCTTTGGACACGCGATGAGCCAAAGCTGGATGACGGTGGCAACCTTGACGTGTCGGGTCTGAAACTGCGCGGTAACGCGGTTTATAATGCGTTCTTCACCGATTATCTTGGCGCGCAGGTCATCGATTTGCCCACCACCGAAGTATATTCCGCGCTTGAGCGTGGCGTGGTGGATGCGACCGGTTGGACGCAGATCGGCCTGATCGATCTGAAATGGAACGAGTTCCTGAACTACCGGATCGAGCCGTGCTTTTTCTCGACTGACTTGGGCACGATTGTGAACCTTGAAAAGTGGAATTCCCTGTCCGAGGAAGCGCGTACCATCGTGCAAGATGTCGCCATCGCGCATGAGGCCGAAAGCACCGCGAAATTGGGTGCCGTACGCGACGAAGACTTTGCCAAGCTGGAAGCGGCTGGGATGAAGGTGGTTACCTTGGAAGGCGAAGCTGCCGATGCCTATTTGGCGGCTGCAACGCAAAACACATGGGACCGCATGAAAGGCCTGATGGCCGACAGTCCACAGGGTGATGGTAACTATGACAAGCTGATTGAGCTTTTTTATAAACAGTAAAACCCAAGACGGCGCGCTGGATTTCCGGCGCGCCGTATTTTTATGAACAAGGGGCAGCGTATGGAAACGGTCGGCAAGTTATATCGGGGGTTCCTGTATGCCATGGCAGGTATTGCGGGCGTCATGCTGGTTTGGCTGATGATTTCCGTGATCATGTCGGTGGTAATGCGCAACAGCGGGTTACAGCCCTTTGCGTGGCTGTTCACATCGTCTGAGTATGCGATCCTTTACATGACCATGCTGGGCGCGCCGTGGCTGGTGCGCGAAAAGGGGCATGTTCACATCGAACTGGTAACGGCAGCATTGCCCACGCGGGTGCGCCGGGTCGTCAGCCGTCTGGTGGCGGCGCTTTGCGTTCTGGTGTCGCTGATACTTGCATGGAAAGGGGCGGAACTGTTCCTTGGGAATATCACGCGCAACGATCTGGATGTGCGCGCGTATTATTTTCCGAAATGGATACTTACCATCGCCTTTCCGGTCAGCTTTGGCCTGATGGCAATTGAATTTTCCCGTTTTGTTTTTGGCGATGACCTGATGCATTCCGGTGAAGCAGGGATACACGAATAATGGAATGGTTTGAATCGCTGGCCCTTTTGCTGGGCTCGATCCTTGTTTTGATGGCAATCGGCATGCCGGTGGCATTGGCCTTTTTGGCGGCCAACATCGTCGGTGCGTGGTTTTTCATGGGCGGTGCCAAGGGCGTTACCCTGCTGTTGAACAACGGCTTTGGCGGATTGACGAATTACGCGCTGGTGCCGATCCCCCTGTTTTTGTTGATGGGCGAGATATTCTTTCACACCGGCCTTGGGGCGCGGATGTTTAACGCAATCGACCGGTTGCTGGGGAAACTGCCGGGCCGTTTGTCCTATGTCACCGTTCTGGGCGGCACGGCGTTTTCGACATTGTCGGGATCATCGATGGGGTCAACGGCGTTGCTGGGCAGCTTGATGGTGCCCGAGATGACAACCCGCGGCTACAAGAAACACATGTCGATCGGGCCGATCCTTGGCACGGGTGGTCTGGCGATCATTATCCCGCCGTCAGCTTTGGCTGTGCTGCTGGCGACACTGGCGCGGATCGACGTGGGTGCATTGTTGATTGCGGGGATCATCCCCGGTTTGATCTTGGCCAGCTTTTATATCGCGACGATTTACATCCAGACCAAGATCGACCCTTCGGCGGCACCTGCCTATGACGTCGAAACGCTGACATGGAGCCAGAAGATGGGGCTGCTGTTCGGGGACGTGATGCCGATGCTGTCGGTCATGGTGCTGATCGTGATTGGCATGGTCGGCGGTCTGATCACCCCCTCCGAGGCGGCTGCTTTTGGCGCGCTTGGCGTGTTGATCCTTGCCGTTCTGTTTCGCTGTCTGACATGGGAGGCGATGAAAAAATCCGTCGTTGGCGCATTGCGAGTGACATTGATGGCTTATTTGATCGTATTCGGCTCTGCCACGTTTAGCCAGTTGCTCGCCTTTTCTGGGGCGTCATCGGGGTTGATCCGCTGGGCAACGTCGTTTGATCTGGCACCGGTTGCGATGCTGTTGGTCATGTTTGGTGTTCTGCTATTGCTCGGTATGTTCATGGAGCAGATTTCGATGATGCTGCTGACCGTGCCGATCTTCTTTCCTTTGGCGGCAAGCCTTGGGTTTGATCCGATCTGGTTCGGGTTGATCATCCTGCTCGCGCTCGAGATCAGCTTTACGACACCGCCTTTTGGATTGCTGCTGTTCGTGATGAAGGGTGTGGCACCGAAAGACACGACCATGCGCGAAATCTATCTGTCGGCATTCCCCTATATGGGCTGTTCGATGCTGTTGGTGTTGTTGTTGATCCTGTTTCCGCAACTGGCGCTTTGGCTGCCCGGGATGTAGAGGGCGCGCGCCGTTGTAGATGGGCGGTTCTGCCGGTGATTGACGTGAAAACGGGGCACCCACCCGAGGGGATGGGCACCCCACCGTCTGCTAAAGCCACCAATCAAGCCCAGCAGATTCGAGAGAGGTTGGACCGCGCGAGGCAGCGCGGTCTAATCCTCGTTTGTCCTTAGAACGTCCGCGACAACGTCAGCTTGAGATTGCGGCCCGGTGCAGAGCGGGTCGACAGATGTGGTGTGTAATCGCGATCAAACACGTTTTCCAAACCGACGCGGATTTGCGTATCCTTCAACACCCCTTGCTGTGGGATATAGGTGGCACGCAGGTTGTGTATGCCAAAGCCGGGCGTTTCGGTGCCGCTTACATCAGTCGATGCGTTGGCGACCACTTCCCAGCTTAGATCCAGTTCTTCGCCGAACTTTTTGCCCACGGTAAAGCGCAGTGAATCAGCGGCTGTGTTCTTCCAGTCTGATACCGTGTCATCGGGTGCCGTTTGTGTGCCATCGGTGATGTTGGCGTTCATATCAAGGTACAGACCGCTTTCCATCGCATAGGATGCCTCAAGCTCGAACCCTTCGGTATCGACGCTTTTCAGGTGGCTCCCGCCGCTCGTAAAGGATGTGATGTCATACAGTTCTGTTTTGTACAGGTTCGCCTTGATTGCAAAGCTGTCGCCGCTGCGGAACAGATCTATCCCGTCATAGGACGCGCCCAGTTCGTAGGTCTTTGCCTTTTCGGACCGCGCCATAAGCGTCGCGTTGTTGAGGTCGTCGATGATGGGCAGGGATTCAGTATAGGCGGCACTACCGAACACGGCAAAACCGGTGTCAAAGGCATAGCGCAAAGACAGCCCGCCCATCAGCGCATCATTGTCATAGACGCCATCATTTGGCGCAGTCGAGCCGGTGATTTCCGAGGTCTCATAGCGTAGCGCTGGCGTGATCGTCCAAGCGTTACCTATGCGCATGTCATCGACCGCGTAGACGGCGACCCTGTTATCGACGCCACCGTAGGCCGAACTCGCATTAAGCCGCTCTTTGCGGATCAGCTCAAGTCCGGTGCGTAACTCGTGGCTAACCGCATTGGTGTCAAACAGGCTGGTGTTTTTGAACGACAGTTTTGTGGTTTGGTACCGGTGGTCGGCGTTTGTCAGTGGCAACAGCCCGGCACCCGCCGGCGTACCTTCAAGCGATGAACTGCCTGAAATATAGGTCTGGTCAATCTGCTGGTCGGCATAGCTGAGCTGCACATCCAGATCGAGGAGGTTATTGTCAGCCGGGTTGAAGTTATAGGTCAGCGCGGCGGTACGTGATGTGGTGTCACGATCAACATTACCAAACATATCCGTTGTCGTGGTGAACGTGTCATAAGGCACATCCCGTTCACTGGATGTGGTGTTGGTCACGCTGAACGTAAGCGATTGATCACGGTTTTCGCCAAAGGTGTATTTTGCCTTGAGCAAGCCGGAGGGCAGGGTAAAGGCGCTGTTGCCGATTTCGTCGCCATTGCCGTCTTGTTGGTTGTCCTGATCACGCCATGTGTAGTTCAGCATGAACTCCATGTCTTGGGTGGGCTGCCATGCCAGCACGGTCGAGGACGTCAGGCCGTTGCCGTTGCTCGAAAATCCAAGCGTTTGCCCCAGGACATATCCCAGCTCGCCGCCGGTCAGGTCAGAAGCGTCTTTGGTTTCCAGCCGAACAACGCCGCCGACGATGCCGGACCCGTATTCAAAGCTGCCGACGGTGCCGCGGATCACGCTGACGTTTTTATACAAGAAGGGATCGGTGAACAATTGCGTCCCGATCCGGTACAATTCTTCGGCCCCGACATTGGCACCATCAACCTGAACCGCAACTTTCTGGTCGGTCCCGTAGGTGCTGTTGGCACCAAAGCCGCGGATGTTGATGCCAGACCCCTGAGGCGTGGAGCCGTTCACAAGGCTAACGCCCGGCACGGAATCGATCAGCTCGGCAACAGTGCCAGCTTGCCGGTCATCGATCTCATCCTGATCGACAGTTGTTTGTGGAACGGCGGTATTTGTTTGAACCTTGCGCTTGCTTTCACCCAGAACCAGCGTGCCCAGAAACCCTTGGTCGGCTTCTTGTGCGTGCAACGTTGCAGCATTGATCGTGATGAGTAACAGGCTGGTCGTACCCAGCAAAAGGGAACGTTTTCTCGTCGTCGGGGTCATTTCGTGCCTCGCAAGCATGTAGGTGGCCTAGTGCTTGCTGTGGGCTGGCTGTGGCGTTTTGAGATATCCGCGCTGATTATCGATGCGCTCTTGCGGTTTCTAGAAAGACTTACTAAAAGTGTCAACAATAAAGGTTGAGTGTTTAACTCACCCGTTGCCAGCCCGTGTTTTGATGCGCGACGCCAGCCTGTTCCCAGATCATACAACCCAGCCAATAGGTGCATCATGACCAATCCCCAAGCGGTATCGCCCGCATATATTCGCGACTTTCGCGCTGAACATTCCAAACTGCGCGAGCGTGACATTGCGGAAAAGCTAAACATCAGCGAGGCCCAGCTTATCGCGGCATCCTGTGGCGAGGGCGTGACCCGGATCGACGCAAACCCAGACGTGGTGATGGGTGTTGCCCAAACCTTGGGCGAGGTGATGGCCCTGACGCGCAACCCGTCCTGCGTGAATGAAAAGGTCGGTGTGTATGACAACTACCGTTCGGGTCCGCATGCGTCGATGATCCTGAACGATGAAATCGATCTGCGGATTTTCCCCAGCCATTGGTGCCATGCCTTTATGGTTGAAAAGGAAACAGACACCGGCGTGCGGCGCAGCTTGCAGGTGTTTGATGCAGCAGGCGATGCGGTTCACAAGATTTTTCTGCGCGACAGTTCCGATCTGGACGCATGGGCGCAGGCAAAAGAAGCCTTGCAGCTGGAGGATCAATCGCAAACCGTGGATGTGTCAGAGCGCAAGCCAGACGAGACCCCGAAGGCGGACGAAACAAAGGTCGATATTCTGCGCAAGGAATGGGCCAGAATGACGGACACGCATCAGTTCATGCGTCTGACGTCGAAGCTGAAGATGAACCGTTTGGGGGCATATCGCATCGTGGGTGCGCCGTTCGTGCGGGCATTGGTGCCGGGTGCCGTCGATCAGATGTTGCAACATGTCGCGGCCAGTGATCTGGAGGTCATGGTGTTCACCGGCAACCGGGGATGTATCCAGATCCACTCCGGCCCGATTGAAACCCTCAAGGCAATGGGCCCTTGGCAGAACGTGCTGGACCCACGGTTCAACCTGCACCTGCGGCTGGATCACATCGCCGAAGTTTGGGCGGTCGAGAAACCAACGCAGCGCGGTCCGGCCGTATCGGTTGAGGCGTTTAACAAAGATGGCGGGCTGATCTTTCAGGTCTTTGGCGTCGGCAAAGAGGGGCGCGATAGCCGTCCGGCATGGGGTAAACTGGTTGAGGGCCTTGAAGGTCTGAAGTCCGAGGTGCCAGCATGATCTGTTGTCGATCAGGTTTCACGCTGCGGGCATCTGCTTTTGCGCTGCTTGTTGCGTCGGCTTTTCCGGTTGCAGCCCAAGAGAAACCCGGTGGCATTGTTGCCATCGGCGGTTCGATCACCGAGATCATTTTTGCCCTCGGTGCCAGTGACCGGCTGATTGCCCGCGATACCACGTCAAACTATCCCGCCGAGGCGCAGGCCCTGCCCGATGTCGGCTATATGCGCGCCTTGTCCCCCGAAGGGGTGCTATCGGTCGGTCCGCAGATGATTATCTCGGAAGACGGTGCTGGTCCTCTTGAAACGATCAACGTGCTCGAGGCGGCGAACATTCCGTTCCTGACCGTGCCCGATGTGTACTCGGCCGAGGGTATTATCGCCAAGATTAACGCGGTTGGTCAGGCAATTGGCGAGCCAGAGAAAGCAAAGCAGCTTGCCGGTGATCTGACGGCGCGGTTGAGTGCGGTGGTGCAGACGGCCCAACAAGATGCGGGGCAAGAGCCTAAGAAGGTGCTGTTTATCCTCAGCACCCAAGGCGGGCGGATCATGGCATCGGGGCAAAACACTGCCGCGTCAGCGATGATCGAAATGGCCGGCGCACAGAATGCTGCTGTGGGGTTTGACGGGTACAAACCCATGACAGACGAAGCTGTGATTTCTGCCGCACCCGATGCGATTTTGATGATGGAGCGGGAGGGTGATCACAACAGCACTGTCGCCGATCTTTTGGCGTTGCCGGTGATTGCATCGACGCCCGCCGGTCAAACAGGGGCGGTGATCCGGATGGACGGGCTGTACCTGTTAGGGTTCGGGCCACGCACTGCGGATGCTGTGTCTGACCTTTCTGCCGCGCTATACGGCAGCTGATCGAATGGCGCATGTTGCAGATATCGGTATACCACGTGACCGTCGCACCACCGCCCGGCGTACACATTTCTGGCTGGCAGGGGCGTTGGTGGTGATCAGCATCACCAGCCTTGCCATTGGCGCGTCCGGTACGTCGCTTTGGGGGGCGTTGCAAAAGCTGATCATCGGCGAACCGCTGACCCAGATGGAACGGATCGTGTTGTGGGATATCAGGCTGCCCCGGGTCATTCTGGGCATGTGTGTCGGGGCGTCGTTGGCCGTATCCGGCACGGTTCTGCAGGGGCTGTTTCGCAACCCCCTTGCCGATCCGGGTCTGGTCGGTGTCAGTGCTGGTGCCGGTCTGGGTGCAATTGTCGCGATTGTATTGGGCGGCTTGTTGCCAGCGGGCGTTATGGCGATCTTTGGAATGTGGCTGGTCCCGCTGGCCGCCTTTTTCGGCGGCTGGGGTTCCACCATGCTGCTGTACCGCGTGTCGACCAGACGAGGCCGCACATCTGTGGCGACTATGTTGCTGGCGGGCATCGCATTGGGTGCCTTGGCAGGGGCCGTGTCCGGTATTCTTGTGTATCTTGCGAATGATGCGCAGCTGCGCGATCTGACGTTTTGGGGATTGGGGTCGCTTGCCGGGGCCACATGGGCTAAAACGCTGGTCGCCGGCCCGCTTATTGCGGCTTCGGTCGGCGTAGCTATGTGCCTTGGGCGGGGGCTGAACGGCCTCGCATTTGGCGAAGCGACGGCGGCGCATATGGGCATCCCGGTTCAACGAGTCAAAAATATCGCGATACTTACCGTCGCTGCAGCGACAGGCACTGCGGTTGCGGTGTCTGGGGGTATTGGCTTTATCGGTATCGTCGTGCCTCATCTTTTACGTTTGGCGACAGGGCCGGATCATCGGCCGCTGCTGATCAACGTGGCGCTGCTTGGGGCAAGCCTGTTGCTGATTGCCGATGTGATCAGCCGGGTCATTATTTCCCCGGCAGAGCTGCCCATCGGGATCATCACGGCGGTTCTGGGCGCACCGGTATTTTTGTGGATATTGCTGCGCCGTCGCGGATTGGTGGATTTATGATGCTAGAGGCAGACATAACAAAGGCGTGGATTGGCCATAAAACCATTCTGCAAGATGTGTCTTTTCGTGCGGTGGCCGGGCAGCTTACTGCCATTGTCGGGCCGAATGGCGCGGGTAAATCAAGCCTTCTAAAGGCGATCACAAACGAGATCGATTTTTCCGGCCAAGTGCGTTTCAACGGCGAGGACGCGGGGCAGGCCCGCCCATGGGAGCTGGCTGCCATTCGCGGCGTGTTGCCGCAATCGACCACGCTGGCGTTTCCCTTTACGGTGATCGAAGTGGTGCGCATGGGTCTGCTGAGCGGCCATTCGGGACAAAGAAATCACCTGCCCGACACCGCATTGGCCCGTGTCGGACTAGAGGGATACAGCCACAGATTATATCAAGAATTGTCGGGCGGTGAGCAGCAAAGGGTCCAATTGGCAAGGGTTCTGTGCCAAGTGTGGGGCCCGGTCGACCAAGCAGATACCCCGCATTGGCTGCTGTTGGACGAACCCGTGGCTAGCCTTGATATCGGTCACCAACTGATGGTTATGCGCCTGCTAAAAGACTATGCTGCGCGTGGGGGCGGGGTTGTGGCGGTCATGCATGATCTGAACCTGTCCGCGATGTTTGCCGATCATATGGTGATGGTGGTTGAGGGCAGCATTCTTTCAGCGGGAACACCGCAGGAGGTGATGACGGACGACGTGCTGTCGCAGGCATACGGGTGTAGGCTCAGGGTTAATCAGGCACCGATGGACAACAGCAGCTTCATTCTGCCGCATGTCGCCGCTGTTTAGTGGTGACACACGCCGAAGTTTAATCCGGATAATCTATCTTATGTTATATTTGCGGCTATAGAAAGTCGGCTGCCGCAGGCAGCAGCGTCAGGTTACGTCCAGGTCGGCAAACGAAATGATAGCGCCCTTTTGCCGGATCACCTTCCCTGCGCACTGCTGGGCCGATTGGATGGCTTTATACGTCGGCAATCCGCGCAGGAGAGACGCGATGTATGCCCCGTTAAAGGAATCACCGGCGGCTGTCGTATCGATGATTTTGTCGACCGGGGTGACTGGAAAGGCTGTCATGCAGCCTGACTCCAGATGGATGGTATCTGAGGGGCCATTTTTGACCACGACATGATTTGCCCCCAGATCAGCATAGCGTTTTGCACTGCCTTCTGGTGTGGCATCGCCGAATGCAGATGTTTCATCATCAAAGCTTGGCAACACCAGATCACAGAGGCTGGCGGCCCGCGAAATGACCCTGAGCATTCGGTCTCTGTCGCTCCATAAGTGGGGTCGAATATTAGGGTCGAAAGCCAGAATGCCGCCCTGCTTTTTGTGCTGCACAAGCCCTTCGAGCAAGATTTCAAGATCCTCGGGGGGTAAGATCGCCAGCGATATTCCAGAGAAATAGACGACATCTGCACCGGCCACATTGGCCCAAAGCGGCCCCGGCTGGCGCACCATCATTTGCGCCGCAGATGTGTCGCGCCAATAGGTAAAGCTGCGCTCGGTGCCGTTGAGGTGGATCGTGTAGAGCCCCGGACGCCTGTTCGCGATGCGTGGCGTGTCATCGCACCTGATGCCGCCCGACTGAATAAACGTTAGCATCTGATCCGACATCTGGTCGGTGCCGACGGCGGTGTGAAAGGCAATATCGGCGTCGTCGCGCGAATAGGCCCGCGCATACCAAAGCGCGTTAAACACATCGCCGGAAAACCGCTGCCGCCACAGATCGTCGCCCGCCGAGGACAGCTCGATCATGCATTCCCCGATGCCAAGGATTGATGTCATTGCAAATGTTCCCCGATTTTAGTCGCATTACTATGGTGCAACAGCGCGGCCATTGCACCTCTGAGTTCGGCCAAGCCCTTGAGACGGCCGAGATAGGAATAGCCCGGATTGGTTTTCTGGTTCTGCTCGAAGGCGAGCAGATGACCATGATCGGGGCGCATGGGTATGCTGCGATCGGGATCGGCGGCTTCGGCCTGTAACAGGGCGGATAGGACGGCAATCATATCCGTGCTGCCGCCAAGGGCCGCGGCCTCGTAAAAGCTGCCGTCGTCTTCCCGTTGGACATTGCGCAAATGGGCGAAATGGACATCTGCGCCAAATCTGCGCGCCATCGCAGGCAGGTCATTGTCCGCGCGCGCCCCCAGCGAGCCGGTACAGAACGTCAGACCATTTGCAGGGCTCGGCTGTGCCGCCAGCACAAATTCGAGATCATTCGCCGTAGAGACGCAGCGCGGCAAACCAAAAAGCGGGAACGGCGGGTCATCGGGATGGATCGCCAGACGTACACCCAGTGTCTCGGCTTCGGGCACAACAATCTTGAGGAACGCGGCGAGGTTTGCTTGGAGGTCAGCATGCGACAGGGCAGAGAAACTCTCGATTCCCGCCATCAGATCAGCGCGGGAAAACCCTTTCGCACTGCCCGGCAGACCTGCGATGATGTTGTTCTCCAACGCGTCAATTTGCGCCGCTGTCATATCACGCCATCTGATCTGCGCCGCAGTCAGCAGGTCGGGCGCGTGGTCGGCCTTGGCATTGGGGCGTTCCAGAATATGGACGTCGAACACGATAAAATCGATCATATCAAAGCGAAGGGCTTGCCCCTGCCCATGTAATTCATACGCAAGGTCAGTGCGGGTCCAGTCCAGCAAGGGCATAAAATTATAGCAGATGGTCTTTACCCCTGCCCGTGCCAGATTGCGCAGGGTCTCGAGCCATGCGGCGATTTCGGCCTTTGCGCCGCTGCCCTTCAGCTTGATCGCGTCTGCCATCCAGATCGACTCGCAGACCTCCCATGTCAGACCTGCGGCTTCGATCAGGGATTTATGCGCCTCGATGTCCCTAAGCGGCCAGACTTCGCCGGGCGCGAAATCATGCAAAGCTGTGACAATGCCCGTGGCCCCTGCTTCGCGGATATGAGTAAGGGTGACCGGGTCCGCCGGGCCAAACCAACGCCAGGTTTCTCTCATGGCATGTTCCTATTCAAACGGCTGATGGCGCATTGCCTAATCATTGAAATGTCATCGGCATAAGCTTGCGTGGCAACCACAGTGCGATTTCCGGAAACAAAATGACCAGCATCAAAATTACCAGCATCGGAGCAAGGATAATGCACACGTCTTTGAGAACTTTGACGACATTCATTCCTCCGATTGAGGCCGATATTAACAGACACAAACCATAAGGCGGCGTGACCAACCCAAAGGCAAGCGAGATGATCCCGATTATCGCAAAGGCCACCGGATCAATGCCCGCTGCTTTTGCCACGGGCAACAAGACGGTGCCAAGGATGATAATCGTGGGGATGGCATCAATGAACAGGCCGAAAAACAGGAACAGCGCGGCAATGATGAGCGAGGTGCCAATGACGCCGAATTCTTGTGCGGTTAGCACATCGACGATCAGGCGGGGGACATTGTAAAAGGCCAACATCCAGCCGAAAGCCGATGCAGTGCCGATTGCAAACAGCGAGATCGACGCAAATCGGCCCGTGTCATAGAAGATGCTGCCCAGATCGCGAACCGACACCGTGCGATAGACGAAAACACCGAGGATCAGTGCATAACCGGCTGCAATAATCGCGCTTTCGGTCGGGGTGACGATGCCGCCAACGATACCGCCAATCACAAGGACAGGTGTCAGCATCGCCAGTGCTGCCCCTTTAAATGCGGCCCAGAATTGTGCAAATGTCGGGCGCATGGTGACGGGGTAGTCGTATACTTTTGCGTAGCCATAGACGGTCGCCATCAGCGCAAAACCGATCAGCAGGCCGGGAATGGCACCTGCAAGGAATAGCGCCCCCACCGACACTTGCATCACGCCGCCCCAGACCACCATCAGAATGCTGGGCGGGATAATGACGCCCATAACGGACGAACACGCCGTGATCGCAATGGCAAACCGGGTGTCATACCCTTCTTTGACCATCGCGGGGATCAGGATTTTACCGCAGCCGGCAGCGTCCGCTGTGGACGACCCGGAAATGCCCGCAAACAGCATGGACACAGCGACGTTCACATGACCAAGCCCGCCCGGCAACCAGCCCGTCAGAACCCGCGCGAAATCAATCAGCTTTTGCGTGATCAGCCCCGAGTTCATCAGATTTGCAGCCAGCAGAAAGAACGGCACGGCAAGCAGGATAAACGAATTATAGGACTGGAACATCCGGTCGATAATGATGAACGGCGTTAGCCGTAGATCCAGCATAACAATCGGGATCGTCGCGATACCAAGGGCAAAAGCGACCGGCACCCGCAGCGCCACAAGCAGGATGAACCCGCCCACAAGGATAAGACAGGCAAGGCCCGTTGATACGATCATGACATGGCCTGCCCATTTGTGCGGTAAACCGCAAATGCTTCAAACAACCGGTAAAGCGCGAACACGGCCCAGAGCGTGCCAGCAATCGGAACAGAAATATGCGTGATCATCAGATTTGCGCGCATCATGACCGAATTCTGCTTTCCGCCAAACTCGGCATAGTCGATGCCGTACCATGCAAAAAGGATCGCAAAGAGCGCGATAAGCGTTAGCACCAGCGCCTTTTGCAAGAATAGCAACAGGGGGCTTTTTGCATCGGCAATGACTTGAACGTCGAAATGGGTCCCCTCCCAGACGGCCAGCGTCGAGCCGAGCATAACCACCCAGACAAAGATGAACGTCGCCAGTTCCTCGGTCCACAGATAGACAGGGATAATGCCAGTATAGCGGGCGACAACCTGCATTCCGACAGGAATGGCCAGCGAGATCATCAGCGCCCCGATGATAAATCGTATCGCAGAGGCGAGAAGTTCCAGACCACGCAGGATCATGTGCTTACCGATCAACTAAGGGTGAAAAGAGGGAAAGCCCCCACAAGTATGAAACCTGTGGGGGCAGCTTTGGTCTTACTTGGTGCGGATCGCTGCCAGCAGATCGGTTGCACCAATCTCGGCGGCATAGGCGTCCTGAACCGGTACAACCATTTCCAGCATCTTGTCGCGGCCCTCGAATTCGGACACTTTCAACTGCCCTGCATCCACCATTTCCTGAAGCTTCACACCGTCTTCACGCGATTCCAACTCACGCCCGAATGCGCCCGCCTCTGCACCCGCCTTAAGGACCGCAGCCTGAAGATCGGACGGCAGACCGTTGAAGGTTTTGCCGCTCATCACGATGGGGCGTACCGTGATCGTGTGACGGGTCAACGACAGGTTCGGCGCGACTTCATAGAACTTGAGGTTCTGGATGCTTGCCGCTTCATTCTCAAAACCTGCGATGACGCCGGTCTGGATCGCATTATAGACTTCGTTGTATGCAATCGCAGAAGGTGCCGCAGTCAACGCCGAGAAAATCTGCGCTTGAATGGGCGCGCCCATGACCCGCATCTTGTGGCCCGCAAGGTCATCAAAATTCACAACAGGGTTTTTGGACAACAGGTTGCGTGTGCCGCCACCCGTGTAGCCGATGATCTTGATGCTGGCTTTCTCAAGCAGTTCATCCTCAAGCGGCTTTAGGACATCGCTGGACAGAACCGCGTTCCAATGATCCAGATCGCGGAACAGGAACGGTATGTCCATCAGCGGAATTGAGGGCGCGAATTTGGCCATGTTGGAAGGCGCAAGGATCGTATAGTCAATCGCAACACCTTGGTTAAGGAAGGTGACGTAATCGCTTTCAACGCCCAGTTCGCCGTTCAGGCGAAGGTCGAACGTGACGTCGCCGTCATAGTTCGCGGCGACCAGTTCCTCGAACTTGCGCATGGTTTTTGTAAAGGCGTGTTCCTCGTCGAACATGCTTGCGCCGCGTAGGGTCGTCTCTGCCTGCGCCGCAGTCATCGTGAGCGTCGCGGCGATGGCCGCACCAGATACAAGTGCAGCGGTCTTGGTGAAAAATGACATGGTAGTCCTCCCTTATGTGTGGCCTGAACAGATACTTGGTCTGCCCAGATTCTCCCTAGGAAGGAATATGTCGTTTATATTTGTAATACGTCAAGCGTATTTGTAATAATTTGTAATACAGTCTGTTAACAATAGCTTACCCGCGGCTTATTCACCTCAAACGGTCGGCAGCAATGCTGCGGGCAAGTCCTGATAGCAAACCGGACGCAGAAAACGGCGGATCGCCATCGTTCCGACGGACGTCGCACCAAAGTTTGTGGACGCCGGATAGGGGCCGCCATGTACCATCGCGCTGCTCACCTCGACCCCTGTCGGGTATCCATTGGCAAGGATGCGGCCCGCTTTGCGCTCTAGGATCGGCATGAGGGATTTCGCGGCATCGGTATCGTCGGCGTCCAGTTGCAACGTGCAGGTCAGCTGTCCCTCAAGGTCCCGCGCAACCGCCCGCATTTCGTCCATGTCAGCGACACGCACGATAATACCAAGCGGGCCAAAAACCTCGTGTGCCAAGGCATCGCTGGCAAGCCATTGCGCGCCAGTTGTCTCGAAAACGCTCGGAGTGACACTGCGTTTGTCTGTCCGCTTGGATGTGACAAGTGTTGTGGTGCCCTTGGTCGCAGAAACACGGTCGCGCCCGTCAAAATAGGCATCCGCAATGCCTGTCGTCAGGGTCGTTTGTGCCGGCCCTTGTTGCAATGCCTCAACCGCCGCGTCGCGGAATGTATCAGCGGACGGGCCGTCAAGCACGACGACCACGCCGGGGTTTGTGCAAAACTGCCCTGCCCCCATCATCAAGGATGCGGCCCAGCCTTTGCCGATGTCCGCGCCACGTGCAGCAACCGCCGTTGGCAGCAAAAATACCGGATTGATCGAACCAAGCTCGCCGAAAAAGGGAATAGGCTCTGGCCGTTGGGCGCACAGATCGAACAGCGCACGACCGCCGCGCAACGAGCCCGTAAAGCCAACCGCCTTGATCAACGGATGTTGGACCAAGGCCTGCCCAACCTCTAACCCGCCGCCCTGAATAAGGGAAAAGACACCTGCATCAATTCCGCAAGACGTGATGGCCGCATTGATAGCAACAGCAACAATTTCAGCCGTGCCGGGATGGGCGTGGTGCCCCCTGACAACAACCGGACATCCCGCAGCCAGAGCAGAGGCCGTGTCACCGCCAGCAGTTGAAAAGGCGAGCGGAAAGTTTGACGCGCCGAACACGGCGACAGGCCCGATAGGCCGCTGGATCATCCGCAAATCGGAACGCGGAAGCGGTGCCCGATCGGGGAGCGCCGCGTCATGACGCGCATCAAGATACGCGCCGTCGAGGATATGCGCCGCAAACATACGCAACTGGCCGGATGTGCGGCCCGTCTCGCCGCGTAGGCGTGCATCTGGCAGGCCGGTTTCCTGACTGCCGATCTCGGCCAGCGCATCGATACGGGCGTCGATTTCATCTGCAATGGCGTTCAGGAACGCGGCGCGTTCTTTTGATGTCGTAGCACTATAAGACAGGAACGCATCTTCGGCGGCCCGCGCTGCGCGGTCCACCAAATCAACGGTGCCCGCTGCGAAGTCATGCGCTGGCCCCTGCGCCGGATCAGACGAAAATTGATCGGCAGAGCCAACCCACTCACCCGCGATGAGATGTTTTCCGATAAGTTCCATAGTGCGTTTCCTCAGGCTCAGGTCAAGGTAACGGGCGCCGGCGGATCGTCCGCAAGCGCCCGAAGACTGTGTTTACGAGAACAGCATGCCGCCGTTGATGTCGACATTTGCACCCGTGATGAACGCAGCATCATCAGAGGCAAGGAACACGGCAAGTTTGGCCACTTCCTCGGATGTACCTTCCCGCTTGAGCGGCGAGACATTCGCCACATGTGTGCGCACTTCGGGCTTGGTAAAGATGTTGTGGAAATCCGTGTCGATCATGCCGGGGCAAAGGGAATTGACGCGGATTTTCGGGCCCAGCTCTTTTGCCAGACCGCGGGTGAGCGTCATCAATGCGCCTTTGGATGCGCCGTAAGCAGACGCGCCTGGACCGCCGCCATCACGGCCCGCTTGCGATGCCAGACCGACAATCGAGGAGCCGTCGTTCATGTGCGGAAGGCATTCACGGACCATCAGAACAAAAGAGGTGAGGTTAACGTCCATAACCGCCTGCCAGTGATCCAGCGTCATATCCGCCATTGTGATACGCGCCAGCAAACCACCGGTCACGTGGATCAAGCTGTCGACCTGACCGAATTCTTCAACGGTTTTGCTGACCAGCGCGGCGACGTCCGCCTCTTTGGTCATGTCCCCTTGCAGTGCAAATGCGTTGCCGCCCGCCGCTTTGATCTCGGCTACGGCGCTATCAGCGCCCTCGGAGCTCGCCATATAGTTAATAGCTACATTTGCGCCCCGCGCAGCGAGTTCTAGCACACATGCGCGGCCGATATCGCGGCCACCGCCTGTAACGATTGCGGTTTTTCCTTTAAGGTCCATGATCGTCTCCTGAAAATATATGTCTTTGACGAAGCCTGACAAAGAGGCCGGTCCACCAGTTTCTTCAACGCAGAAAAACGTATGGGAGCTGTCGTCGCGCCCAAACACCTGCGTTGTCCTTCTACCTCCTTATGATAAACGCCACGCCGGAACAATACAACTTATTACAAATTAAAATACGGCCAAAACGTAGATTTAGTCCGTTCATGCAAGCCAAACTGATTGACATATCAAAGGAATGGTTACAAATTGTTACATCTTGATCAACGTCAAAAAGGTTTCTCAAATGGGCACGACTACCGATACAGCACAAGGCTGGATGGTTTCCGGACCGGGCGCAAAGCGCCGTATTCTGTGTCAGGACAAAGCCCTGATGATGGTGGAGTTCTTGTTTGAAGAACAAGGCGTCGGCGCGCCACACTCCCACCCGCATGTTCAGACCACATTTGTCTCTGCCGGCCAGTTCGAATTTACGGTTGGCGGCGAAACTCAAATCCTGAACGTCGGTGACGCGCTGATCATTCCATCAAATGTAGAACATTCATGTGTCTGCCTGAAAGAAGGTAGCCTGCTTGATAGCTTTGCACCGCGGCGCGATGATTTTATGGAAGCGCACGGACTGCCGCTGGACTGATTCCGGCTATCCTTCGAACACCCTGTTTTTGGCATTCTCGACATGTGCGCGCATCGCGGCGCGGGCCTCTGCTTGATCACGTGCATCGATCGCTTCAAGGATGCGGCGGTGCTCTTGCTGAACCAGCTCCATGCGCTCGCGCGGTTTGCTTAACGACAGGTTCCGCGTCAGATTTAGACCCGTCAGGATATTCGACTTCATCGAGGTACGGGCAGTTGTGAAATACTGGTTCCCTGATGCGACGCAAATTGCCTGATGAAAGGCCTCGTCAGCTTCAACACCCAGTTCGCCCTCACGAATACAGCGGTCCAGCTCTTTGAAGTGCGCACGCAACTTCGCAAGGTCGGATTCGGTGCGCCGTTCTGCTGCCAGATAAGCCGCCTCGCCCTCGATAGCGGCGCGAAATTCGAATGTCCGTTGGATATCGGCGATGGATCCCACCGGCGCAAAGGCAAGCGCGGCAGTGTCGGGACGGCGTTGTACAAACGATCCGGACCCCTGGCGGGATACGACAACGCCGTCTTCGCGCAACTGTTTAAGGGCTTGGCGCAGGACTGGACGGGACACTTCCAACATCTCGCTCATCGCGTGTTCGGTCGGAAGCTTGGCACCAACAGGCGTTTCCCCGCTTGAAATCATAGCGAGGATTTTCTCATAGGCATGGTCAGACAGCGTCCGATCTTTCCCCGGCTTCAGGGAGATCGAACCTGTGCCGTCCAGACCCTCTACCTGTTTTTCTGTTCCCGCCATGTTTTAAACTTGTCCTTTGTTGCCGGATCGGTTGGCGGATAAAGGCCAAAGATCGAGGCACCATTCTGCACCATTTCCAGAACGAAATCTTCGAAAACGGTCATCTCTTCGGTTTCTGCCGCCACTTCTGCCACCAGATGCACGGGGATGCAAACAACGCCTTCGTTGTCACCCACCATAATATCACCCGGAAACACCGAAACACCGCCACATGCAATAGGATCGTTGTTTGCAACGGCATGATGTTTGGTCAAATTCGTCGGGGCACTGGGGCGGGTATGATAGGCAGGCATCGCAAGCGCCGAGATTTCGGGCGTGTCGCGGAAGCCGCCGTCGGTCACGATTCCTTTGCAGCCGCGCATCATCAGGCGGGTGGCCAGAATACACCCTGCCGAAGCCGCCGTAGAATCCTGCCGCGAGTCGATTACAAACACTGCCCCTTCGGGGCATTCCTCGACGCCTTTGCGCTGCGGATTGGCGCGGTCCGCGAAAGACTCCAGACCATCAAGATCCTCGCGCGCCGGAATATAGCGCAGTGTATACGCGGGCCCGACCATGTTCGGCCCCGGGTTCATCCGGTGGGGCCCTTGAATAAACACGTTACGAAAGCCGCGCTTGAACAATGCTGTCGTCAGTGTTGCTGTGCTGACATGCATCAGCTTTTCAAGAATTTCAGGCGTCGGTGCGGTCATGGCGAGAACTTTCTGTTTTAATATTTTCGGCGCATTGGTGAACTTGGGTGTCGGGACATGCTGCGCGCCATTGTGGGGGAGGAGACGCGCAGCATGTCAGGGTTACTCAAGCAAAGACGGTAGGAACAGGGACACAGCAGGCACGTAAGTGACCAGAATGAGAGCCGCCAGAATAGCGAGATAAAATGGCCATATCGTGCGAAGCGTTTCCTCGATCTTGATCCTGCCGACGGCACAGCCAACAAAAAGGCAGGTTCCCACTGGGGGCGTACACAGCCCAAGACCAAGATTAACCAGAAGCATGATGCCAAATTGGGTCGGATCCATACCGAGGTCTTTGACAATCGGCAGGAAGATTGGCGTGCAAATCAGGATCAGCGCGGCCATGTCCATGATCATGCCCAACACCAGCAACATGATGTTGATCATCAGCAGAACGGCAATCTTTTCCTCAGATATACCCAGCATGAAGCTGCTCAATTTTTCCGGCACCTGATAGAGCGCCAGAAGATATGCAAACGAACTGGCAAAACCGATCAACACCATCACCATGGCCGTCGTGCGCACTGCGGATACAACGGCAGTTTTGAACCCGTACCAGTCAAGACTGCGATAGACGAAATAGGTGAGCAAGAGCGCATAGATAGCACCGAACGCACCGGATTCAGTGACGGTAAACACACCGGACAGAACACCACCGACGATGATAACGGCCGTGACCAAACCGGGCAGTGCCTGCACGGACGCGACCCAGACTGCATGCCAGCCGGGGAACGGTTCTGCCGGATAGTTGCGTTTGACTGCAATCACATAGGCGGCGATGGCCAGGCACAAGCACATCAAAATACCGGGGATAACGCCCGCTAGAAATAGCTTAGAGATCGAAATGCCGCCACCCGCCGCCACTGCGAAAATGATCATGTTGTGGCTGGGCGGGATCACGATGCCCGCAATGGAGGACGTCACAGTGACGTTCACCGCATAGTCTGCATGATAGCCGCGTTCTTTCATCACAGGGATCAGGATGGACCCGAGCGCCGAGATGTCAGCCACAGCGGAGCCGGAAATACCGCCAAACAGCATGCTCGAAAAGATATTCACCGAGGCCAGACCGCCACGCACATGCCCGACAAGGGCAGAGGCAAACTTGACCAGTCGCATGGCAATGCCGCCGTGCAACATCAGCTCGCCGGCGAAAACGAAGAACGGGATCGCCAGAAGCGAAAAGACGGATATGCCGGAAACCGACCGCTGGAAGGTAATCAGTAGCGGAAAACCCTCATACCAGAAGGCCGTCGCAGCAGCGATGCCCATGGCAAATGCGACGGGTATGCCCAGCACAACCGCAAAGCCGAAGATGCCAAGAAGAATAGCGAGGCCCATAATTAAAACATACCTTTTTCAATATACACCCTGCCCTGCATCAAGCAGGCGATGCGGAATACGGCGCGTAATCCAGCGAAAACAAACACAAGCCCACCACACAGTGCGGCAGACAGGGACCGGAAACTTTCGGGAATGTTCAGCATCGGCAGCATCGTGCTCCAACCGAATTTGACCAGTTCGACACTGGCCACCAGCATGATCAATCCGAACAGTGACAGCACGACATCAATGACCAGCTTAAGGATGCTGCTGACCCGTGGGCCCGTCATATCGCGAAAGATGGTGACGCCAAGATGGGTATTCTCGTGGATCCCGACCGCCGCGCCCAGATAGGTAATGTAGCAGATCAACAAGAGCGCAAGCTGTTCAACCCATGTCGGTGTTGCGTTCAACACGTATCGGCCAAAGACCAGCCAACCGAATGTCGCGATAAGGATGACGAGGGCGATGGACGCTGCGAGCATACACACGAAGCTTAGACCATCGAGAGTACGCTCGGTCAGCTTCATCCAGCGGGGCGCATATTCCACGAGCGAATTCCTTTGAAAGAGAAGTGGTGCGCCCCGTTTTTCACAGGGCGCACATTATTCCAGCGGAGCTGATTAGTCAGCGTTGCGGAACAGATTGACGAGTTCAGTCATGTCTGGATTGGCTGCCAGATACTTCTCGTAGACTGGTGCCATCGCAGCTTGGAACGCGGCCTTGTCGGCGATCTCGTTCACTTCTACGCCGCCGTCCGTGATGATTTTCATGGATGCAGCTTCACGCTCGCCCCACAGCTTGCGCTGCAAATCGGTTGAGTGTTTGCCGGCCGCTTTCACGATTTCCTGCTGCTCTGCTGTCAGACCGTCAAAGCTCTTTTTGCTCATGCACAGACATTCAGGAATGATCAGGTGCTGAGTCAGAGAGTAGTATTTCGCAACTTCAAAGTGGCTTGTGGATTCGTAGGATGGCGGGTTGTTCTCGGCACCGTCAACCACTCCGGTTTTGATGGATTGGTACACTTCGGCAAATGCCATCGGCGTGGCGTTGCCGCCCATGGATTCGATCATCCCGACGAACAGATCGTTGTTCATCACGCGAACCTTCATGCCTTCGACATCCGCAGGCGTGTTGATCGGCTTGATCGAGTTGTAGAACGAACGTGCGCCGGCATCATAATAGCCAAGAGCAACAATACCCTTATCTTCCAGTGCGGCCCCAAGTGCTGCACCAGGTGCGCCGTCCATCAATTTGTACATCTGCGGCACGCTTTTGAAGACGAAAGGCAAGGAGACAACGTTTGTCGCTGGAACGGCCTGACCCATTGGCCCGAGGCTAAAGACACCAAAGTCCATAATACCAAGGCGAAGCTGCTCGATCGCGTCAGGCTGCGAGCCCAGAACGCCTGCGTGGAAAACCTTGCCTTTGATCTCGCCGCCCGTTTTATCGGTGACTTCGGCCATGAATGCTTCCATGCCGTGCGACACTGGATAGTCCTCGACGTGGATGTTCCAGCCGCGCCAGTCTTTGGCTTCGGCGGTCAGTGGCATAGCCGCGAAAGACGCAGCTACGGCGATGGCAAACGCACCACGGGTGATAATTTTGTTAATTTTCATAATTGTTTCCTCCCAAGGACAAATTATTGCAAAATTGTTCCCATAGGTTACAAATATTTACAAGTTATTTTTTTGGAGGTTCAATAATGCCGTTCCGGCCATCACCCGTTTATGCCGCGTATTTGACCGTGCCCTTTGTGCGGACCGTCAGATTATCTTACAATATTATAGGGGCTTAGACCAGTTTTGATGGGCCGCGCTCTTCACTATATCTCTTGGGGATGGGCCTGCTAAATCTATTCAACGCGCCGCGGAAAGCATTAATCGATATTCGCAGAATCACACCCGCAATTAACAACTCGTACACAAAACCACGCTTTGCCTGCTTCAAGAGTTCAGATTATCTGTGCAAAGTAGTGACCACACCTGAAAGGTACCGGACATGACAAACGCCACTTCCCACCAAACTACCAAGCTACAGGCTGGCGCAGACTTCCCCATATTTGAGGTCCCGAAAATCGGAGGCGGCACCGTAAAGATCGGCGGAGACACGGACGGCTGGACACTGCTTATCGTCTACCGCGGGAAGCATTGCGGGCGCTGCAAAAACTACCTTAACAAGCTAGAGCAGACCTACTCAAACTGGGAAAAGGCAGGCTTTGCCGTTAAGTGTATCTCGGCTGATCCATTGGAAAAAGTCGAGGACGACATCGCCAAATTCGGTTGGACCTTTGATATCGGCTATGATCTGCAAGAACCGCAGATGCGCGCCATGGGGCTATATGTCAGTGATCCCCTGTCCAGTCAGGAAACCGACCGCCGCTTTGCCGAGCCGGGCATTTTTTGTCTACGTCCCGATGGTACAGCCCAGATCATCGCGATTTCCAACGGTCCGGCCGCCCGCCCCGATCTGGATGAACTGCTGGACGGGATGATTTTCACGATTGAAAATGACCGTCCGGTCCGTGGCGAGGTCTAACGACCGAAAGACGAAATCCCGACGCGATCAAACCGCGCATTTACCAAGTTGGAGCTGAAATTGACAAAGATAACCCCCAAAGATCTTCGCTCTCGCCAGTGGTTTGCGAACCCCGACAATCCGGAAATGACCGCGCTCTATCTTGAGCGTTATTTGAACTACGGGCTGACGCGTCAGGAACTGCAATCGGGCAAGCCGATCATCGCAATCGCACAGACGGGCAGCGATCTAAGCCCGTGCAACCGCCATCATCTGGAACTGACCAAACGCGTGCGTGACGGTATCATTGCGGCGGGCGGGACGCCGATCATCGTACCTGTCCATCCTATTCAGGAAACGGGCAAGCGGCCTACGGCAATGCTGGACCGTAATCTGGCCTATCTGTCCTTGGTAGAGACGCTGTTTGGCTACCCGCTGGACGGGGTTGTGCTGAACATCGGCTGTGACAAGACAACGCCCGCGCTGCTGATGGCGGCAGCTACCGTGGGCATTCCCGCGATTGCGCTTTCTGTCGGGCCTATGTTGAACGGATGGTACGAGGGGAAACGCGCAGGATCAGGCACAGTGATTTGGAAAGCGCGCGAGCGGTTGGCAGCGGGCGAAATCACCAACGAAGAGTTCATGGAAATCGCCGCCGCCTCTGCCCCTTCGGTGGGCTACTGCAATACGATGGGCACCGCGACAACGATGAATTCGCTGGCAGAAGGGTTGGGCATGCAACTGTCAGGTGCAGCCGCGATCCCTGCCCCCTACCGTGAACGCGGCCAGATCAGTTACGAAACAGGCAAACGTATCGTTGATATGGTCTGGGAAGACTTGCGGCCCGCGCAGATCATGACGCGCGAAGCGTTCGAGAATGCCATTGTAATCAACTCAGCCATTGGCGGTTCGACCAATGCGCCGATCCATTTGAACGCCATCGCCCGTCACCTTGGGGTGCCGTTGGACAATGATGACTGGCAAGCCATCGGCCACCACATTCCCCTCATCGTAAACCTGCAACCCGCAGGCGAATATTTGGGCGAGGATTATCATATGGCAGGCGGCGTCCCCGCCGTCGTGGGAGAGTTGCTTGCCGCTGGTTTACTACCGCACCCCAACGCGATTTGCGCGAACGGACGCAGTATGGCTGAAAATTATGGCGCACAGCGGTCAAAGAATACGGACGTGATACGGACCATCGATGCGCCCTTGATGGGGAAAGCCGGGTTCATCAATCTCAAGGGTAACCTCTTTGACAGTGCCTTGATGAAGACCAGCGTGATCAGCGCGGATTTTCGCGCGCGCTACCTGTCCAACCCCGACGACCCCGACGCATTCGAAGGGCGCGCCGTCGTGTTTGACGGGCCCGAAGATTATCACAAACGCATCGACAACCCGGCCGAGGGGATCGACGGCAATACAATCCTTGTGATGCGGGGTGTCGGCCCCAAAGGGTATCCAGGCGGCGCCGAAGTGGTGAACATGCGCCCGCCTGCCTATCTGCTGAAACAGGGGATACAGGCCCTGCCCTGCATCGGGGACGGTCGGCAATCGGGAACATCCGGCTCCCCCTCTATCCTTAATGCATCCCCCGAGGCGGCAGACGGCGGTGGCCTGGCTTTGTTGGCAACAGGGGATCGCATTCGCGTTGATCTGAACGACTGCTCGGTAAATCTTGTGCTCGACGCTGATGTGCTGGCCCTGCGCCGTGCTGCATTCGAGGCAAGCGGTGGCTATCCGTCACCGGACAGCCAATCGCCATGGCAGCAATATTTCCGCGAGATGGTACAGCCATTTGATCAGGGTATGATCCTGCGTGATGCGGATAAGTACCGTAACATTGCCGCGAAAAGCCTGCCGCGCGACAACCATTAGTGTGGCAGACTGCTAGTCTTGCTGATGAACGAACCAGTCGTGTTTCTGGGCTTTGACGGTTTCGATATGAACGAAAATGCGGGCCAGATGGTGTTCGATCGCCTTAACGGCCTGCTCGGGCTGGCGCGACCGTAGTGCCTCGTAAATCGCGATGTGCTCTTCAAGGGCCATCTTCTGCGACAGGGTATCGAGCGAGATCATCCGGACGCGGTCCATGTGCCCCTTGTTCTCAAGGATCAGATCCCAGACATAGCCGATACCGGACTGGACACAAATCTCGCGGTGGAACGCATCATCGAGTGCGTGAAACTTCTCTTTGTCATGGGTGGCCACCGCCGCGCGCTGCTGATCGATCAACGCTAACAGCGCGGCATCGCCGTCTGCGGTCAACGTAACGCAGGCCGTCTTGCAGTTCTGTATCTCCAGCGCGGCGCGGATATAATGCGCGCGCACAACTGCTTCCTCGGATATCAGGCTGACGGTGGTGCTGCTTTGTGGGCGGATCACTAGAAACCCCAGCTTTGCCAGCCTTTTGAACGCCTCGCGCACAGGCTGCCGCGACACGCCCATCAGCGCCGCCACCTCTGCCTCTGAAAGCTTGGTCAATGGCGGCAGGTCCAGACACAGGATGCGCCTGTGCAGCATCTCAAAAACCTGATCCGCAACTGTTGTCTGCACAACATGCCCAAGGCGTGGCAGGTGTAGTGCGGTAACTTTGTGACCTGTACCTGTCAAGTTCGATCCCCTTTTGTTGTGCAGACATGCTGCATTTTCATACACGTCATTGCCAAGTTTTCAACTGGGATATTAGTTGACAATGATACGCAGCTCACTAAACTTATTGCAGAAATTGTCAGGCGCCTGTCCCGTCTGGTGGGGGGATTTATGGCATTACTCGACGAAGACCGGATTTTTCCGACGGACCCCGCCGTCCGTGATATCGCGCGCGCGCTCTATAATGACGTCCGTGATCTCCCCATTATCAGCCCTCATGGCCACACGGACCCGCGCTGGTTTGCTGAAAATGCGGCCTTTCCCGATCCCGCACAGCTGTTTGTCACGCCCGACCATTACATTTTTCGAATGTTGCATTCGCAGGGCATCTCGCTTGACGCGTTGGGGGTGCCGCGGGCTGACGGAACGGCGACCGAGCAGGACCCGCGCAAAATCTGGCAGCTGTTTGCACAGAACTATTACCTGTTTCGCGGCACGCCTTCCCGCCTTTGGGTGGACCACGCCCTGCAAGAGGTGTTTGGCGTGACACAGCCACTGTCGGCAGATACCGCCGATGATATCTTTGACCAGATCGACGGGCAGCTGAAACAAGACGCATTCCGCCCCCGCGCGCTGTTCGAGAAGTTCAATATAGAAGCCATTTCAACAACCGAGAGCGCGCTGGATGATCTGCGCTGGCACAAGATGCTTAACGACAGCGGCTGGGGCGGCAAGGTTGTGACCGCCTACAGGCCTGATGCGGTCGTTGACCCCGAATTTGACGGCTTTGCCACGAATATCGAAAAACTGGGCGACATCACCGGCGAGGATGTAACAAGCTGGAGAGGATATCTGGCCGCACATCGTAACAGGCGCGCCTTCTTTAAAAACTATGGTGCCACATCCACCGACCACGGCCATCCCACCGCCCGCACCGAGGATCTGACCCCCGATGTTGCCGCCGCCCTGTTTGACAAAGCGCTTAGAGGGAAATGCACGCCGGATGAGGCTGATGCCTTTCGCGGTCATATGCTGACCGAGATGGCAAGGATGAGCGTCGAAGACGGGCTGGTGATGCAAATCCACCCCGGGTCCTTTCGTAATCATTCGGCAGGCGTTTTTGCGCAATTCGGCCGTGACAAGGGGTTCGATATCCCCACCCGAACCGATTATGTGAATGCGCTCAAGCCGCTGCTGGATGCGGTCGGGGGCGCGCGCGATCTGACCATTATTCTTTTTACGCTCGACGAAACGGCATACGCACGCGAACTTGCCCCGCTGGCGGGTGCCTATCCCGCGCTCAAACTAGGGCCGCCGTGGTGGTTCCACGATAGTGTCGAAGGCATGCACCGCTTTCGCGAAGCAACAACCGAAACGGCGGGTTTTTACAACACAGTCGGGTTCAACGACGACACGCGCGCCTTCTGTTCCATCCCCGCACGGCACGATGTTGCGCGGCGGGTGGATTGTTCGTATCTGGCCACATTGGTCGCGACCGGACGATTGACCAACCGCGAAGCGCCTGAAGTCGCCTATGACCTCTCCTACAGGCTCGCCAAAGACGCTTACCGCCTATAACCGCCAATCCCCTTTGACAGGAGCATTCTATGCTACGCACCCAAACCCGCTATGCGATTGATCCCGCGTCCGCCAAAGCGTTGGACACGGACGGTTTGCGCCAGCATTTCCATGTGGGCCATCTATTTGCCGAAGACGAAATTGTGCTGGTTTACAGCCATTATGACCGGCTGATACTGGGCAGTGCGGTGCCCGCAGGTGGGCCGCTAACCCTAAGCGCAATGCCCGAGACTGGCACCGAAACCTTTCTCGAGCGGCGCGAGATGGCCGTACTGAATATCGGCGAGACAGGGACCGTCAGCGTGGATGGCAGGGATTACGCATTAGGAAAGGGCGAGGTGCTGTATATCGGGATGGGCGGCGGCGGCGTCACATTCTCTGGCAAGGGGCGTTTTTACATCCTGTCCGCGCCCGCGCACCAGACCTATCCCACAACCCACATTCAAGAAAAGGACGCCCGGCGGGTAGAGATGGGATCACGCGAGCAGGCCAACGAGCGGGTGATCCATCAGCTTTTGCATCCCGATGTCTGCAAAAGTTGCCAGTTGTTGATGGGGTATACTAAATTCGCCGCAGGGTCCGTCTGGAACACCATGCCCGCCCATGTCCATGACCGAAGAATGGAAGCATATCTGTACTTTGACGTTGATGCGGGACAACGCGTTTTCCATTTCATGGGAGAGCCGAACGAGACCCGCCATCTGGTGATGGGAAATGAAGACGCTGTTATTTCCCCGCCTTGGTCGATCCATTCAGGTGCCGGGACGGGTTCCTACACATTTTGCTGGGCGATGGCGGGTGATAACGTCGATTTCACCGATATGGATATGGTCCCGATGGAGGATTTGCGATGACCAGTCCTTTCTCGCTGGCAGGGCGCAAGGCATTGGTCACAGGTGCGAATACGGGCATTGGACAAGCCATCGCAATAGGGTTGGCGCAGGCTGGTGCGCAGGTCGTTTGCGCGGGAAGACGCAGCTGTAACGAGACCGTTGCGCAAATCGAAGCTGTCGGCGCGGTGGCGTCCGAGGTATTGGTAGACTTTGCCGATCCGATGGCAGGTCAGACGCTGTTTACTGGCCAAGACATTGATATTCTGGTCAATAACGCGGGCATCATTCGCCGCAATGACATCACCGAGTTCACCGAAGCGGATTGGGATGATGTCATGGACGTAAATCTCAAGGCGCTGTTTTTCACGACCCAAGCCTTTGCTGCGGCGGTTTTCGCCCGCAAGGCGCAGGGCGCAGTGGTCAACATCGCCTCGTTGCTGTCGTTTCAGGGTGGTATCCGCGTGCCGTCCTATACGGCCTCCAAACACGGGGTGGCAGGGCTGACGAAGATCCTTGCCAATGAATGGGCGGCGCGCGGCATCAACGTCAACGCCGTGGCCCCCGGATATATCGACACCAACAACACCGAAGCCTTGCGCAGCGATCCTGCGCGCAACAAGGCCATACTGGAACGTATACCGGCAGGTCGGTGGGGCGATGCCTCCGATATCGCCGGGGCCGCCGTCTATCTTAGCAGCCCAGCGGCGCGCTATGTTCACGGCACGATCTTGAATGTTGACGGAGGCTGGCTTGCCCGTTGATTTGCTCACCCGTGGCGACCTGCCGCGCCCGCGCAGTGGCATTGTCCATCTCGGGCTGGGTGCGTTCTTTAGGGCCTTTGGATGTGTTTATATCGCAGACGCCATAGCAGCTTCCGGTGGGGACTGGGGCGTTGTCGGAATCTCCTTGCGCAATCCCGCGACGCGCGATGCGCTCAGGCCGCGAAACTGGGCCTATACGTCAGTCACGCTTTACCCCGAGCAGTCTGAAGCGCGGGTAATTGATGTGTTGAACGATGTGCTGGTTGCCCCCGAAGATCCGGAGGCCGTGCTGGCTGCGATGACGGCACCAGAGATCAAGATTGTGTCTCTGACCGTTACGGAAAAAGGGTATTGCCACATCCCGTCGACAGGGGCGTTGGATAACGATCATGCAGACATTGCGCATGATCTGTCCAATCCGTTGCCCGTGTCCGCCATCGGTTTTATCGTGCGCGCCTTGCAGCGTCGCCGCGATGCGGGCAGCGCGCCCTTCACGGTGCTTAGTTGTGACAACCTTCCTGATAATGGGCGCGTGGTGCGCGGTGTGGTTCTGGAATTTGCGCGCCTGATTGACCCTGCGCTGGCGGATTGGATCGCCGACCACGGTCGTTTTCCCGCGACGATGGTGGACCGGATTACACCTGCCACAACTCAGGACGATATCGCCCGCGTGGCCACGCTAACAGGCCACTATGATGCGGCACCCGTCCTGCACGAACCATTTGCACAATGGGTAGTCGAGGATGATTTTGTCGATAATGCGCGACCTGATTTGGCCGCCGCTGGTGTCGAGATGGTCACAAGCGTGACGAGACATGAAAACATGAAGCTCAAAATGCTCAACGGCACGCATTCGGCACTGGCCTACACTGGATATCTGGCGGGGAAAGAAACGATTGCAGATACCATCGCCGATCCTGCCTTTGCGACCTATGCCCGCGTATTGTGGGCCGAGATTATACCGGCCGTCACCCCACCCGAAGGCGTGAACCTTGAAGAGTATGCAGGCGCTTTGCTGGATCGCTATGCCAACCCGTCCATTCGTCATCTGACGTGGCAGATTGCGATGGATGGCAGTCAGAAATTACCGCAACGTCTGCTTGCGACGCTGCGCTGCAACCTGGACAACGGGCGCGCCTCGCCTGCCCTATGCACCGCTGTAGTGGCCTGGATGCGTTATGTCTGCGGCACGGATGAAGCGGGCAACAAAATCGACGTGCGCGATCCACATGCGGCAAAGCTTCTTGATCTGACCTCTGGATTGGACGACCCCGCAGACATTGTCAGATCGCTACTGACCTTCGACGCTGTTTTCCCAGCCGATCTGGCTGCGCGCCTTGAACAGCCCTTGATCGCGGCTGCGCGGGAATTTTGGGCCAAGGGCGCGCAGGCAACCGTCGGGGCGTTCACCGAATAGCTGCAATCCTTAGCGGTAGATCAAAGTGGGCAGCCACATGGTGATCGCCGGAATAAACGTGACCATCATCAAGACAATAACCAGCGGGATCAGGAAGGGTGCAGTGCCTACAACACATTGTTCAAAGGGGATTTTTGCCACCCGCGACAGCACATACAGCACCATGCCAACAGGAGGCGTTAACAAGCCCAACATCAGGTTTAAGACCATGATGACGCCAAAATGAACCGGATCAATGCCAAGCAACACAGCGATGGGCAGCATCACCGGCACAAGGATTGTAATGGCGGCCACCGTCTCCATGAAGCACCCGACCGCGAGAAGGATCAGGTTCATCAGGATGAGGATCACCCAAGGCTTGTCCGATACCGCCAGCAAACCGGCAGCGAACTGTTCCGGCACGCGGTTGCTGGTCAAAATCCATGCGAAAACGGCGGCGGCGCCGACGACCAGTAGAACAACTGCCGTCGTTTCGATGGTGTCGAAACTGACGCGCAGAAACCGCGGGATGGTCAGTGTACGGTAGACAACCATGCCCAGAAAAAGCGCCCAAGCACAGGCCGCAACCGCTGCCTCGGTCGGGGTAAACGCGCCTGACAAGATACCGCCCACAATGATGATCGGCGTCAGCAGCGACAGGAACGCACGCTTGAATGTGGCGAACAGCACTGACCAGTAAAACGCCTGATCCCGCTCAAAGCCGCGGGTACGGGCCATGATCGCAATCATGATCATCAGCGATACCGCCATCAACAATCCGGGAATGAAGCCCGCAACAAACAACTGCCCGATGCTGGTGCCTGCAACAACGCCGTAGATGACCATGGGCAACGACGGCGGAATGATCGGCCCGATGGTCGAGGAAGCTGCGGTAATGCCAACGGCAAACTTGGGGTCATATCCGGCATCGCGCATCGCCTTGATCTCGATTGCGCCAAGACCACCCGCATCGGCAACCGCCGCGCCTGACATGCCGGCAAAAATAACACTGGCACCGACGTTCACATGCCCCAAACCGCCGCGCATCCACCCGACCAAAGCAAGGGCAAAGTTGAATATCCGCTCGGTAATCCCGGCGGTGTTCATCAGGTTCCCGGCCAGAATAAAGAACGGCACCGCAAGCAACGGAAAGCTGTCCACGCCGTTGATCATCCGGTGGGCGACAAGCATCGTTGGCGTTGTTCCGTTCGCAAACAAGAATACCGCAGACGACCCCGCAAGCGCCACCGCAACCGGAACGCCGCAAATCAACATGCCAAGCAGCATCACAAAAAGCCAGATGATGTCCACTGTCTGCTCCTAATCGATTGCGCGGATCTGGTCCGCATATTTTTCGGGGTCGATCAGTTTCGACGTCCCGTCGCGTAAATGCACCCACATGTTCCATGCTGAATAGAGCGACATGCAGACAAAGGCCGCAGCGACGATCCAGTAGACAGTGGATTTTGGCAGTTCGATGGACACCATAAGCTGTCGCGTGCGCCCAGCAATCTGACCGCTCAACACAGCTAGAATAATGAAAAAGCCGGTGGTGACGGCATCAATAATAAACTGCGCAATCCTGCGGCCGGTGCGCGGTACCCATCGGTAAATAAACTCAACCGCGATATGGCTTTGTTTACGGGTCGCCATGATGGCCCCTAAAAACGTCACGCCGATCAACAGGAAGCGCGCGATTTCCTCGGTCCACGCGATGGAGTCGTTCAGGACATACCGCGTGAAAAACTGAAGAAACACAACGCCCGCCAGAAGCCAGAACAGCACCAGCACAACGCTGTCGTCCCATTGCTGGTCGGACAGGTCTATCGTTTCCTCCTCTAGGGCGATTGGCGCTATGGGAGGGGTGTCATCAGGGGGCGGTGTCATCGTAAATTCCTTTGGCGGATGGACAGGGCACTTTGTGCGCCCTGTCGCAATTCTCAAGGATCGGACGTGTTACTTGATCGCCTGGAGGCGGTCATAGGTCGCCTGATCCCACGTCGCAGAAGGGCCGTTGTGCAACGCTTTTACCGCTTCGATAAAGGGGCCACGGTCAACTTCGTTGACCTGAACGCCTTCGCCACGGAACCACTCGGCCAGCTCGTTTTCGGCTTTGATGATAGCGTCTGTCGCACAAACTGCCGTCTCGGTGAGAACGCCGCTTAGCGCACCGCGATCTGCCTCGTCCATTTTATCCCACGCAGGGCCGCCAACGATGGTCAGCAACGCATCTGTGATATGGCCCGTCAGGTTGATGTTCGTCTGAACTTCATAGAACTTTTTCGCCTGAATGGTGGGCAGCGGATTTTCCTGCGCGTCCACGGTGCCCTGCTGCAACGCCAGATAGACTTCGGCAAAGGCAATGGGTGCGGGGTTCGCGCCAACGGCTTCCGGGAACATCATATAAAGCGGCGCGTTCGGCACCCGGATCTTCATGCCTTTCATATCGGCAGGGGTCAGAACCGGCTTGTTCGAGGTCACATGGCGGCCGCCATAATACGTCAATGCCGCGATGTGGTTGCTTGTCGCATCGGTATACCCCTGCGCCAGTTCTTTGAACAAATCCGAGTTGCGGTATTTGTCCCAGTGGTCATAGTCGCGGAACATAAACGGCGCGCCGCCGATCGAGATGGGGCCGAATGAGCGGCCCGCAAACAGTTGTCCGGTATAGATAATATCAACCGTACCAAAGCCCAGACCCTCGTTGATGTCTACTTCCTTGCCCAGCGATGATGCCGGAAACACCTCGATGCCATAGCGGCTATCGGTTGCTGTCATCAGCAGGTCGTTCGCGGCGACTGCACAGGTGTGGTAGGGCTCGCTAGTCTCGTAGACGTGGGCCCATTTCAGTTTGGTTTCCGCAGCAGCCATCGCAGGCACAAGGCCCAATACCGCTACAGCCGAAGTTGCAAACGCAATCGTTTTAGTGGATTTCATGTCGTTCCTCCCATGGGTGACACGGCTGCATCAAAACGATTGCCGCGTTCAATTGGTAGCTATGACGCTTACGCTGGGTAAGTTATGCTATCGGAAGTAGAGCGGCATCATTTGTAAAAATTTGTCAACGGTATTGTGGGTGAGCGATCGCTCACATCACTGCACCGATTTGCCACGGCACAAACTCGTAATCCCCAAGGCCCTGTGCCTCTGATTTGCTGGCCTCCCCCGAGGCGACTGCCAGAAACAATTCGTAAATTTCGCGGCCTTTTTCGGCCACGCTAACGCCCTCGCCCAGAATGGTGCCTGCGTCGATATCCATATCCTCGGACATGCGCCGCGCCATTTCGGTGTTGGTGGCGACCTTGATCGTCGGGCTTGGCTTGGACCCGAAGGCAGAGCCGCGGCCCGTGGTAAAACAAACCAGATTGCACCCGCCGGCAATCTGTCCTGTGACGGATGCCGGATCATAGCCGGGGCTGTCCATGAAGGTGAAACCGCGTGCGGTCACAGGCTCTGCATATTTATAGACACCGGTCAGGGGTGTTGTGCCGCCTTTGGCCGCCGCCCCCAGCGATTTTTCAAGGATCGTGGTCAGGCCGCCCTTTTTGTTGCCGGGGCTGGGGTTGTTATCCATCGATCCGTTGTTGCGGGCAGTGTAATTTTCCCACCATTTGATCAACCCGACCAGCTTTTCACCCACGGGCCGCTCAGCCGCCCTGCGGGTCAACAGATGTTCTGCGCCGTAAATCTCGGGGGTTTCGGCCAACACACCCGTGCCGCCCTGCGCCACCAGCAGATCACAGGCGTAGCCCAACGCAGGATTGGCGGTAATTCCGGACCACGCATCAGAGCCGCCACATTGCAGCGCCACCTTCAGCTCGGATGCGGGACATGGCGTGCGCTGCGCCTGGTTCGCTATGGGCAGCATTGCCGCGACTTTCTCGATGCCCAATTCAACAGTGCGGCGCAGGCCGGCCACGTTCTGGATGTTCATCGTGTGAAACAGCGGCCCCTGCTTGAGGCCGTAGGCTTCTAGCAACCAGTCAATCTGGTTCATCTCACAGCCCAGCCCCACCATCAGGACCCCGCCGTGGTTGGGATGGCGGGCATAGCCCCACATCACCCTCTGTAACGCCTCGAACCCGTCACCATCCCCAGCCATACCGCAACCAGTGCCGTGAACAAAGGCGGCCACCCCGTCTACGTTAGGGTACTCGGCCAACCTTTCTGGCGTGAAGTGGTCTGCAATCATGCGCGCCGCGGTCGCAGAGCAGTTCACCGATGTCACGATAGCGATATAGTTGCGCGTCCCCACACTGCCGTTCTCGCGGTGGTAGCCCATAAAGGTATCGCGCTGATCTTCGGGCACCGGTGTCACGGGCCGTAAATCAGTGGCGTATTCATAGGTGGCATCTGTTGCCCGAAACGCGAGGTTGTGGGTGTGTACATGCGCGCCAGCGGCAATATCCTGCGACGCATAACCGATCACTTGGGCATATTTGTAGACAGGCGCGCCTTGCGCGATGTCCGCCGTGGCAACCTTGTGACCAGAGGGGATCAGCTGGGTGGTCAACACCGTTTCAATGGGTGTGCCGGCCTCAAGTGGCCGGATCGCCGTCACTACGTTGTCGGATGGATCAAGTCTTACACATTGCATGCTATAGCCCTTTAACCTTCACGCGCAGCAGTGGCGCATGACGAGAGGCTACGCCGCCGCCGCCCCTTGGACAAGATTTCTGTGCGGACAAGATCCATGCGATGTAGCCAAGCCCTTTTCCCTCGCGTAGCGTGCTGACACCTGCAGGGCAAACCTGCGGCACATCGGGAGGGTCATGGCATGGCAAAAAACAGATTGGACGGCAAACGCGTCTTGGTTACCGCAGCCGGGCAAGGCATCGGTCGCGCAAGCGCGTTGGCGATGGCCGCCGAGGGGGCGCAGGTTTTTGCGACGGATGTGAACGCCGATGCGTTTGCTAGTCTGGAGGGTGTCGAGACCTTTGTGCTGGATGCCCGAGACACCGACAGCGTTGCGACCGGTGTCGCGCGTGCGAACCCCGATGTATTGTTCAACTGCGCGGGGTTTGTGCATCACGGGTCCGTTCTGGACGCGACAGATGACGAATGGGAATTCGCGTTTGACCTCAATGTACGCTCGATGGTGCGCACGATACGCGCTGCCCTGCCGGGGATGCTGGAGCGTGGCGCAGGCTCTATCATCAATATGTCGTCGGCGTGTTCGTCGGTGATCGGTGCGCCCAATCGCTTTATCTACGGCACGACCAAGGCCGCCGTGATCGGGCTGACAAAATCGGTCGCTGTTGATTATGTATCGAAAGGCATCAGGTGCAATTGCATCTGTCCGGGCACGGTAGAGAGCCCCAGTTGGCATGACCGCGTTGACGCACTGGCCAAGACATTGGGCAGCAAGGAAGCAGCGCTAGAGCAGTTTGTATCCCGTCAGCCGATGGGCCGCGTCGCATCCGCCGAAGAAATCGCGGCGCTGGTGGTGTATCTGGCCAGCGACGAGTCCGCCTTTACCACGGGACACCCACATATCATTGACGGTGGATGGTCGGGACAGTGACCCCCGCCCCTACGCTACCGGCAACGGAGCGTTTCACCTGTGACTGACAAAGGTCATAGTGGGTCAGAAACAACAAGGGTCAGGGCTGCGCTGAACCCGCGTGTTTTCCCTTTTTGAGGGGATGATAGCTCTAGGGTGCTGCCAGACTGTTTGCATAGTTCCTGCACGATTGAGAGGCCGAGGCCGAACCCCTCTGAACGCGTCGCGTTTCGGGAAAACCGCTGTTTGATATTCTCAAGGTCGGCGGCTGCCAGAGGCGCGCAATCGTTGGATATGACAATGCGGCCACGCGTGCTGGCGTCTACGGTCATGGGGGCGTCGCCTGACGCGTGTTTCAGCGCATTATCGAACAGGTTATTGAGGATGATCCCGATGGCGTCGGGATCGACATCGCTGATCCAGATGCCCTGCGGTTCTTTCACGACAAGCTGGTCGGGTGACGGGACGCGCTCGCGAAGTTCGCGAAGCAACAGTTTGATAACGGGCGTGATGTCTGCCTTTACGGCGGCGACCCCCAAACCCGACTGGGCCCGCGACATTTGCAGCAACCGCTCGATGAGCCGCGTCAATCGCTTGAGGCCCTCTTCGATCTCGACAGCGCTTTGCGAGGTATCGGGATTGGTCAGCTTGGTCTTTAGCCGTTGAACATGCGCCAGGCAGATGGCGACGGGCGTCCGCAGTTCATGTGCCGCGTTGGTGGCAAATGCACGCTCGGCGGTAAGGGTGGCATCAAGGCGCGCCATGAGCATATCGACGGTGTCGATCGCCGGTTCGATTTCGGCAAAGGTGTTTTTGCGGTCGATGGGCGACAGGTCATACGCGTCTTTGGTTTTGATCTCGGTGCTGAGATCGGCAATCACCGCGGCGGATCGCTTGACAGCAAGATAGGCGGCAATGGCCACGAAAATCCCAAGCAGGATGAAGCCTATTGTAACACTGATCAGCACCTCGCGTAGTGCTTCGTCGCGTTCTGCCATAGGGGTGGCCGTCACGACCGTTAAACTGGCGTCTGGGTTGGTTGCGTCAGCGATGCGGTATCCGTGCGCAGTGACGATAGCGCCATTGACCCGCGCCGATAACAGCGCCTGATCCGCATCCGGAGAGCGCAAAATAACGTCCTCGGCAGCGTCGAGCACCCAGAACACGGTCAGTTCATCCCCATCGATCAGGTCGAGTTCAAAGGAAAGTGGGTTCAACCCGTCCTGCATTACCGAAATATCGGCGATTTCGTTCTGTGCCTCCAACAGTTGCAGCATAAGATGCGCCTTGCTGGCCAAAGCGATGTCTTGCAGCTCGTCATATTCCTCTTTCACGATGGAATAGACGATGAAGACCCCGAGGAACGCGGCGATGATCCCCGGCAGCAGCAGGGATTTGAAGAGGGTATTCAATAGGCTGGTGGGGCGTTTTCTCATGCCTGCAGCATATAGCCGATCCCGCGGTGGGTGACGATAAGGTCTTTGCCCAGCTTCGCCCGCAAGCGGCTGATATGGGCCTCCAACGCGTTGCTCTCGACCTCGTCACCGTAGGCGTAGACTGCGGCCTCCAGGCTTTCTTTCGGCACGATCTTGGATTTGCGGCGGAGCAGTACTTCGAGCACGCTCCATTCTTTGGCTGTTAGGCGAATGTCGGCACCCGCGCGGCTGACGCTGTGGTCGGTGAAACAAATGCTTAGGTCACGCACGACGGTTGTTTGTGTCATCTGGTCGGCGCTGCGGCGGCAGACAGTGTGAATACGCGCTTTCACTTCGTCCAGATCGAACGGTTTGATCACGTAATCATCGGCACCACGGTTCAGCCCGTCGATCCGGTCCGAAATTTTGTCGCGGGCGGTCAGGATGATGATTGGCGTCCGGATATGCTGGTCGCGGATTTTGCTCAGAAACGACAGGCCGTCGCCGTCGGGCAGTTGCAGGTCCAGCAGAACAACATCGTATTCCAATGTGCGAATGGCGCTATGTGCTTCGTCCAGCGTGGTGAACCACTCAACAATATGGCGATCCGCCTCTAGGTGCTCGCGCAAGGGGCGGGCCAGTGCGGCCTCGTCTTCAATCAGTAAAATGCGCATGGGCAGTGTGGGCCTTTTGGTATGCTTGGGGTGCAATATATAAGAAAGGGGAAAAGACGCCAGATAAACGCAGTTTGCGATGGCCCGCGTCGGACAAAACTGGCTTATCCGTTGGTTAGCGCCCGAAGGATCACGCTACCGATAAACACCCCATTCGCGCCCAACAGGCACATCGTGGCGAGCGACCCGAGGTCTTTTGCGTCGCGGGCAAATTCTTGCCAATTTGGTGCGAGGTGGTCGACGATGCATTCGACAGCCGTGTTCAACGCTTCGGTCGCGACCAGCGCAAAGAACAAGACCAGCATGATGCAATAATCGTTCAGGCTGGCGTCAGCCAAGGCCAGAACCACACCGCAGATGGGCAGGGCAAGGGTGATGTGGCGAAACGCCGTTTCCTGCCACAGGCGACGGATGCCCCCGATGGAATACCCCGCCGCAGCAAAAACATGGGCGATGCCGGTGATCCGTTCGGGCTTTGCGCGGGGCGTGTAGGACGGGTTATTCAATTGTGTACTACCTTTTGCAGATTACGGCACGACGCGAACAGATCAAGGTCGCTATTGCGGACATCCGTCTGGATATCCAGCATGCCGAGCAGGGAATGGAATAGATTGTCATGGGACAACGGGCTGTCGGTCTTTGCGGACAAGCACCCCCTGTCCACGTCAAACTGGGTTTTAAAGTTTTGCGACATCCACAGGATCATCGGGACTTTGGTCTGATATTCGGGGGCCATGAAATATGGCGATCCGTGCAGGTAAAGCCCCCCTTCGCCCAAGGATTCACCATGGTCCGAGACGTAGAGCAGCGCCGTGGAAAGCTGATCCTGTCCCTCTAGGAATTCGATTGTCTGGGCCAGAATTTCATCTGTATAGGCGATGGTATTGTCATAGGCGTTTGTAATTTCGGCGGGCGTGCAGAGCTTGAACTCTGCCGTGCGGCACGCTGGTTTGAATTGCTCGAATTCTTCGGGATAGCGCAGATAATACGTCGGGCCATGGCTGCCGATCTGGTGCAGGACCAGCACGGTGTCTTGGGTGACCGTTGCGGCATATTCCTTCAACGCCTCGATAAAGATACCGTCCATACATTCACCTGCCGCGCAGAATTCTGCGTTTTCGGTATGGGTCAGCGACCGGCTGGTCACGCGATCCGCGATCCCCTTGTTGCCGGTGTTATTGTCCCACCATTCGACATGCAGGCCGGCGTGATCCAACACATCCAGAACACTTTGATTTGAGATACCTTTTTGGAATGAATATTCGTCACGATCGAATTGCGAGAACATGCACGGCAGCGAAGTCGCCGTTGCAGTTCCACAAGAGGTCACGTTGGTAAAGCTGACCACCGGAAGCTTGGTCAGCCTTGGGTTCGTCTCAACGCCGTAGCCGTTCAAGCTAAAGTTCTGCGCCCGCGCCGTCTCTCCTGCTACGACAATGGTCAGTACCGGTTTGCGGTCAGGACCATAGGCTGGCCCTTTGGTGGCGTCCTCGCCGACGGTAGCAACGATGACGTTTGCAGAACGGCGCATCATCTTGGCGTATCGGATCGCCGAGACGACAGGCATGCCGGGTTGAAAGCTGCTCATGTAGTCTTTGCGTTCGCGCAGGATGGAAGAATAGGATTTGTAATCCGTCATAAGCAGCCCTGCCGCCAACGCCAGACTTAGGCTCATGGTCGCAACCGGCATTGCCAGAGTTTTAACGATGCTGGGCCGCCCGACCTTTACGCAAGCGATAAACGCAGCGGGAAACACGCCGAACAGAACGACATGCGTGACGAAACCGGCAGTCAAAAGATGCTTTGATTCAGTCACAGTGGTAACCATGACGTTCTGGATCATGTCACGGTCGATGATCACGCCAAGTGTGTCCATGTAATACGACGTAACGGCGCTGAGAATGACCATGAAGATCAGGAATGGCTTGATCATCCACGGAAACCCAAAGGCCGAAAAGAACGCCAGCGTTAGAAAGAATACGGCGGATACAAACCCTGCAAAAGACAGCGGATGACCGGCAAATACCTCGGTGCCAATCGTCCAGAACGAGGCATTGGCCGCGCAGAATATATATATAATGCTAAGGACGGTCAGGCCGATCGGCGAGATGGGATAAGCATTCCGCAGGTCGCGAAAGCGTGTTTTTAAGGCGTCAAAAGGTATCATTACTGGAATCTTCGCTGCTGTTTCAGCGCCATTCACCAGAGCAACCTTACGCGAACCTTACGTGCAGAATAATGTGCAGGGGCAGCGCGTGAATCGCACGCAAAATGCAGTTACACCATATCGGGACGTTCAATTTCTGACGTTCTTTCAAGCTTTGCCGAAAAGCCTTGCTAACCCATATGTGACCCAGCATACGGCACAGCCGCAGCCCCAGATAACTTTTTGTCGTATGATAATATGAGAATATTAAAAATTTCCCTTTAGGCAACCGTAACGAGAGGCTATGAGGTTTCGGGGCAACTATAGCGAGCAGGCAAAGACTGAACGGGAATTCGGTCTTTAAGCGCGCGTTTTTAACTAACGTAGCTATCGGGTAATAAAGTGAATTTGAATTTCTCTAAACAGACAAGAATCGGTGGTATATGGGCCATAGTTGCCCTCGCCGCCGCGACTCTATTGATCCTGGTCACGGCATATCGCTTGGACCGGCTGTTGTATTCATCCTACATCCAACAAGTGCGTTCAGACACATACTTTGAATTACTCGAAGTCCGGGAGAGCTTTGCGGAAATCATTCATTCTCAATCACTTGTCTTGCGTGAACTGGCCACCTTTATTGGTGAGAACCCGAATATTACCCAAGATGAATTCGCCACAAGGGTACAGGAAATTCGCGGTTTAGATGATTCAATGATCAGTATCGCCGCAGCCCCAGATATGGTCATCTCATTAATCTACCCAGCCGAGGAAAATCAGGGCGCTTTGGGATTAAATTACCGTGAGAATACTGAGCAGTATCCGACCGTATTGAGGATGATGCAAACGGGAAATGATATGATTACGGGGCCGGTCAACTTGGTTCAGGGGGGATTGGGGCTTATCCTGCGCGCACCAGTCTATCATCCTGACGCTGATAGCCCCACCGAAGGAGAGACCGTTGCGCAAGAGCGCGCGATTTGGGGGATCGTTTCACTGGTTCTGGATTACGATCAATTTCTAGTTGAATCCGGTATCGCAGATGCCGAAGAGGATTACGACTTACTTGTTGATATTGCTGATAGTTCAGGCGGTGGCAGAGGTTCTTTCGTTTATGGTGACCTGTCGTTGGTGGGCAAGGACACCGTAAACCTACGGTTTGACTTCGATTTCGAGGATTGGGTTCTACACGCTATGACAAAAGGCGGCTGGCCGCAAACGTCTCCTGATCAATGGCTTCAGAGAATTGTCATGGTGTTGGCCGGCTTGGTATTGCTGGGTACGTTGATTTACATCCTATGGCTGTCTCATACGCGCGAGCGTGCCGAACTCTTGCTGAATAGGGGAATTGAGGCGTTGGATGACGGCTTCGTAATGTTTGACGAAAATGGCCTCCTGCTCCTTAGCAACTCAAAATACCGCGCGATCTACGACCTTCCCGAAGAGGTGCTGAGGCCGGGTACACCTTACCGGAAAATATTGTTGGCCGGTCTTGAGAGCCGCAAGTTTAATACGGATAACCTTGATCAGTCTGCATGGATCGAACACAGACTTAAGTTGCATCGCTCGGGTAAGCACGTTGATATAGAACAGCGCCTTGTTGACGGGCGCGTTATCAAAGTGTCGAACCATCCTTTGGAGGATGGCGGCTATGTTGGTCTGCGCGTTGATGTGACTGAACTAAGCCGCGCAAAAGAGGCTGCCGAAGCCGCAAGCGAAGCCAAGACTAATTTCATGGGTGTACTCAGCCACGAGCTTAGAACCCCATTGACGGTTATAATGGGTGTTGCGCAGCTATTACAAAACGTTCGGCTCCTTAGTAAGTCAAAGGCATTGCTGGCAGCCTACGAGAATGGCACCGTTACGCCGGATGAGGCCAAAACTTTACTCGACGAGCTGTACGAACAACTTAACGGCTTAATGGGGCGGATGACCCAATCAGGTGACCATCTTCTACATCTTATCAACGAGATACTGGATATTACCAAGATTGAATCCGGAAGCCTGATCATCGAGCCGACCCTCTGTCAGGTCGAAGACATCGTGGATCCTGTCGTGCAACAACTCAACACGCTCACGAGCAAAAAGGGTCTCGATTTCGAGGTTATACAAGAGGCCGAAACGGTATTCGCGGATAAGGTGAGAGCACGCCAGATTCTATTCAACCTGATTGGAAATGCGATCAAGTTTACCGATGCTGGTTTTGTCCGCCTCATTGTCAAAGTGGACGCTGATATGGTGAGATTTGAAGTGCACGATAGTGGGATGGGTATATCCGAGGACCAGTTCGCCAGTATTTTTGACGTCTTCTATCAGGTTGATTCAACTGCGACGCGGCGTGCAGGCGGCACCGGCATGGGTCTGGCCATCTCAAAAAGCCTGGCCGAGCTGCAACACGGCGGCCTTGCTGTCACCAGTGTGATCGGATCGGGTAGCTGTTTTGTGCTATCCCTGCCCGTCAACGCCATCTAGGATTTTGTTGCGTTAATGTGGGCCATGTAATCGCGCACATGGCCGAGCATGGCGACCGCCGCGCCAGCGCATACAAAGCCTGATTTGAGATCGGATATGCCACCAGTTCGGAGAGAATTCCCTGCGGGTTGCGTGTGACAGGATGAGAGTCCGCCGAGGCGGCGTCATAGAACAACATCGCGTAATGAGCGGTATCGTATCCAACCCTCGTTCTGATCGTTCTACTCAACCTGCGACTAGAAGAATTAAGTTCCGATCTGGACAGCAATCCGATCACAGCGGACTTGTCGTAATTACGTCTATTGAAGGCGGCTGTGGGTACACTATTTGCTCAGTGAACAAACGGAGCAGATTATGAAAAACGTACTTGCAGCGGCCACAGTCGCCCTGACGGCCTCATTCGGTTCGGCGCAGGCCGAAACCTTGAATGTCGGGATGTCTGGTGGCTATTTCCCCTTCACCTTCGTCAAGCTGGACCAGTTGCAGGGCTTTGAGGTTGATTTCATCAATGCCATTGCCGCCGAGACGGGCGATGAGGTGAATTTTGTCACCATGTCATTCTCGGGTCTCGTTGGGGCACTGGAAGCAGGGCGCATTGATACGATTGCCAATCAGATCACGATTACGCCCGAGCGCGAGGCAAAATTTGCGTTCACGCAGCCCTATGTATTTGATGGCGCGCAGGTCGTGGTGAAAGCGGGCAACGAAACAACAATCGACAGCGTTGAGGACTTGAGCGGGAAAACCGTTGCGGTGAACCTTGGATCGAACTTCGAAGAACTGCTTGGTGAATTGCCAAACGCGGACGAGATCGACATTCGCACCTACGAAAGCAACATCGCGCAGGACACGGCATTGGGGCGCGTCGATGCGTTTGTGATGGACCGTGTGTCATCCGCGCAATTGATCGCGGAAAGCCCGCTGCCTTTGGCATTGGCAGGCAAGCCGTTCAGCGAAATTCGCAATGCGTTGCCGTTTCGCAATGACGCAGAGGGTCAAGCGCTGCGGGACAAGTTCGATGCTGCTATTGTAACGCTACGCGAGAACGGCACATTGGCCGAAATCTCGGAAAAGTGGTTTGGAACTGACATTACAGTAGCGGAGTAACGCTGATGCGGACACTGGATTTTGAATACATGCTGGATCTGGTGCCCGTGCTCTTGGGCTATGTGCCACTGACATTGTTCATGGCCATCATCGGCATGTTCTTTGCACTTATTCTGGCATCCATCCTTGCCGTCGAACGGGTATTCAAGATCCCGGTGCTGGACGGCTTTGTACGGCTGTTCATCAGCTTTTTCCGCGGCACGCCTCTCTTGGTGCAGTTGTTTCTGTTCTACTATGGTGTGCCGCAAGTATTGTCATTTCTGACTAATATTGACGGTGTGACGGCCACGATCATGGGGCTGACGCTGCATTTTTCCGCCTATATGGCCGAAAGCATCCGCGCCGCGATCCTTGGTGTGGACCGCAGCCAATGGGAAGCCGCGCAAGCGGTTGGCATGACGCAGGGCCAAATGATGTATCACATCATTCTGCCCCAAGCGGCCCGTGTTGCCGCACCGACGCTCGTTAACTACTTCATCGACATGATCAAAGGCACGTCGTTGGCCTTTACCCTCGGTGTGACTGAATTGATGGGGGCCACCCAAAAAGAAGCCGCAGGCAGCTTTCTGTATTTCGAAGCATTCCTAGTGGTCGCGGCAATCTACTGGATCATGGTCGAGGCATTGGCATTTTTGCAGCGTCACCTAGAGGTCTATTTGAACAAGGCGCACGCAAGATGACGAAACCAGCCGCTATTTCTATCAAAGGTCTCAGCAAATCTTTTGGTGCGACCCGCGTTCTTGAGGATATCAACCTGGACATCGCACCGGGTGAACGGGTCGTAGTGATTGGCCCGTCTGGCACCGGAAAATCGACGTTGCTGCGGTGCTTGAACTATCTTGATCATCCCGACAGCGGGAGCATTCGCATCGGGGATTTAAGCGTTGACGCTGACACGGCATCGCGCGCGGATATTCTGGCGCTTCGGCGGAGAACGTCGTTCGTTTTTCAAAACTACGCGCTGTTTGCCAATAAAACAGCACGTGAAAACATCACCCAAGCGCTGATCACCGTCAAAGGCCAGTCCAAGGCCGATGCAATCGCGCGTGCCGACGCAACCCTGCGCGAGACCGGGTTGGCGGACAAGGCGGATGCCTATCCGGCGGCGCTGTCTGGGGGGCAGCAGCAACGTGTGGGGATCGGGCGCGCGATGGCGTTGGATGCCGATCTGATGCTATTTGACGAACCGACCTCGGCCCTTGATCCGGAATGGGTGGGCGAGGTTCTTGATCTTATGCGGCGGGTGGCCGAGAAACGGCAAACCATGTTGATTGTCACCCATGAAATCCAATTCGCGCGCGAGATTGCGGACCGGATTATCTTTATGGATGGTGGCAAAATCGTTGAACAAGGGCCGCCAAAACAACTGCTTGAAGCCCCGCAAGACGCCCGCACCAAAGCATTCTTGCGCCGCGTTTCCCGACCCTTGCCCGATTAGACAGACAGATATTGATCGCGGATTTCCGGATGGGCCTGAAGCTCTGACAGGCTGCCCACAAATTTCTGTGTGCCATGTTCGATAATGACCACCCCATCTGCCACGGCTTGGGCAAAATGCAGGTTTTGTTCGGACAGCAGCACAGTCAGGCCGTCGCTTTTGAGCTGAAGAATGACGCGGGCCATCTGTTCGACGATCACGGGCGCGATCCCTTCCGAGGGTTCATCAAGTAGAATAAACGCAGGGTTTCCCATCAAGGTACGCGCAATCGTCAGCATTTGCTGTTCGCCGCCCGACAGTGCCTTGCCGCGGTTATTGCGCCGCTCGGCAAGGTTGGGGAACAGATCAAACACCATGTCGTCGGTCCATGTGGTGCAGCCGTCGCGCGGGGGCTGGCGACCCACCTCGAGGTTTTCCAGCACGGTCAGCTGCGTAAAGATGCGCCGTTCTTCCGGGACATAGCCCAACCCATTGCGCGCGACTTTGTGGCTGGGCCAGCCGGTAATGTTTTGACCCTTGTAGGTGACTGTCCCGCTGCGGGGGCGCACCAGCTGCATGATCGATTTCATGGTGGTGGTTTTACCCGCCCCGTTGCGCCCCAACAGCGCGACAACAGTACCGGCATCCACGCTAAAGTTCAGATCATTCAGAACATGCGCCTTGCCGTAGAATGAATTGACGTCTTTTACCTCAAGCATGGGCGTCCTCCTGTGCTTTGAACAGGGTGCCGCCGCCAAGGTATACTTCTTGGACCTGCGGGTTATTGCGGATTTCATCCACTGTGCCGTTGGCGATCAACTGGCCGCGGTTCAACACCATAATCCGGTGCGCGTGGGCGAAAACCACATCCATGTCATGTTCAGTAAACAAAACGCTGATGCCTTTGGCGTCCAGAATATCCGCTGTCAGTTGCATCAACGCGATGCGTTCGCGCGGGGCCATGCCAGCCGTGGGTTCGTCCATCAGCAGCAGGATCGGATCGTGGGCCAGCGCCACAGCCAGTTCCAGCCGTTTAAGGTCACCATAGGCCAGCACGGCGCAGTGACGTTCCGCCTGATCGACCATACCCACGGTATCAAGCAGGGCCAATGCCTCTTCTCGGTACAGTTTATGGGCAAAGGTTGTCAGGGAATACAGCCGCCTGTGGTGCGAGATCAGCGCCATTTGCACGTTTTCAACCACGGTCATCGACGCATAGGTGGCGGTGATCTGGAACGTGCGCCCCACGCCCATACGCCAGATTTTGCGCGGCTGCATACCCGCGATGTTCTTGCCCAACAGCTGAACCGTGCCCGAGGATGGTTTCAACTGCCCCATCAGCATGTTGAAACAGGTGCTTTTGCCCGCGCCATTGGGGCCGATCAGGGCCAGTAACTCGCCTTTGGCCAGATCAAAGCTGACATTATCAACGGCTTTGATGGCACCAAAATTGCGTGAAAGATTGCGAACAGACAGGATCGGGCTCATTTCGCGTCCTCCGGTACCTTGAGAATGCCAAAGCGTTCACCCGCCTTGCGCAGCGATCCAACAATGCCTTCGGGGCCAAGGATCACAACGACGATAATCGACAGGCCCAAGGCGAGGCGCCAGTATTCGAACCGCGTCAGGTAATCCTTGATCCCTTCAAAGAACGCGGCACCGACCCAGCCACCTGACAGGGTCTTCACACCACCCAGGAACACCACGATCAAGGCGTCGAAACTGCGCGCGGTTTCCAATTCGTTCGGGAAAATGCTGCCCTTGGAAAAGACGAACAGCCCGCCCGCGAGACCTGCCATGATACCGGCAAAGGTAAAGGCAACCCATTGAATACGCTTGGTGTTGATGCCCATCGCCTCGGCTTGGCGGGCGCTGTCGCGTGCAGCGCGCATGGCATAGCCAAAGGGCGCATGGGCCGCCTGACGCAACAACAAGATACCCCCGATACACAGCACGAATGCCAGGTAATAATAGACGTCGTTATCGGATGCCCAGTCGGACGGCCAGATATTAACCAAACCATCATCGCCGCCGGTTACATCTCCCCATTGGAATGCAAGGCTCCACAGCAGTTGACCAAAGGCCAAGGTCAGCATGGCAAAATAGACGCCGGTCGAACGCAGACAGACCCAGCCGATTACAATGGCGGCCAGACCTGCGCAGATGGGTGCCAACACCAGCGCCAGTTCCATCGGGGTATCAGCATAGGTGACTAATAACGCCGCCGCATAGGCCCCGCCGCCGAAAAACGCGGCATGACCAAAGCTGACCAGCCCGCCTTGACCCAACATAAAATGCAGCGATGCGGCGAACAGGCAGAAGATCATGATGTCTGTCACCAGAACGACGGCAAAGTTCCCGCTGTAAAACGGCAAAAGCCCAAGGATCAGCAGCCCGGCCGCGACCAGCCATCGCACACGGTTGCCCGCAGGTTTGATGGGGCGTTCAGGTTCGCCGACCTGACCGTGTTCGCCCGCGATTTCCTCTTTGCCCAGCAGACCAAAGGGGCGGAACATCAACACGATGACCATCACCACGAACATAAGAACCAGCGTGGATTGCGGGGCATAGGTGACGCCAAAGACGTTCAGGACGGAAATGATCACCGCCGCCAGATAGGCCCCGGGCAGCGACCCCATGCCGCCAATAACCACGACCACAAAGACCGATCCCAGAATGGTGAAATCCATCAACAGGTCGGCACCGCCCTTTGGTAGTTGCAGCGCACCACCAAGACCTGCCAAGGCGCAGCCCAGAAAGAACACGCCGGTGAACAGCCACGCTTGGTTGACACCAAGGGCGCTGACCATCTCGCGGTCTTGGGTGGCGGCGCGCACCAATGTGCCGACGCGGGTTTTCGTGATCAGATACCACAGACCAATCGCCACAAACGGCGTGATCACGATCAGCGCGATGTCATATTGGGGCACCGGTTCGCCCATGATGCGGATCACACCCTTTAGACCCGGCGCGCGTGGTCCCAGCAAATCCTGTGGGCCCCAGATCATCAGGGCGAGGTCCTGAATGACCAGGATAACGCCAAAGGTCGCGACCAGTTGGAACAGTTCTGGCGCACTGTAGACAGGGCGCAGCACACAGATTTCGACAATGACACCAATCAGTCCAACGATAATTCCCGCCAGCAAAATAGCGCCCCAAAATCCGACCATTCCGGGCAGCACCTGCATCAGCGAATAGCCAACATAGGCACCGAGCATATAAAATGATCCGTGGGCAAAGTTCACAACGCGGGTCACGCCAAAAATCAGCGATAGACCCGAGGCAACCATGAAAAGCGCGCCAGCGTTTGCAAGCCCAGTCAGAATCTGTGCGATAAAAAGGCCCATCAGCCACCTCAATCAATTTGGGAAATAGGTTTGGCCGCTCCGGAAAGGGGTTCCCATCCGGAGCGGCACCAGCCGTTATTCTGCAGGGCGCAGTTTTGCGACTTCTTCGTCAGTTGGCAGATAATCCGCGCCATCCAGATAGGTCCAGTCGGTCATGACCCCTGCCCCGTCTTTCAAGGCGGTGGTACCAACAAAGGCACCCATGGTCGCCTGATTGTCGATCTCGCGGAACGTGATGTCGCCCACTGGCGTGGCAACGCCCAGCCCTTCAAACGCCTGACGGATCGCATCGCCATCTGTTGAACCGGCTTTCTGGATCGCCGCCGCAACGGTTGCTGCGGTCATATACCCGACAAGCGAACCCAGCTTGGGTGTCTCGTTGAAACGCGCCTGATAGGCATCCACAAAGGTTTTGTTCGCGCCGTCTTCCTCGGTGAAATCATACCAAGGGTACCCGGTGACAACCCACCCTTCGGGCGCTTCGTCGGCCAGCGGTTCCATATACTCGGGCTCGCCCGACAGCAGGCCATAGACCGTGCGGCCGTCAAATAGACCGCGGGTTGTGCCTTCGCGCACGAATTTGGCCAGATCGGGGCCAAACGTCACGTTATAGATCGCATCGGGTTTGGACCGTTCCAGCGCTTGCACCTCGGCGCCTGCGTCGATTTTGAACAAGGCGGGCCATTGTTCACCCACGAATTCAACACCGGGCTTCAGTTCGGTCAGTACCTCCTTGAACGCGGCAACCGCATCTTTGCCATAGGCATAGTTTGGCGCGATGGTGGCGTATTTCATCGCATCGGTTTTGGCGGCTTGTTCGGCCAGCATCGCGGCTTGCATATAGGTCGAGGTGCGCAAACGGAACGTCCACGGGTTGCCTTGTGACCATGTCAGCGCGTCGGCAAGCGGTTCAGCGGCCAGATACACCCACTGCTTTTCCGCAGCGACTGACGAAATGGCGAGGCCAACGTTGGACAAGATCGTGCCGGTCAGCATCACGGCACCTTCGCTGGTCATCAACTCTTCGGCGATTTTGATTGCCTCGCCGGGGTCGCCTTGGTCATCGCGAAAGATAAACTCGAGCGGGCGATCCAGCACACCGCCAGCAGCATTGATTTCTTCCAGCCGCAGTTCGATGCCTTGTTTGTAGGGCTCTGCAAAAGCGGCCATGCGCTTGTAGTGGTTGATTTCGCCAACCTTGATCGGTTCGCCCGATTGGGCCAACGCGGCAAGGCCCGTCACGCTAAGGGCCGCAGCCCCAACAAGGGTTTTCAGGAAAGTATTTCTATTCATTTGGTGTCCTCTCTGGTGGGTGGGTGCCGTCTTTTGCGGCTTTTTTTGTGGTTTAATCGTGTTGGACAAAGACCGGCGAGATTGGCTCGCCCAGATCGTCAGTGGCTTCGGCTTCGACCCGGTCACGAATGCGCTTGCGATAAACATTGGGCGCTTTATCGATCGCGATACGGATGGGTTTGCGCTTTTGCGGGCGCTGCTCCTCTTCGTGCACGGCCTCAAGGATCGCTTTGTCTTCTGCAAAGGCAATCCGGAACATCGCATCCATCTTGTCAGACGCGGCATCATCCCCAAGGGCTGTATTCCGCAGGTGCATCCAGTGGTCGATCGTATAATCCTCGGTCACGGGGGTGACGAAATGCAGCGCAAAAATGCGCACGCCTTTGTTGCGTTGTTCTTCGGGAAGTTCAAGCGCAGCATCAGCCGACCCAAAATCAATCACTGCGGTCGACGGCATGTGCAGATAGTAATAGTGCCAGCGATCCACATTGCCGTCAAAACCGCCAAACTCCTTAAAAAAGCCGATGGGTTCGGCATCCCTGATCCAACGCCACGCGACGATGACCTCGTCCGCGGTTTTCACATGGACCGGCACGTTTTCCGAGGCGGCATTCCCCAACGTTGTCGGGTGAACAAAGCTGACATGCGCAGGATCCACCAGATTTTCCGCGACGTTCAGGTAATTCGCCTTGATATGCAGTTTGTCCCCGTGGTGCAGGTGCCAGCCGTCTTGCGACAGTTCCGGCATGTCAAAAGCCAGCGCAGGGTCTGCTTTGTCCGTGTCGCCCATCCAGACGAACACGATGCCATGACGCTCAAGCACGGGAAAACTGTCAACATAGGCGGAGGCGGGTAAATTCGACTGTCCCGGCACGCGCACGCATTTGCCATCCGCCCCGAACGTCATCCCGTGATAGCCGCATTGAATGGTGTCGCCGATCCGTTTACCCTTGGACAGTGGCAACAAGCGGTGCGGGCAGCGGTCTTCCAATGCGGCGAGGTTTCCGTCACTGCAACGGAACATCACAAGGTTCTGCGCAAGCAGTGTCAGCGGCACCAGATCGTGGTCAAAATCAGTGGACCATCCGGCGACATACCAGGCGTTTCTGACAAAGGACACATGCGACTCCTTGTGTTAACTGTCTTCATGAAGGACCAAAAACTTGTTAGCTGTCAAACAATATTTATGATCGGTTCTCTTGTGGACCCCAGATAAAAACCATGGGATGATAATGCACAACAAATATGCGATTGCAGTAAAATACTGGACGATACATTGACCGATCTGGCGGAACCACAAACCCAAACGGCCCCTTATCAGCTTGAGGATCAGGTCGGTTTCAAGCTGCGGTTGGCCAATCAGCGCCATCTTGAGATTTTCAATCGCCGGATGCCTGACATCACACCAACCCAATTCGCCGTGCTGGCCAAGCTACGTGACGAGGCCAAGATCAGCCAGAACCAGTTGGGCCGCCTTGTCGGTATGGATGCCGCCACGACCAAAGGTGTGGTGGACCGTCTGCGCAAAAAGGGACTGGTGCAAAGCAGCCCCTCCGTGACTGACATGCGCCGGCTCGAGATTTCGTTGACCGATGCGGGTGTGGCCTTTACGGCGGACGCGGTTGAAACTGCTCTTGATATCTCGGCCGAAACCGTCGGCAACCTGACCCCGCGCGAGGTTGAACGGTTGCTGACGTTGTTGGACAAACTTTAGACCCTAACGCAGGCCGTCTTTGCCCTCTGCTTCGGCGTGGGTCAGCCCGCCGACCCGCGGCAAAGGACGCCCGCTGTCGGTCACGGCGACGGCGACCATGATCTCATCCGCGCGTGGTGCATCGTTCAACCGCACTTCGATCCCGTCGAAATGACTGCGCACATACGCCGCATCTTTGTGGCCCAACGGGACATCCAGCACTTGCCCCGGCCCGCCCATCTTTTTCGATGACGGCACAAGGGCGGCCCCTTTTTCAACGGCGACACGCAAGGGTGCCCCTAGTTTCGGGTGCAAAATTGCGGCGGCATGTTCCAGCTCTCCGGCTTCGCCGACCATGGCGGCCTTGCCATAGCTTTCTGCCTCAGCCGGTTCGATCCCAAGGGCAGCCACACATTTGTCGCCCAGCAACCCGCCCAATTCGGCACCGATATCCATCAAGGGGCTCAGGTCGTCGGTGTAAGAGCCTGCAAAAGGGTTTTTGATCACCGCGACGGCCACGGCCTTACGTGTTGCGGGCGATATAAGCTGCCCGATCTCGCGGTGTGTTTCTTCGACCCAAACGGCGATTTTGCGAATTTCGGCGCTCATCTTAATCCATCCTCCCCTTTGATGTCTTGGGCGTCCAAGCCCCCTGCCCGATTGTGCACCCGCGCCCCTGTGGTCATGACCAAGATTACGGCCATCTCGTTCGCGCGGGGGCTGTCGTTCAGGCCCACTTCGATTGAATCGAAATGGCTGCGAACATAGGACGCGTCGACATGGGTGACGGGCACATCCAGCCGCACACCAGCCGCGCCGACCTTTTTGGTGGACGGCACAATTGCCTTGGCCCCGCCCAATACATCGCGCATCGCATAGCCGCCCGGCGCATGCCAAAGCGCGCCATGCTCTAACTCTCCGCCGGTGCCGACGATGGACCCTTTGCCATAGCCTTCGACCTGTTTCGCCTCAACCCCAAGGGCCGCCAGCAGTTTTTGCGCCATCTCCAGACCCAGCGGTTTAAGGTCCTCCATAAAGGGCTGGATGTCCTCGACATATGACCCTGCATAGGGGTTTTGGATCACAGCCATCACATATCCACGCTTTAGCGGTGTGTTGGTGCGCGGGCCGCCTTCGTGAAAGATTTCCTCGATACTGGTGACCATCTTGCGGATTATGACGTCAGGCATTTTTGCGGGTCTTTCTGTATTTGTTTCATTCTTTCGGGCAGTCCAAGCGTCCGGCTTTGCCCCTGAAGGAACAGCGCGGCACCGTGGATCAGATGCGCAGCACACATCCGGCTGGCCGCAGCTTTGCCCTGTTCAAGGGCCTGCGCAACATCTGTTTGCGATAATCTACCAACATGGGTGACGACGGGCGCGCTGCCCAGATCTGTATCGTCGCGCAGGCTGTTCGCTGGAACGCGTTTGATGGCGGGGTGATCTCGTAGATCGACGGCATTGCCCAGTCGGGTCGCCGCCGCATCCGCCATGCTGGCGGACCGCGCGAGAACGGTTACCGCGTCAGCAATCCCAAGACTTTGGCTGCGACCACGTTGCCCACTTGTGGCGATCCCGCGAATGGGGTCGGTGCTGGTGATTGCGACGGTGCCAAGGTTTTGGCCGTCAGGCGACGCAACTGCGATTTTGAACGTGGCACCGTGGGTCAGGTGCAGGGCAATATCGCCACCGTTGTTCACATAAGCACGGGTCAGGTCTGTTGCATCGACCATAGCTGCCAGTATTTCCTCGGCGACTGCGCCAGCGACGCAGATCATTGGCGTGGTCAGCCCATCTGCATGGGGTAGCGCTGCGCGGTACATGCGGCGCGATATTTTGCCGACTGGTTTGGTACTGACGGGCCTGCGCAACAGGGGAAGCTCCGCCATCAGTTCTGTCAAAGCAGTCTCGAACCGCGCATATGCCGCACGATAAGCAACGTCACGTGCACCATCGCAGCCGATGATCAGATCAATCGGGCCATGCGACAAATGCAACCTGTCACCGGGTAAAATGGCGGCTTGGGCGTTCATGTATCGCCCTTTGCCCAGCCATAGTTTTCGCGGGCATTCGGATCGGATTGAAGCGATTGTTGCGCAACGCGGCGCACGTCGCGGGTGACAACATCGCCTACGGGTTGGATATGTTCCATATGCCCGCCAAGGGTGCCGTAATCCTCGCGGCGCAAGGTGAATTCGATGGGCGCGACCAGCGCGGGCGTGGGGACATAACCAAATGAATTCGTGGGCATATCCATCACGTCAACCATAACGGTGATCCCCCCGCCGGGCCAAACATAGGCTGCCGCGCCACCGCAGGACACATGGGTCAGCGATTCCTTGACCGAGCGGGTCAATCGCACGGGGTTTTCGGTAACACCGGCACGCAAAGACCCGCCAGCACCGCCCATGAACAGCACCGAACATAGTGACGGCTCACAGTTTTCTGCAATGCGTTCCGCGACGACCAGCAGTTCGGGCGTAATGTCGGCTGGTTGCGGTTCAAGATCGTCATCAAGGATGAAGTACGCCCATTGCTCGCCTGTGGTCGAGATCATCAACAAACGCAGCCCCGGCCACGCGCGTTTGGGGTCGGCGGGGCGCAGAATTGTCAGGGGGTCTTCGACATCTGTGCCACCCCAGCCGGTGCCGGGGTCAGCGACCTGAAAATAGCGCCCGGGGGTCGACCGGCGCCCGTTGATGCGGATGCCCGAGGGGGTCATATCCAGCCCCTTTCCGGCCTCATGCTCGCTGAGCACGCCGGTGATGTGGTCGTCGACAACCACGACTTCGTCCACGTGGCCATGCCACTGCTTTGCGAACATTCCGATGGTCGCTGATCCACAGCCAACGCGCATCAGTTTTTCAGGTACGTTGTTGATAACCGGTGCTTTACCCGCCTCGACCACCATGTTTACGCCGCCGTCAATCGTCATCTCAACGGCCTCGCGATTGCACAGGCGCAGCAACGCATCACAGGTCACGCGGCCCTCTTTCTTGGACCCGCCAGTCAGGTGTTCGACCCCGCCCAAGGACAGCATTTTCGACCCGTATTCAGAGGTCATTACATGACCGATTGCTTCTCCATCGACCCGCACCACGGCGCGTTCGTCGCCAATGTGGCGGTCGGTGTCGATCTTTACCTTGACCCCGCAGTACGAAAATATCCCTTCGGTCACGACGGTGACCATATCAACGCCCTCGACTTCTTGGCTGACGATAAAGGGGGCCGGCTTATAATCGGGGTAGGTTGTGCCCGCGCCAACGGCGGTCACAAAATCGCGACCGCCTTGGATAACATCGCCGTCCCAATCCTGCGCGTTATTGCCCTGATCCAGAAACGCGACGGCATTGGCCCCCGATTGGATCACTGTCAGCGGATCAAGGCGCACCAACTCGCCCGCATGATTGGCATAGCGGTCACAGGCACCGGATTTGCCTTCGGCGATAAAACACATCACCGGGCAGGCGTCGCAGCGAATTTTCGCAGGCTTAGTGTCGCGCAGATCGTCAGGCATGTCCGGCCTCCTGTAGGGCAGCACGCAGGCGCGTGGGGGTTGCGGGGGCGTGGGTCACTTTTGCGCCCGTGGCGTGGTAGATGGCGTTGAATATCGCAGGGGCTGTCGGGATCAACACATGTTCGCCCAACCCTTTGGCCCCGTAGGGACCATGGGCATCTGCAATTTCCAATATCAGGGTCTCAATCGGGGGAATATCGCCAATTGTGGGGATCAGATAGTCGTGCAGGTTCTCGGTGCGGCCGGGGATATATTCCTCCATCAGCGCCATGCCCAGACCTTGGGCGATGCCGCCTTGTACCTGTCCTTCGACCAGCAGGGGGTTGATCGCACGCCCCACGTCATGGGCGGCAACAAAGCGCAACGGCTTGCATAGACCCAAGGCTATATCGACCTCGACCACGACCAGATGCGCGGCATATCCGAATTGCGCATAGGGGATTCCCTGCCCGTTTTCATCCAGCGGCTTGATGGGTGGATCATAGGTTTCTTGGGCCATCAGCACATAGCCGTCTGCATTCGGCTCAAGCCGAGATAGATCAAGGGTCTGAACTTGACCTGTATCGGTCACGGTCACTTGGCCGTCTTCAAGCGTGATTGTTGCATCAGGCCCCACATTGGCTTGCAGCAATATCTCGCGGCGTAGCGCCTCGCCCGCTTTCAGGGCGGCATTGCCGGATACAAAGGTTTGCCGTGATGCGGATGTTTTGCCCGCGTCAGGCGTAATATCGGTATCGGCACCCAGCAGGGTTACCCCGTCAATCGACACCCCGAGCGCCTTGGCAAATATCTGCGGAATGACCGTGTTAGAGCCTTGGCCAATGTCCATCGCCCCTTGGTGCAGCACGACCGTGCCATCAGCCCGCACCCCAGCCTTGATCGTTGACGGGTTCGGGAGTGACGTATTCCCGCATCCGTACCACGCGCCGGCAATGCCGACCCCGCGTTTAAAATCACTATGGGTCGCATTGAATTCAGCGCATTCCGCTTTGGCCGTTTCCCATGCCGGGCGCAGCGCCTCGAGGCAGGGTTTGATCCCGACACCTTGTTCGAACACCTGTCCGCAGACCGTGGGGACATTGTCAGCCAGTGCGTTCTTTAACCGGAAATCCAACGCGTCGATCCCCAGCTTTTCAGCAAGCAGATCAAAGGCAGTTTCCTGCGCAATCGCCGATTGCGGCACGCCGAAACCGCGAAACGCGCCAGACGGTGGGCAATGCGTATGAACGGCCCGGCTGCGCGCGCGGTAATCGGTGATGTGGTAAGGACCAGAGGCATGAACCGGCACACGGTTCGCGACCGTAGGGCCCCAACTGGCGTAAGCGCCAGTATTGAAATCGCCGTCAAACCGTAACCCGGACAAGGTGCCATCAGCCTTGGCACCAACCTTAATCTTGATCTGGGCGGGGTGGCGTTTAGTGGTCGATTGCATCGTTTCATTGCGGGTATAGGTCATGCGCACGGGCCGACCGGTTTTCATCGCAGCAAGCGCAATAAACGGCTGCAAGGACACATCGATTTTCGACCCGAACCCGCCACCGACTGCGGTCGGGACAATGCGGATATCGGCCATCGGCATATTCATGACAGCCGCCAATGTTTCACGGTCCATTCCCGGTGCCTGGGTGCAGGCGTGAACATGCAGGCGACCATCCACCATCTCGGCAAATCCTGCCTCGGGTTCGATATAGCCATGTTCGACAAAGCTGGTTTTATAGTTTGCCTCGACCGTCACATCCGCCGCCTCAAGTGCCGCATCCGCATCGCCGCATTGCACGAAACCGCCGCACATAATGTTGCCTTTGCGGTCTTCAAACAGCAGCGGCGCGTCGGGTGCGATGGCATCGTCAATGTCGGATAGCGTCGTTTGCGGGGTCCATTTGACGGGAAAGCTGGTTAGATCCAGCATCGCCATTGCATCCGCATCCCCCACCACGCAAGCGACCGCTTCGCCGCGGAAACGAATGTGGTTAACGGCGAACACAGGTTGGTCGATAAAACCCGGAATAACGCCAAATGCGTTCAGGCCCGGCACGTCTTTTGCTGTCAGAACAGTGTCTACACCGGGGTGATTGGCCTGCCACCCCGCAATATCGCCTAACGTAAAGCTGGCCGATGGATAGGGCGACCGGATCACACGGGCGACCAGCGCACCGGCGGGGGCAACATCATCGCCAAATCGCTCGGAGCCGATCACCTTGGCCAATCCATCAAAACGGCGCGCATTATGGCCAAGTTCGGTGGGCGCTTGAACCAATTGATCGGCGGCATGGGTGCCCACAACGGCGTCGATAATCTTGCGATAACCCGTGCAGCGACACAAAACACCGCCAAGCGCGTCTTGGACCTGCGCATCACTGGGCTGGGGCACGTCGCGCAGCAACGCCACGGCCGACACCATCATCCCCGGCGTGCAAATCCCGCATTGGGCCGCTTGGTGATGCTGAAAGCTTTCCATTAACGCTTGGGCATCCGGATCGGCTTTGACCAACCCGGCGAGGGTTTCTATTTTGCGGCCTGTCGCTTGTTGCGTGGCCATCAAGCAGGCGCAAACCGGCGCACCATCAACCAATACCGTGCAGGCCCCGCAATCGCCCGCATTGCACCCGATTTTGACATCTTTGCGGTCCAACCGTTCGCGCAACGAGTGGGAAAGCCGTTCACCCGGGGTAGGATCGACTTGGACAATTTCACCGTTCAGCATGAACGAAGTGGCCATCGTGGCAGAGGATTTATCCATCATGCGTCCCCTTCCAGGGCAAGGGTAATGGCGCGGCGAATGACTTGTGTTGCAGCTGCTTGGCGATAGGCAGCGGTGGCGCGGATATCTGTAATAGGGGTGAGGCCGTGGACCAGATCATCAGTGATCGCATGGGTCAGGCCCTTTGCTGGCAAGCCACGCAAAGCAGTTTCCAGCGTCGTTAACCGTTGTGCCACGGGGGATGCTGCACCAATAGCAATGCGGATATCAGCGACGAGGTCATCCTTAACCTGCAACACAACCGCCACCATGCAGATCGAGATGACCAGATATTTGCGCGCGCCCAGTTTGACAAAACTCCCCTTGGACCCGTCAGGCAGGTCGGGAATATGGATAGCCGTCAGAATTTCATCCGCAGCGCGGTCGGTTTTGCGCACCCCTTGCAGGAAATCACATAGCGCAATCTCGCGCGTGCCTTGGCCCGAGGTCAGTTGGACCGAGGCATCAAGGGTAAGCAGCGGCGGGACCCCATCGGCAGCCGGGGACGCGTTACACAGATTGCCCGCAATTGTGCCTGTGTTCTGGATCTGTATCGAACCGACCTCGCGCGCGGCCAGTTTCAGCCCGTCAAATGCAGGTGGTAAGTCGGCCTTTATAATATCGGTCCAAGTGGTCGCCGCCCCGATGCGCCAACCCCGATCGGTCTTGGTCACGCCGCGCAGATCGGCCAGCCGCGAGATATCAACGAGCGTGCCGTCAAAATGACGGTCGCCTTGGGCCGGAAACCAATCGGTTCCCCCGGCGATGATCGACGCAGGCCCCGCGGTCAAAGCCGTCAGCGCATCCTCAAGGGTGGTCGCGGTGATATAGCTCATTGGGGCGTGCTCCTATCTGCCAAAAGTCGTTGGTATGCTAATAAGAATTCGATGCGGTGGATTCTGTCAAATCAATTCGCGCAGGCGCTAGCCGACAAAAGCCTTTTCGACCACAAAAGTGGCGGGCCGGTTGTTGGCACCTTCCTGAAGGCCGAACCCTTCAAGCGCAGCTTTGGTGTCGGCCAGCATTTCCATCGACCCGCAGATCATCCCGCGATCCGTTGCCGGATTGATCGGAGGCACGCCCAGATCGTCAAAGATTTTGCCCGACGCCATCAGATCGGTCTGGCGCCCCATACGCGGCCAGTCTTCACGTGTCAGCGTGTCGTATAGGGTCAGCCGTTGGGCAAATTCGCCAATCAAGGGATCGCTTTTAAGCGTTTCGACCAATTCGCGCGAATAGGTCAATTCGCCTGCGGTGCGGCATGTGTGGCACAAAATCAGGTCATCGAATTTCTCGTATGTTTCAGGGTCGCGGATGATCGATGCAAAAGGTGCGACCCCGGTGCCCGTCGCGAACATCCACAGCCGTTTGCCGGGCAACAGGGCGTCATTCACCAAGGTGCCCGTGGGTTTGCGCCGGATCAGAACCGTATCCCCGACGCGCAATTTTTGCAGATGTTCTGTCAGCGGGCCGTTGGGGACCTTGATCGAATAGAACTCGACTTCCTCATCCCATGAGGGCGAGGCGATGGAATATGCCCTGAACACCGGCTTTTCGGCATTAGGTAGCCCGATCATCACAAACTCACCGGACCGAAAGCGAAAGCTGTCAGGGCGTGTGAGACGAAAACGGAACAGGCTGTCTGTGTAATGCTGCACTTCTGTCACTGTCTGTGCAAAGACGCCCGGAGGTATCGGGAACGGGGTGTCGAGTGTTGCTGCGATCTCCATCGGACTGTCCTTTTTGCGATTTGTCATATTGTTTGTATACATATGATTATCTGTCAAGCGTTTCATCTTGATTGGTCTGATTTTTCTGTTAGCGTTCAAATGAAACCCAGCTGATTGAAAGGCGACCCAATGTCCGACACCCCCGCAAAGCTTGTGATCCGCAACATTGGCATGATCCTGTCTGGTAAGATGGAGGAACCTATCTTTGACGGTGATTGCGTGATCGCAATTGATGGCAAGATCACTGAATGGGGCAAGGAAAAGGACATGGATTGCGAGGGGGCGACGACGTTGATCGACGCCCATGGCGCGACCCTTGCGCCGGGATTGATCGACAGCCATGTGCATCCTGTGGTGGGCGATTACACCCCGCGCCAGCAGCAGTTGGGCTGGATTGATTCGACCCTGCACGGCGGTGTGACAACGCTGATTTCAGCGGGCGAAGTGCACATGCCGGGGCGCCCTAACGATCCGGTTGGCACCGTCGCAATGGCGATTGCGGCGCAACGCTGGTACGAAAACTTCCGTCCTTCGGGCGTAAAGGTGCACGCGGGTGCCCCCCTGCTGCAACAAGGGCTGGAGGAGCATCATTTCAAACAAATGGGCGAAGCCGGTGTGACGCTGATCGGCGAGGTCGGCCTGGGTACCGTCAAAGATGGTAAAACCGCAAACGAGATGGTCGGCTGGGCGCGCAAATACGGCATGCAAAGCACGATCCATACGGGCGGCCCGTCGATCCCGGGATCGGGTTTGATTGATGCTGATATGGTGTTGGAAACAGGTACAGATGTGGTTGGCCATATCAATGGCGGGCATACCGCCCTGCCCGACGATCAGATCATCTGCATCTGCGAAGGCTGCCAAGCCGCGCTTGAGATTGTGCATAACGGCAATGAACGCGCAGCTTTGCTGACGCTGAACACGGCGCGCGAATTGGGCAAGCTGGATCAGCTGATATTAGGCACTGATGGGCCTGCAGGCTCTGGTGTGCAGCCGCTTGGCATTATGCGGATGGTGGCGTTACTGTCATCGCTTGGCGATATCCCCGCCGAGATCGCGTTCTGCTTTGCCAATGGTAACACCGCACGGCAGCGCAAGCTGGACACCGGATTGATCGAGGCGGGTAAAGCCGCTGATTTCGTGATCATGGATCAGGCGCAACATGCGCCGGGCAAGAACCTGCTGGAATCAGTGCAGCAGGGCAACCTGCCCGGTGTCGGCATGATGGTGATTGATGGCATCGTGCGCAGCCAGCGCAGCCGGAATACGCCGCCTGCCACGCGCCTGCCCGAGCTGGTGAAAGGAACGGTAGGGGCGTAAGCGCCCCTAGCTGGCCCCCAGCAACCGCATCGCATTTTCCTTGAGGATCAGCGGGCGAATCTCGTCTTTGATCGCGATTTTTTCGAAATCCGCCAACCAACGTTCGGGGGAAATCATCGGCCAGTCGGACCCGAACAGCATCTTTTTCTTGAGGATCGAATTGGCGTAGCGCACCAGAATGTCGGGGAAATATTTCGGTGACCAACCGGACATGTCGATATAGACATTGGGCTTGTGCTGCGCGACCGACAGCGCCTCTTCCTGCCAAGGAAAGCTGGGATGCGCGAGGATGATTTTCAGGTCGGGGAAATCAACAGCAACATCATCCATATACATGGGGTTTGAATATTTCAGCCGCATGCCGTTGCCACCGGGCATGCCCGACCCAACACCGGTTTGCCCGGTGTGAAACAGCGCGATACCGCCTTCTTCGGCGATGGCTTCGTACAGCGGATAGGCGATGCGATCATTGGGGAAAAACCCTTGCATCGTTGGGTGAAACTTGAACCCTTTGATGCCGAAATCTTTGATCAGGCGCCGTGCCTCGCGCACCCCCATCTTGCCCTTCCATGGGTCGATCGACGCAAAGGGGATAAGCACATCATCGTTTTCAGCGGCGATGGCGGCGACTTCTTCGTTTTTATAGCGGCGGTATCCCGTCTCGCGTTCTGCATCGACAGGAAAGATCACGGCGGCGATGTTTTGTTCACGGTAATGCGCCGCGGTTTCTTGTACCGTTGGCGGGTGTTTCCAAGGGGCACCGAAATAGCTGGCCATGGTTGACTGCAAATCGTCATAGCCGTCGTCAGAGTGACAACCACAGGGTTCTTCGGCGTGTGTGTGGAAATCGATGGCACGAATTTTGTCAAAGTCGATCATGAAGGTCGCTCCCTGCTTAGGCTTTGTGCAACTTTGGTACAAAATATATTGCTATTCAATAGAACAATTGTTCTATTCACCTAAATTGAATGTCCCAAGGATAATGCCTCTATGACCCACGCCGTTGCCAACCCCGATGTTCTGAATGTTGACCTGCAGGGTAACATCGCGGTGCTGACCATGACGCGCCCGGACAAGCGTAATGCGATGAATGATGATTTGCTTGGCGCGCTCAAGGCGTTTTTCATGGACCCGCCCAAGGACGCGCGCGCCGTGGTGCTGACCGGGACCGCCGGGCATTATTGTTCCGGGCTGGACCTGAGCGAACACGTCAAACGCTCGACCGAGGAAACGCTATACCATTCGCGGAGCTGGCACGCTGTGATGGACATGATCCAGTTCGGCGGCTTGCCTGTTGTGTCCGCGATCTTTGGCGCTGCGATTGGCGGCGGGCTGGAACTGGCTACATCGACCCATGTGCGGATTGCTGAACCATCCACGATCTTTCAACTGCCCGAAGGGCGGCGCGGCATCTTTGTTGGGGGCGGCGCGACCGTCCGTGTGGGCCGTATCCTTGGTGCCGACCGGATGACCGAAATGATGCTGACAGGCCGCAAGTTCAACTCCGAAGAAGGCGTTCAACTGGGATTGGCACATTATGCCGTCGGCGAAGGGGAATCGCTGGCGATGGCACTGGATCTGGCGGGCAAGATCGCGCGCAATGCACCGATGTCGAATTACATGATGATCAATTCGATCAGCCGGATTGGCGATATGTCAAAGTCGGACGGGCTTTATGTCGAAAGCCTGAGCGCGGCGGTGTCGCAATCTGGCCCCGATGCCGACGAGGGGCTGCGCGCGTTCTTGGAAAAGCGGGCCCCGACATTCCGCTAGCAAATTACCAAAATGTCGCGCAACCTGCGACATTACATAAGCAGCAAAAAGCTGCATCATCAACTCTGGGAGGAAACGATGGATAGACGTTCTTTGATTAAAACCGTGGCAGCGGGTGTTATCGCAAGCGGTATGTTTGCTGGCACGACCGCCTCGGCAGAAACAACAACACTACGCCTGCACCAGTTCTTGCCGCCTGTCGCGACTGTGCCAAAGCACATCCTCAAGCCGTGGGCCGAACGCGTTGAAGCCGCATCCAATGGCACCCTGAAAATTGAACATTTCGATGCCATGTCGCTTGGTGGGCGCCCGCCGGAATTGATGGACCAGGCGATTGACGGTGTTGTCGATATGTCGATGACCGTCGTGGGTTATACCCCCGGCCGCTATCCCAAGACCGAAGTGTTCGAACTGCCCTTTATGATGACCGATCCGGTCGCAACATCCGAGGCATTCTGGCAGTTGGTCGAGGATGATCTGCAAAACGGCGAATACAAGGACCTGAAAGTTCTCGGCGCATGGGTGCACGGCCCCGGTGTGATCCACACCAAAGACCCGGTGACCAAGCTGGAAGACCTTGCCGGCAAAAAGCTGCGTGGCCCGACACGGGTGATCAACGATATGCTCTCCGAGCTAGGTGCGACGCCGGTGGGCCTGCCCCTGCCCGGCATCCCCGAGGCCTTGTCCAAAGGTGTTGTCGAGGGCACCGTGATCCCATGGGAAGTTACCCCGTCGATCCGCCTGACCGAGCTCGTGACCAACCACACCGAATTCACCGGACCAGAATCGCTTTATACGGCGACAATCGTGCTGGTGATGAACAAGGATAAATACGAATCCCTGTCGGATGAGCAACGCGCCGCAATTGATCAGGAATCCGGTGTTGCACTGAGCAGATTTGCCGCTCAGGTGATGTTTGATTATGACGCGCCCGGTCGTGCGATTGCCGAGAAGAATGGCAATAACATCATTGAACTGGACGCAGCAGAAGTTGCCCGTTTCAAGGACGCTGCGCAGCCGGTAATCCAACGTTGGGTGGCCGAGGCTGAAGGTAAAGGCTTTGACGGGCAGGCGCTGATTGATCACGCCAAGGCATTGATCAAAGCAAAATCAGAAATGTGATAGCGTAGGGGCGGCCCATCTCGGGCCGCCTCATTCGGGCATGGTAATCAGTCTTCGACCAGCTTCAAAAGTATCGCATGCAGGCTGTCACGTTCAGCGTGGCTGATGTTGGCGAATATGCGATCTTCATGGGCAATAATTGCTGCACGCACCCTGTCATGCAGCTGATGTCCTTTTAGCGTGGCGCGCAGCGCATAGGCGCGCCTGTCAGACAAGGCACGTTCACGGCGGATCAAATCCAACCCTTCCAGTTCGTCTACGATAACCACCATCCCTGACCGTTCGATCGACAAGGCGGCGGCCACATCACTTTGGTTAATGTCAGGGTTTCCAATCACGACAGACAGCACCGACATGCTGCGCTGGCTTAGATCAAAGCCCAACAGCAATTCACGCAGGTCCCGCTGGATTGTCACCCAACTGCGCTTGATCAGATATCCGGTGAAATCTGGTAGCGCGCTCTTACTGATCGGGGTCAACAGTTCGCCGTTTTGGGCGGTGCCCGTGGAAGTGCGCGCTTGTGTGGTCATTGCCTGCCTGCCTCATTATGTTCTGACACCGAACAGTATTCCGATCCGATGATTTTATGCAAGGCTGATGCAGGGGCTTGTTTGCGGTCGCCCCGCTATTGCATGATCGCTCAAACATCCGCACCGCCAAGGAACCACATGTCCCGTTTACCAGCCCCCGTCCTTCGCCATATGACCGATCTGACCGTCACATTGGACCCGATCCGACACATGAACCAAGGTCGCGCAGGGGTCCGCCGGATCATCCCCATTGTCGGCGGCACCGCAAAGGGGCCGGCAATCAATGGCAAAATCCTGAACGTCGGTGCTGATTGGCAGACACAATTTGCAAGCGGGTTGACCGAACTTGATACCCGCTATGCGATTGAAACCGACGATGGCGCAACGATTGAGATCAAGAATTATGGCTACCGGCACGGCCCTGCGGACGTGCTGGATGCGTTGGTGCGCGGCGAAGAAGTTCCCCCCGACGCCTATTATATGCGCACCCATGCGCGGCTTGAGACCGGCGATGACCGCTATGCTTGGGTGAACCATACCCTGTTTGTCGGAAATGGTGCGCGTCTGAACGGGTTGGTCCAAATGTCGCTCTTTGCGATTGATTGAGTTTACCGCCGAAATTCCCCGTCTGACGTAAAGAAGGGCTTTCTTTCTGGGGACAGGCATGTTCAATTTTGCCTCGTATTGCGCGGATCATAGCATGGGACGGGGCCGAAACCCGCCAAATCCTGCCAATTGTCAGTTTGCGGAACTTCGTTCCGTTATGCGGTATTGGCAGATGGGGTTTTAACGCTTAGGCTACGCAAATCAGAGTCGCGGACAATCGTGGAGGAGCGTTCGCAAAGGCTTGTTTAGGGAGGGGTATATATGGCCGAGAGATCGGAAGGACTGCCAATGCGGGGTGGCCGTTTATGACGGGCATGACGATGGAAGAGGCCATTCGCCACACCGTTGCCACCAACCCGACATTCGAGGTTGTTGAGGCAAATGTACGCGGTGTTACATACCGCACGTTCAAGAATATTCCCGGTACTGTGGCCGCATTGGTACAGGCCAGCCGTGAACAACATGACAACGGTGCTGCTGAATTTCTGGTCTATCAGGAAGAACGCTGGACCTATGATGAATTCTGCGCGCAGGTGAATCAAATATCCCACGCCCTGCGCGACACGTTAGATATCCAAAAGGGCGACCGCGTTGGCATTGCCATGCGCAACTATCCCGAACTGCTGATGCTGACGCTGGCCATTGCGTCTGCGGGTGCGGTTGTCGTGTTCGTAAATGCGTGGTGGACGACCGAAGAACTCGACTATGCCCTGCAAGACAGCGGCGCGAAAACAATCTTTGCTGATGGGCCTCGGTTGGAACGGATGCTGCCGCTCCAAGACAGTCTTGGTCTGCGTTTGATTGGTGTGCGTGATGGCGAGGGGATGACCGATCATTCCTTGACCATGCTTGTCGCCGATATGCCGGATACGCCCATCGACGGGATCACTCTGGATACGGATGATGATTTTGCCGTGATGTATTCATCTGGCAGCACGGGCAAGCCCAAGGGCGTCGTGCAGACCCACCGCAGCGCAGTTAGTGCTGTGTTTACCTGGCTTATTCAGGCGGTCGCGGCTCCTTTGGTCAACCCGCCCCAACCCGGTGATCCCGAGCCACCCCGCCCCTCGGGATTGGTGGTCACGCCGCTGTTCCACGTCACTGCCACGCATCCGTTGTTCCTGCTCAGCTTACCTGCCGGGGCCAAAATCTCGTTGTTGCATAAATGGGATGCCGAGGAAGCTGTTCGCGTGATCAACCGCGAAAAAGTCACGCGTTTTCTGGGCGTGCCCACACAATCTGCCGATCTGCTAGAGGCGGCGAAACGGATGGGTGAAACCCTGCCAACGCTCACTTGGCTGGGTGCTGGTGGTGCCAAACGCCCTGCTGCCCAAGTTGCGCAGTTGCAAGGGCAGTTCCCTGCCGCTGAAATTGCCACCGGCTGGGGCATGACCGAAACCAACGCCCTTGGCATTGGCATGGTCGGCGAAGAATACAACAAACGTCCCGATGCGGCTGGCAAACTGCACCCGCCGCTGCAAGACGTGCGGTTTCTGGATGATAACGGCAACGATGTGCCCGTCGGCCAACTGGGTGAAATCACCGTCAAAAGCCCTGCCAACATGCGCTGTTACCTTAACAAACCCGAAGCCACCGCCGAGACGATGCAAGACGGCTGGCTGCGCACCGGTGATCTGGGTGTGATCGACGAAGAAGGGTTCATCACCATTCTGGACCGCAAGAAAAACATCATCATCCGCGGCGGTGAAAACATCGCCTGTCTGGACGTCGAAGGGGCCTTGCACACGCATCCCGACGTGATTGAGGCATGCGCCTTTTCCGTGCCTGACGAACGGCTGGGTGAAGTCGTGGGTGCCGCAATCCAGATGCGCGACGGCAAGGTAGTGAGCTGCGAAGACATGGCCGCCCATCTGGACGGTCGCCTCGCCAAATTCAAAATACCGCAACAATTGTGGTGCCAAGACGGGCCTTTGACCCGTGGTGCCACTGACAAAATTGACCGCCGTGCGATCCGCGCCGCGTGTCTGGAACTTTAGGCCCTTGGGCCTTTGCTGAAAGGAAGACAGATGAACCACCCCTCAGACGAAGAAATCGGTGCCTATATTGGCGCTGCCGGAAAAGCCGCTTGGGAGGTTCCGGGCCTGCCCGCCGACACCAAACTGCGCGAGATTAAATCGGTGGGCATTATCGGTGCCGGTACCATGGGCGGCGGCATCGCGATGAACTTTGCCACGGCTGGCATTCCGGTGACCATCGTTGAAACCACCCAAGAGGCGCTGGATCGCGGCTTGAAAGTTGTGCGCGGCAACTATCAGCGCAGCAGTGACAAGGGCCGCTTCCCCCAAGACGAAGTCGAAGCGCGGATGGACCGTTTCAACGGCCAGCTTGAAATCGCCGCCCTTGCCGATTGCGATCTTGTGATCGAAGCCGTGTTCGAAAACATGGAGCTGAAGCGCAAGATTTTCACCGAGCTTGACCGCGTGATGAAGCCGGGTGCCATTCTGGCCACCAATACATCGGCGCTGAACATCGACGAAATCGCCGCGATGACCAAACGCCCCGAAGACGTGATTGGGTTGCACTTCTTCTCGCCCGCCAACGTAATGAAACTGCTCGAAATCGTGCGCGCCAAGCATACTGCAGATGATGTTGTTGCGACGTCGATGGACCTCGCGAAAAAGATCAACAAGATCGCGGCGCTGGTTGGTGTTTGCCCCGGCTTCGTGGGCAACCGCATTCTGTTTGCCCGCCAAATTCAGGCGAATAAACTGCTGGCCAAAGGGTTCATGCCTTGGGATGTTGATGCTGCGTTGAACGCGTTCGGGTTTAAGATGGGGCCGTTCCAGATGTCCGACCTTGCGGGCCTCGATATCGGTTGGTCCAAAGGGGCCAAGACCGATAACCCGATCCGTGATGCGCTGTGCGAAATGGATCGTCGCGGCCAGAAAACCAAAGCCGGTTTTTACGACTATGACGAAGCCCGCCGCCCGATCCCGTCGGATGTGGTTGCAGACGTGATCAAAGACATCACCGGCGCTGAATCTTCGTCGATGTCTGCGGATGAAATCATCGAAATCTGCATCTATCCAATGATCAACGAGGCCGTCAAAATCCTTGAGGAAAATAAGGCACAGCGCCCGTCGGACATCGATGTGGTCTGGTTGAATGGCTATGGTTGGCCCGCCGACAAGGGCGGCCCGATGTTCTATGGTGACATGGTTGGTGCCCAAGCCGTGCTGGACGTAATGGAACGCTTGGGTGCCGCAGACCCTGCCTTTGCGCCCGCGCAACTGCTGCGCGATCTGGCGAAAAGCGGCGGAAAATTCACCGAGATCGATACCGGAGGACTGAAAACATGAGCTATGAATTCATCAAGACCGAGAAAAAAGGTCATATCCTGATCGTCACCATGAACCGGCCCGAAGTCTACAACGCCGTTCATGCCGAAATGCACCAAGAGATGAGCGATTGCTGGGATGCTTTTGCCGCGGACCAAGACCTGTGGGTCGCGGTGCTGACAGGTGCGGGCGACAAGGCGTTTACCGCAGGCAATGACCTCAAGGCCACTGCATCGGGTGGCTCCAAGAAAACGCTGGCACCGACGGGTTTTGCCGGTCTGTCCTCGCGCTTTGATCTGGAAAAGCCGATTATCGCGGCTGTGAACGGGTTCGCCATGGGTGGCGGTTTTGAAACCGCGCTGTCCTGCGACATTATCCTTGCCGCCGACACGGCCAAGTTCGCCCTGCCCGAAGTCAAAGTCGGCTTCTTCGCCTCTGCTTCCGGTGTGCAGCGTTTGTCGCGCTATATCGGGCGCCTTGCCGCGCAGGAACTTATGCTGACGGGCCGTACAATTGACGCCGCCGAAGCGTTGAAACTGGGGTGCTGCAACGAAGTGATGCCAGCGGATCAATTGATGCCACGTGCGATGGAACTGGCGGAGCAGCTATGTTCCGTCTCGCCGTCCTCGGTCAAAGCGACCAAGCGGATTTTGAACAGCATGAACGTGGCCGAAGGCCTGCCCGAAAGCCTTGAATACAGCCGTGTCGTCCAAGGGGATCTGGCACAGACCGAAGATTTCAAAGAAGGCGTTCAGGCCTTTGTCGAGAAACGCAAACCCAACTGGGTCAACAAATAATAATCGAAATTAACAGCCGGGAGGCACCGAATGTCACATAACGAAGCAATGGCCGGGATGAACAATCTGGAAATGTCTGAAAAGGCCAAGCCGCTTTTGGCTGCCGTGATCAAGCATATCCGCGAAAACGTCGATCCGATTACAGATGAATACTTCCGTCTTGGTGAAGGTCGCGCTGATCGCTGGTCCCACGCACCAGGCCAGCTTGAGCTGCTGGAAACGGCCAAGAAAAAGGCGCGCGAAAGCGGGTTGTGGAACTTCTTTTTGCCCAACGCCGAAACTGGCGAAGGTCTGTCGAACCTCGATTACGCTTACATCGCGGCTGAACTTGGCAAAAGCCCGTTGGCGTCTGAATCGCTGAACTGTTCCGCGCCTGACACCGGCAACATGGAAGTGCTGGAACGGATTGGTACGCAAGAACAAAAAGACACGTGGCTCAAGCCGCTGCTGGCGGGTGAAATCCGGTCGGCATTCGCGATGACCGAACCCGATATGGCGTCCTCGGATGCGAAAAACATCTCGACTTCGGCAGTGCTTGAGAATGGCGAATGGGTCATCAACGGCGAGAAATACTATATCTCGGGTGCCGGTGATCCGCGTTGTAAGATCATGATTACAATGGTGAAAACGTCACCGAATGCTGAACCTTTCCGCCAGCAATCGCAGATCCTCGTGCCCATCGACACCCCCGGTGTCGAGATCATCGGCCCAATGCATGTGTTCGGTCACGACGATGCACCGCATGGCCACATGCACATCAAATTCACCAACGTCCGCGTACCCGAGGCGAACATGCTTTGGGGTGAAGGCAAAGGTTTTGAAATCTCTCAAGTGCGTCTTGGACCTGGCCGTATTCACCACTGCATGCGGTCCATCGGGGCGGCAGAAAAGGCGTTGGATCTGATGATCGAACGCGGTCTGAGCCGTGAAGCGTTTGGCAAAAAGATCATCGACCTTGGCAAGAACATGGAAACCATTTCCCGCGCCAAAATCGAAATCGAAGCCATGCGTTTGATGGTTCTGAAAGCGGCCAAAGCGATGGACGTGTTGGGCAACAAAGAGGCCCGCATCTGGGTGAGCATGATTAAGGCGATGGTGCCAGAAAAAGTCTGCAACATCATCGACCAAGCAATGCAGGTTCACGGTGCGACCGGTATTTCGCAATGGTCGCCGCTGTCCGGTATGTACACGTCGCAGCGTACATTGCGCTACGCGGATGGCCCTGATGAAGTGCACCACCACGTTATCGCCCGGGCTGAGGTCAAGGATTACCAAGAATCCAACCTTCGCACATCCCGCGCCCGCGAGGAAATCGCGACAGGTCGGACACGGGGCGGCGTATGACCCTGTTTGATCTAACCGGAAAGGTGGCGCTGTTAACCGGCGCCTCCAAAGGCATGGGGTTGGCGATGGCCAAGGCCCTTGCCGAACACGGCGCGACAGTTGTCATTTCGGCACGTAAGCAGGATCAACTTGATGCTGCTGCCGCTGAAATCAACGCGCTTGGCAAAGGCAAAGCATTCGGCGTGGCCTGCAACGTGGGCTACAAGGAACAGCTGCAAGCGTTGGTCGACAAAACCCATGAGCTGGCAGGTAAAATCGACATCGTGATCGGCAATGCCGGCGTGAACCCCTATTACGGGCCAACGTCGGAAATCCCCGACGATGCCTATCAGAAAACCATGAACGCCAACGTGCAGTCCAACCTGTGGCTGGCGCAGATGGTTGCCCCTGACATGGTCGAAAAAGGTGCAGGATCAATGGCGTTCACATCCTCCATCGGGGCGTTCAAACCGTCGGTTATGCTGGGCACCTATGGCATGTCCAAGCTGGCCTTGATCGGGCTTGTGCGCAACCTCGCCGCTGAATTCGGGCCCAAAGGCATCCGCTTTAACGCGATTTGCCCCGGACTGGTGAAAACCGAATTCGCGCGCGAATTGTGGGACAATCCGGAAGTCGAGAACCGCATCAAAAACGAGATCCCGCTGCGCCGCTTGGGCGAGGCCGAAGATTTTGCGGGGCTTGCTGTATTCCTGGCCTCTGACGCCAGCCGTTACATGACCGGTCAGGCGCTGACCGTGTGTGGCGGATCAAACATGTGGACGTGAGGGGCTGATATGGAACTGAAGGATAAAATTATCGTCGTCACCGGTGCCGCCAGCGGTATCGGCAAGGCGATGGCAATTCGTTTCGCTGCCGAGGGTGCCAAGAAAGTCGTCTGCGTCGATCTGAACAAAGACGGCGCACAAGAGGTGGCGGACAGCATCGACGGCGTAGCGTTTGGCGTCAATGTCGGTGTCGAGCAAGAGATCGCGGACATGATCGAAGCGGTCGAAACTGATATCGGCCCCATCGATTTGTTCTGCTCGAACGCGGGGATTTTGACGGCTGGCGGCATGGATGTTTCCAATGATGATTGGCAGCGGATTTGGGATATCAACGTGATGTCCCATGTCTGGGCCGCGCGTCATCTGGTACCTCGCATGACCGAACGGGGCGGAGGCTATCTGCTGAACACCGCGTCGGCGGCAGGTCTGCTGAACCAGGTCGGATGTGCGCCATATGGTGTGACAAAACACGCGGCTGTTGCCTTGGCCGAATGGTTGGCGATGACGCACGGCGATGACGGGATCAAGGTTTCGGTGCTGTGCCCCCAAGCCGTGCGCAGTGAAATGACCCGTGGTCACGAGGAATCTGTAGCGGCTCTGGATGGCATGTTAGAGCCTGAACCCGTCGCAGAAGCCTGCGTCGAGACGATCCGGAATGAGACGTTCCTTGTGCTTCCACACCCGCAGGTGTTGGATTACATGCGCAAGAAAACCGACAATTATGATCGTTGGATTAGCGGGATGCGCAAGCTGAACCGTCAGTTCGGGGACGTCCGCAACCCTAAGAAGGTACCATCATGATCGGATACACGACTGTCGGTACTGCTGACATGGAACGCGCCAAAAAGTTCTATTGCGATCTGTTCGACAGCAAAGGTGCCAAGGTGCTCGTTGATGCGGGTCGTATCGCCATGATCGGTACGGGCCGCGGCACGCCGATGATCGCGGTTTGCGAACCTTACGACAAAAAGGCCCCCACCCCCGGCAACGGTGTGATGGTGGCCTTTACCGCCGAGACGAAACCCGAAGTCGATGAAATCTATGCCCGCGCGATTGAGCTGGGGGCCACCTGCGACGGCCCTCCGGGGCAGCGGGTGCCGGACCGTTTTTATGGTGCGTATGTCCGCGACCATGACGGCAACAAGCTGTGCTTTTTCAAGTTTGCCTGACCTAAAACGCTGCCGTCCGCATCATGCGGGCGGCAGATTATAGACGCGCCGCGCCGTACCCGAAAACAGCGCCGTCTTTTCCGCCTCGCTTAGATGCGCAGATAATTTCTTGAACGCGTTCCATAGCACAGGATAGCTGACAGCGGTCCGGTCCACAGGAAAGTTGCTTTCGAACATGCAACGGCTTGGCCCGAATACTTCCAACATATGCGCATACCACTTGCCCTGCACGTCGACGATCTCGTCTGATGATGGCGGCAGATCGCGGTGCATATAACCAAACCCGTTGTCCGGCATGCACAGACCGCCCAGCTTAGCCATCACATTGGGGCGTTCAGCCAGCTCGGCCATGTGGTCTTTCCACGCTTTGAAAATCTCGTCTCGCTTGCCCTCGAACCGGCCAACGCCCAAGGGCGTGCCAAAATGGTCAAGGATCAGCGTCGTGCCGGGGACAGCGCGGGCCAGATCAAGAAATTCATGATGCTGGTGGTGATAATGCCAACTGTCCAGCGTCAGCCCGCGTTCACCCAAGATCGCCGCGCCGCGCCTGAAATCAGGGTCGCCATATTGGTTCGGCACACCGCGCCCCGGAATGGCAAGGCTGGCAGGTTCCGGATCGCGCGCGCCGGAATTTCGGATGCCTTTAAACAGGCCTTGGCCTGCGTCCTCATGGGCATCCAATGCCTCGTGCAGCAGCACGGGCTCCAGCACGAGTTCGGTCTGCCCGATGATCCCTGCAATCGTGGCCTGCCCGACACCAGCAGTCGCCGCCATCTGCGTAACTTCGCGGGTTTCGGCGACCGATTGCATATGCGCGGGCGCGTCCAAATCCCAGTAGGACCGGCATTCGATATACATGGTCTGCACAACATTGTGGCCTGACCCCGTGTCACGCCACAACGCGTCCATCTCATAGATTGCGGGGTTTTCTTCGGTGCCGTGCCGCCAAAGGTGATGATGCGGATCGACGATTTCGCGGTCAGGGTCGATGATTGCCTCATTCACCAAGCCCAGCCAATCATCACGCAATTCGATACCGGGGTGCCATCCCGGATAGCGGCCACCGGTCTGGGTCATTAGGTCTCTTTCTTTTTATAGGGGCGCATCAGGCCTTCTTGGGCCGTACTTGCCGCCAACTGGCCATTTTGGTTGTAGATCAACCCGCGGTTAAAGCCGCGTGCCCCGCCCGTGAACGGCGCATCAAGTTCGTATAGATGCCAATCGGAAAAATCGATGGGGGCGTGAAACCACATGGCGTGGTCAAGGCTGGCGGTCATCACCTTGCCCTGGAACCACGTCAGCCCGTGCGGGCGGAGCGACGACCCCAGCAGGTTCATATCTGACGCATAAGCCAACAAACATTGCTGCATGATCGGGGACTGGCCCTTGGCCGCTTCCATACGGAACCAAAGATAGTTTTTATCGGACGTCTTTTCAGGCTCGAATAGATCGCGCGGATCGACTTCGCGGATTTCGATGGGGCGTTCGCGCAGAAAATCATCGCGGTGCTTTTCGGGGATTTTCTGAATATAAGGTTCACGCAGGTCTGGCCGATCCAGCCAATGTTCGGGGCCTTTCACATCGGGCATTTGATGCTGATAGTCCCAGCCATCTTCTTCCACATGAAAGGAAGCAGAGAGGTTGAAAATCTGTTTGCCGTGCTGGATCGCGACAACCCGTCGGGTGGTGAAACTGCCACCATCACGGGCACGGTCGACCTGATAGATCACCGGAATTGACGGATCACCGGGGCGAATGAAATAGGCGTGCAGCGAATGGCACATCCGGTCGGGCACCGTGCGATAGGCGGCCATCAGCGCCTGTGCGATGACATGCCCGCCAAAGATACGCGTGGTGGTCTCCCCGCCTGATCCGATGCCACGGAACAGATCGACCTCTAGCTGTTCAATGTCGAGCAGTTCAAGCAGTTGGCGGGCTACGTCTGTCATGGGTTAGTCCTTTTGGGTCGCCCGTTTTGCGGCATAGGCGATATAGAAATCAAAGCTGTCCGGGTTGGCCATTGAATCGCGGTTCACGACCTTTTCGGGATCTTGCCCAAGCAACAGTTTTTTCACCGGAACCTCAAGCTTTTTGCCCGAAAGGGTGCGGGGTACTTCTGCGACCTCGATAATCTCGTTCGGGATGAAACGGGCGGATACGTTCTTGCGAATTGCTGCGTTGATCTTGTCCTTGAGCGCATCATCCACCGCCACGCCTTGGGCAGGAACAACGAACAGCGGCATAAAGCTTTCGCGGCCCAAGAATTCGAGATCGACGACAAGGCTGTCCATCACCTCGTCCAGACCTTCGACGGCCTGATAGATTTCGGCACTGCCAAGGCGCAGACCCTTGCGGTTGATCGTAGCATCCGACCGGCCATAAATCACCGATCCGCCTTCGGCGTTAATCTCGATCCAGTCGCCGTGGCGCCAGATGCCGGGATAGGTATCAAAATAGCTGTCGTGCAGGCGGCTGCCATCGTCGTCACCCCAGAAGAACAACGGCATTGACGGCAGCGGTTCGGTACAAACCAGTTCGCCGACGACGCCGGTCAATTCATTGCCGTCTTCGTCATAGGCCCGCACCGCATTGCCAAGCGCGCGACACTGCATTTCGCCGGCGCGCACAGGCATGCCCGGATGGCCCAGAACAAACGCCCCCGCCAGATCGGTGCCGCCCGAAATCGGTGCAAGCCAGAGGTCTTCGTTAACGTCGCGGTAAATCCAGTCATAGGCATCAGAGCTAAGCGGCGACCCAGTGGAGCCAAGCGATTTCAGCGCGCTTAGATCAACGTCCTCTCGCGGCTTAATGCCCGCCTTCATGCAGCCGCTGAAAAACGCGGCCCCTGCGCCAAAGAAATCCAGCTTTTCATCCGCGACGAACCGCCAGATCACGCCCATATCAGGATGGTTCGGTGCCCCGTCGAACATCGCGACAGTGGTACCTTGGCCAAGCGCGGTGAACTGCGAATTCCACATGATCCAACCGGATGATGTGAGCCAGCAATAGCGCCCGCCGCGTTTGAAATCATGGTGCAGCGATTGCTTGGCCGATTCCAGAATGATGCCGCCATGACCATGCACGATCGGTTTCGGGTTGCCCGTGGTCCCCGACGAATAAACGATCCATAGTGGATGATCGAAGGGCACTTGGGTCGAGGTATAATCGACCTTGTCATGCAGCAAATCATCCCACGTGATATGCCCCGCTGGCAGGTCTCCGGCAAACGGTACGGTCACGCATTGGATCAGGCTGGGCAGTTCCGCTTCGATCCCCGCCAAAATCTCGCGGCGGTCGATGGTTTTGCCTGCGTGAACATAGCCGTCTTGGGCGATCAGCACTTTGGGTTCGATCTGTTTGAAGCGGTCAAGGATCGCAACATGGCCCATATCAGGTGCGCATAGGGACCAGATGGCACCGATGCTGGCCGTCGCAAGAAAGGCGATCATCGCGGTTTCGGTATTGGGGAGCACGGCAACCACGCGGTCGCCTTTTTCAACGCCCATGCCGCGCAGACGTGCCGCAACACTGGCCACCTGCGCCCGCAGATCGGACCACGACAGTACCTTGCGGCCAAAGGTTTCGGACTGCACGATCAGCGCATCGCCATCCGGCTGGCTGTCGACATGTTTCATGATCTGATCGGTGAAATTCAGCATCGCGCCGGGGCACCATTCGGCACCGGGCATCTGACGTTTCGCCATCACTTTGGTGTAGGGCGCGCTGGCCTGAACGTCGAAGAATTCCCAGATCGCACCCCAAAAGGCATCCAGATCATCGACGCTCCACCGCCACATGGCGTTGTAATCGTCAAAGCTGAGCCCCTTGGTATCTTTCAAGAACCTTTCGAACCCGGCCATGGTTGATGCGTCATAGCGGTCATTCGCTGGTTCCCACAAGATTTCGTTCATGTCATTGCTCCGTGGATCAGCGCCTTGAGTTGGGGGCGCGCAGGATAGGAACTGGACGGTGCCAGTTGCGTGAAAAAGACGACGGATAGATCCAGCACCGGATCGACCCAAAAGAAGGTTGAGGCCATGCCGCCCCAGCTGAAATCACCGATGCTGGACGGCACGCGCACGCGACCCGGGTTCAGCACAACGGCCCCACCAAGGCCAAAGCCCATCCCTTCCATCGGTTGTTCGGCAAAGCTGGCCGGACCCATCGATGCGATATCGCCGGGCAAGTGGTTGCGCATCATAAAGTCGAGCGTTTTGGGCGAGATTAGTCCTGTCCCGCCGGTGCGCAGCATTTCGGTAAACTTGAGGTAATCATCAATTGTGCCAACCAATCCACCACCACCCGAATGCATTTGCGCATTCAGAAAAGGAGATCCTTCGGGTCGGTCAACGCAACGCAACGTCGGCTCGGACGGGGTTTTCTCGTTCATCGCATAGGCACTGCCCGCTAGCGGGGTATAAAGGGCGGCAAAGCGATCCTGCGCGCCTTGAGGGACAGAAAAACGTGTCTCGTCCATGCCCAATGGCCCAAGGATTTCGTCGATAAAGAACTGCTCAAGCGTCTTGCCTGAAACGACCTCGACCACGCGGCCCAGCACGTCGATGCTGACCGAATATTCCCAACGGCTGCCTGGTTGGAACGCAAGCGGCAATTCGGCCAAGCGGTCGGTCATTTTTGCCAATGATCCCTGATCTGCGCGGAACAGGATGTCGTGTTCATCCATCGCTTTGGCCAGCACACCTGGGTTGAACGGATAGCTTAGGCCCGATGTGTGTGTCAGCAGGTGGTGCAATGTTGGCGTCTGGCAGGGTTCGGTCTGGTCAATGCTGGTTGCCCCCGGAACAAGGCAGCACATATCGGAAAAGGCGGGGATGAAATCGGACAGTGGCGCATCAAGGTGAAACAACCCGCGTTCGGCCAGCATCATAATCGCGACCGACGTGATCGGCTTGGTCATCGAATAGATGCGCGCAATCGTGTCGCGTTCAAACGGCTTACCGGTCTCGACGTCGCGCTGGCCGGTCACGTTAAAATACACCTCGCGGCCCGCTTGCGCGACCAACACGGAACACCCCGCAAAGCGGTTGTGCGCCACATAGCTGTCCATCCAGTCGCCAATGCGGCCCAATCTATTGCTATCAAAACCCATAAAAAAGTCCTCCTAGGACGCATCAGCGCCTCAGGAGGATGAGGCCGCCAATAGCGACGTTTTTAAACCTGCCTGAAAGACCCGAGGATTAGACCTCGAGCCATTCCTTGCGCACATCATCGCGGGCTTTGAGATCAGCGGGGGTGCCTTCGAACACCACCTGACCGTGGCCCATGACATAGACACGATCTGCAATATCCATCGCGATGGACAGCTTTTGTTCGACCAGCAATGTGGAAATGCCGCGGTTTGCGATTTCTTTCAGCACCTCGGCGACCTTTTGAACCATCTGCGGGGAAAGCCCCTCGGTCGGTTCGTCAATCATCACCAGATCGGGGTCGCCCATCAGCGTGCGACACATGGTCAACATCTGCTGTTCACCACCCGACAGAACCGACGCTTCGACGTCAGCACGACGATCAAGGTTTTCGAACATGTCGAACATGGCCTGCATCGACCAACGGCCCGCGCCGTCCTTTTGGCCCGGTTTCAGGCCCAGCGTCAGGTTTTGCCGTGTGGTAAGGCCGGGAAAGATATCGCGGTTTTCAGGCACATAGCCGATGCCCATGTTGGCGATTTGAAACGCCTTCTTACCAGCGATTTCCTGACCCTGAAACTTGACCGATCCTTGCGGTTCGACTTCGCCCATGATGGCTTTGCAGGTGGTGGAACGCCCCACCCCGTTGCGGCCCAAAAGGGCGACGATCTCGCCCTCTTTTACATTCAGGTTCACACCCTGAAGGATGTGAGATTTGCCATAATAGGCGTGCATATCGGTGACTTCGAGCATCATTAGTGTTCTGCCTCCAATGCGGCGCCTAAGTAGGCTTCTTGAACGCGCGCGTCTGCGCGCACGTCTGCGGGTGCCCCGGTGGCGATGATTTCGCCGTAAACCAGCACCGAAATACGGTCGGCCAGACCAAAGACAACGCCCATGTCATGTTCAACCATGATCAACGTCTTACCAGCCGTCACCTTGAGGATCAGGTCGGTGATGTAATCCGTCTCGGTGTTGCTCATCCCTGCTGTAGGTTCATCAAGCATGATGACATCGGCACCGCCAGCAATGGTAATCCCGATCTCGAGCGCGCGCTGTTCAGCATAGGACAACGTCCCGGCTGGCAGGTTGCGCCGTTCAAGCAGGTTGATCTGATCCAAAATGGCCTCGGCCCCTTCGGTCAGGTCACGCTTGCTGTTAACCAGATGCCAAAAGCTGTACTTGTACCCCTGCGCCCAAAGCAAAGCGCAGCGTACGTTTTCAAACACGGTCATCGCCGGAAAGATGTTGGTGATCTGAAAAGACCGGCTTAGGCCTTTGCGGTTGATCTGGAAGGGTTCCAGACCTGCCAGATTTTCACCATGCAGCTTTACCGTCCCTGCCGTCGGTGCAAACCGCGCGGTGATCAGGTTGAACAGTGTCGATTTACCGGCCCCGTTCGGGCCGATGATGGCGTGACGTTCGGCCTTACCGATGCTCAGATCAATGCCGCGAATAATCTCGGCTTTGCCAAAGCTTTTCTTGAGGCCGGTTAGTTCAAGGGCTGGTGTGCTCATGACGCGCCTCCTGCTGTGTTTGCTTCGTTCCACGCTTCCTTGAGGGAGGGTGCTGTGACCTTGGCGATGCCAAGCCCGATCACCGTAACGGCCCCTGCAATGATCCATGGAAGAACTTCGTGGCTGTTAAATGTCGTCCAAAAGAGCGTCATTTCGACGTCACCGGTGGCTGCGTGCCTGAAATGGAATGTCATTTCAACCAAAGCCGCCAAGCCCAAAAGCCCAATCGCGCCCGGTAGCAACGTCTTGATATAAGGCATCACGAGACCACTGGCCTTGCCCAGCTTGAACGCGGGTACGTGCATCATGATCAGTCCGGCCAAACCGCCCGGAAAGAACATCACCGTCGCGACGAAAAGCGTACCTGCATAAAACGCCCACAGCTCTGTCGAGAGGCTGAGAACCGTTTGCAGCAAGGTAAAGGCAATCGCACCGATAATCGGCCCGAAGAAGAAGCCAACGCCACCCAAGAAGGTCACCAACAAGATCACACCAGAGGATGCGGTGTTCAGGTTCTCTTCGGTCAGGATTTCATAGTTGATGGCGAACAGACCACCCGCAATGCCGCAGAAAAAGCCGGACGCGATGAAGCTATAGTAGCGGACCCACCGAGCAGAATATCCCAAGAACTGTGCCCGTTCCGGGTTATCGCGGACGGCGTTTGCCATACGGCCAACGGGTGTGCGGCTCCACAGGTACATAAGTGCTGCAGAAATCACGAGCCATGCGATGGTGAGGTAGTACACTTCGATCTGCTGAAGGAATTCGACACCAAAGAACGGTTGCGCGTAAGTACGGTCGCCGCTGATCCCTTCTTCGCCGCCAAAGAAGGCCACGATGATAACCGAACAGGCCGCGATCAGTTCACCCACACCCAGCGAGATCATGGCGAACACTGTGCCCGCCGACCGCGTTGAAAACGAGCCAACAATCATCGCAAGGCCCATGCCGAACAAGCCACCAAAGACAGGCAGGATAACCAGTGGAATTGTCTCAAAGAAATCCGACATGTTCATGATGTGCATACAGGCAAACCCGCCCACACCCGCATAAACCGCGTGACCAAAGGACAACATGCCCCCCTGCCCCAGCAGCATATTATACGCCAGCGCGAACACGATCGTGATCGACATCTGGTTCATAATTGTCAGCGTAGAGTTATTTGTGAAAAACATCGGCAAGAAGATCAGAACAACAGTCGCGATCACCCAAGGGGCCAACGTTAGTGTCATGGAACCTGCCCGCATTCTTTCGGACGGGTTGGATGGATCAGTGGTAATCTGATCTTTCTCGCGCGCGCCTTCCGGAACGTCGTGTTTAGGATCTGAAACTGTCATGACTGGCGCTTTCCGAAAAGACCTGCTGGGCGGAAGATAAGGATCAGCACCATCAGGATATAGGGTAGGATGTCAGCGATTTGCGGGCTTGTGAGGCCCCAGAAATCGCGAAAGACGCTGTCGCTCAGGTTTTCGGGCGTCGAAATCCCGATAGAGTTCAGCACGTCTTCCATTTCGATATTGTACGATTTGGCAAAGGTCGTGATCCAACCGATCAGAAGGGACGCCACCAAAGCCCCCCAAAGGGACCCAAGCCCGCCGATGACGATGGTCACAAACACGATAGACCCAAGCACAAAGGCCATCCCCGGGAAGGTGCCCAGAACAGGGCCGGCAATCACACCCGCCAGACCAGCTAGGGCCGTCCCGACACCAAACACACCCATAAAGATAAGCGGTACGTTATGGCCCAACGCCTCGACCGTGCGGGGATAGCTAAGAGCGGCCTGAATAATCATACCGACGCGGGTCTTGGTCAGAATATACAGCAGCCCGATAAAGATCGCGATCGAGGTGAAGATCATAAAGATTTTATACGCCGGGATGGAGTTCCCAGAGATCGCGAAGGCGGTAAAGTTCAGCACTTCGGGAACCGAATAGGCCATCTGGTTTTTGCCCCAGACGAATTGAACCATTTCTTCAATCAGCAGGGCCAGCCCGAAGGTAAAGATAAGTTCGGGTACGTGGCCATATTGGTGGACGCGGCGCAGGCCATAGCGTTCAACACCGGCACCCAGAACACCCACCACAATCGGAGCGATCAAAAGCCCCATCCAGAAGCCAAGCGCGAGGCTGATCTGATAGGCGAAATACGCGCCAAGCATGTAAAAGCTGGCATGGGCAAAGTTAAGAACACCCATCATCGAGAAAATTAGGGTCAGACCGGCGGAAAGCATAAACAAAAGCAATCCTGTAACCAGCCCGTCGATCAGATTGACGAGAATGAGGTCCATTAGGCCCCTCCAGTAGAGTGGTGGTAAATGTAAGAGAAAATCGGCCCGTCAGGATGTACCAAACGGGCCGGGAAAACGCGGGTTAAGGGCGCTTCATCTCGCATGTTGTTGCGCTGTCCATCGACGCCATTTTAACCGTTGATTCCGTTACAACGCCAAAGCCGGAGTTGTCATAGTCGAAATCAAGGTTCTCATCGGTGTGAACCGCAACGTGCATGTCTTGGATCGCTTGGTGATCCTGTGGGCGCATAAAGATCTTTCCGCCCCACATGCTGTCATACTCCATACCTTCCAGCTGGCCCGCGACAGCTACAACATCAGTTGCAGTACCTGCGGCAGTGATCGCTTTGGAAAGCATGCCGATAACGTTGAAGATGCGGCTTTGGTCGATGTTGCCTTCGGGGTATTTCGCCTCGAACGCTTCATATGTTGCGCGTGCTTCGTCGGATGCGATTGGGTTGATGCCACCTTGGGAAATCAACCGAATGCGACCCTTGCCGCTTTCACCAAACGCACCAGTGATGCCGGAACCAGCTGCATAGTAAGTATAGATCGGACCGTTAAAGCCGTTTTCAATGACAGACTTACCCAGACCCAGCATGTCTGCGCCCCAGTTACCTGTGATGACCGCGTCGGCACCCGAAGATACGATTTTGCGTGCGTAAGGGGTAAAGTCTTTAACCTTGCCGATCGGGTGCAGTTCGTCGCCAACGATCTCGATGTCCGGGCGTTTTTCACCCAAGAACTGGTTTGCAGCTGCCGAAACAGCTTTACCAAAGGAATAGTCCTGACCGATCAGGTATACTTTCTTGATGCCTTCATCAGCAGCAATAACATCGGTCAACGCGTCCATTTTGATGTCGGCGTTGGCGTCAAAGCGGAAGTGCCAGAAGTTACACTTTTCGTTTGTCAGCGCCGGATCAACAGCAGCGTAGTTCAAGAACAGAACGCGGCTGTCTGGGTTGCGGCGGTTATGCTTGTCGACGGCTTCGGTCAGCGCGTTCGCAACACCGGAGGAGTTACCCTGTACGATGTAATGGATGCCCTGGTCGATTGCGACTTGCAACTGGATCAGCGATTCTTTCGGGCTGATCTTGTTGTCAAAGGCGACGATTTCAACTTGTTGGCCGTCCAACAGGCCGCCATTCGCATTGACCATGTAGTCAGCGGCGAATTCGAACTGGTGCAGACCGTTTGTCCCTGTGCTTGCGAACGGGCCAGACAACGGGTCAATGAATGCAATTTTGATGTTTTCGGCAAAGGCAGCGCTTGCGCCCAAGACCAAAGAAAGCGCAGATACAGCGCCCAGTTTAGTGATGTTTTTCATTTTAATCCTCCCAAGGACGGCCCGGCGCTTTGATGCTTTTTATAGAATGCCAAGCCTTGGCCGGAGCCTTGCATAATGGCTTCCTTTGTCAAGCGACTCTATTCAAAAGTTGCGGCCAGAAGGGGCAGTTTATGTCATATGTTGCGCAATAAAATCCTTGCTCAATTTATGATCAAATTCACCGTTGTCGCCCAGTTTTTACGCGCCAAAGTCGTTAAGCTTTTGTTATTTATATCGTTTCCGCTGTCCCCGAAATTTGAGGCTCTGCAAACAAATTGGACAGCATCCTGACAAATGTCCGCCTGACGGATGAGCGAACTTTTTTTGCACTAAGGTCACTTTTTTTCATTGATATGAATTGAGCGCGTCCAAAACCGCTATGGTATTCGCAACATGACACAATTTTCACCGAAAGCGCGAAACCGCGCCAGGTTTTTCCCTTGATTCTGGTATAGGATACCAAAGTGATCAGGTCCGGTTAAATCCGGATGCTGATAGCCTCTGCCGCCTTGATCAGACGTTTTGCATAGACTGTCTCAAGCTGCTTCTTTTTGACGTGAAACGCTGGGCCGCCGATGTTCAGGCCATAGACAAAAGACCCGTTAGGCGAAAACACGGGCACAGCGATCCCGTTCACATCCGGGCGCCAATCCCCATAGCTAGAGCAGAACCCTTTTTCCGCGAATTCCGTCACCGCCGCTGCATAGCTTTCGCGCCCACGCGTTTCCAGTGCAGCATCGGTTTGCGCAGCGATCGCAAAGGCCCGTTCGCGCATGGTATCGTCCATACCTACCATAATGGCGCGGCCAATCGCGGAATCGAACAATGGCAAACGTGACCCAACCCGCATCTGTAATGCGACGTCTTCGCGGGATCGTTTGGTGCAAATATAAACGACGTCCAGCCGATACGGTTCACCAATAGCGACCGTGATATAAGAGTTTGTCCCGTCCCGCAGCGCCTTCATCTCATCGGCGGCGCGGTCGCCAATTTCCATGCTCGACAACACGCCAAAGCCCAGTTGCAGCACCCCCGCACCCAAACGGTAGGTGCCCGTGCGCGGATCGGCGACCAGATAGTCAAGTTCGCACAATGTATGGGTCAATCTGGACACCGTCGCCTTGGGCAAGCCGGTGCGTTCGGAAAAGTCGGTATTTGTCAGCGCGGATTCATTTTGGCGAAAGCATCGCAAAACATCCAGCCCGCGTGCCAAGGCCGTGACAAAGTTTCTATCCTTTGCTTCTGACGGATCGGTTGCGAACTCGTGGTTTGCCATTTTACTTTCTTTCCAACGCTTTCAAGCCATTAGCGGCAAAGACGGGCACGTAGGCACCGACCTTCATCGCGCGTTCAGGGTTTGATGCGTTGCCATCCAGCGCACGCTTCAGCACGCCCTGAATGATACCCGCCATGCGGAAAAAGCAAAACGCCAGATAGAACCCAAAGTTATCGATCCCGTCCAATCCCCGACGTTCACAATATTTAGCGATGAATTCCTCGTCCGTCGGCACGCCAAGCGCGCGGCGATCTGCACCGCCAAACCCGCGCCCTTCGGTGCCTGCTGGCATTTGCCATTGCATGATCACTGCCGCCAGATCGGCATAGGGGTGCCCGATGGTGGACAGTTCCCAATCCAACACCGCCAGACATTTGGTGCCGTCTTTCTCGAACATCATGTTGTCGATGCGGTAATCACCATGCACCAGCGTGCGCTGGCCGTCGTCGGCTGGAATGCTGGCTGTCAGACGGTCGATCAGCTCGTTCATTGCGGGCTGGTCTTCGGTCTCGGACGCGCGGTATTGCTTGGTCCAGCGGGCGATCTGGCGCTCGTAATAGTTTCCAGGGGGGCCATAATCCGCCAGCCCGACAGCATTGATGTCGACATCATGCAGCGCCGCCAGAACACGGTTCATTTCATCCATGATCCCGGCGCGCACTTCGTTGGTTTCTTCCGGCATGCGCGGGTCCATGAAATTGCGCCCGTTCACATGGTCCATGATATAGAATGCCGATCCAATGACATCGTCATCTTCACACAGCAGATGCATCTTCGACACCGGCACATCCGTATCCTGCAACGCTTTTTGCACGCGGAACTCGCGGTCAACCGCGTGGGCAGATTTCAGCAAAACCCCCGGCGGCTTGCGGCGCAGCACGAAATTGCGGCTGGGTGTCTTCAAAAGGAACGTCGGGTTTGACTGGCCAGCTTGAAACTTCGACACCTCAAGCGGGCCCTCAAAGCCCTCAAGGTGTTCTTCCAGATAGGCAGTGACCTTTGGAATATCGAGCGTTTGTGTATCGGTACTCATGAGTTCATCCCTTAACTATAGGTCAGCATGCCAGCGGCGTCGCCGGACATCATATGTGGTGTCGCGTTGAATTCGTGCAGGAAAAACGCCGAGTTTGTGAAAACGAATTTGGTGATCGACGTATTCTTGATTTGCAGGTTCAGGGTCATCATCATCTTATCCGGCGCGCCCAGCGACGCCGCCGTCAATTGCCCGATCACACCACCCGAACTGACAGCCAATACGCGGTCGGCCCCGGTCGCACAGGCGGCAAGACGCGCCGCTTCGACGCGGCCTGTGAACGTGCCCCAACTTTCGGTGGGGTTTTCGATCTCGTCTGCCTGCCATTGAAATACTGTCTCGCGCAGGGTGCGAAAATGAACCTTGCGGTCACCTTTGACCAGATCCGGCACTTCGCCTTTGTAGCGAGCGTTCAACAGGTCCTGAAAGTCGTACTCGTTGAACCCTGCGTGTTCTTCGCCCGCCTCGAAACCCATCGAGGAAAGCGTTTCTTTTTGGCGGGTCAGGGTGCCGGTGATCGTGCGATCCGGCACCCATCCCATATCTCGAAGTGCCTGACCAACCGCCGCTGATTGCTGGTGTCCAAGGTCCGACAACTTGTCATAGTTGTCAGCCCCGAATGACGCCTGTCCGTGGCGGATGACCAAAAGCTCTCCCATGTTGGTTTACAGAACCTCGAACAGGCCAGCAGCACCCATGCCGCCGCCAACACACATGGTGCAGACAACGTATTTGGCACCGCGACGCTTGCCTTCGATCAGCGCGTGGCCAACCATGCGTGCGCCCGACATGCCGTAAGGGTGCCCGATCGAAATCGCGCCGCCGTTTACGTTCAGCAATTCGTCAGGGATGCCCAGCTTGTCGCGGCAATACAGGACTTGCGACGCGAAAGCTTCGTTCAGCTCCCACAGGCCGATGTCGCTCATCTTCAGGCCATGCGCTTCGAGCAGCTTTGGCACAGCGAAAACCGGACCGATGCCCATTTCGTCTGGCTCGCAGCCAGCCGCCATCACACCAACGTAACGACCCAGCGGGTTCAGACCCTGCTGTTCAGCCAGTTTGGCCTCCATGATCACCGAGGCAGACGAGCCGTCAGACAGCTGCGATGCGTTACCGGCGGTGATGAATTTGCCCTCTTTGACAACCAGACCGTCTTTGAACACGGGCTGCAAACCACCAAGGCTTTCTTTGGACGTGCCGGGACGGTTGCCCTCATCCTTGGCCAACGTGACCTCGTGGGACGAGATTTCTTTTGTCTCGCGGTCTTGGGTCATCATCGTTGTGGTCATCGCGACGATTTCATCGTCGAACTTGCCGGCCTGTTGCGCCTGATGGGTCAGCTCTTGGCTGCGCGCGGCGTATTCGTCTTGGGTTTCACGGCTGATGCCGTAACGCGATGCAACGTTTTCAGCTGTCTCAAGCATGGTAACGTACAGGTCAGGCATGTTTTCCTTAAGGAAAGGGTCTGCCTTGACGCGCATTTCGGGCGTTTGCACCATGGAAATGCTTTCGACACCACCACCGATTACGATGTCCATACCGTCCATCACGACCTGCTTGGCGGCTGTGGCGATTGCCATCATGCCAGACGCACATTGACGGTCCAGGGACATACCACCGACCGTGACGGGCAGGCCTGCGCGCATGGCGGCCTGACGGGCGATGTTGCCCGCAGAATGACCCTGCTGCAATGCCGCGCCAAACACGCAATCGCTGATTTGGTCGGGGTCAACGCCTGCGCGCTCAACGGCGTGCTGGATGGCATGACCGCCAAGAGCCTGAGGTGTGGTGGCATTAAATGCACCGCGATAGGCTTTGCCAATCGGGGTACGGGCTGTGGATACGATTACTGCGTCACGCATGGTGATCTCCCTTTAAATTTAGTCTCTTAGCTCCAATCCAGATCAAGACCTTGGGCCTTGGCTGCATTGAGTGCGTATTTCTTGGTTTGGCTAAAGGCATCGGTCAGCTCTTGCTGGCCTGCCGGGTCGGTAATTTGGTCAAAGGCTGCTGCAACACCTTCGGGGGTGTTGTCATCGCCGGTCAGCGTCACGCCTTCGGTCTCGTAGACGCGCGTTTGGGCAAAGCTGCCAGCCCCCGCGCCAAGGATGACCCGGCTGGGGCCGTCTTCGCTGACCAGATACAGCAGGCCCGGAGTGATGGTTTCGGGGGCCAGCAGTTCTTGGGCCTGTTCGGGCAGCAGGTCGGCGGTCATGCGGGTTGCCGCAGTGGGGGCCAGCGTGTTGACGCGGATATTGTCGCGCGCGCCTTCCAGATGCAGCACGTTCATCAGCCCCATCATCGCCGCCTTGGCCGCACCATAGTTGGACTGGCCAAAGTTGCCATAAAGACCCGATGCCGACGATGTCAGCACGATGCGTCCGTATTTCTGTTGGCGCATGATCGGCCAGCACGCGTGGGTCACATTGGCTGAACCAATCAGGTGCACGTCAATGACCTTGCGGAAATCAGACATCTCCATCTTGGAGAACGTCTTGTCGCGCAAGATACCAGCGTTGTTGACCACGATATCAATGCGGCCCCATGCCTCCATGACCTTAGCGACCATATCGGCCACGCCAACCTCGTCCGACACATCGCAACCATGTGCCATCGCCTCGCCACCCGCATCGCGGATTTCCTGTGCCACGGCTTCGGCGGCGGTGGATGATGCCCCCTGCCCGTCTGTTGTCACGCCAAGGTCGTTAACCATGACACGCGCGCCACGTGCAGCCAGCCCCAAGGCGTGACTACGGCCAAGGCCGGTACCAGCGCCTGTGACAATCGCCACGCGGTTATCAAATCGGATGTCCATCATAGCCCCTTAATGCAGTGCTTGTTCAAAGATGTTCGGCCCGCTCATCACGTTGATGCCGCCGCTCACCGGAATAACGGCACCCGTGATATAGGCCCCGCCGATACCGCATAGAAACAGCATACAGCCCGCGATGTCAGTATCCGTACCCACGCGACGTAGCGGCACATCTTCGCCAACCTTGCTGCGCATACCTTCGTCATGGGTGGCAAAGGCGGTCATGCGCGACACGAACGGCCCCGGTGCCAAAGCGTTCACGGTGATCGCATCGCTGGCCAGTTCCTTGGCCAGAATTTTGCTCAGGTGGATCACGGCGGCCTTGGATGCGGAATAGCTGTAGGCACCGTCGCCCATCTCGCGTTCGCCCATCACCGAACCGACGTTCACAACCCGTGCCGGGTCTTCGATGGTCGCGTGTTTCTTGAGCATCGGAAGCAGCTTTTGTGTCAGGTCGAACAAACCGGCCACATTGACGTTCATCACCTTTTCCCACGCCTTGAAGGGGAAATCACCCAAGGGCGCGCCCCAAGTGATCCCGGCGTTGTTCATCAAGATATCAAGGCGATCAGTGCGCGCTTTCACGGCCTCTACCATCGCATCCACACCTTCTTCGGTGCCGACATCACCAGCAAACCCGATGGCTTTGCCACTGGCACCCATCGCGTTCAGCTCTTTTGCAACAGCCTCGCAGGCTTCGCCTTTGCGGCTGGCGATCAGGACAGTCGCGCCTGCGCGGACCAGCGCTTCGGCTGCCATACGGCCAATGCCTGTGGCACCGCCGGTGACTAGGGCGGTTTTACCCTCAAGCCCGAAAAGTGTATTGATATCCATGGTTTAAAATCCTCTGTGCTTGGCGACTTGGTTCGCGTGATAACCATAATCACCCAGCCATTCAGCACCCACACGGGCGCGTTTCATATAAAATCCGATGTCATAAGCGTCGGTCATGCCGATACCCCCATGCATCTGAACACCCTCTTGCACCGCCAGTTGCGCCGTCGAAGTGGCACGTGCCTTGGCGAGTGAGACTGCCATGGTGGCGTTGTCAGGGTCTTCGTCCAGCATGCGGCCCGCGTTCATGATTGCAGATGCCGTTACTTCGATCTCGCACCACAAATGCGCTGCGCGATGCTGCAACGCCTGAAAGTTGCCAATGACAGTGCCAAATTGCTTGCGCTCTTTCAGGTAAGCCACAGTCATCCCGAAGGCCCCAGCAGACAGCCCTGCCATCTCGGCGGCCAGTGCTGCCTGACCTGCTTCAAGCGCGGGCTTCAACACGCTCATCGCGCTATCGACCTGACCCAAGACATCCTCACCTGTGGCTTCGACGTTATCAAAATCAATCCGCGCGGAATCCCGTGCGTCGATCATGTTTTGTGCGTTGCGGGTGATACCTGCGCGGTCGGCCGGAATATCGAACAGCGTCAGACCATCATCGGTCTTGGCCAACACCAGCAAACGATCTGCCAGCGCACCATCCACGACGAATGTTTTCTTACCACTCAGGCGGAAACCGTTGCCTTCGCGGGTTGCAACCATCGATGTTGCTTCGGGGTTGAACTTTGATGTCTCGTCAACCGCCAAGGCATAAGTCACGTCACCCGTCGCAATCGCGGCCAAAGCCTTTTCCGCCCGTGCATCGCTGACATTGCGAAGCGCAGTCGCGGCGATCACAGCAGTCGACAGAAACGGGCTGACGACCAGGGTCTTGCCCATTTCATGTGCCAGCACACCCGCAGCGGCGTGGCCCATGTCGGACCCGCCAGCAGATTCAGGCACCAGCACGCCGGCCCAGCCCATCTCAGCCATTTCTTTCCACATCTTCGCATCGTGGGTTTTGCCCGCATCGCGCAGATCGCGGAACGCTTTGACGGGGGCGGACTTATCCAGAAAACCCCGCGCGGCATCGGCCAGCATGGTTTCGTCTTCGGTCATTACCAGATTTGCCATGATTTATGCCCCCAGCCCAAGTACACGACGCGACACGATGCTTAGCATCACCTCGGACGTGCCGCCTTCGATAGAATTCGCTTTGGTGCGCAGCCAATCCGCAGGCCGGTTGCCCAAAGGCCCGTCCCATTCCAGCGCATCACTGCCGCCCGCCGCCATCAGCAATTCATGGCGCTGTTTGTTCAGTTCGGTGCCCATGTATTTCAACATCGCGGACGCATCGCCTGCGCCAGTTCCCGCTTCGGCTTGGTCCTTGTAGCGCTCCAACGTCAGCCCGATAGAAAGTGCGTCCACTTCGCAACGCATCGCGTCAGCGCGCAGGGTGGTTTCCATTTCCTGACCTTCGCCAAGGGATTCGTTCAAAACGGCCCCCAAAGCACGCCCGCCAGACAGACCCTGCCCCCCGCCCGAGATCATCTCGCGCTCGTGGGTCAGCAGGTATTTCGCAACGTCCCAACCGCGGTTTTCGGTGCCGACGATCTGGTGTTTTGGAACCTTCACATCGGTAAAGAAGGTTTCGCAAAATACCGACGCGCCCGAGATCAGTTTGATCGGGCGGGTTTCAACGCCTGCGTCTTCCATATTGATCAGCAGAAACGAAATACCCTTGTGCTTGGGCGCTTCACGGTCGGTGCGGATCAGCGCGAAAATCCAGTCGGCTTTGTCAGCGTAAGAGGTCCAGATTTTCTGACCGTTAACCAACCAATGGTCACCCTTGTCTTCGCCCTTGGTCTGAACACTGGCCAGGTCGGACCCGGCACCCGGCTCGGAATAGCCTTGGCACCAGCGGATTTCACCGCGTGCAATCGGGGGCAAATAATGCAGTTTTTGTTCGTGCGATCCAAAGTGCAGCAAGGCTGGGCCAAGCATCCAGATGCCAAAGCTGTCCAGCGGACTGCGGGCACCGATACGGTCCATTTCCTCTTTGAAAATCTTTTCTTGCGAACGGTTTAGCCCGGCACCGCCGTACTCGACCGGCCACGTGGGCACGGTGTACCCCTTAGATGCAGCGCGTTCCATCCAGTCGCGTTGCGCGTCTGTTTCGAACTTAAAATTCTTGCCACCCCAACAGATGGATGCTTCACTGGCCTCGCCACCACGCATTTCGGCCGGGCAATTTGCCTCCAGCCAATCGCGCAGTTCAACTCGGAAACCCTCCAGTTCCTGATTGGACTGCATCGTATTCTCCCCCCTCGATTTTGCGGATAACAATTCCGCACTGCAAAATTGCATTTCGAAATTCGATTGACAAGACAGTTTCTGAACGCGCCTATTGCTTTGCAAATTCTTGAGGAGGAATGTCGAAATGAAAGCCATGCTAAGCACCGCACCCGGTGGCCCGGAAACCCTGGAGCTGACAGAGCTGCCGCAACCCGAACCCAAAAAAGGCGAGGTCCGCATTCGGGTCCGTGCTGCTGGTCTGAATTTCCCTGACACGTTGATTATTCAGGATCTTTACCAGATGAAACCACCCCGCCCCTTTGCCCCGGGTGGCGAGGTTGCAGGTGATATCGACGCGGTTGGTGAAGGCGTCACAAACGTTGCTGTCGGTGACCGTGTTCTGGCGATGACCGGCTTTGGCGGCTTTGCCACTGACATGTGTATTGATGCCGGTCGGGTCATGAAAATCCCCGATGCGATGCCATATGACGAAGCGTCATGTTTGGTGCTGACCTATGGCACGTCGCATCACGCGTTGAAAAACCGCGCGGAAATCAAGGCGGGCGAATCCTTGCTGATCCTTGGGGCTGCGGGCGGCGTGGGTGCTGCCGCCATTGAACTGGGCAAGGCTGCCGGTGCCAAGGTGATCGCGGCGGTTTCGTCCGAGGAAAAGGCGCAGTTCTGTCGTGATTTGGGTGCAGACGAAACAATCGTCTACAGCCGCGATATGGATGACCGCGCCACACAAAAAGAGTTCTCGAACGAGATCAAAAAACTTGCAGGCGGTGACGGTGTTGATGTCGTCTATGACGCCGTTGGCGGTGCATATGCAGAACCTGCCGTGCGCGCGCTAGCGTGGAAAGGCCGCTATCTGGTTGTCGGTTTCCCCGCTGGTATCCCGAAGATTCCGCTGAACCTGACACTGCTAAAGGGGTGCCAGATCGTTGGCGTCTTTTGGGGGGCACACACGGTCCGCGAACCCCAAGCCCATGCCGAAAACATGGCCGATCTGTTCCGCATGTACGCAAGCGGCCAGATCAAGCCGCGCATCTCTGCCCGTTTCCCGTTGGAAAAGGCAGCCGATGCGTTGACCCTGATGCAGGACCGCAAGGTTCTGGGCAAAGTCGTTCTTGACGTTGATTGAGCCTGAAAGGAAAGCAACATGACAAACCGACAAATCGTTATCGCCGAACTGCCGACCGATGCCCTGACGCCCGCACATTTCAAGGAGACCACAACGGATATGCCCACAGCGGGCGACGGTCAGGTGGTGCTAAAGGTCATTTTGATGTCCATTGACGCGGCAAACCGGTCTTGGATGAAGGGCGCGACATACCGCGCTGCTGTGAATGCCGGCGACGCCATGCCGACATATGCAATCTGCGAAGTCACCGAAAGCAAATCAGACCGTCTGGCCGTTGGTGATATCGTCGCCGCCGAAGCAACTTGGTCAAATTACATCGTCGCCGAGGCACGCAAATGCGAAAAGCTGCCCAAAGTACCGGAACTGTCCAACCTGATGTCTGTCTATGGCATTGCGGGCAAAACTGCATTTCACGGGCTGATTTCCGTGGGCCAACCGATTGCGGGCGAAACCGTGTTGGTATCGGCGGCGGCGGGATCGGTCGGTGGCTATGTCGGCCAGATCGCCAAGGCGCTTGGGTGCCGCGTTGTCGGCATCGCCGGTGGTGCCGAAAAATGCAAATGGGTCAAAGAAGAGCTCGGCTTTGACGAGTGTCTTGATTACCGCGCACCGGGTCTGGGCAAAGCATTGCGCGCGGCCTGCCCTGATGGGGTCGATGTGTACTTTGACAATGTCGGCGGTGCCGTGTTGGAAACCTCGCTGTTCAGCATGAACGAAAAGGGGCGCATCGTCTGCTGCGGCGCGATCAGCCAGTATGATACCGAAACACCAACCGGCCCGCGCAACCTGCCCGGTCTTGTTGTTGTTAAACGGCTGCGCATGGAAGGCTTCATTGTAATGGACTGGGCCCACAACGATGCCAAAGCCCTGCGTGCGTTACAAACTTGGGTCGCGAATGGTCAGATCAAAGTGACGGAAGACATTGTCGAAGGCCTTGAGAACGCGCCGCAAGCGTTGATTGGCCTTTTGGCAGGCGACAACAAAGGCAAGCGTATGGTGCGCGTTGCCGCTGATCCAGCATAGGAGGAAACCACCATGTCTTCATTGAAAAAGGCGGTTGAGCACAGCGAAACCCTGATCGGGACCGAAGTCGGGGTATCCGACTGGATCACCGTTGACCAAGAAATGATCGATCAATTCGCGAAAACGACTCATGATATGCAATGGATCCACATCGATCCTGAGCGCGCCGCCGCAGAAACCCCGTTCGGGGGCACGATTGCCCATGGTTTTCTGACATTGTCGCTGGCCAGCCGCTTTGCCTATGATTGCTTTAGCATGATGCCGGGTCAGGTGATGGGCATTAACTATGGCATGAACAAACTGCGCTTTTTACGGCCCGTCCCTGCCGGATCGCGTCTGCGTGGGCGGTTCACCTTGCAAAAAGTCACAGCCCGCAACGCAACAGACATGCTGCGGGAAAACCTGCTAACGATCGAGATTGAAGGCGAAGAAACCCCTGCCCTGATCTGCGAATGGCTGGGGCTTGCCGTCTTTAAAGACTAAACCGTTCTGCATTTGACACAAAGGCCGCCTTGCACTGGGCGGCCTTTGGTATTTCCGGCACGCCAAGGGTGCCTGCCTATTTGTCGGGGGCTGTCACGGGGCTGGATTGCGCAGCCAACGGACCGCATTGCGCCGGCGATTGATCAGGCAGCGGTTTGGCAACAGCCGGACCCAGTCTGTGATACCATGCAAACGCAATACACGCGACAATACCCATGATCGGGATCAAGGTGCCCATCGCAACAACTGCATCTCCCATCAACGCACCCAGCGACCCCATCAACAGTCCTGATCCCATCTGAATAAAGCCCAACATCGATGCAGCGGCACCAGCGGCACGCCCGAATGGCGCAAGGGCGGCTGTCGACATGGCCGGCATCACAAATGCAATCCCGAAGGAATAAACCGCCACGGGGATCATCACATGCAAGAAGCTGGGCGACCACATCAGCAGCGTCAATGTCCCCATGCTGCCCAATGCGATAAACACCAGGCCAGGGGCAACCAAAGCATTCGCGCCATATCTTTTCATAAGCGTGCGACAGATCAGGGAGGCTGCGAAAAAGCTGCCTGATTGCGCCAACATCGAGGCCCCGAATTGCGCAGGTGACAGGCCGACCTCATTCATCAGGATGAACGGCAAAAACGTCGCCTGTGCGTAAACAGCACCCAACGCACCCCCCATAACCAACGACGCTGCAATAAAGTGCTTGTTGGTCAAGAGCATCTTGTAAGTGCGCCCAAGCGCTGGAAAATTTAGCCGCGACCGGTCGGCGACAACGGTTTCCTTCAACGCGAAAATGACGACCGCAATAATACCGGCACCAAACACCGTCATTAACAAAAAGATCGACCGCCAGCCAAACAACGGCAGCATCAGCCCACCGATTGTTGGGGCCAGCGCAGGCCCAAGCGCCAGAATAATACCGATCAGATTCATGATCCGCGACGACTGGTCATCGGTGAACAGATCGCGCACCAACGCCCGTGAAATCGCCACACCAACCGACGCGCCGATCCCTTGGACAAAGCGCGCGCCCATCAGAATCTCGACCGACGGGGATAACATCGCTGCCAGACTTGCAACGCAATACAAAGCCATAAATGCAATCGTCACCGGACGCCGACCCAATGCATCAGACAACGGCCCCGCAACCAATTGCGCGCAGGCAAAACCGCCAAAATATAACGTCAGGGTCAACTTGATGACCGATTCAGTTGACCCGAAATGGCGCACCAGCTCGGTCATGGCGGGGGTGTATAAGGCCATGGAGACCGGCCCGATAGCCACCAACATCGCGCCAATGATACTGACCCTGCGTTCGGTCATTATGGGGGCGGTCATAATGTGTCTTCCGCTTTCGAAACAGCAACCCGCGGGCCATCGATGTTGGCGCGCAGCTTGCGCGCGGTCTCAAGGAATGTTTTCCAATCCTCGGGACAGAGTCCGTTTGAGATCAGATTTTCCGTCCGCTCACCCGCTTGGGCGATCTGCGCCAACGTATCCGCCGCTTTCGGTGTGAGCGTCACGATTTTGGCACGGCGGTCTTTTGGATCAGCTTCCCGCGCGACCAGACCGTCTGTCTCAAGCCGGTCAAGAAAGCCGGTCAGGCTCATAGGGGTCATGCCAAGGCTTTCGGCCAATAGATGTTGCCGCGTGGGACCACACCGGGCCATATGCGCCAAAACGCGTGCCTCAGCCGCTGTAACCGTCAGTTGACCCGCTTCGATTTCACGGGCAAACACGCCACGGGTGATCCGCGCAATATCATTAAACAAAAATCCAAAACTATCGGTATCAATCGTTGTACGCATCAAGGGTCCATTATTCTCTTTGTAAGCCTGCCTTACTATATAGCAAGACCTAGCATTTATCCGCCCCCTGTCAAATTTTTATCGTTGAATAATTGGCATCAAATGCGCTGCATCCCTACCCTGCGCGGTATTTAGTCAGCGCAAATCTGAAACCTCGAACCGGGAGCGGCTCACAAAGGTATCCCCGGCTTTCAGAAAGCTGGACGGAAAGCTTGGTTGATTGGGTGTATCCGGCCAGAATTGCGGCTCAATCGCGAGCCCCGCGCAAGGGCGATACGGCGTGCCAAGATGCCCGTTAGCCGGCGCGGTATCGATATGAAGCCCATTATAAACTTGAACGCCCGGTTGATTGGTACGAACCTCTAACACGACACCCGACGCTTCCAACCGGCAAGCCGCCTGCATCGGAGCGTTAGAGGTATCAAGGCAGAAATTATGATCCAAAACGGCACCGACATGACGTGGTTGCCGATAATCGAATGCCGTGCCCGCCACCGGTTCGGGCGAACCGACGGGGATTTGTTCGCCATCCACGGGCAAATACGTATCAGCCAAAACGGTCAGCATGAGATCCGAAAGGTCGGCCTGATCGGACAGGTTCCAATATCCATGGAACGCGGGGCTGAAATACATGTCCGCATCCGACCGCCCTGTAATCTCGATCTCCAACGCGCCCGAGGCGGTCAGACGGTAAACTGCGGTCGCAACGATATTTCCGGGAAATCCTCCCAGCCCATCCGGGTGTTCAAGGGTTAATTCGCAAGCGTCCTCAGACACTTGGGTAAAGGTCCAGTTCCGGTCGCTAAAGCCGGCGCATCCGCTGTGCAGCGTCGTACAACCGTTTTCGTTCTTGTCCAGATCGAACAATTCACCATTAATCTGCATCCGGCCCTTGGCGATCCGATTTGCAACCGGCCCAACTATGGCCCCGAAATAGCGCATCTGACCCAGATACGAATCGAGGGTTTCGCCACCCAGAACCAGACTGTGCTTAATACCCGCCACCCTATAGTCCTGAAGTGTGGCACCCCAAGATAGAACCCGCGCGACGGCCCCACCAGCGCGCAATTCACACGCGTGGACCAGTGTACCATCGGGAAAAACATCAAACTTTTCTACCATTTAACCACTTATCCTGCTCTTGAGGTCTGCAGGGATTTCATTCGTATACACAGAGATTCCCTGATAATGTATCAATATTGCCCATATTTTGACACGTTTCCCTTACACCTTGTTAACAGATTTAGCGGGGCGTTGATGCTCTGCATGTTAATATTTGGTGGGGCTAGGTAAATGAAAATTCTTGCGGTTGATGACGATCCAATCATCCTTGAACTGCTCGCGCATTTCATCGAGACAATGACAGAACACAAGCTGGTTATGGCCTCAAGTGCTGATGAAGCCATTGAAACGATCAGATCGAATGCGCGTGCGCCTTTCGATTGCTTCTTGCTTGATATCCAAATGCCCGGAACAGATGGCATCGCCCTTGCTGGCAAAATCCGCGACATGGATAACTATGTCGATACGCCTATCCTGATGCTTACCGCGATGTCAGAAAAAGATTACATCGATGCGGCCTTTGCTGCCGGCGCGACGGATTATGTGACCAAACCCTTTGAGATGTTCGAGCTCAAGGCGCGGCTGGCGCTTGTTGAGCGTGCTTTTTCTGAACGCGAAGCGCGCCCGACCAAGATTTTCGCGGCCCAGAAAGTGAACCCCAACCAAGGTCGGGGCACACCGCCAATTGATCTGCATAACCCTGTCGCGATCCATGACATCGAAAACCTGATCGATTTCATGGCGTTCGAAAACTATATCCGCCAGCTTAGCCGGAACGATCTGTTCGGTTCGACCGCCTTTGCCTTTACGATCCGCGGGATTGCACATTATCACGCCACCATGTCGCCGTTCGAGTTCTATTCCGTGCTGACAGATGTTGCTGAAATCATTTCGGACACACTGGGCGACGGCCAGTTCCTTATGTCCTATGCGGGAAACGGTACATTCGTTTGCATCACCGAAGCCGGCTGGCAGCCCGATATGAAGGCGCTTGGCCTTAGCGTGAACCTGACCCTCGCCAAGACTGAACTTTTTGACAACCAAGGCGAGCGGATCGAACCGCGGGTTTGCGCAGGTAATGCGATTAGGTTAATGTGGAAGACGAGCGCGACCGTTATGGACGCAATTTCCGCAGCACATGCCTCGTCCGAGGAATCCGTTGCTGCTCATGAACATGCACATAAAAACGCATGGCAAATTGGTCTGACTGCATGATGCACCAAAAACTCAAACTGCCAGGAATCGACCGGATCAGAAGTCGGTTTCTTGAGATGTTGAAAACCCGACAGGTTTCAATTGCCGAATATGCACTCGTTGCATGGGAAAGCTATGAACTCGAAGAGGTCAACGGTAGTTTGACGCTGGCGCGGACGTTGCTGCATCAGATCGCTGGCACTGCCGGTTCTCTTGGTTTTGAGGAACTGGGAAATGAGGCGCGGAGCGTAGAGACCGAGATTGATGACCATCTAAACGGCCCTGATGCCGACCTAGCCATCTGCCCCGGCCCTTTGTTTTTTCACCTAGATAGCTTTGTGCAACTTTGCCAAACCGTGCTTGATGCACAGCCGGAAACTGTCGATCCGTCTTAACCCGGACCGTCAGCCCACCACGGCTCTGATCTGATCCCCCAATGTGATGGGATCAAAAGGCTTGCTGATCACATCAACCGCCCCGATCTGACGCAATTCGTCCATCTCGTTTGGTTGCGCGCGCGCTGTCATAAAGATCGCAGGGATCTCTGCAAATTCGGGCCGTTCACGCAGCCGTTCCAATGTCTGACGACCCGTCAACCCGGGCATCATCATATCAAGCAGTAGAACGTCAGGAATATAGTCAAGCGCCCGCGCAAGAGCGTCTTCACCACTGTCACATTGGACAACCTCAAAACCGCCTGCCATCTCTAGCGCCAGCTCTACGATTTCGCGGATCGACTCGTCATCCTCAACGTGAAGAATTTTTATCACCATTACCCTCCCAAGTAAAAAAACGTTTGTTATCTAGGGTAAAGCACCGCAATTTGGTTAGGCTTACAACCCACAGTTTCATTAGACTATGCCCCGTTTTCGGCAAAATTTATAACGCAATCGATGATACGATTCATGTCAGCATGCGATTTCACCATATGCTCGCTGACGCGCTCATCTTTTGCGCGTACGGCATCAGACGTAAGCACGACGATACGTGCATTCGGTTGTTTCTCTTTTATCTCATCCAGCAAACCGGACGCGTCCCCGTCTGGGACAGTCCAATCCAGTATGATGACATCCCAAGCTTCGTCCGACAGCAAGCCACGCGTATTTCTGATCCGCGTGACATTATGCACATCCGCATAAGCGCTAATTCCCGCGCGGATGACTTCGGCAAAATCTTCGTCATCCTCAAGGTGGAGAACCTTTAGCCGCTTGCCCGGGACAGGGCGCGGTAACTTCTCAGTCGCGGGGACTTGCCCCTCGGAGAGTTGCGTAATCGGGCAGGTGAACCAAAATATCGTCGGCCCCTCGGGGGTGCTCTCAAATCCGATTTCACCGCCGTGCCGCCAGACGATCTCGCGGGTGATGTTCAAACCCAGACCTGTCCCGCCTTTGGCACGTGTATCTGATCCGTCCGCTTGCGAGAAACGTTGGAAAATACGCCCTTTGAACGATTCAGGTACGCCTGGCCCGATGTTCTGAACATAGACGACGGCGACATCGTCCCGCTTTTCGACGGTCACCGTCACATCTGTATCTTCATACGAATATTTGCACGCATTCGAAATCAAGTTGGCCATAACCTGCATCATACGCCCGGAATCCGCGGCGATGTGCAGCTCGTCTTTGGGCAAAACGAGCTCGAGCTTTGTCTTATGCGTGACAGCGAACGGCATCATTTCGCTTTGCGCAGACTGCACCAGCGCGCAAAGATCGACATCCACCATGCTAAAGCTGATCTCGCCCGAAGAAATCTTTTCGAGATCCAGAATATCGTTCACGATATCCGTCAGCCGGTCGGAATTGGATTGTGCAATCTGCACCAATCGCAAGGCAGATGGGGGCAGCTTGTCGCGTGCTGCCAGTTCAATCAGGCCCAACGCCCCCTTGATAGATGTAAGCGGCGTGCGCAATTCATGGCTGACCGTTGAAACAAATTCGCTCTTGATCTGCTCCATCTTCTTTTTGTCGGTAATATCGACGACCTGCGCGATATAAACATAGGACCCTATGTTCTTGTCGTAATTCCACGTGATGTTGAACAAGCCCCAACGGTGCCCGCCGCTCTTGTGGCGGATCCTGAACTCCTCGCGATAAACATCTTGGTTACCCGCGCGCACCGTACTCAATACCGCTTCAATCATCCGGTCCATGTCGTCTTTGGGGATGATCCTATCCAAATTGAAATCCTTGAGCATTTCAATATCGGAATAGCCTGTCAGCTCGGTCAACGCGGGGTTCACACCGATGAAATACCCACCACTGTTAAGCGTTGCCATCCCCACCGGAGCTGCCTCAAGCACGACGCGGAAACGCTTTTCGCTTGCTTCAAGGGCATTGCGGGAATGTCGCAGTTCGGTCACGTCGGTCTGCGTGCCGACCATGCGCAAAGCATTGCCATCGTCATCGCGCTGCACAACAACGGCATCGGACCGCATCCAGCGCCAGTTGGTGCCAAACGCCACCCGGTATTCCGCGATCGAACGGACCGTTTCACCCCTGATGCACCGACGGTCGGCTTCTAACAGCATCGTCATATCTTCTGGGTGGATCCGCTCCATAAAGATGTCTTGGGGGTTTTCGACATCTTGCTTGATATCCATGATGTCGCGCCACGTGTGCGAAACGACAGATCTGCCGGTCTTAAGATCAATCTCGAACACACCAATTTGCGAACCGGACAACGCCGCATCAAAGCGCTGTTTGGTGATCACCAGTTCATTCGCAATTTCGACATCTGTCGTCACATCACGCAAAATCACGGTCGTGCGACGCTTGCCAGAGGACGTAACCCACCCGTTTGTATGCAAATCAATGAACAATTCGCGCCCGGTCATCGTGTGACCTAACGCATTATAGTTTGGCCGCGATTCATCTTCGGAAAGCTCTGTAACAAAATCCGAAAAAGACAACCCATGCAGCCCGTCCCGCTTGCCATCAAAACAACTGGTCGCCGCATGGTTGGCAAATACGATCTTGCGATCTGAGTCCAAAATCATCACGGCGACGACCGTATTCTCGACCAAAGACCGGTTTTCTTCTTCCCGTGCACTGATCTTTTTCTTCCGTAACGTCGCGATCTCGCGCAGGCTTTCGTTGCGCATTCGCAGGGCACGCATTGCGAATGCCAACATCAAAGAAAGCAGCAGCCCGCCGACCAGAACCAAAAATGGCGTGCGTGTGGTAAAGGTTTCGTTGAAAAGTTCCGTGCTGTGATAGTGGAGTGTCCACTGCCGGCCGAACATTTCCACGGTATAATCCGCACTATAAAGCGTATCCGTATATTCGTGTTCATGGCTGCTATAGATCAAAGCATCGTTGTGAGCTGCGATCCCATCATAAACTTCGAAGTCAAACAGCCTCCCCTCCTCGGGGTTCAATCCTTCCAGCAGATTACGACCGACAAAAGGCGCGTATACCCACCCCTTCAGGTCAACTCCCTCAAAGTACGGCTGCAGCAAAAGGAAGCCAGGCTGTGCCGTGTCATCCTGCACCAACAAAATACGCGGAGTGAGCTGCGGCAATCCTGTTTCCCGCGCACGGTCTGCAGTTTCGCGGCGACCTCGCTCAAAGCTGATATCAAGGCCAACCGCCGCGGCGTTAATGTCCATTGGCGCGATATACTTGATAATGTATTTTATATCGCTTTCGGTTTCAGGATGCACAGTGAAACTCTGAATGCCCGCTTCACGCATACCCGCTACAAATTCCGGCACCTCATCCGCAGGAACAGGCTCGATAAAGCCAATTCCGTTTATACCGGGCAAGCTCTCTTTCACATTCAAGCTGCTCGCAAACATTTCGAAATCATCAGCCTCAGTATTTTCTGACGCGCGCATCATGCCCGCAGCGCCGTTGAGACTTTGTAAATAGACATCCAAACGGGTTTTAAGCTTCTGAAGAGCTACGTCGGTAATCCGCTGGAACTCTGCATTGGCCGCGGCTTTGCTCATCCGCGAACTCTCCGCGAACACCCCAAAGGTCACCAATACACACAAGATCACCAGAATTATATCAAGACGTTTGAACAACCACTAAACCCATTTAAACTTGTGCCGGGCACCTAGCGCTTTCGCATCGTTGGTGCAGCAAGGGAGACCTTATTCATTTATAGGTTGTGCTAAACTCTCAAACAACCCAAAAGCCCGCGAACCGTCAGATATTGTTGCACATGATGAAACAATGAGAGCGATTGAAGCATCCCATATGCTTGCTAAGCCTTGGGGTACACCAATATCGCCCGAAAATCGTTTACATTTGTGAGGGTTGGGCCGGTAATGATCTGACCGCCCACCCGTTTGAAAAAACCGTGCGCATCGTTAGCTGCCAATGCTTTAGCCGGGTCAATTGCTTCGGTTTTCGCAGTGTTCAGGGTGTTGGGTCCGATGCATGCGCCGGCAACTTCGTCCGCACCGTCCACGCCATCCGTATCACAGGCCAGCGCCCAAAGATTCGGCGCGCCGTCCAACGCCAGGGCCAATGCCAGGCAGTATTCCGCATTTGGGCCACCGATACCGTCCCCGCGCCGTGTCACAGTCAATTCGCCGCCCGACAACATCACAACAGGCGGATCGCCCGCGTTCAGCTTGGCTTGTGTGGCTAGGGCAAGTTTTGCGTGCTCTTGTGCGACATCACGCGCCTCGCCTTCCAGGTCATTACCTAACCGGATAACATCCAAACCCACCGACCGGGCGTGCTGTTCTGCGGCATCCAGTGATTGCTTGGGGGCCGCATATATCTGGTTGGTCACGCGCGATAAACGCTGGTCGCCCGGCGCAATCACTTGCGACCCTTGGGCAAGCGCTGCGTTGACCGACGGCGGCACCGAAATCTTCCACTTGTCCAATATCGCCTGCACATCCGCGACCGTGCTTGCATCACCGACCGTAGGGCCCGATCCGATCATCGCCATATCATCACCTGGCACGTCCGAAATCATCAGGGCCAACATCTGCGCAGGATAGGTCGCCGCAGCCAGTTGCCCGCCTTTGACACGGGAAAGATGCTTGCGCACCACGTTCATCTTCTGAATCGGCGCGCCGGACGACAGCAACTCTTGGTTAACGGATTGTTTCTCGGAGAGTGTTATTTCACCCAAAGGCGCCACCAGCAAAGCCGATGCCCCGCCTGAGATCAACGCCAGCACGAAATCGTCCTCGCCCAATCCATCAACCAAGGCAATCATACGTTGTGTGGCAGTAACCCCGGCCTGATCCGGAACAGGGTGCGCCGCCTCGACGATCTCGATCCCCTGACAGGGCCGCGCGTACCCATAGCGGGTGATCACCAGCCCCTCGCAAGGGCCCCATTCGGCCTCGACCGCCTCGGCCATGCGTGCGCTGGCCTTGCCGGCACCGATCACCACGACCCGACCCACAGGCCGCGCCGGCAGGAACCGCGCCAAACTTTGCATCGGGTCGGCTACTTCGACGGCGACATCAAACAAATTGCGCAGCAGCGTTTCAGGATCGATGGATGCCATAGTTATCTACCCTGCCTAAAACCCGACCGCACAGCCGTCTTTGCGGTGATCCGATCCGGCCACATACCCGTCACCCTGCCGCGCAATCAGCTGTGCACCGCCAAAGCCAAACGCATTATCAGGCGCTTCGCGGGTGATCTTGTGGCCCATGCTTTCCAGCGCGGCGACAGTTTCGTCCGGCATGGTGCTTTCCACGGCCACCTCAACCCCCGACACAAAACGCCAGCGCGGCGCGTCACTGGCGGCTTGCGGCGATTGCCCGTGCACCATCATCCGCGTCACCATTTGCACATGGCCCTGCGCCTGCATCGGTCCGCCCATGACGCCAAAGCTCATCAAGGGGGCACCATCTTGCATAACAAAGCCCGGAATAATCGTCTGGAACGGACGCTTGCTTGGGCCGATCTGGTTCGCGTGACCCGGGGTTTCTACAAACCCCGCGCCACGATTTTGCAGGCTGATCCCTGTATCAGGCACAACAACCCCTGATCCGAACCCCATATAGTTCGACTGGATCAACGACACCATTTTGCCCGACGCATCCGCCGCTGTGATATAAACCGTGCCGCCATGTTTCGGCGCGCCTTCGACAGCGATTTTCGCCTTGTCGGGGTCGATTTCTGCCGCCCGACGCGCCAGATACGCAGGGTTCAGCATCTCGCTTGGCGTGACGTCCATATGGGCTGGATCCGCGACAAACGCCTCGGCATCAGCGAGGCCCAGCTTGATCGCTTCGATCTGCAAATGCAGTGCTTGCGGGCTGTCGGGGGCGTGGCTGGCAAGATCAAAGTGACCCAGAATACCAAGCGCGCTTAGCGCTGCAATGCCTTGCCCATTTGGCGGAATTTCATGCAGGGCCACGGCCGCATAATCCTGGCTTAGGGTGCCGCACCAATCGGGGCTGTGGTCGGCCAAATCCGACATTGCCAAGGCTGACCCATGGCGCGCCGCATCTGCCACGATCTGTTCAGCCAGCACACCAGTATGGAAAGCAGCACCCTTGGTTTCGGCAATCAACCTGAGTGATTTCGCCTGCGCAGGGTTGCGAAAAACCTCGCCTGCTTTGGGCGCGCGGCCATTTGGCAAAAAGCAATCGGCGAAGCCCGGTTGCTGGCCCAAAGTCTTGCCGGCGATTTCCCAAAGCCGCGCGATAATCGGCGACACGGGGAACCCGTTTTCGGCATAATCGATTGCGGGGCCGAACAGTGTCTCGAATGGCAACGCGCCAAACCGGTCCGACAGCGCGACCCAGCCCGATACCGCCCCCGGCACCGTAACGCTGCCCCAGCCGCGTTCTGTGACTTCGGTCGCGGTCAATCCTGCTGGCGATCTGCCCGATGCGTTTAACCCATGCAACGCGTCGCCGTCCCACAAAATAGCGAATGCATCACTGCCAAGGCCGTTTCCAGATGGTTCAACAACCGTCAGCGTAATCGCCGCTGCAAGGGCTGCATCAATGGCGTTTCCGCCTTTGTACAACATCGAAAGTCCGGCTTGCGCAGCCAGAGGTTGCGAGGTTGCGACCACATTACGGGCCAGCAAAGGACCGCGACGAATATCATAGGGTGTATCAAATTTCATGCGGCATCCTGCGACCGGAATTAAGCCGGACGCAAGCAGATAAATTGCATCTTATGGCAATTTACAAACAGGGCAGTGCGCCCAAAGCCAACTTACGCAGTCTGATCAAACAGACGTTGGCGCGCCGCTGCATATTCAGTCGCAATACGTTCGACCAACTCCGCCGCTGGCATCACTGATTTAACAGCACCAATGCCCTGACCCGCGCCCCAAATCTCTTTCCAGCTTTTGGGTTTTTCACGGTCGGTACCGAAGTTCATATTCGACGGGTCTGACCGCTCTAGGTTATTGGGGTCCATGCCTTGCGCCTCGATCGACGGCTTTAGGTAGTTGCCCCAGACACCAGTAAACAGATCGGAATAGACGATATCCGATGCGCCAGAATCCGCGATCATCTGCTTGTAACGTTCATCCGCGTTCGCTTCCTTGGTCGCGATAAACGCCGACCCGGCATAGCCGCCATCAGCACCCATGGCCTGCGCCGCCAGAAGGCTGGCACCACTTGCGATCGCACCCGACAAGAACAAAGGCCCATCAAACCATTCGCGAATTTCCTGAATCAACGCCAACGGGGATAGCGCACCAGCATGCCCCCCTGCCCCGGCGGCCACAGCGATCAGGCCATCAGCCCCTTTTTCAATCGCCTTATGCGCGAAGCGGTTACTGATCACATCGTGCAACACTACGCCACCCGCGCCATGCGCTGCATCGTTCAGCCAGTTTTGCGCACCCAGCGACGTGATCCACAACGGCACCTCGTGTTTGACGCAAATCTCGACGTCACGTTCCAGCCGTGCGTTCGATTTATGCACAATCTGGTTCACCGCATAGGGTGCCGCCGGGTTGTCAGGGTTCGCTTGGTTGTGGCGGTCCAGCTCTTCTTTGATGCGGGTCAGCCAACGATCCAGCTCGATCGGTTCGCCTTCGGCCTCGCGGGCATTCAGCGCGGGGAAACTGCCAACGATCCCCGCCTTACACTGCGCAATAACCAGATCAGGATTCGAGATGATAAACAAAGGGCTGCCAATCAGCGGAATGCGCAGATTGTCAAAAAGGGCTGGTAGCGTCATGGGTTCCTCCGGGAAGCGTTCTTTTGCCTGCAACTTGTCAGGATGCTGAAGATTTGGGAATGACAGACGTTGCGTCCGTTATTCCCTATTGCCTTGATTTCGATCCTAGACCGCCTCGATGATTGTGACGTTGGCGATGCCGCCGCCCTCGCACATGGTTTGCAACCCGTATTTCTTGCCCTGTGCATGCAGGCTGTGCACCAACGTCGTCATCAAGCGCGCGCCTGACGCCCCCAACGGATGGCCAAGCGCAATAGCGCCGCCATTTACGTTCAGCTTTTCAGGATCGGCACCCGTATGCTTGAGCCATGCCATCGGGATCGGCGCAAAGGCTTCGTTCACCTCGAACAGATCAATATCGCCGATCTTCATTCCCGCACGTTCCAATGCACGGTCCGTGGCGGGCAATGGTTCTTCGAGCATGATCACAGGATCACCAGCCGTCACCGTCAGGTTTACGATCCGCGCCTTGGGGGTCAGGTTGTATTTCCTTAACGCAGCCTCGGACACGACCAGCACACCCGCCGCGCCATCGCAAATCTGCGACGCATTCGCCGCCGAGATCATACCGTTCGGATCCAGCAGCTTAACGCTTGAAATAGTCTCTAATGTTGCATCATCGCGAATGCCTTCGTCGCGGGTGTGCATGCCGCCTTCGATTGCCAGCGGTACGATTTCAGCATCAAACGCACCTGCATTGCTGGCAGCGGTGGCACGGCGGTGGCTTTCCAAGGCATAGCTGTCCAGCTCTTCGCGGTTAAACCCGTGCTTTTGCGCGACCATCTCGGCCCCGATAAACTGGCTAAAGTTCTTGGTGCCATAGCGTTCCGCGATACGGTCGCTAAACGGCCCCTCGCCCAGCCCCGCCTTGGCGTGCAGGGTCACGTTCGACATCATCGGCACCCGCGTCATGCTTTCGACACCCATGGCGACAACCACATCTTGCGTTCCCGACATCACCGCTTGGGCCGCGAATTGTACCGCTTGTTGCGAGCTGCCACATTGCCGGTCGATCGTTACGGCAGGCACCGATTGCGGCAAGTTGGATGCCAAGACGCAATTGCGCCCGAACGCAAACGACTGCTCGCCCGCTTGCGTCACACAACCGACGATCACATCATCGATGATCGCGCCGTCAATGCCGCTGCGCGCGACCAGTGCATTTAGCACCTCGGCCCCTAAATCTGCCGGGTGCCAATCACGCAAAGCACCCCCGCGTCGCCCGCCAGCCGTGCGAACTGTTTCTACGATATATGCGTCAGCCATGGTTTTCCCCTCCCGGAAAGATCGTTACTTCGGTGCCATACGGATGGCACCGTCAAGACGGATTGTTTCCCCGTTCAGCATCGGATTATCGATAATTGCGCCAACCATTTTGGCGTATTCCGACGGATCACCCAACCGGCTTGGGAACGGCACTTGCGCACCCAGCGATGTTTGCGCTTCTTCTGGCAAGCTGGCCAAAAGCGGCGTCAGAAACAGGCCAGGTGCAATTGTCATCACGCGGATGCCATAGCGCGCCAACTCGCGGGCGATCGGCAGGGTCATCCCGACAATACCGCCCTTGGACGCGGCATAGGCGGCTTGCCCGATCTGCCCGTCAAACGCCGCAACCGATGCGGTGTTGATGATCACGCCACGCTCTTCCCCGATGGGGTCGGCCTTGTGCAATGCTGCGGCGAATTTCGATAAAACGTTGAACGACCCCAACAGGTTGACGTTGATCACCCCGGCAAAGCTGTCGAGCGGCAGCGCGTCACCTTCGCGGCTGACAACCTTGGCTGGTGGTCCGATGCCTGCACAGTTCACCAAGATGCGCGCCTTGCCATGCACACCTTCGGCATCTGCAATCGCAGTGGCGACAGCGTTTTCATCCGTCACGTTCACCTTGAAAAATTTACCACCGATTTCGGCGGCTTTGGCTTCACCCATCTCGGCATTCATGTCAAAGATCGCGACCTTGGCACCGGCCTTGGCCAGCATTTCAGCTGTCGCACCCCCCAAACCAGATGCGCCGCCGGTTACAATCGCGGCTTGTCCTTGAAGTTCCATAGTCTGTCTTCCCCCTGGCAGCCTGCGCCGCCCCCGTTTTTGAATTTCACGGGAATGTTGCGCGGGGCGCGGGGGAATTCAATCGAAAAGCCGGAAAGATGCAGAATAATACGCAGCCCGCTAGTGGGCTACCTTGGCCCCTTGGGCAATCGTCGGCGGTGCGTTGTTCAGCTGTTCAATCGCAAAACCGGCGGCGGCTTTATAGCGGGCCATAAAGGCATTGCGTTCCTCCTCAGGGACCACATCATTGATGTCGGTAAACTCCCCTGCACAGCGATCGTTCACCATGTTCAAAAGGCCAAAAGGCCCTGCCCCACGGTTGCGCAAGATCAGCTCTGATACAGGCCCGCATAGCGCGTCGTCATAGGCGTGCAAAGCGGCGGGCGTCACACCATGTTCCAACATCAACGCGCCGATCGTGCGTGCATCGATGATCGCCTGGCTGGCCCCGTTTGACCCGGTCGGATACATCGCATGCGCCGCATCCCCCATCAAAGCCACAGATCCATCGACCCAAGTATCAACCGGATCACGGTCAATCATCGGGTTTTCATAGGCAATTTCGGCACCGTTCAGCAAGGCAGGCACATCTAGCCAATCATAGGTCCAGCCATCGAAATGATGGATAAAATCGGACACTTTGGCGGGCTTATACCAGCCGCTTTTACGGTCTTCGGTTTCGTCTAACGTGACTTCAGCGATCCAGTTGATATCGGCATAGCCCTGATCATCCACCTGCGAAATCGGATAGATGACCATGCGTTGCAGATGCGTGCCCAACCCAATAAAGGACGATCCCGTCCGGCTGGGTTTTGCCCGCGTCGTACCACGCCACATCAAGGCACCGCCCCAATGGATCGGCGGCTGATCTGGGTGCATTTGCGCACGGATCGCAGAATGAATACCGTCTGCGCCAATCAACAGCGTCCCAATTTCGACGGTCTCGCGGCCATCGGCGTGAGCGATCTGCGCGCTGACTGTTCCGTCGGCATTCTGAGTATACGCCGTGACCTTTGCACCCAGCTGCACGGCACTACTGCCTGCGCGCTTTATCAGCGTATCATACATCAGCATATGCAGCTTGCCCCGGTGTGCTGCGTATTGGGGCCAGTTATAGCCAGCTTCGGTCCCGCGCGGTTCGGCGTATATTTCCTGCCCCTGCTGTCCGACCAACGCCCATTCGCGCGCGGGCAATCCGACCTTGTCCAGATCGGCAGCGGTGATGCCCAGATCAAACAATTCGCGCACGGCGTTTGGCTGGATGTTGATCCCGACGCCCAAAGGTTTCAATTCGCGCACCGATTCAAAAACGGTGCAGCGCACGCCAATCTGATCGAGCGTCAAAGCAAGAGCCAGCCCACCAATGCCACCACCAGCAATCAAGACATGGGGTTGGGACATAATTTTTACCGCCTTTGAAGAAATTTAAGATGTGTTAGCAGATCACCGAAGCGCGTCAAACCCATCCTCAAGGCCAACCGCTTTGCTGGCCAACGCGATGAACTGCGCGCGCTCGGCACCCGAAAGCCCGCTCAGGATGTCACTTTGCAGGGCGCTGACGACTGGCGCGGCCTTGTGCAAAACCTCCCTCCCCTGCGCGGTTAGCGTGACGTGCCGGGCGCGTTTATCGTCGGGGTTAATGCTGCGGATGACCCAGGTTTTACGCTCAAGCCGGTCAACAACGCCCCCGATGGTCGCGCGGTCATACGCAATGTGATGCGCAAGGCGGGCCTGATCAATGCCGGGCGTATCGTTGATGGTCTGCAAGGCCGCAAACTGCACCGACGTCATATCGATACCCGCAGCTTTCATCTGCTCTGAAAACGTGGCGGTCGAAAGCTGGTGCAATCGCCGGATCAAATGGCCGGGCATCGCGTTTAAGGGCATGTGTCACCTCTAATTGGTATGCATACTTACCATATTGACGCCGCCATGAAAGACCCGTTATGGTAAGTATACTTATTAACTAGGGGCGCAAGATGCAGTACCACCTGAACGGATTTCGCGCGGGCAGCCCGGATATCGCGGCATCTATTGGCCCGGACCATCCCGCCGCGCCGCCTGCGCAGGTGGACGTGCTGATCGTTGGTTGCGGCCCTGCCGGATTAACCCTTGCCGCGCAACTGTCTGCCTTTGGCGATATATCGACCTGCATCATCGACCAGAAATCCGGCCCGCTACAGATGGGCCAAGCCGATGGCATAGCCTGCCGGTCGGTCGAGATGTTCGAAGCTTTCGGGTTTTCCGAACGGGTGCTGCGCGAAGCCTATTGGGTGAATGAAACGACGTTCTGGAAACCTGATCCTGCGCGGCCCGATCACATCGCCCGCAGTGGCCGTATCCAAGACACGGAAGACGGGCTGTCGGAAATGGCCCACGTAATCCTGAGCCAAGCGCGGGTGCATGATTTCTATCTTGATGTGATGCGGCAAGGACCCCAGCGGTTAGAGCCGCATTACGATCGCACGTTCATCAGCCTGACGCGCGATGACAGCGCTGAGTACCCTGTCAAAGTGATCGTCGAACACGCCCCCGACGGCACCCCGCCTGTCACCGAGACGATCCATGCCCGTTACGTCATCGGTTGCGACGGCGCGCGCAGTGGGGTGCGCCGCGCGATAGGTCGCGATCTGGTTGGGGATGCCGCCAATCAGGCGTGGGGTGTCATGGACGTGCTGGTCGAAACCGACTTTCCCGATATCCGGCTGAAATCCGTGATCCATTCAGCGGCCCAAGGCTCCGTTCTGATTATCCCGCGCGAAGGTGGCTATCTCGTGCGCCTGTATATCGAGTTGGACAAGCTGAACCCGGATGAACGCGTATCGCAAAAGAACATCACCGCCCCGCAATTGATCGCGGCAGCACAGCGGATCATGGCCCCTTATACGTTAGATGTTAAGGAAATCGCGTGGTGGTCCGTGTACGAAATCGGCCAACGTCTGTGCGATCAGTTTGATGATGCGGAAAACGGTGGCGACCCAAGGGTATTTATCGCAGGCGATGCCGGCCACACCCACAGCCCCAAAGCCGGGCAAGGCATGAATGTATCCATGGGGGATGCTTTCAATCTGGGCTGGAAACTGGCTGCTGTCCTGCGCGGGCAATCTGCGCCATCTCTTTTGCACAGCTATTCGGCCGAGCGTCAGGCCATCGCACAGGAACTGATCGATTTTGATCGTGCCTTTGCCAAGATGTTCAGCGCGCGGCCCAAAACGGCACAGGATGCAGGACAAGACACCGTAGATCCCGCAGAATTTCAGCGTTATTTCCAAAAGCAGGGGCGCTTTACGGCGGGGACATCTGTGCATTATGGCCCGTCCCTTTTGGTCGGTGATGCGCAGCATCAAAATCTGGCAAAAGGCTTGGTCGTGGGCATGCGTTTTCATTCAGCGCCCGTGATCCGCGTTGCCGATGCAAAACCGGTGCACCTAGGTCATATGTTAAAGGCTGATGGCCGATGGCGTATTCTGGCCTTTGCCGGCGAAGACAACGACCTTCGGTCCCTATGCCGCTATTTAGGGTCAAAATCATCGCCCATCGTCAAAATGACACCTCGCGGTGCCGACGCCGATGCCGTCATTGATTTTCGGGCAGTTTATCAAACCCCGCACCGCGACATCGACCTGCGCGCCCTGCCCTCTTTGCTGCTCCCTAAAAAGGGGAAACATCAGCTGACCGATTACGAAAAGATATTTAGCGCCGATCCAGCGTCAGATATTTTCGATCTGCGCGACATCGACAGGGTAAGCGGATGCATCGTGATCGTGCGGCCGGATCAGTATATCGCCGACGTTCTACCCTTGGACGCACATAGCGCGGTGTCGGAATTCTTTGAAACCGTTCTGACCGCTTAGGTTCATCAAGCCGGTTTCTGCGCCAATTGCCATTTGATCCGCACGAACCCCATCTGAAGCGCAAGACCGACAAAAACAAACGCCATATCAAAGATCCAAGGATCGTAAATCAATGCGGCTTTGATCGACTGACCCAAGATCGACAACACCGTTCCGAGCGCGAAACATGCCAATCCAAACCGCCCCATCAGCTCGACCGGCCAGACCCAACGGCTGGCCGATAGACGCGTGACCCAGCTTTGCGTCGACAAGAAATACACCAACGCCAAAAGATGCAGCAAACGCGGCGCGGCAAGAAACGTTTTGTCGAAACCTGTTATATAGAAGGGAAACCCGTGATCGTGCAGAAACGACAGCCCGGCGCGGCCATAGAACTGAACGATATCGATTTTCAACCACGCCAGAACAAAGATCAGAAACGCCAGCGTTGCCCATCTGGCCCAGGCGACATCGGGGACAAGCCGCTTGCCTGATTTCAACCGCATCCCGGTGGCCAGACCAATCGCGAACAGGAACTGCCACGCGAAGGGGTTAAAGAACCACCCGCCCTCGTTAGGGAAGGCGGGGATATTCAGCCGCGCTTCGCCAGTCACAACCCACAGCAGGAACGACCCGCCAAGCATGACCCACATGTTGCGTCGCCCGACCAGAATCATCACCGGCGTCATCAACAGCAATGCCGCGTACATCGGCAAGATGTTCAGATACCCGAACTGATGCCCCAACGTCGCAATACCGATGGTCGCCTGAACGGGTGCCGCGATCCACGGGGCAACATTGTTAACGCCCCACATCTTTTCGGCACCAAACCAATAGGCCGACCCCATCATAATCGCCAAACTGATCATCGTAATGACCAGATGCACCGAATAAAGCGTCCAGGCGCGGCCCCAGCATTTCGCCACAGCACGCCAAAGCGGCAAGCGTTCAAATGCCATCGGATAGGCCAACCCTGCCGCCATTCCGGACATGAACACAAACCCCTCGGCCGCGTCGGAAAAGCCAAAGTTACGGTTTGTAAAAAGCTCAAGCGGGTTGCCCGGCACATGGTTGATGAAAATCATCACCAGCGCCAACCCCCGAAAGAAATCAAGACGCGGATCGCGAGAGGACGCAGGATGGCTGGATAGGGTCATGGGTGCAGACATTTCAGGCTTGAACAGGTGCGTTCGTCGCATTGGGCGACGCGAATGAAATCGGGGTTTCGGCCCATTGGCCCATGATCCGATGGTGATCGGCAATGACGCGCGGCAGGGAAAGCTCTTCGGGTGTGGCGAAAACCACCCCGTTTGACGGCTGCGACGTGACCCAGATCACCAAGGGGGCCAGCACCAGCGGAATACCGATCGGCAAAACCCAAAACATAAGGTTCGCAGCAAAGGTATAGGTCAGAAAAATGATCGCGATACCCCAAAGCTGTATCCACCATCCGGCGGCGAAAGCCTCGGGCAGGGTCAACCGCCCGTCGCCGCGGGTTTGCGCCGGCCAACCGCCATCCCGCCCGCTAAGCACCTGAAGCACGGCGCGCGTTTGCCACATCAGCATGATCGGCGCATTGATCGACGACATCAGCAATTCTCGCAGCATCCCCCGCGAGGCGGTCAGCGCCCCGCCAAACTGCGAAACCCGCCCGCGCAATGCCGCATCCAACAAGATCAGTACCTTGGGAAGCACCAACAAACCAAACACCCCCACCGCGACACCGACGGCTTTTGAGGTTTGATCCGACGGGAAAACCGGAAATAGCTGAAAGGTTTCTGGGAAAAAATCAGGCGCGGGCGCGGTTGCCGTGGCGTATAAGTTAGACGCTAGAAACATCATCCAGAACAGCGGCGCAATATAGCTCAGGATACCTTGGAACAGTGCAAACCGCGACCAGGCTTTCAGCCCCGGCGCGGAAATCACGCGGATATGTTGCAGGTTCCCCTGACACCAGCGCCGATCCCGTTTGGCAAAATCGATCATGTTTTCCGGCCCTTCCTCAAAGGACCCTTCAAGATCGGGATCAACGCGGACCACCCAGCCTGCGCGCGCCAACAGGGCGGCTTCGACATAATCGTGGCTTAGGATATGGCCGCCAAAAGGGGGCGGGCCAGACAGCTCGGGCAGTGCGCAGCTTTCGGCAAAGGCGCGCACCCGGACCAAGGCATTGTGACCCCAAAACGCGCCTGTGGCCCCCTGCATTGCGGCCTGCCCTTGGGCAAATACTGGCGAATAAAACCCCGCCGCGAATTGCATCGCACGGCCAAACCGAGACTGTGCGCCGATGATACGTGGCAAGGTCTGCAACAGCCCCAGCTTTGGCGCGGCCTGCATCCGGCGCACCATTTCCGCAATGGTCGCCCCTTCCATCAAACTGTCCGCATCAAGGATCAGCGCAAAGTCGTAATTTGCCCCGGAGGTTTCAAAGAAATCCTGAATGTTGCCAGCCTTGCGCCCGATGTTGCGCACGCGGCGTCGATAGAAAAACCTTTGCAGTTTACCTTCGGCTTTGCGGGCATCTTGCTGGCGGTCCTCCCATAAATGGACAAACCAACGCTCCTCCTCGGCCCCGACCCTAGCGTCCTGCGTGTCAGACAGAATGGCAAAATCAAAATGCTCGGTCAGCCCGAGGCGCGCAATGGCATCATCCATTGCGGCCACGCGGGCGAAAACTGCACCGGGGTCTTCGTTATAGACGGGCATCAAAATGGCAGTGCGGGCGGTGATCGGCGTTGTCATCGCGGCGGCAGGCTTGCGCATGGAAATCAACCCTTCGACCGATTGCATCGCGCCCCAAGCCAGCCAAAACGTGGTGATAAACACCAATGCGGCGCGCACCCCGTCGACCATCTGGTACCCATCCGCGGCACCAAACTGCAAAAACAGCGCAGCGGCACCAGCCCCAAGGCCGATGCTCATTACCAACGCAAAGACACGCGCCGAAAGCACGCCGCCCGAGAAGGATTTAGCGTTCATCTATTAGCGGCCACGCGCAACGAGGCCGAAACTTTGAACCATAACGGCCAGCAGCCGCCGCAGCCTGCTTTCTGCGGCCTCAACAACCGTGATGCGTGGCAGTTCAATCACCTGCTGTGGCATCCCCAAAGGGGCATCGGGCAAGGCACCGTCACGCAAAATGGCCGCTTTGCGGGTTTCAAACGCAAAGGGGTCTGAGATAGAATTTATAGTATTCTGAGCAATCATGTGCGCATCCATTGATAAATCCATGTTTCGGTCAACTTCCGACCAAAACCCGCGACATGGGCAACCAGTTCCACAAGACGTTCATTTCCGCCATCAACATCGATCACCAGACGCCACTTGGTCGTGTTTTCAATCTTGGACAGGGCAATGTGCTGGATTTTGCCGTGCGACAGGGTCACGACGGGCTCCATCTTGGCGTCTGCCGGCAGATCGGCCATCAGACCGCCGTCAAAATCGATCACAAACTTGCGCAGCGACTCTTTGGCACCGGATACGCCTGACGTACCGCCCTGCCCCGCCAGCGTGTTCACGATCCACGCGCGGTCGCCGTCGCGGTTGGTGCCAAGCGTCCCCCACCGCAAACGATATGAATATTCGCGGCTTTCGCCAGCGCGCGGTTTTTCCAAAGGCACCCAAAAGCTTACGATGTTGTCATTACCCTCAAGGTCGGAAGGAATCTCAACCAGTCGTATCGCACCGGCACCCCACTCCCCCTTGGGTTCGACCAAAACCGAAGGGCGGTCTTGATATTGCGCGCCCGCATCTTGGTAATCGGTGAAATCACGGTCGCGTTGGATCAGACCAAAGGACTTGAGGTTTGGTTCATTCAGATAGGTGCTGGCCAGACGTGGCGGATTATTCAGGGGCCGCCACAAGACGTCACCGTCCGTGCGCACGACCATCAGCGCGTTGCTGTCATGCACCTGAGGGCGGTAATCATCAAATGTATCGCTGTTTTTTTCGTCGAACAAAAACATCGACGTCAACGCAGCAACGCCCAGTTGTTCGACGTCTTTGCGGAAATGCAGTTTGGCGGTGACGTCAATGGTCGTTTCAGCGCCTGGCCGGATCACAAAGCGGTACGCGCCAGTGCAAGACGGACTGTCGAGCGCGGCATAGACCACAACGTTTTCCTGCCCCGCTTTGGGACGTTCAAGCCAGAAGTCCGAGAAACGTGGGAATTCTTCTTCGCGGCCAAGGCCGGTGTTGATCGCAAGGCCCCGCGCCGACAAGCCATAGCTGCTGTCACGTGCCAAGGCGCGGAAATAGGATGCGCCGACAAAGGCGATCAGCTCATCAAACATATCGGCCCGGTTCAGGGGCGTATTCAGGCGAAACCCTGCCACGCCGGGCAATTCGGCATGCTGAGGGACCCGTGGGGCAAGGTCTTCGTAATACAGAAAATCATCTGTGGAAAAGCCCATCGGGGTCTGAAACCCGTCTACGACCTCGTGAATGGCCACGGTTTGTTTATACAGCCAACCCGGGTGAAAAGCGTGCAGGCGGAACAACACGCCGTCGTCTTGCCAACGGGACCGTTTCGGATCGAACTGGATTTTACGGTAGTCATCATAATCAAGGTTTTCGATAACCTCTGGCGCATCAACCGCCGGCACATACTCTGCCTCGGACGCCTGTTTCATCTGCGCGTCCAGCCATTCAAACGAAAACGGCTGCGGCCCCGCAGGCACGGGTGCCTGACCGTCAGACACGCTTGGTTCAATGGCTGTCTCGGTATCAGACGCTGCAACAGTTTGCCCCAGTGCTCCACGCGAAAGCGCAACGGCAGCAACCGAGCTGGTGAGAGCGCCCAAAAGGGTGCGGCGATTGAGGTGGAGCAGATCCTGTGTGGGGGACCCAAGTTTATTTAGCATTGAAACCCAATAACTTAGTTAGAGAATGATGGCCTATGTCCAAACGACTCAGTCGCAGGGCAATTCCATATTATGTGATCCATTATGTCCGGTTTCGATGCGCCGCCACAGAAATATGCGGAACTGATTGAGAACAAGCGAGTTTTCGCAAGTTAAGCGCGTGCAAACAGGCAAGTTTCGGCACGTATGCGGTAATTTCAAGCAACTGAGGTTAAAATTGCCGGAATACGGGCCAGACTATCATGTCGCAGCGGCATTGATCGACGGTATCCACCAGAATCCCGACTAGAGGAAACGGTTCGCATCCTCTATCCTCGCTGCCAATCGGGACCGCCGTTTACATATCGCCCTGAGCAGCGAATGCGGACGCAATTGAGGGCAGATCAAACGCGATGGGAAATCACGTTCCAGAGTTCTTTGAACCACAGGGGGCGCCGGTTGCAGCGGTGTTGGCTTTGTGTGATCGGAGTGATGCCAATACAGGTGCGCAAGCGGATGCAGGCAAACGCGCGCATCTGATACGATCGGCACAGCGGCACCTTGGGGTGCCTGAAACATCCATCACATCCGAACCAACCGGGGCACCCATCTGGCCAAATTCGCACCGCGGCAGCCTCAGCCATTGGGGCAGCAAAACCGTGTGTTTGCTGGCCAAGGGAAACGCATGGGATTGGGGCGCTGATATAGAAGGGCACGCGGATGCAGATGCAGTTCAATCGATATCCCAAGTAGCAATGGATGCGAGCGAGCGGCGCATTCTGGCGCAATCCGATGACAAGGGGCGTTTCTGCGCTTTGGTATTCTCGGCTAAAGAGAGCTTTTTTAAAGCCGCGTTCCCGCGCGTCGGGCGCGTCTTCGGGTTCGAGGCGCTACGGCTTTTGTCGGCCCCTGGCTCTGGGCAGATGAACTTTGTCACCGCTATTCCGCTCGCGCCGGACCTGCCCCGTGGAACGCAAGTAACGGTTCACTATATTCAGGTACAAGATGCGGTCATTACATGGACAGCACTTCAGGCGTCTTCACCTAATTCATTGGCAAGATAGGCCTGAGCACTGTGAATAAGCGCATGCACTCGGGCCGGCGACAATCCCATTTCAGATGCTATCTCATTCTGGCGGCGCGCCTTTAGCCGATGTTCTGTAAACGCATGTTTCTGGGTCTCTGGAAGCGCGACAATTGCCCGCGCCATTGCGCTCAGTGTTTCATATGCAACCAGTGACTGCTCGGCGGTTGGGCCGCTCGCGACCGGCTCTGGTGTGGTGTCATCCATTGATGTCTCATAGCCGTTGCGGCGCCAGTGATCCAACGCCAGATTGCGCACCATTCTGCGTAGTAATCCGCGCGGGCTATTGGGCTGCATCGTGATGGCGCGGCTTGATAAGCAGCGTAATGCGGCGTCTTGAAGCACATCTTCGGCGCGGTCGCGTGACCCCAGAATTCTGACGGCATCGCATAAAAAGAGCTCTCGTTCTTGCATGAGATGCTCGATCAGCTTGTGGCGTGTGGCAATGCAGGCAGGCGCATTCGGAAACAAATTTGCGGGCAAAGATGCAGAATTTCGTATCTCAGACATGACGTATCCCGATGTAGATTTGCGCACTAATCTACCGGGCGTGTTGCTGAGTGGATGCCGGGATCCCGTAACATAGAATACGCGCGACCGCCAACATGGCACCCGCGCGATAAGAAGACTTTCCCGCAATAGTTGAAATTAAAGACGATTATTCCGCGGCGATTTCGCGGGTATGTTTCGGTGCCGCCGCAAGCGTCGCGACGATCTCTTCGGACCTTTGGGCAAGAACCGACAACAACGTATCGCTTAACCCGTGGGTTGCCTCACTGTAGCCCTGAACATAGATCGAAGGGGAAAACCCGTCTGCCATGGGAAGCCGATAGTCGCGCCCCGGTACAGCCTTGAGGCAATACTTTGCGACCCCGTGCAAGATATCTTGATCAAGCGCACGGGTATACCCGGTTGCACAGATGATCCGGTCATAATGTTCCGTCCGCAATTGACCCGCGCTGGACAGTGTTAAAGCCAGCGCATCCTCTGCGACGTCCAGCCCTGTCACCTGCGTATCGGGCTGAATTGAAAGGCGTTTCCCTGCAATCACAGATTGCTCGTAGACCATTTCGTAGATGGCGTTAATAACGTCCTCATCGACGACCGAATAGTTCGTTGCCGCCAGTTCATCCAGCGCAGCATGGCGCGCGTTTTCGGGCAAGGCATAGAAAGCATCGGTTTGGCTGGGGTCAAAAATCTCGTTCACAAAGGGGCTGTCATCAGACGGTTTAATCGTGCGACCGCGCATGATCAGATCAAGCTTTGGCGCTTCGGGTCGAACGGCCAGATCGGCAAAAATCTCGGCAGCGCTTTGCCCCGCACCGATGATGGCAATCCGTACGCCTTTGCGCAGGCTTGGCACAACCGCGGTCATATAATCTTTGGAATGTATCACCCGTGGATCATTGGAAAAACCGTTGCAAAATGCAGGAAATTTGGGGGCACCACCCGGCGCGATCACAAGATTGCGCGCCCTATATCTGGTTTCTTGACCGCTGGCCTCGCGCGTGATGACGTCGATTACGTCAACCGTGCCGTGATGGTCCACCGCTTCGATCCCGACCACCCTGCGGTCATAATCGCAGACTGGAAATTGCGCGGCTACCCAGCATAGGTAATCGTTGAATTCCACACGGCTGGGAAAGAATGTCTTGCGATTGATGAACCGGTTCAACCGCCCTTTTTGGTGCAGATAGCTTACAAAGGTATAGGGGCTTTGTGGGTTACGTTGGCCCACCAGATCCTTGAGAAATGAAATCTGCATATCCGCCCCGGGGATCATCATGCCGGGGTGCCATGCAAATTGCGGCTGTGCCTCAAGGAATTTCGCACGGATCGGCGTTTGTGCTTCGCCCAATGCGACAGCAAGCGAGAGGTTGGAGGGGCCAAAGCCCACACCGATAAGATCGAATGTCTCTTGGTCAGACGTCGTCATGTCCAGTCTCCTGTGGTGGGAAGGCGCGCGGGGGAAAAACAAAGCGGTTCGCCGCGTCCGGTTTCGGGCCGCGCCCAAAGGCGGGCCTCAAAGAAATGCTGGCGTTCGAGTTGAACAAGGCTTGCGCGTTTGTGGGAAAAGTCGAACTCACGAATATGGGCAAAGCCGCCGCGCGACAGGTTTTTCAGCTGCTGCGCATGGCTTGCTTTGGGTTCGCCCATAAGCGATTGCGTGCGTGGTTCTGACAGGAACATGTAATGCATTAGTGAGGGCAGCCATGCGGTGACATAGTCGGCACCGCGCACGTTTTCTTCGCCAATTAATACGTGCCACCCGCGATCCCATGGGCCAGCGTCATATTGCGCACCGATCCGGTTTTCGCGCGCCCAGTACAGTTCGAAGTACCCGAAATCCTGCCCGTCAAGCGCGCCAATCACCGGCAACATATGCGAGTCAGCCATAAGCGTTTCCAGATAGGCGCGGTGTTTTTCAATCGTGCCGGATTCTTCAAAGAACTCAGCAACGCGCGGATCATTTTGCCAGCGATGAAACGTTTCAAGATCGCTTTGGTCCAATGCACGCAAGGTCAGCACCTGATCCAGCCATGGGATATGACGCTGGTACAACAGCCCCGTTGGTTTAGGCGGGCGGATGGGGTGGCGCCCATACGGCCCTTGTTGCCACAGTGTCGGATAATTCGGTGCGGGTTGCGGGCACCAACGGTCGGGCACCTGCCACAAGGAAGCGGGCAAAACCACAGGCCCGATCTCGGTCCGAAGGGCGATGCCTTTGGCCAAGAAATCCGGCAACAGCGGCGCCCAGCTCGGATCGACCAAACGGATCGCGCATTCGTCCCCGTGGTTGGTCAGCGCTTCAAAGGCGGCCAGCGCGACGTCTAGAGCCACAGTGCCTTCTTCTTGGGGGGCCGAAAGCTCAAGCCGCCCACCCCCAAGGTCAGAGAGTTGTAACGACGCGTGGTTTTCCACAAGTACGGAGCTGCCATCGCGCCGCGTACGGATCGGGTAAGGTGTTAGATCGCGGGGCATCAAATGTCCTTTTCCAATGTCTGAGGGATAGGGGGCGTTTGCGCCGATGCGGGCCAAAGATCGAAATGTGACCGATCAATCGCAAAGGCCCAGCCAAGCGCCCTGTTCACGGCAACCGGCAGAACAGACATGTGCGTCTCACCGGCGTAGGTTTCATAGGCCACATCCAGCCCGCGCGCGGTCAGCTCGCTGGCCATTTCCTGGGCGGCCGCAATGGTGCGTGTACTGGATTTTTCGGCAAGGCGCGCTTTGACCTCGTCCCCGCCTCTTTGAAACGGGGCAAGGTTAAACCCCTCCCATTCTCCGGCGGACAAGTGCACACGCGGATGGTTTTCGGGTGCCGTAAAGGCCTCGAGATGATCCAGTAATGCGCTGTCTTCCCAAGTGATCGCAGGGCTGGCCGCAATCACATTGCGAAACGCACCCGCATGGTTGAACAGCATCCAAAGGGCAAACAGCCCGCCAAAGGAATGGCCAAACAGCGACTGGTTTTGTGGATCAAGACGAATGTGACCGGCTAGAAATTCACGGACATCCTCAAGCAGAAAACGCGCCATTTCGCCGCCGCCGCCGGTTTTGACCTCTGGCCCGTCATCATAGAACGGGGGATAGCTGCGCCCGGGTGGTGGGCCCAGATCCCAACTGCGGCGAAAGCTGTCGTATGCATCATCACTGGGGTAGCCAACGGCAATCAGCGCGCCCCATCCAAGGTTCGTGCCACTGGGCCAAAAGGCCTGCGCCCGCATGGTGTCGACCGCTGTGCCAATCACCGCATTCCCGTCCATCAACCAAAGCGCGGGCCAGCCTGCGTCGGGCTCTGGTCCGGGCGGGATCCATAAAAACACCCGTCGCACGGCCCCTGTGACGGTGTCGCGCAGGTCAAACCAGCGGGTGCCGCCAACCGTCCATTGCCCTTGATCGACGACTATGCCGCTCATGCTGCGATGGCCTGTGCTTGATCGATGGCTTGGGTCAGATCGGCCAAAAGCACATCTGCCGGCTCTAGACCCGCCGCCAGCCGGATTGTACGCGGGCTGACTTTGAACCGCTGAAATGAGTTGGCCGCACCCGCCAAACCGCACGCAGCCTGCCCCGGCACGATCAGGCTTTCCGGTCCGCCCCAACTGACACCAAGGCGGATCACATGCAGCGCATCACAGAACTGTTCGACATTCACGCCCTCTGCCAGATCAAAAGCGAACAAACCGCCATAGCCGCGCAGCCCGGCGGGATGCTCTGCCAGCAAGCCGGGGTGATGTACTTTTGTGACCATCGGATGCGCGTTCAAGGCCCCCGCCAGCGTCATGCCGGTTTGCATATGCGCATGCATACGCAGTTCGAGGGTGCGCATACCGCGCAGCACCAAAAACGCATCCATCGGCGACATGCGCCCACCGAACAGATGTGTGGCCTCGTGATCGATCTGGGTGATCATCGCGGACGATCCCGCGACCAGCCCGCCCAAAGTATCGCTATGCCCTGACAGATATTTCGATGCCGCATGCACGATAAGGTCAATGCCAAGGGCGGCGGGGTTCTGAAAAATTGGTGTCGCCCAGCTGTTGTCGATCACAGAAATCACGCCGTGATGCTGCGCCGCCGCGGCAATTGACCCAAGATCTTGGAGCCTGAACGTCCAGCTTGTCGGGCTTTCTAGGTACACCAGCCGCGCGCCCGGAAGTGCCGCAATCACCGCCTCTGTGTCGGTGCCATCGACATAGATCGTTTCCACGCCGAACCGACGCAACACCGTTTCGAACAGCCGGTAGGCGTCAGAATATACGTGTTCGATGGCCACAATCCGGTCACCCGATTTCACAAAGGGCAACACCGCACCGCATATCGCCGCCATGCCCGAGGAAAAACCGCGCGCAGCTTCGGTGCCCTCGAGCCGGGCAATCAGGGCTTCAAGTTCGCTGACTGTCGGATTGTCACCACGTGAATACACCAGCTGATCCGAGCGCCCCGAAAAGACGGCCTCGATCTGAGCATAGGTTTCGAACAAAAACGACGAGGCTTGGAAAATCGGCGGGGCACTGGCAGCAAGCGGCGTTTCGCGGGCCGGTGTGATCAGATCTGGCACAAAGGTTTTATGGGTCATGCGGATACTCCGATTGGATGTGATGAAGGGCTGGTCATTTTCAGCAAAACGAGGGCGACGCCGGCGGACAGATACGCCGAAAGGGTGATGGCCATCGGCAGGGCAGACACCCCGTATCTGGGAAGCAACAGTGCCAGCGCCGGCCAAAGCAACCAGCCCATTGGGGCCAACCCCAAGAGCATGGCAAGGCGGGGTCGGATTGCGGCTTGAAGGCTGATTTGCCCGATAAGCCGGATCGCAAAAGCCGGGATAGACAGCGCCAGCCAACGCAAATGCATCGTGGTTTCTGTGGCAACAGAGGGCACATCGCTCATCACCGCGGCAAGGGGACGGGCACCGCGCCAAAGCAAAACCGCGCAGAACAGGCAAATGATCGGAGCGCACCGAAGCAACAGGGATTGCGCGCGCGCAACGCGCTGACCATTCCCCGCGCCATAGGCATAGGACAGGATCGGTTGAACACCGATTGCAAACCCTTCAATCGGCAAGGTCACGAAAAGGATAAGCCGCAGCGCCAAACCAAGTGCCGCGACGGATTCCAACCCGCCATGCACCGCCGCAAGGCGCAACACTGCAAGCAGACCAAAGGTTGTGACCGCAAAACTCGCGGCCTCGGGCAGCCCCACACGCAGCACCGGCGCAAGCAACCGGATAGACCCAAGACAGGGGCGTCGCGCAGGGTTATGAAACCAAACCGCCCAGACCGACAATGTCACCAGTTGCGCGGTAACCGTGGCCCAGGCTGCACCGTCCAACCCAAGGCCAAAGCCAAAGATGTACAGTGGATCAAGCACCATGTTCAGGCCAAAGCACAGCGCCAATGTGCGCATGCTCATCCGGGCCTCTCCGCGTCCGATGGCCATGAAATCGCAAACGATCTGAATAATCCCAAAGGCGACTGTCAGGGTTTGGACGGGGTAATAGGCCCGCGCCATCGGCAGCGCCTCCTGCGGCGTTGAAAACACGTTCAACACCGGCGTCATACCCAGCTGAAGCACGGCCCATAGCGCGGCGGCCAGCACGGCAGCGGTCGCAAAAGACACGCCGGATATTTTGCGCGCGCGCTCGGCCCTGCCGGCACCCAAGGCCCGCGCCACACTGCTGGCCGCGCCAATGCCGATGCCGATCCCAACCGCGACCGCAAACCCCGCAAGCGACGCCAGCAGCACCAATACAGCAAGAGGCGACGCGCCAAGTTGCCCGACAAAACCGGCATCCACGATCTGATGGCTTGCATTCAATGACAAACCCACCATCGCAGGCAGTCCAAGACGCAGCATCAACTGCGGCAGCTTTGAATCCGAAAGGTCGACGTCGGGCATATCTAGTCCTGATTGATGCGGATCACGCTTGGTTCAATGACAGGACGGGCGCACGTGCAGGAAATTCACCTTTCAGAGAAATATTTTTCAAAACCACAAAATAATTGGCCCCATGGGTGAATTTCGAACCGGTTCATACGTCTGGGTGACAGGATCCACGAACTGTATTCAAAGGACAGGCGCATGACACATTCCACTTTGGCCCATGCTCAATGGCGCGTGCTGCGCAATCACGAGGGGCGCTATTCGGTGTATCCCGCCACGCGGCCCGCCCCAGATGGATGGGATATCATTGGCGATCCGGCACCCCGTGAGGCCTGCCTGGAAATGATTGCCGCGCGCTGGACAGACATGCGCCCCGACGCACTGAAGGAGGCAATGTCATGAGCAAAGATTTGGATTTCCCGACGCCCGCCCGAGCGCTGAACAGCCACGAGAAACGTATTTTTGCCCATGAGCAAGTGGGTGATCTGGCCCCCTTTACGCCTGAAATTTTGATGCTGAAGTTTGAGAGCTGTTGGGATGAGGACCATCTGACTGATGCAGTGGAACGCGTCTTGACCGCGCATCCGGCCTTTACCGCGCGGTTTGAAACCCAACCCGGCGGTGAGGTAATCCGCCATTCCGATCATGAAACAAAACTGTCGCTGTGCGGTTTTGGCGATGCCGCGATGGCACAGGATACTGCGCAGACGCATCGGCCGTCGCTTGAGGATACCCGCGCTTTTGCCGATTTCTGGTCCGCCGCTGATGGTGGGTATATTCTGGCGCTTACACTGCACCCGATCTTGGCGGACGATGGTGTCTATGCCTCGATTGAGCGGGCAGTTTGGCACGCCCTCGATACAGATCAACCCGGCCAAAGTGTTCCCGAAGCCGAGGAGCCCCAGATCGATCGCAAGACCCGCGCGCAGCGTCTAAACACATGGCAGGCCTTGATGGACAGCTATGGTGTTGTCCGGGTGCCGCATCGATTTGACGCGCAGGAAGGGCAGCAACGGTTGCGCGAAACCCGGATTTTACCACAGGCGTTGTGCAACGATATCTCGGGCACCGATGGCAATGCTTGGCTGGAAACCGCGCTGGCGGCGGCGGTGGCTGTTTTGCTGTGTCGGTATAGCGGCATGAACGCGTTTCGATTTGCCTGTGGTCAGACTGTGGAAAGCACCCAAAGAACGGCTGGCGTTCTGCCTGTTTGTATCAGCGTGATACCGGATCGGGGCTTTGATGCGGTACAAACCAAGATTGAACAAGTCATCGGCGAAGGCCGGGCCCACCAATTGCCAAGCGAAACGTTGGTTCAGGATCGGCTGGCCCGTGCCGACGCTGATCCCCACCCCCTTGGCGCGGTGTCTTTGCATATTTTGCCGACGCGTCCCTTGCCCGAGGGTGTCACGCGGCTGGCGCGTCCGATGCCGCCGCTGTCCGAAGAGATTGTGATTGTCGCCGAGGAAACCGACGCAGGGCTGGTTGTGGCAGTTGATGCGGATGCAGGGCTGTTTACCGCGCCGCAAATTACGCGGTTTTTGACCCATTTCGAACGTGTGCTGCATGGCGGGTTAGAGACACCAACCGAGCCAGTTGCGCTATTGCCGATCGTGAGCGATGCCGAACTTAGTGCACTTTCCGCGCCCTACCCAGACGATACGCCGATTGATCCACGGCCGACCCATGAAATTATCGCAGAGCACGCACAGCGTACACCGGACAAAGTGGCGGTAATCTGTGGGCAAGATCAGATATCCCATGGCGTGTTAGACGGACAGGCCAACGCGCTTGCACATCGGTTGGTCGAAATGGGTGTCGGCCCTGAGGTGTCGGTAGCCATTTTGATCGAGCGCGGTGCCGACGCATTGATGGCCATCCTCGCAACGCTGAAAGCGGGCGGCGCATATATTCCGGTTGAACCGGATCACCCGACCAGCCGCAACCACCATATTCTGACAGATGCTGGCGTGCGTGTGGTGCTAACGCGTCGCGGATTTCTTGATCGCTTGCCCAAGGGGCTGGATGCACGGGTTCTGTGTCTTGAGGATTTTGCCGATGCCCCGCGCGCGGATGCACCTGCTGTGACGATCCACCCTGATCAGCTGGCCTATGTGATGTACACGTCCGGATCGACCGGCAAACCCAAAGGCGTCGCCGTTGAACACGGCCCCCTAAGCCATCACAACCAGACCACCGCCCGCGTCTACGAGATGAGCGCCGAAAGCCGCGAGCTGCCGTTTTTGCCGTTTTCGTCAGACGGCGGGCATGAACGCTGGATGGTCCCGTTGATGATGGGCGGTTCGGTGGTGATCCCCGATGGCCCGCTTTGGACGCCTGAACAAACACTGACAGCGATGCGCGTGCATGGATGCAACAACGCATCGATCCCGACCACCTATCTGCAACAGCTCGCAGAATGGGCCGAGGATACCGACAGCGCCCCGCCCATGCGGCTCTATTCCTTTGGCGGCGAAGGTCTGGCGCAATCGACATTTGATCTTTTGTCGCGGGCGCTTAAGGCGAAAATCCTTATCAATGGTTATGGGCCGACCGAAACGATCATGACACCCATGGTCTGGAAAGTGGACGCTGGAACGCGGTTTGAAGGGACATATGCGCCGCTTGGCCGTGCCGTCGGTGATCGCCGTGCCTATGTGCTGGACGTTGAAATGATGCCCTGCCCGCAGGGTATTGTGGGGGAAATCTATCTGGGGGGCACCGGTGTCGCGCGTGGCTATGTCGGCAAGCCGGATGTGACGGCGGACCGGTTTATTCCCGATCCCTTTGGCCCGGTTTTGGATGGTACATCGGGCGCGCGGCTGTACCGTACCGGCGATCTGGGGCGCTGGCGCGAAGATGGAACAATAGAATTTGTCGGGCGGGTTGATCTGCAAATCAAGATCAACGGCTACCGGATCGAACCCGGCGAGATCGAAGCCGCCCTTTTGACCGACCCAACCGTGAGCGAGGCATTGGTGCTGTTGCGCGAGGATGGGGCCGAAAAACGGCTGTTGGCTTATGTGGTTGGCCCTGACCTGAATGCTGGCGACGCGCTGCTGAATGGGCTTGGCTCAAAGCTCCCCAAACACATGCTGCCGGATGCCGTCATTGTGCTGGAAAAAATGCCAACCAACCCCAATGCAAAACTTGACCGCGCTGCAATGCCAATGGCCCCTGTAAAGCGGCAGGGCGGCGCAGGCGTTGCCCCCACAACCACGGCAGAAAGCACAATCCTGGGTATCTGGCGCGACCTGATCGGGGCACCGCAGATGGGGGTCACGGATGACTTCTTTGCCATGGGGGGTAAATCGCTGGTCGCGCTTAAGGCGCTTACCGCCATGCGCAAGCATTGGCCCGAAACGGCCCTGACCATCGCAGATCTGTTTGACGCGCCGACGGTGCGTGGCATCGCTGCACGGATCGCAGCAGGGGGCCAAACAGGGCGCAGTGCGATTGCATTGCGCGCCAGCGGTACCAAACCACGCCTGTATTGTTTTCCCGGATTGCTGGTTTCAACGCGCGAATATCTGCGCCTGACTGATCATTTGGGGCCGGATCAACCTGTGACCGGTTTCCTGTGCCATTCGCTGAACGAAGAAAAGCAACTGAATGTGTCGGTCGAGGACGTTGTGGGCGAATATGTCGCCCATATCCGCGCCGAAAGTGCGGGACAACCTGTAGCGTTTCTGGGCTGGTCTTGGGGCGGCCTGCTGGCGTGGGAAGCAGCCCGCCAGCTTCAGGGTGAAGTGGATGTGCAGTTGATCGGTATGGTCGATGTGTGTGATCTGGGCACTGATTTCACACCGAACGCTACGCCACAGTTTGAACCCGGTGAACGCGCACAGCTAGAACAGGATCTCTTGATTTGGCTCGAAAAAACCAAAATGCGGGCGCAATGGGATCGACTGATTGGAACGATGGACGATGAATGCTTTGACCAGTTCTTGCGGTTTATCGGCAACGAAGCGGAACCCTTGCCCTTTGATGGCCCCGATATCTCGAGCCGTGAACACACATTCTGGGTGCTGATCGACAACGCGCTGGTGTTCCGCCGTCACAAAATGCGATCTCTCGAGGTGCCCGTCGCCTCGTTCAGCGCCGGCGACAGCCTAAGCCGTGGGCTGAACCTTGTTGATTGGCGCAAACTGTCGCGCCACGCCACTGCTGCAGATACGGTCACCGGTACCAATCACCTGCGTATAATCGGCGACACAAGGTTTCACGAGCGCTTCAAAGCGCGGCTTGATGCGGCCTTTGCATCGGGTCGGTCATAGGGCACGTTAATATAGATATCGCCCGCCGAGTGAATATCGTTTGGCCGGGCGTCCCTGATCCGCTTTAGGCTGTCCGCAAATCATTGGAGAACTTCATGCGCCTGACCTGTCTTTTTATCCTGTTCTTTCCCGCATTGGCAGCGGCCGATCCCGTTCAGATTTCGGGACCACAGGGCCCCCTCGAAGCGGAGCAAATCGCAGTCAAGGGGGCTGCTCATGCAGTGGTTATCATCCCCGGCTCGGGGCAGACAGATAGGGATGGAAATTCTCTGGAATTGGGCATTTCGACGGATGCCTATCGATTGTTGGCAGACGGGTTGGCCGAACGCGGGGTTGCTTCGCTGCGCATCGACAAAAGGGGCTTTTATGGCAGTGCTAAGGCCATCGTCGATCCGAACGATATCACTATTTCTGCCTATGCCAAAGATACCCGCGATTGGGTGCGGTATGCGTCCGGCCTCGCGCCTTGCGTCTGGATCGCCGGACATTCTGAAGGCGGGCTGGTGGCGTTGGTCGCCGCGCAAAAGTCACCTGAAAGTCTTTGCGGCCTGATCCTTATGGCCACCCCGGGGCGACCTATTGGGCAGCTGATGATTGAACAGTTCGAGGCTAACCCGGCCAATGCGCCCCTGATGCCTGAGCTTAGGACCATCGTCGCGGATCTTGAGGCAGGTAAGAGCCGCGATCCCGTTTCAGTGACACCAGTTCTGCAACCGCTTTTTTCGGCAGGCCTCCAGCGCTATATGATCGACCTGTTCTCGTACGACCCAGTGAGCCTTGCCAAAGAATGGCAAGGCCTTACGCTAATTATCCAAGGGGACAAAGATATTCAGGTGCGCCCCCGTGACGCCAATCTGCTCAAAGAGGCGCTACCCCAGGCCCATCAGGTGACCCTTGCTGGCGGAACACATATGCTGAAAGCTGCAGTCGCCGGGAACCCTTTTGCCACATATGCAAATCCGGCTTTGCCACTCCACGAGGTACTTGTGCCTGACATTGTGCGTTTCCTAGAAGAAACCTCAAAACGCGAATGACCGTGAAGGGTTGCAAAACATCGCCCCATTACTCTTCGGGATATACAACCGGGCGCGCGAAAACCGGGTCGGGGTGCACTTGCGCGCGCAGACCATAAAGCTGCATGACCGTTTTTGGGGTCAAGACCTCAGAAGGCGGTCCAGCGCAGATCAGCTTGCCATCAGAAAGGCCGACAAGCGTGTCGCAGAACCGCGCGGCGATGGTCAGGTCATGCAGCACCACCACGACGCGGCACCGGTCAATAAGGGCTCGAACGGACCCCTCCCCGCGGCCTCAACCAACGTCGGCTATCCAGAACAAAATCGACCTGCGCTCTTTCTGAATGAACAGCCGGATTGCGCGGCTTGTCGCATCCTCCAGTCAAAGCTTTCAGAGATCGAACCTATCGTATAAGAGCCGTCACTGATATCTTGGTTCGGTTATTTACCTGCAGAGAGGAAGCAGATGAGCGCTACGGGAAAGAAACGCGCCCTGATGGCGGATGACATCCGCGCGTCAAAGGGGGGTACTCCACTTGTCAGTCTGACGGCATATACGACTCCGATGGCAGAAATGATGGACGCTCATTGTGATTTCGTTCTGGTGGGCGACAGCGTGGGCATGGTGCTGCACGGATTGCCATCGACCCTGGGCGTTACAATGGAGATGATGATCCTGCACGGGCAGGCTGTCGCACGGGGGTTAACCTCTGCGATGATGGTCATCGACATGCCGTTCGGATCCTATGAAGAAAGCCGTGAACAGGCATTTCGAAATGCAGCGCGTCTTATGGCTGAGACAGGCGCAGGGGCTGTAAAGCTTGAGGGCGGGGTTTCCATGGCCGATACGATTGCGTTTTTGGTGGCGCGCGGTATTCCCGTCATGGCCCATATCGGCCTCACGCCACAGTCGACCAATACGCTTGGCGGGTACAAGGTCCAAGGCCGTGGTGCCGCCCGCGACGCTTTGATTGCGGATGCTCATGCGGTCGCACAGGCGGGTGCTTTTGCTGTGGTGTTGGAAAAAGTGCCTGCAACTCTGGCTGATGACGTGACGGCTGCGGTGGATATCCCGACCATCGGGATTGGTGCCAGTGCGGGTTGCGACGGTCAAATACTTGTGGTCGACGACATGTTAGGATTGTTCACAGCCTTCAAAGCCAAATTTGTGAAACGCTATGCTCATCTGGGCGAAACCGCAGAAGCTGCAATCGCGACCTACGCCAAAGAAGTTCGCAACAGGGCTTTCCCTGCAGCAGAGCATGTCTTTGCCGATGAAGTACCCCAGACATGATCGCTCCGATTGAAAGAACATTGGCAGGTCTGCGCGCGCGAACAGTTGCGTGGCGCAAAGCGGGCGAAACGATCGGTGTCGTACCAACGATGGGGGCGTTGCATCAGGGGCATTTGTCGCTGGCCCGTGCAGCACGCGACACATGCGACCGCGTCATCGTCACGATCTTTGTAAATCCAAAGCAATTCAACAACCCTGAGGATCTGGAAAACTATCCCCGGACCGAACAGGATGACGCCAAAAAGCTCGAGTCCATCGGCGTGGATGTGATTTATGTCCCCGATGGCGCGCAGATGTATCCCGATGGCTTTGCGACGAATGTGTCCGTTGGCGGCCTGACAGACATGCTGTGCGGCGCACATCGGCCGGGGCATTTTGATGGCGTCGCAACGGTAGTGTCCAAGCTGTTCCTGCAGACGTCAGCCGACAAGGCGTTCTTTGGTGAGAAAGACTACCAACAGCTACAGATCGTGCGCCGGATGGCCACCGATCTTGATATCCCGATCGAGGTCATTGGATGTCCGACAATCCGTGAAATAGACGGGCTGGCTATGTCTTCGCGTAATTTGTTGCTCTCGGACCGCGCGCGCGCCAAGGCGGCTGCGTTGCCAGACGTGATGGAGGATATGCGGGTTGCGTTGGCGAAAGGCGCTTTGATGTCGGATATCGTTGATGTCGCCAAGGCAAAAATCATAGCTGCAGGATTCAACGAAGTTGAGTATTTGGAGTTGCGGGACAGCGATCAGCTTACATCTCTGAACAAGGCGAACGCAAACTCCAGATTATTCGCAGCAGCCTGGCTGGCGGGTGTTCGGTTAATTGATAATGTTGGCGTGCATTAAATCAACTGGAGAAACCTAGATAGCGGTGTCGCCACCTGTGGGGGGGAATGTGAATTCGCCGTCTCCCAGAGTGTATTAGCGCGTCCATGGTTAAACCTGCAAAGTTTATACTTTTCTGAGATCCCCCATTTTCACTCATATCCAGCAAGCGTCGCTAAGTAATTTAACGGTGGTGCCATTCAGAAAGAGCTGACCTTCGTCGAACGCGCAGCATTTTACCGTTTGGGCCAGAACCGGACCTTTGCTTCCCTCAGCATCATTTACTGCGAACGGTCGCAAAACATCGCCTCTTTCACTCTTCTGGATATACAACCGGGCGCGCGAAAACCGGGTCGGGGCGCACTTGCGCGCGCAGACCATAAAGCTGCATGACTGTCTTGGGGGTCAAAGCCTCGGACGGTGGTCCGGCGCAGACCAGCTTGCCATCAGAAAGGCCGACAAGCGTGTCGCAAAACCGCGCGGCGATGGTCAGGTCATGCAGCACCACCACGACGCGGCGGGCTTGGTCTTTTTGTGCCACAAGATCCCGGAGCAGCTGCATCAACCGGATTTGGTGTGGCAGATCCAGGTAGGATGTCGGCTCATCGAGCAAAATCACTTCGGTTTGCTGGGCCAGTGCCATGGCAATCCATGCCCGCTGTCGCTGCCCGCCTGAAAGCGCTGTCAGCCGGCGATGGCCTAACTCGGTTAACTGGGTGGCCTCAAGCGCTTGACTTACGGCATCGCGATCCGCCTGCGACGGCGGTAAAAAGGCTTTCCGCCAGGGGGTGCGGCCTTTGGCGACCAACCCTTCGACCGTCATATCGGCTAGCATTGGCGGCTCTTGTGGCAAGAATGCAATTTGGCGCGCCCGCGCAATCGAAGACTGCCGGGCAATGTCCGCCCCCCTCAGTCTGACATTGCCATTTTCAGGCGTCGTCAAACCGCCAAGGCACCGCAACAACGTTGATTTCCCGCATCCGTTAGGGCCGATGATACCCGTAATCCCCACGTCAGGCAGACGTGCGCTGAACTGTGAATAGATCCTTTTCCCACCCAGCTTTACGGTCAGGTCTTGGATGTCAAAAAGGGGCTGCTTCATCACGCTGTCTTTCGCTTTTCTGACCATAGGAAAAAGATAAGATAGGGTGCCCCGATCAAGGTCATGATCAGCCCCGTGGGCAATGTGACAAGCGGTGCGATCAACCGCGCCGCCAGATCGGCAGCCGTCAAAAGGCAAGCCCCCATAAGCGCCGCGGGGAACAGCGCAGGCGGTTCAGCCCCCGTTACGGCACGGGCGAGGGGGGCGGCGGTAAAGGCCAGAAATCCGATCGGTCCCACGGCCAAAGTTGCCCCTGCCGTCAGCAGCGTGACCAGCCCAAGCACCGTGAACCGCAGCACAGGCAGATTGACGCCAAGCCCGGTCATCACGTCATCGCCCAGCCACAGCGTGCGCAGATCACGCGCGCGCCACAGCACAATGAACACGGCGCAGATAACGCCGCCCAACAGCGCGCCGGCGGTCGCCAGATCCGCACGCGCAAGAGAGCCCGACAGCCACAGCATCATTTGGGTGATGGTCGCGTCAGGTGCGCGCAGCAATATCACGGTCGTCGCGGCCGCCGCCGTCGCGCCCACGCCGATTCCGTATAGAACAAACGCAATTGGACCCTGTTCACGGGCCAGCGCGATAACGGCAAATAGAGCAAAGGCGGTACCGACCGTTTCCCCCAAAAAGACAGACGCACCTAACCCGAGCGCCACAATGTGCCCAAGGCTGGCCCCCTGCACCAGACCGATCACATCGGGTGTGGCTAAGGGATTGCGGGTCAACCCCTGCATCAAGGCACCAGCAAGCCCAAGGGCCAGCCCGGCGGTAACAGCCAGTGCGGTGCGAGGCAGGCGAAGGACATGGATAACAAAGTTCTCTGTGCTCCAAAGCCCGTGCCAGACGTCTGCGGGTGCCAGCCAATCGCGCCCGCCCGACAGGGCAAGAAACACCAAACAGACAAGCGCCAAAGACAGTGTAATCACGGGCCTCATTCTGCGTGCCACCGTGCCGGTCGCACGACGCGCCGCAATACCACAATCAGCGCGGGTCCCCCCAAAAGGGCGGCGATAATACCGGCGTGCACTTCTCCGGGGCGGGCGATGACGCGACCGATTGTGTCGGCCAACACCAGTGCGGATGCCCCAATAGGCAGCGCAAAAAGATAGGCCCGCTGCAAAGACCCCGCCGCCAACCCGCGCGCGACAAAGGGCACCAACAGGCCCAGAAACGCCAACGGGCCCGCAATCGCAACGCTTGCGCCGCTTAGCACGGTAACGCAGGCCAGAACCAACGCGACGGTGCGATTGGGACTTCGCCCGAGGCTATCGCTTTGGTCCGCCCCAAGGCTGAGCAGCTCGAGCCGTTCACAGGTGAAATACCCGGCGATAAGCAAAACAGAGATGACCCCCAAAGGGGCGGTTTCAGTGCGGGCAACTGCGGGAATAGCGCCAGAAATCCAGCGCAAGTATCGCGCCTGCATTTCCGCATCTGCCAAGATCAGGGCGGTGGCAAGCGCAAGACACAAGGTTTCAATGGCGAGACCGGCAAGGGGCAAACGCAGGGCGATGCCGCCTCCCCCGGTCGCGCGGTCCGCGCCTACCAGATGCCACAACGTATATCCGGCAAGCCCTGCACCAACGCTTGCGGCCAACAAGATCGCCATGCCACTGCTGAAGGGTGTGAAATAGGCCAATGCAATGGCGGCCAGTGCAGCACCCGCATTGATGCCCGTTATCCCCGGATCGGCCAGCGGGTTGCCCGTCAATGTCTGAAGCATCAATCCCGAAATGGCCATCGCCGCCCCGACGCATATCGCGCAAACTGTGCGAAACATGCGGCTTTCCAACAGGCCGCGCGTGTCGTTCAACAGCGCGTCCAGCGTCACCGGTGCCGCGCCAAAGCGCAAAGACAAGGCGGCGCAAAGGCACAAAACCAGACACAGTAGAACAAGAATAGAGGCGAAAGATGCGCGTGACATGACATTCCCGTTGGTTTTCGGCTGGCATGACGCTTGCCCTTAATGGGTATTCATATTCCAAAGGCGCTGCAAGAGGTCGCACGGTCATCTTGACAGTTGCCAAGGATTGCGAGAGCACTGCCAAAGCCGCCAAGCCAGACGCCAGGCCCGCCCTGCTGGAGAACCCGATGCGTCTTGCTACCCTTCTATGCCTCATTTCACTTGTGTTTGTGCCCCACCGGCTAAGTGCTGCTCCGATACGTATCACGCATAGCTTTGGCGAAACCCGCATTGAAAACACGCCGCAGCGCATTGTTTCGGTCGGATATCACGAGCAGGATTTTCTGTATGCGATGGGCATTGCGCCCGTGGGTGTCCATGAATGGTTCGGTGGGCATCCCTACGCCACTTGGAGCTGGGCGGAAAAGGCGCGCGAGACGCTGGGTGCAAAGCCAGATGTCCAGCGTGGGTTCGAGATTGATCTGGAGTGGGTCTGGCAGCAAAAACCCGATCTGATCGTCGCGACGTTTGCGCCGCTCGACAAGCAAACCTACGACAAGCTGTCGCAGATTGCGCCGGTGGTTGGCCCACCGTCGGGGTATAAGGCATGGACGGCCCCCTGGCAGGAGGAAATGCGGTTGATCGCGCAGGCCACAGGCCGCAAAGATCAAGGCGATGCGGTGATCGCCAAGGTCGAAGCGGAACTGACCAATCTAGCCGCCGCCTACCCCGAACTAACTGATGTCGAAGTCGCGGTTGCTTATGTCTCGGGAACCGACCTTATCGGCTATAGCACGAGCGACGGGTCTAATCGGTTGATGGCGTCGCTTGGCCTCACAATCCCTGCCGAATATGACAGGCTTGCTGCGGGGTCTGGCAATTTCTCGGTCAGCCTGGAACGGCTGGACCTTTTTGATAAAGACGTCGCCTTGTGGCTTGCTGACGAAAACGGGCGCGCGCTGATTGAAGGGCTGCCAGCCTACCGTGAAAGCACGTTGTCCCAAAACGACCGATCCGTCTGGGCAAATACCGAAGAAATCGGCGCTATGAGCTTTCAAAGCCCGCTATCAATTCTGTGGGTCGCAGAACGGCTGATGCCGCGACTGGCCAAGGCGGCCAACAACTAGTGCTAGAATCACGGTAATTCACGAGACAGCCCGTGAAGCGATTGACAGTCGTCACTTTCCCGTTATTTTGCACAAATCCCAGGACATCCCCAGGTGAGACGCGAGCCTCTTTGCTCGTCATCCGGGTGCGCTGCCGCACCACTTCTTGGGGAGCTCCATGACCTATTTTGACATCCACCAATCGTTGCGCCTGCCAACGAGACCTAGACTGCTGTGCCAAACCGCACTTATCAGTTTGGCTGCCGCCTTGCCTGCCCACGCCCAAGACGACGTGATCGACTTGGTGCCGATTGTTGTCGAAAACGAACTGGCCTATTCGGGCGAAATTGATGGCTATCTTGCGCTTGCGACCGAAACGGGCGTCAAGTCCGGTGTGCCGCTCGCAGAAGTGCCACAATCCATTTCCGTCGTGACATCGACAGAGCTTGAATCCCGCGCACCGCGTCAGGTTGAAGACAGCATCGCCTATGTGCCCGGTGTTTTGCCGTCAACTTGGGGTATGGATAACCGGTTCGATCAATTTGCCATTCGCGGCTTCGATATGGGCTCCTCTTCGCTTTACCGCGATGGCCTCCCGCAAAAAGTGTTGAACTTTTCCGGCTTCACGACTGATCCGTATATGATCGAACGTGTGGATGTTTTGCGTGGCCCGGCGGGCGTGCTTTATGGTTCGAACGATGCAGGCGGTATGGTGAACCTTGTTACCAAGCGGCCCGTGTTTGGGCGTCTGGCCGAGGGTAAAATCGGCTATGATAGCAACGGGTCGGCCTTGGTCGGATTTGACTGGTCGGATGTGATCAACGAGCAAGGCACAATTGCCGCCCGCGTCACAGGAATGGTACGCGACGGCGAAACCGAGGTTGATAACTCCGCTGATGATCGTGGTTTCCTTGCCGCGGGCCTGACATGGGCACCGACCGACAACACATCCCTTACAATTCTGGGTCATATCCAAAAGGATTCCCTGACCCCGCTGATTTTTGCCCCCATCAACGGCGAGGATATCAACAGCACTTGGGGCAGCCTTCCTGATGGCTACAACCTCAAGCAGTCGACCTACAACCACTTTGACACCGAGCAAGAGACGTTAGGTTGGGAGTTCACACACAGCTTTGCGCCGAACCTCACCTTTAATCAAAGTGTGCGCTATGCGCATCAGACAACCGACTATGCGCAGCTGGATTATTCTTCGGCAGACGCGAGCGGTCTGAAGTATTACGCCTTCGTGAATGATGAAGATGCGGAAACCTTTGGTATCGACAACCATCTTAAGTGGACCAATTCCTTTGCCGGTGCCGAGAATACGCTGACGGTCGGTTTGGATCATCAGACGTCGCGCTACGATGTGACCCAGTACATCGATTACACGATGTATACGGTGCCTTACAGCAACCTGAGCTTGGATTTCGCCGTCACTGATCCCGCATTGGGTTCCAGAAAACGGACCGAATACGGCGAGACAGGTATCTATCTCCAAGATCATCTGGATATGGGCAATGGCACCAAGGTCACCATGGGCCTGCGCCACAGCCGGTTTGATAACACCATTGATGACCTGATCGGGGGAACCCAAAGCAGTCAGAAAAACAAGGCGACCACTGGCATGATTGGGGTGACCCACGAATTCGCCAACGGTCTTACACCCTATCTCAGCTATACCGAAGGGTTCACCCAGAACATCGGTAAAACGCTGTCGGGTGATGTGCTTGATCCCTCCGAAAGCACCCAATGGGAGGCAGGCATGCGCTATCAGCCTTCTGCCGATCTGATGCTAAGCGCCGCGGTTTTCGATCTGAGAAAGACCAATGTTAAGGAATACGACACAAGAGACGCGACTTGGTCCAGCTTTACGCAAACCGGCGAGGTGCGTTCGCGCGGTATCGAACTCGAAGCGCGTGGGCGTCTGAATGAAGCCGTCGAAGGTGTGTTCAGCTATTCCTACCTGGACTCAAAGGTCAGCAAATCCTCAGACACCACGCTTGTCGGCAACCATAATTCGATGGCCCCGCCCCATCAGGTGGCCCTGTGGTTTGACTATGACGCGGAAAATTTCGTGCAGGGGCTCTCGGTTGGGGCTGGGGTGCGTTATGTGTCCGCGTTCTATGCAACCCAAAGCAACGGCCGCAAAACAGCCGGCTATGCGCTGGCCGATCTTAGCCTGAAGTACGAGATGCCGGAAATGACGGTGAACCTTGATGTGAACAACCTGTTCGACAAGGATTACGAGGGCCTTTGCTATGATAGCTACGGCTGCACCAAAGGTCAGGGGCGGGTTATTTCCCTATCGTTAAGCCGCGAGTTCTGATTGGTATCGCCATACGCGACGACGCCGGGCCATATTGGCCCGGTTTTTTCTGCACGATACCGCAAAACATCTTTGCATAGGGTCTGGTAAAGACTTGGCCAGCTCCCCGTCAGATACTTGACAATAATAATCAAGATTATAAACCACAGGTAGAGGCAAGCCACATCAGCCAGCCACCAAGCTAAGGATGCTGTCTGATGTTGCAGTTCACGACATTCACCGATGCGACCCTATCTGCGATTGCATTCTTAAAGGCAGGCGGGCCGTCAATTTGGGCCATCGCCGCGCTTTCGGTGATAACGGTCGCCCTTATACTTTGGAAAATCTGGGATCTCATCTGGCTTGGCGCGTGGACAGGCGGGCGCAGGGTTGAACGATCTATCACGGCTTGGAAAGACGGAAATTCAGATATCGTATTGGCAGACCTTCACAACCGCCGCACCATTCGCGCGCGGTTTGCCCGGACTGCGTTTCAAGCGTCGTCCAATCCCGGCTTTGATAAAGAAACCGCACAAGACGAAACCTTGCGGGTTGCAAAGCTGTGTCTGGCCCGTGCCCGCGCAGGGTTGCGCCCGTTAGAGCTGATCGCGACAATCGCCCCTCTGTTGGGCTTGTTGGGCACTGTTTTGGGTATGATTTCAGCGTTTCAAGCGCTGCAAGAGGCAGGTGCCCGCGCGGACCCGTCGATGTTGGCGGGCGGCATCTGGGAGGCGTTGCTGACCACAGCCGCGGGCATGGCGGTCGCCATTCCTGCGTCTGTTGCCGTGACATGGTTCGAAAGCATCACTGACCGGCTGCGGTTAGAGATGGAGGACATCGGAACACGTATTTTCCAAACCGCACGCGCACCGGAAACCACGCAGGTGCCATCTGGGTTGGCGGTCGAGTGAGCAATGCACATCGCTGAAACGCGCAAGCGTCGTACCCCATCGCTGACCCCCATGATTGACGTGGTTTTCCTTTTGCTGGTCTTCTTCATGTTGGCCTCGCGCTTTGGCATGGATATGCAGATCCCGCTTAGCATCGCGGGTGGATCATCGGGGTCCGCCTATGAAGGCCCGCCCAGGTTGGTCGATATCACGGCAGAGGGGCTGCTTTTGAACGGAACCGCCATTGAGCGGGCGGCCCTGCCTGCACAGTTGAGCGAACTCACCTCAAAACCCTCGGACACAATCATCCTACGTCCCAAGAGCGGTGCAAAACTCCAGACAATGGTTCAAATTCTCGGCGATCTGGGTGATGCGGGATTTACCCAAGTTGTGGTCGTGGAATAGCCGATGGATTTCAACCAGCCCACCCCGCGTAAACCGCGCGAAGAAAACGTTATTCCGATGATCAACGTGGTTTTTCTGTTGCTCATCTTCTTTTTGATGACCGCGCAAATCGCACCCCCTGACCCGTTCGAGGTGATCCCCCCCACTGCGTCCTCTGACGCGCCCGATGACGGCGCGTTGACGCTTTATATAAATGCCAAAGGCGATATCGCTTTTCGTGATACGATTGGGGAAACTGCCGCGATTGATGCGCTTGAGTTGGCCTATATTGATCTTTGCGCCGATGTTATTTGCACCGGGCCAGAGGCGCGCCCACCGCTCACTATCCGCGCCGACGCCGACGCCGATGCGCAATTGGTTCCAGCCCTTTTAAAAAATCTTGCGACGCGCGAGATCACCAATGTCTGGCTGGCGACGCGCGTTGAAACTGCTCAGCCATGATACGTGTAGTCATCAACAGCGCCCTTTTTCTGCTGATTGCTTTTGGCCTGCATGTGGCCGCCTTTTGGGCAAAACCCAGCGATGGGGCGGCGGCGTCTGCCGGCGCGGGGGGCAGCGAATTGATGACGTTGGTCGCGGCCCCCGAAAGCTATGGCGATCTGATCAAAGCATGGGAAACACCGCCAGCTGTAGCTGAGACCAACATTGAGCTAACGCCGCCCGAAGCTGCCACAGTTGACCCAACCCCACCCACTGTAGAAGCAAATCTAAATACGCCAATCGCGTTGCCGCAGATGCTTCAAAACCCGGGTGATGTAGACAATGCGCCAGTTGTCCAGAATGCGCCGCCGCAACCCGCGCCACCTGCCAATCCGTTGGCCGAGATAAAACCGCCCCCAAAGCCGGTTTTCAAGCCCCGGGTCGAAAAGCCCACACAGCCGTCACCACCCAAAAAGCAACCGGCGCAGGCGGCTTCGGCACCGTCGAAAGCGTCGACTGCGGCGGGCACGGGCGGAAAATCCAATGCGGGGAAGCGTCAGACCTCGAGTAATTCAAACCTGTCAAAGTCCGAAAAGCAAACGCTGGTAGCCGCATGGGGTGCATCTATTCGCGCTAAAATTGACCGTGCAAAGCGGCGTCCGCGTGGCGGTCAAACCGGTGCTGTTACGGTCGTCGTATCCGTGGCGCACAATGGTGCTCTTTTGAACGTAGGCGTATCGCGCAGCTCCGGTCAGCCCGCCCTGGACGCCGCCGCCGTGGCAGCAGTAAAACGGGCAAGGCGTTTTTCAAAAGCACCAAAACAGTTGGCAAAGACAAACTACACATTTCGATTAAAGATACAGTTTACCAGCTCGTAATCAGGTCTATAACCTGCTGATCCCCGCAGCAGCGCCCCGCGAAAGAATTTAGCGGGCATCCGCCTGCTTAAACGACTACCGAACCGAATGAACGCTGCGATATTTCCGTCGACGGCAAGATCGCGCGGTTTCAACGACACCCACAGCTACCTAATTCGTGCTCATACTGGGCGCCCCCAAACGTTCTCGGTATCGCAATGGCGGCACGCCCATCATTTTACGAAACTCTCGGCGGAACGTTTCGGCCGACCCGAAGCCGCAGATCTCCCAAATGTCGGGCAACGGAATAGCCCCGTTCTCAAGGAGCTCTGCTGCCCGCGATACCCGTTCAACCTTCAACCAGTTTAACGGGGTCGTTCCGGTCTCTTCTTGAAACCGTCTCGCGAGGGTTCGTCCACTTGTCGCCGCCACGCGCGCCATGCGTTCTATGGGCCAATTTTCATTAATGGATGCACGTATATGATCCTGCAATTTGGCCAAGCCAGAGCCTGTGCGCGCTTTCGGCTCTGGGCGTGGCACAAATTGCCGCTGCCCCCCGTCGCGTTGCGCAGGAAGCACAAGCCGACGCGCCACGGATGCGGCAACCTGTGCACCGTAGTCTTGCCTGATGATGTGTAATCCCAAATCCAGCCCCGCCGCCGAACCGGCAGAGGTGTAAATACGGTCCCCCTCAACAAACAAAACGTCAGGATCAACCGACACCTGCGGATATTGCGCCGACAGCAGGTCCGTGTATCGCCAATGGGTTGTCGCAGATTTTCCGTTTAACAACCCCGACGCCGCCAACACAAACACACCTGAACAGATTGACGCGATCCTGGCCCCGTTGTCGTAGGCCGCGCGCAAGGCGCTACACAATGCTTCTGGCACGGGGGTGTCAGCGCCGCGCCAGCCGGGAACGATGATCAAACTGGCCTCTTTTAACAGCTCAAGATTGTCATCGGCGTCTAGCGTAATACCACCCGTCGCGCGGATCGGGCCGGGCTCGGCTTTGACGGTCGCAAAGCGATACCAGTTTTCGAATTCAGGCCGCGGCAAGGCGAAGAGTTCGACAGCGATGCCGAATTCGAAAGTGCACAAACCATCATAGGCGATCGCGCAAACGAGTGGGTGTTTCTGGCGGAGAGAGGCGCATTTTGTCATGTTGGCTTAATCTGACCGTACATTGTCATTTTCGCCAGTATCGCCATTTTCCGTTTGATGGCAAGTCTGTTTCATCAACGCCAACCGGAGATGAAACTATGACAATTCAAACTGACCTATTAGGTGCAATCGACACCTATTTTGATGCAATCCACCACTGTGACACTGAAAAGTTGAATGCCGTATTTCATCCGCAGTCCAGCCTGTTCGACGCTGACAACGGCACGGTTTTTGTTGAACCCATCGAGAGCTTTAGCCGCGATGTTGGAGGGCGTCTGTCCCCCGCAAGCACGGGCCAAATACGCGAAGCCGAGGTCCTGATGGTCGATTTTTTGTCCCCGATCAGCGCGACGGTAAAAATCCGCATCCGTGCACATGAGAGCATCTTTGTGGATCATTTGGGTTTTGTGAAGGGTGTAGACGGTTGGCAGATCGTTTCCAAGATTTGGCACCTCGAAGACACTCTTAACGAAGACATTTCAGGCGAACAGGCGCGTTGAGCCCCCACTTCAATTTTTGAAACAGGAGACTTATAAAATGCAACGTACCCCCGTGAACCCATGGAGTTGGTCGCTCAATCTTGGTTACAATCAAGGTGAAATTATCAAAGGGACGCGCCGGCAGCTGATTTGCGCTGGCCAGACCTCAGTCGACAGCGACGGAAATCCGCAACATCTCGGCGACATGCGCGGCCAGATTGGCCTCGCTTTGGACAACCTCGAAGCTGTTTTGGCCGCTGCCGACATGGACCTTAGCAATATCATCCGGCTTGGTGTGTTTGCGACGGATGTGGATGAGGCGCTCAAAAACTTTGACCTCTTAGGCATGCGCTTTGGCCCAGTGTTGATTTCCACTCAGAAGTGACCCGGGTTTTCCATCGAGA